>Ga0116221_1001806_pt1 | contig 14133 bp, 12 predicted proteins | sample Sb_taG_5_FD_88965 | JGI IMG/M metagenome (GOLD analysis project Ga0116221, IMG submission 88965) | Peat soil microbial communities from Weissenstadt, Germany - Sb_50d_8_FC metaG | ecosystem: Environmental > Terrestrial > Soil > Wetlands > Peat | place: Germany: Weissenstadt | collected 2010-09-21 | reverse complement strand
GCGCGCGAGCCGCGGCATTTCGGGGCGCTGTCCGGCCTCGGTCTCATCCTGCAGGACATCGGCGACGACAAGCACGCGCTTGAAGCCTATCGCAAAGCGCTCGCGATCGATCCCCACCTCGAAAGCCTCCCCGACGTCATCAGGACGCTGACCGACAAGGTCGAGGGCCGCGATATCTGATTTTCGCGTGACGGCCGCGCGCTATTCGGATTGAATAGCGCCATGAGCATCGACGACGACAAGCGCGTCATCCGCGAACTGGTGGAAAACTGGGCGGTGTGGCGCGATGCGCGGCTGTGGGACCAATTCCGAACCGTCTGGCATGCCGACGGGCGCATGTGGGCGACCTGGTTCCAGGGTTCGTTCGAGGAATTCATCAAGGTCAACGATGAGGGCTGGAAGCGCGGCGTGCGTATCCTGCATTTCCTCGGCGGCAGCGCGATCGACGTCGCGGACAACCGTGCGATTGCGCAGACGAAAATGACGATTTCGCAGCGCGCGGACGTCGACGGCGTGCTTTGCGACGTGGTCTGCACCGGCCGCTTTTACGATTTTCTCGAGAAGCGCGACGGCCGCTGGGGGCTAGTGTGGCGGCGGCTGGTCTATGAGAAGGATCGGCTCGACCCGGTCGATCCGTCGGTCAAGCTCGTGCTCGATCACGATCTGCTCAAACAGTTCCCGGAGGGCTACCGGCATCTCGCCTATTTGCAAACCAAGATCGGCTACAATGTGAAGACCGACATGCCCGGTCTCGAAGGGCCCGATCTCGATGCGCTTTATGCGCTGGGCGCGCGGTGGCTGAAGGGGCAAGCGCTCTGAGCCGGATCTTCTGAATGCATCATGCGCTGACTGTCGCCGCCGAAATCCTCGCCGCGGGCGCCGTCATCACTTTCATCGGCGCGCGACTGATCGAGCAGGCGCATCCGCTGCGCGGGCGCTTCATCGACATCGGCGGACTGCGCCAGCACGTCGTCGAGCTGGGAGCGGATGCCGGCGCAATGAAAAGCGCGCCGCCGATCGTGCTGATCCACGGCGCCGGCTGCAATCTCGAAGACATGCGGCTCGCGCTCGGCGAACGTCTTGCTGCCCGTCATCACGTCATCCTGATCGATCGCGCGGGGCTCGGCTGGAGCGCGCGCGCGGGCCCGCACGGCAGTTCGCCGGCCTACCAGGCGTCGATGCTGCGTGACGTACTGGATCGGCTTGGTGTCGATCGCGCCGTTATGATCGGCCATTCCTGGGGCGGGGCGTTGGCGACAACCTTTGCGCTCGATCATCCGCAGCGCGTCGCCGGTCTCGTCTTGCTCGCGCCTCCGCTCTTTCCATTTCCGCGCAGCATGACCTGGCTTTACGCGCTGTTCGCAACACCGCTCGCCGGCTGGCTTTATGCGCGCACTCTGGCGCTGCCGCTTGGCGCGCCCTTCATCGGCGTGGCGCTGTCATCGGCGTTCCTTCCGCAACTGCCGCCGCACGGTTACATCAAGCGCACTGCCGCGCTGCTGTTGCTGCGGCCGGCGACATTTTTGGCCAATGCACGCGATGTCGCCGGCCTCAGGGAATTTCTTCAGGCACAAATCGCGCGCTATGCCGCGCTCACGGCGCCGACCGTCGTCATGACCGGCGACAGCGACATGGTCGTGCCGCCGCAGCGCCACGCCATGGCCTTTGCCGCTGTCGTGCCGCAGGCAAGGCTCGTCGTGCTGCCCGGCACCGGCCACATGCTGCATCACGCCGCGGCGGATCGGGTGATTGCGGAAATTGAGGATTTGATCGTTAGTTATTCGCCGCCGGCGCCGTCGCCGACATAAGCGATGCGCATGAAATTCGTGGCGCCGGGCGTGCCGAGCGGCACGCCCGCCACAATAATCACGCGCTGGCCGGCTTTGGCGAAACGCTCCTTGAACGCGATGCGGCAGGCGCGCTCCACCATGTCGTCCTGGTCTTTCGCGTCCTCGTCGATGACGCAATGGATGCCCCAGACGATCGACAATTTGCGTCCAGCACCTTCGATCGGCGAAATCGCGACGATCGGGCATTTCGGCCGCTCGCGCGAAACGCGCAACCCGGTCGAGCCTGACGAAGTCCAGCATACGATGGCCGCGAGGTCGAGTGTCTCGGCGACTTGTCTTGCAGCCGCCGCTATCGCGTCGGCGCCGGTTGCCTCGGGCTCAGTATGCAAGACGTGCAGCGACGGCAGATACATCATGTCGTCTTCGACTTCCTCGGCGATGCGGTTCATGGTCGCTACCGCCTCGACCGGATATTGTCCCGACGCCGATTCCGCCGACAGCATGATGGCGTCGGCGCCGTCGAAGATCGCAGTCGCCACGTCGGAGACTTCGGCGCGCGTCGGCACCGGGCTCGCGATCATCGATTCCAGCATCTGCGTGGCGACCACGACCGGCTTGCCGGCGCGGCGGCAGGCGCGCGTCATCTCCTTCTGCACGCCCGGCACCTTTTCCAGCGGCATTTCGACGCCGAGATCGCCGCGCGCGACCATCAGCGCGTCGGCAAGATCCAGAATGTCGCCCAGCCGCGCCACCGCCTGCGGCTTCTCGATCTTGGCCATGACCGCGGCGCGTCCACGCGTGATCTTCTTCGCCTCGGCGATATCCTCCGGGCGTTGGATGAAGGAGAGTGCGACCCAGTCGATGCCGGCATCGAGCGCGGCTTCGAGGTCGGCGATGTCCTTCGGCGCCAAAGCCGCGAGCGGAATGACGGTGTCGGGCAGGCTGACGCCCTTGCGGTTCGACACTTTGCCGCCAACCTCGACATGGGTGACGATGCGTCGCGGACTGACCTCGGTCGCGACCAGTCGCAGCTTGCCGTCGTCGATGAGCAGCCCGTCGCCGGGCTTGATGGCGGCGAAGATTTCCGGGTGCGGCAGTTCCACGCGCTTGGCGTCGCCTGGGGCGGAGTCGGTGTCGAGGATGAAATTTTGGCCCTTGTCGATGTCAGCAGCGCCGTCCTTGAAGATGCCGAGCCGCAGCTTCGGTCCTTGCAGATCGACCAGGATGCCGATTGGCCGATTATGCTCGGCTTCGATCGCGCGGATCGTGGTCACGAGCTCGCGCATGCGCTCGTGATTGGTGTGGCTCATATTGATGCGGAAGACGTCGGCGCCGGCTTCGAACAGGCGGCCGATAGTGGTGCGATCCGAGGACGCGGGACCGAGCGTCGCCACGACTTTGGTTCGCCGCTGCCGCCTCACTGCCGCCTCGCTTCCAGCGTCATGGGGTTTTGCTTCCGGTCGTCGGGGCCAGGGCGGGCGCTGTGCGGCCGCCGGCGGGAGGCGATGTCGGTGGCGTCGCGCCGGCGCCGCTCGGCGGGACCGCATGCAACGGATTGCCTCCCGGCAACGGCTTCTGCGCCGGCTGCTCGCTCGTCTCGGTGAGCTGGACTGTCCAGGCGCGCTGCTCACCGGTGTCGACTTCGAAAAAGCCGGTGCGGTCATAGCCGCGGGCCAGACAATCCCCGATGCCGCGGATCGTGAACTCCTTGTCGCGGGTGCACATATAGGCCTGACCCATCCATTCGCCGCCACGATCGTAATCGATGGCGTAGACATAATAATAACGGGCAACGAGATTGCCCTTGAGCACGGTTTCGCAGGTCCTCGCCGGCAAGTTCCACCAGCCTTCCGTGGTCCAGCCCTCGGAGTCCTTGTAACCGACGGCGATGCCGATCCGGCTCGCCGTATTGTTGCACAGCCGGAAATCGGCTGCGGCCGGGCGCGCCGAAGCGGCCAGCAGGAACGCCGCGATCACGCTCAGCATGAGCCCGCTCGCCGTCGTTCTTGCTGCCATTGTTGGGAAAGTCGCGTGGCTCATTTCCGATTCAGATTCCGCGTCAAAGTTCAGAATCCGCGTCAAAATGATGGTCTGTCAACGACGATGGTGCGGAAGTCGGTGACGTTGGTGAACGTCGGGCCGGGCGTGAACAAATCGCCGATGCCATTGAAAAACCCCGTGGAATCGTTGTCGGCAAGAAACGCGGCAGGATCGAGGCCAATAGCGCGCGCCCGCGCCAGGGTCGTATCGTCGATAAAGGCGCCGGCGGGGTCGTCGGGCTGACCGCGACCGCCGTCGGTGCCATCGGTATCGGCGGCCATGGCGGCAATGCCCCTGGCGCCGTCGAGCGCGATGGCGAGCGCGAGCGCGTATTCCTGGTTGGGGCCGCCGCGGCCGTTGCCCCGCAGCGTCACGGTGAGCTCGCCGCCGGACAGGATCGCCACACGGCGGTTCCGCGCGGCGACGTCGCGGGCGAGCCTGGCGTGTTCGGCCGCAACCTCGCGCGCCTCGCCCTGCAGGCGGTCGCCGAGCACCATCGTGTCGTAGCCGGCCTCGCGGGCACGCGCCTGAGCCGCGGCCAAGGCGTCTGCCGGCCGGGCGATGATCTTGTAGCTACTGCCGGCAAAAACCTGATCGCCGGGCTTCGGCGACTCGTTTGCGGGATCGTCGAGCGCGCGCGTCACTGCCGCGGGCAATTCGAGCCGGTATTTGGCAACGATCGCGCGCGCGTCGGCGAGCGTCGTCGGGTCGGGCACGGTCGGCCCGGAGCCGATCACTGCGGGGTCGTCGCCCGGCACATCGGAAATCGCCAGCGTGACGAGCTTCGCCGGATGGGCGCGTTGGGCGAGGCGGCCGCCTTTGATGCGGGAAAGATGCTTCCGGACGCAGTTGATCTCGCCGATATTGGCGCCGCTCCGTAACAAAGCCCGCGTCGTCGCCTGTTTTTCCTCAAGCGAAATCCCGGCGGCGGGCGCGATCAAGTTGGCCGAGGCGCCGCCGGAGAGAAGAACCAGCACCAGGTCTTGCTCCCCTGCTGCGTCGGCGAGCTTCATCATGCGTTCGGCGCCTGCGAGCCCCGCTGCATCAGGCACCGGATGGCCAGCCTCGACGACGGGGATAAGCTTCGTCGGCCGCCCATAGCCGTGGCGGGTGACGGCGATACCGTCGAGCCGGCTTGAAGAGATCTGCGCGAGATAGTGCCGTTCCGCGACTTCCGTCAGCGAGCCGCCGCCCTTGCCGGCGGCCAGTATGATGAGACGGCCGCGCAGCGGCGGCTCCGGCAGGCTCGGCGGCAGGCAGCGCGACGGATGGGCGGCGCCGACCGCCACATGGTACAAAGATTCGAGCAATTCGCGATTTTGCGTGGCCAAAATTGCGTGTATCCCAGCATATGGAAAACTGGCGGTTGTGCCGCTATCTTTGCCATACCTAAACCGCGGAGGAGATCATGGCTACCGACGACAAGACCCGTACCGAGCTCGAAGCCGCCGTTTACCGCCGTCTGGTCGAGCACCTGCGCTCGCGCACCGACGTGCAGAACATCGACCTGATGAATCTGGCCGGCTTTTGCCGCAATTGCCTGTCCAACTGGATGAAGGACGCCGCCGACGCCAAGGGCGTGGCGATGTCGAAAGACGAGAGCCGGCAGATCGTCTACGGCATGCCGTATGACGAATGGCGCGCCAAGCACCAGAAGGACGCCTCGCCGGATCAAAAGGCGGCATTCCAAAAAGCAAGCCAAAAACACTGACACGGTGCCTTTTGCGCCGTTCTCCTGTGCAGAGCGTGGATGAACGCGTGCGCCGCTTGACCTGAAGCGCCGGGCTTTCGAAACCTCTTCGCAGACTGCATCGAGCATGATCCGCTCCGAAAACCGGTATCCGCTTTTCGGGATCATGCTCTAGCATCGCGAGGAGTGCCCGATGGCCACCACCGCCGCCGCCGCCAAAGACGACCAGCCCGCCCGCCGTTTCGCCAAGGATCAGCTCAAGGCGTTCGTCGAACGCGTCGAGCGGCTCGAAGAAGAGAAAAAGACGATCGCCGACGATATTCGCGACGTCTATGCCGAGGCCAAAGGCAACGGCTTCGACGTCAAGTCGTTGCGAATCGTCGTGCGGCTGCGCAAGCAGGACGTCAACGAGCGCAAGGAGCAGGAGGCCATCCTCGAGACCTACATGCACGCGCTCGGGATGCTGGGTTAGCCGCTTACTGCAACGCGGCGGTGCGGGTCGGATAGCTCACGGTCGAGACGAACACGATCGCGGTGCCGCTAAAACGATTGTGGTCGAGGCCGGGATTGGGATCGGCCGCAAATGTCATCATCACGGAATTCGACGGCTTGACCATCAGCGAGGCGAGCGAGCGGAAGTCGCGGGCGCCGAACGCTGCGGTGGTCAGGAAGCGGTGCACGCTCGGCGACAGCACGACGGCGCGCAGCCACGGATTCTCGAAATGTGCACCGGATTTGACGACGGCGACCGAGCTTGCGCTTGCCGTCACGATCGCGGAGGCGACCTGATTGGCGGCGCGTTTCACCGCGACGGTCGTGCCGTTCACGGCGGCGGGCTGGACGGACTGGGTTGGCTCGGCGGCGGCGCGTAGCGCGGCGATGCCGGTCGGGGCGGAGCCGGCATCGCGGCCGCCTTGCTCGGCGTAGGCCAGTGCGAGTTCGGGGGCCACGCGGTCGTTGCGCGCGCCGGCAAAGGGATCGATCGAGCCAGTCGGATTAGGATCGTTGCTCGCCACCTCCAGGCGCGGCGCGATCGTGGCGTCTTGCGGACCCTGCCAGTAACCGCGCGCGCTGATGATCTGGTTCGGCGTCAGCACTGCCGGCGCGCTGCCAACCGGCGCAGGCGGCGGCGCAAGCGCAACGCGCCGTATTGGCGCCGCATCAGCAGTCCGGATCAGCTTTACCTTCGAAGCCGCGTCCGCGACTTTCACGGCGACTTTTGCCGTGGCTTTTTCAGCGGCCTGAGCATCATGCGTGATCGCGGCGAGAACCGGATGTTTCGGCGCGGCAGGCACCGGCGCTACGGCGCTAGCCGAGGCCGTCGCGGCACTCGCGTCGTCGTCGTCGTCTTCGTCCTTGGTCAGTCCCAAAAGCTTGGCGAATGGATTAACGGGCGGACGCTCGTTGCTCGCCAGCAAAGTGTCGACGTTTACGCCGGCATTGCGCGCGGCTTCGATCGAGTTTTCAGACGGCGTGCCGCCGCGCTTCCGGATCTCGGCGAGTGCGAGCGCATAACCGGGAAGCGGCCTGCCGTCGGTTGGGATGTGAACGGTGCGCCCATCGGGGAACACCCGCGCCAATTCCTCGCGCGTCATGCGCGGCCACATTCGGATGCCCGCCGTGTCCATGTGCACGAAGGGCGAGCCCGATTCCGGATAGAAGCCGACGCCGCCGCGCTGCAGCCGCAAACCGATCTCGCGCAGCTGTTCGAGCGGAACGCCGGCGATGTAAAAGTCCATGGCGTGGCCCAGCATGTGCTGGCTGAACCGTGCGACGCCCTTGCTGCGGTGGCGGAGCATGGCGTTGGTTTGCGGCGAACGGTAGCCGCACACGACCTGGACCGGGTCTTTGGTGCCGACCTCGCGCTGCACCTCCCAGACGAGGTCGATGAGATGCGGGTCCATGCGGGTCTCTTCGCCGCGCCGCCAGTCGCGCAGGAACCAATTGAGCTTCTCCAGCGCCGCCTCGTCGTAGCGGCCGTCGCGCTTGAAGGTGATGGTGATGTCCTCGTCGGTATGGAGGTGGTGCATCGAGATCGTGCGCGTGTCGCCCTCGGCGACCGCGTTTTGCAGGGCCCTCGAACCGAACAGAAAAGCGAGAAGGGCGAGACCGCACGAATAACCGGCGCGCGCCGCGGAGATACGACGAGTGTTCAGGCGCGCGTTACCAACGTGCACTGGCAATCTCGCATTGACGCGTTGAACGACATCACCCGCCACGGCTAGTAGCCGCGGCTGATAACGCTAACGCAGTGTTAATTTGGGAAGGGTTAACGAGACCTTACCGCCACCCCACCCCCGACGGAGGATATCGGTAACGATTCAGTGTGGCGAAATATGGCCATAACCCCGCTTTGGGCGTCCATTACTGTCCAATGCGGGAAAAAACTGGTTAACCGAGCTACGACAACCCCTTAGCGCGTCACCGTATCCCCCGAACGGGTCACTTTCCGGGTGTGCGGCACGGGTTTACGCGGGGTGGGGGGTGGCGCGGAGGCAAAGCCGCCGAACAGCCGCGAGAAGAAATTATCGCCGCCGCCAGGATAGTAGCTGGTGCCACCGCCGCCAAACGGGCTGCGGCCGCCGAACAGCGACGGCTGGTCGGGGATGGCCAGGACCTCGCGGTGCGAGATGTCCTCTTTGTGTTCGATCGGGATGTCGGCGACCTTGCGGTCGTCGCCCTTCAGAATCGCCAGCAGGGCCTTGTCGCGGCCATAGACGTCGTCGCGAAATTGCAGCTTGCCGGCGTCGTCCACGAACGCGGTCTGGTAGGTCAGGTTGACCGGGATGAAGGTCGGGAACTGGATATCGGTTTCGCCGCCTGCGGCGATCATTTTCCTGATGCGGTCCTCGCTGTAGCCCTCGCCCGGGCGCACCAGCGACAGCAGCACTTCGGCATAGTGCTGCGGATCCTGCACGCGCATGCAGCCGTGGCTGAATGCCCGCTTGTCATAAGCGAACATGTATTTGTCAGGCGTGTCGTGCTGGTAGACCAGGAATTTGTTGGGGAAATTGAACCGAATGCGCCCGAGCGCATTCTTGTCGCCGGGCGGCTGCCAAATATGGACGGTTCCATCGCGATTATAATCCACCTTGAGTCCCATGCGCTCGAGCACGGTGGGATCCTGTTGCAGCGCCGGCAGATATTCGTGATTGACGATCGAGGGCGGCACGTTCCAAGTCGGGTTGACGGTGATGAATTTCATGTCCGCCGTCATGATCGGCGTCGGCATTTCCGGCTTGCCGTCGACGATCTTGGTCGTCCAGACCTGCTGGCCGTCATGCATCACCCGCAAAGTGAAATCGGGCAGGTTGACGATGACATAGGTCGCCGGGAACTGGTGCGGCATCCAGCGCCAGCGTTCCATATTGGCGATGATGATATCGGTTTGGTGATCGGGCGCTTTGCCGTTGAGGGCTTCGAGCGTCGCCGAGGTGAGCGTGCCGGTTGCTGCGATCTGGTGCGCCTGCTGGAATTTCTTCATCGCCTCGGCGAGGCCTTTGTCGTAGGTCGTGCCGCCATCGCCGGGAACGCCGAGCCGGTCGCGCAATTCGGGCACGCGGTCGTCCTGCATGCCGGCCTTGAGCACCGGCCCGTTGGCGATCGGCGTCTTGCCCTTGTCGGCCTTGCCGGCGCGGACGTCGGCAAGCTTAGCCTTGAGTGCGAGATAGCCCGACGTCTTGGGCTCATAGGAATCGAGCGCAGCGGCCACGTCGGTCGCGCCGAGAATAATGGCAAGAACGTCGGCGGGCTCGGGCGCCACCGTGGCGTATTCGATGTCGGCGGACACGCGCGACCAGTGCACGCGCCCGATGCTCGCATGGTGCGCATAGGTGATGACCGACATCGTGAGCTTGATCTCGGCGTCGGCGAGCGCCGCCGGGTCGCCCGCCGCGTCGAAACTCGGCACCGGGTAGTCGGAGGGATCGAGACCGTCGGCATCGACATGGCCGAGATAGGAGATCGCGGCTTTCGCCTGCGCATTCGCCTTGCCGTCGCTGATCCAGATCGGCGCGTAGTTGCGGCTGGAATAGAACGCATCGATCATGCTGCGAATTTGCTTGCTGCCGATGATGCGGTCGAACTTGCCGTTGGCAAGGTCGTGCAATTGTTCTGCGATCCGGGCATCGGCGGCGGCGACCGTGCCGGCTATCGGGGTTGCCACGGGTTCGCTGGCGGTGCTGGCAGGTTGCGGCGTTGCCGCCGGCGCGGCTGCCGCAGGTGCCGGCGTTTGCGGTTGGTCGGTCGGCGGGGCGGCCTTTGCCGCCGGGTTGGCGAAGTCGGCAATCGTCGGCGGCGGCAGATTCGCGGAATCCGGCATCGGGACCGCGGCATCGATCGCTTGCTCCGTCATGGTCCCGTTCTTGGGCTCCGCCAGTGCGCCGCCGGCAGCGGCCGAGAGCAGCAGCAGGACCACAGTCGAAGCGAGAAACCGATCGAAACGGACACCCGGCATTGCAAATTCTCCTTCAGAGCCTGCACGGCAGGCCGCTGATCCGCATCATTCGGGGATGCTGGTCCCCAATTCTGTCATTAGTCGCGATCGAAGGCGGTTTCGATCGAAACCCCGACGCACCTTATGTGAGCCGGCCAAAATTGTCCTGTGCGCAACGGTAATATTCGGCCAAATCAGGCGATTTTTAGGGGCTGTCGCTCGGCGGCCACGGCTTCGTTATCCGATTCGGGCCGCTCGGGATTGAGACCGACGGCTTCGAGCTTGCGATAGAGCGTTGAGCGGCCGATACCGAGCCGCCGCGCCACTTCCGACATCTGACCCCGGTAATGGGTAATTGCGTACCTGATGAGGTCGGCTTCCAGCTCACCGAGCGGCCGCACATCGCCCTCGGCGTCAAGCAAGGCGAGCGCATCGGCGGGCGGCGAGGGCGCCATGACGGCAAATGTGGCGGCGGTGTCGTCCGCCAACGTATCCGGCACCAAAGCGGGCTCGCTCAATTCCGCCGGCTCTACGCCATGCTCCACGTCCGGATGCGCCGGTTCGCTGGAAAGTTGCGATAGCTGCGCCGCGATCTGCGGGAATTCGGCAAGCGCGACGCTGTCGCCTTCGGCCAGCACCACGGCACGGAACACCGCGTTTTCGAGCTGGCGGATATTGCCGGGCCAGCGATACGCGCCGAGCACGTGCAAGGCCTCGGGTGCGATAATGCGGATGCGCTTGCCTTCTTCGGCGGCGAACCGCGCCAGGAAATGCCGGGCCAGCGCCGGAATGTCCGCAGGACGCTCGCGCAGCGGCGGCACCGTGATCGGGAAAACGTGCAACCGGTAGAACAGGTCTTCGCGGAAGCGGCCCGCTTTCACGTCGGCGATCAGATCGCGATTGGTGGCGGAGATCAGCCGAACGTCGACCTTGACCGGCTTGCGCGCGCCGACCGGTTCGACTTCGCCTTCCTGGATCGCGCGCAGCAGTTTCACTTGCGCCGGCGCCGGCAATTCGCCGACCTCGTCGAGAAATAATGTGCCGCCCGAAGCCTCGACGAATTTGCCGACATGGCGCTCGGTCGCGCCCGTGAACGAGCCTTTCTCGTGGCCGAATAGAATCGACTCGACCAGGTTTTCCGGCATCGCGCCGCAATTCACCGCGATGAACGATTTCGATCGCCGCTCGCCGGAGCCGTGGATGGCGCGGGCGATCAATTCCTTGCCGACGCCGGATTCGCCGGCGATGAGAACCGGAATGGCCGAGGCCGCGGCCTTCTCCGCCATGCGCAACACGGCATGCATGTTCGGGCTCTTGGTGATGATGTCCTTGAACCCGAGCGTGCCGGAACGGCTGTGCTTGATGCGCGCAAGCTCGCCTTCGAGCGCGCTGGCGTTGATGGCGTTGCGCAGGCTGACTTGCAGGCGCTCGGTGCCGGCCGGCTTGACCACGAAATCGACCGCGCCGGCGCGCATTGCGGAGACGACATTGTCGATGCCGCCATGCGCGGTCTGTACGATCACCGGCACATTGATGGAGGCCTGCCGCAATCTCGCCAGCACGCCGAGCCCGTCGAGATTCGGCATCACCAGATCGAGGATCACGCAATCGATGGTCGCGCCATCGGGCCCGGCGAGCAGTGCTAACGCGGCGTCGCCCGAGTCGCGCACGACCACCTCGTAGCCGAACTTGTGCAGCATGCCCTCGAGCAGCCGGCACTGCACCGGATCGTCGTCGACAATGAGAATGGTCATCATTTGCACGGCCCCTCGGCGGCTTTGTAACGGTACGTTGTGCCGTTTCGGGGCACTTTGGGGCAGGAGGCTTAAGGGGGTGTTAACCGACGCGAAGGCGATGGCGCTGAACGCGAGGGCTCCTTGCTTTGAGCCTGCCCGCGGCCTTCAATGACTGCGATTCTCCGCTCTCCCCAAACGCCATGTCCGCCGCCACGCCCGCTCCCGATCCGATGCATGTCCTCGCTGGATTGTGGCGCGGTGCGGGCTTTGACGATGCGGCGTTAGGTGAAGTTCATTTCACCGGCGCCGAGCCGGTACTGCCGTCCTCGTTCGCCGTTGGCACCGCGGCGCAGGCGACGATCGCGGCTGCAGCGCTCGCGGCCGCGGAGTTGTGGCGGACGCGCGGCGGCCGCCGCCAGCACGTCAGTGTCGACATGCGCAACGCAGCGGTCGAATTCCGCAGCGAGCGCTACCTGCGCGTCGACGGCAAAGTGCCCGAGGAATATCACGACGACATCGCTGGACTTTATCGCTGCGGCGACGGCCGCTGGGCGCGGCTGCACACCAATCTGCCGCATCATTGCAGCGGTCTCCTCAAGCTGCTCGGCGTGCCTCACGACAAGGCCGCGGTGCAACGCGCGCTCGAGGGCTGGAAGGCTGAGGCGCTCGAAACCGCGGCCGCTGAAGCCGGTCTTGTCGTCACCGCCTGTCGTTCGTTCGCCGAATGGGATCGGCATCCGCAAGGCCAAGCCGTCGCGAAACTTCCCTCCTTCAGCATCGAGAAGATTGGCGATGCGCCGCCGCAGCCGCTCGCCGCCGCCGAGCGCCCGCTGGCCGGCGTCAAGGTGCTCGACCTCACGCGCATCATCGCCGGGCCGGTTTGCGGCCGCACGCTCGCCGCACACGGTGCCGACGTCATGCTCATCACCGCATTGCATCTCGCATCAATGCTGCCGCTGGTCATCGATACCGGGCGCGGCAAATTGTCGGCTTCGATCGATCTGCGCGAGGAGCGCGGGCGCGATACGCTCGCGGCGCTGCTTCGCGACGCCGACGTCTTTGTGCAGGGCTATCGGCCCGGCGCCATCGCCACGCACGGTTTTTCGCCGCAAACCGCCGCCCGCCTGCGGCCCGGGATCGTCTATGCCTCGTTGTGCGCTTACGGTCACGAAGGACCATGGGCGCCGCGGCGCGGCTTCGATTCGATTGTGCAAACCGCGAGCGGCCTGAATGTCGCGGAAGCTGAAGCCTTCGGATCGAACGAGCCGAGGGCGCTGCCGGCGCAGGAGCTCGACCATGCCACCGGCTATCTGCTCGCTTTCGCCGTCATGGCGGCGCTCAAGCGCCGCGCCGAGCTGGGCGGATCGTGGCACGTGCGCTGTTCGCTGGCGCAAACCGGCCACTGGTTTCGCCAGCTCGGCCGCATCGAAGGCATGAAATGCCGCGATCCCGGCTTTGACGATGTGCGCGATTGCATGGAGGAGACACAGTCCGGATTCGGCCGGCTGACCGCGGTCCGCCACGCCGTGCTGATGGCCGAGACGCCGCCGCGCTGGGCGCGGCCAAGTGTCCCGCTCGGCACGCACCCGCCGGTCTGGCCGCACTAATTCAGCAGGTTGGCATCGCTATTACCGAGTCGCTTCGACACCCCAGCGCGATCGACGGTCATCCCGAGATAGCTGCCGGGAGCGCCGCCGACCGCTTAGGGGTGGAGAACCGTCAGCACCAGCATGGCGACAAAGACGAGTACGACTGCCGCCAAGAAATAATAGCCGGCTTTTATTGCCAAGCCGGCACGAACGTCGCCCGTCGGCATGATCGTCTCCCCGTAATTTTAGTGAATTTTATAGGTGTAGTCCGATGGCTAGGCCGCCTCCGGAACAAGTCGAGCAGGTAAAAGGCGATGGCGGCGCCTTCCAAGAGAGATTTTGCGTAAGTTTCCTGTCCATTGTAATTGTAGCCTTGAAAATATTAAACAAGCGAGATTCTCGATTTTATTTTCAAAAACTCCCGTTTCGGGCCAATTTTGCAGTATTGTGTGATAATGTTGCGTCCCATGATCGATCATGAAGACTTTTCCGTTGTCGTGAAGCACCGGGCGCCGCCGCCGAAATCATGGCGATGGGAGATCTATCGCGCCGGCCGAACCAGCCCGATTGACCACTCCGAGGTCTTTTTCGATTCCGTGACGGAAGCCAACCGCGCCGGAAAAGCGGCACTCAGGCTGCTGTTGAGCGAGTACCCTGACTGACGCTGTGCCAACGACCGCTTTATCTTCGGCGATCATTTTCGTGCTGGGCAAGCAGCAGAAGGTGCGGCCTTGCGGCAGCCGCAGTCCTGCGCCACATGAAGTCCCGGTGAGGTCGGGCAGGTCAGACTATGCCGAAAACCGCGAAAAGAATCGCCGCTAGACGCGCGGCCGGCGTTAAACCCGCGCTCGGC
>Ga0116221_1001802_pt1 | contig 14153 bp, 6 predicted proteins | sample Sb_taG_5_FD_88965 | JGI IMG/M metagenome (GOLD analysis project Ga0116221, IMG submission 88965) | Peat soil microbial communities from Weissenstadt, Germany - Sb_50d_8_FC metaG | ecosystem: Environmental > Terrestrial > Soil > Wetlands > Peat | place: Germany: Weissenstadt | collected 2010-09-21 | reverse complement strand
TGAGCGTGCGTGATCTTGCAGCAGACTCTTCCTGGGTGCTTTCGGGCCCAACCTACGGCCAAAGTCTTCCAGGAGCCGAGGCCCGAAAGCATGGAGCAGTCGGCGAACGGCTCCTGGCGTTGGGGCACGACATGCTTTCGCGGCCCCGGCAGGTAGGCATAGATGGGTTCGGTCCCGGCGGGGGCCGCGAAAACATGACACCCAAGGCCAATCGCCGGCTGCTGATTCGCGCACGTTCACTTGGCCCCAAATCGTTTAACGGAGGCGGCGCCTGCCTCCTGCTAACTCGTTCCAAATTCCATCACCCCGGATTCTCTTTCCATTTTCCGTTTGATTGCCGAGCGCAGGACTTCCTTCCTGCTGCAGATCACGGCCAGCTGCCTGGCGCGTGTGATCCCCGTGTAGACCATCTCCTTGGTGAGTAGCCGGCGGCCCCATTCGGGCGGCAGGACCAGGAGCACCTGGTCATGTTCCGATCCCTGGCTCTTGTGCACCGTGATCGCGAAGGCAAGCTCGTGCGACATCAGTGCCTCGGCCGGGAAGGAGATGTAACTGCCACGGCGCTGGAAGACGACGCGGTAGCCGCCCTCCTGGCTTCGTAGCGTAATGCCGACATCGCCGTTGAAAAGCCCGCGGCCCGGATCGTTGCTGCTAATCAAAACCGGTTCCCCGGCGAAGTGAGTGCCGCGGCCGTGACGATCGCTTTGGGGCTGAAGATACTGCGCCAGAAATCGATTGATGTCTTCGCAGCCCCAGGGTCCTTCCCGCAACAGCGTCAAGATCCTGGCACGTCCCAGCGAAAGGAAGAGTTTTTCCAGCAAGCCTTGCTGCTCTGCCGCCAGGTCTCCATGACCGTAGATCCTGCAGCGCGCGGCAAGCTCCATGTAGGCTGGGCCCTGCGCTGTGGGGGTCAAGTAGTGGTGTTGTGCCCATTGTTCGAGCGCGCCCCGCCACTCTCTGATGCTGCCTTCGCCTTGATCGAGAAGCCAGCAGCCTCCCTGTTCCTCCAACTTCGCGAACGACAAATCTTTCTGCATGGCAACGGCGGGAAGGCGCTCGACGATCTCGATTTCTTGCCGGTTCAGCGCCTCGGCCGCTTCTCGAATCCGCGGCTCCGAACGGTAATTCTCTCGAAGAAGGACCACGACATCGCGAAGCGGGTGCGGTGGGACGGCAGACGGCAGCTCCAATCCCGGCCAAAGCTTTGCCATCTGGGCTGATAGCTCCGTGCTGACAAGCAGATTGCCGCCCTGATCAACCAAACTGGCAAACACTGCACCTGCATCCACCGACGGGAGCTGGTCCTTGTCGCCCAGAAGGATCAGTTTGGTTTGGGGCAGCAGGGCCTGGAAGAGTTTGGCCATCAACACCACTCCCACCATGGAGACCTCGTCCACGATGACCACGTCTGCCGGCAACGGATTCTCGGCATGATGCCGGAATATGCCGCGTGCTGGGTGGTACCGAAGCAGGTGATGAAGCGTATGAGCCGACATGCGTTCGAGCAACGAATCCGGTGAGGAATCGTCCGCTGGCTTGGCCAGTTTACCCAGATCGTTATGCAGGGCGTCCGTAAGGCGTTGGGCGGCCCGTCCGGTCGGGGCTGCCAGGGCGATGCGCTCCGGGGTAAAGCCACAGCGCACCAGGCAACGCACCAGCGTGAAGACCAGTGCTGTTTTCCCAGTCCCCGGTCCACCGGAAATGATGACGAAGTTCCGGAGCAATGATGCCCCGAGCGCTAGTTGCTGGTCGCGATCCAACTGCAGCGGGCGACCATGGACGAGCAAGGGAGCCTCGATCGACACCTGCTGCAAGGCGGCAGGGAGAGCATCCAGCGCCGGAGCGGCCGCACCTGTCTGGAGGCGTTTCTGCAGTTCCGCCTGCAACAGCAATTCGTGCTTGAGGTACTTTTGGAAGTACAGGTATTTCTTAGCACCACGTCTATGCAAGATGATCGGCCTGTTGTCTTCGACGGTCGTGCCGATCAGTGCCCCAAACCCCGTATCTTCGAGTCCAGCGCAGATCCGATTGGCCCACATCTCTCCGCCATCCAAATCGATCAACTGCCGGGATAGGGCTCGTGCAGACACGTCGATGCAGCCATTGCCCTCGTCGAGAGCCAGAACCATGGCAAGTAGGAGGGCGTGCACAGCTTCCTCCCCGCTGTACCCAGAAAGATCGAGGAGATCGCGAATGGTGTAGAAATCCGTGTGGAGAAGGTTGGCATTCTGAGCGGCACTCGCGTACAGCCGAACCATCTCCGGGCCGGCCTCCGGGAAGAGGCGGCGCACAAAGCTGGAGAAATCAGCCGGCTGATTCATGGGACCACACTCGGGTCAAATTCACTGGGAATTCATGTTGCCAATACCTTGTCGAGCCGCAGATCTTCCGCGTTGGGACGACAGAAAAAGACCCCGGTGGTCTCGTCCCGGCCGTTCATGCCACGCACGAACAGATAGTAGACACCGCCAAAGTCGCGCTCGGGATCAAACTTGCTGCCGAGGACACGCCGTAGCCACCGGGCCAATGCCTGAAGGTAAAGACGATACTGGCGAGTATAATCGCATTCGCGCATGGCTTGGGCTAACTGGTCCGGATCATAGCCTTCGGGCAGCAGATTGGTCTTCCAGTCAGCCAGGAAATATTTGCCTTCGCGGCGAAAGACCAGGTCCATGAATCCGGTGAGGAACCCCTCCTCGCGGCGCACCTCGGGCGGCGGGGCCTCGACTTCAGGAAAATGAAACTCCAATTCCTGCAGCCTGTCTTGCGGCGGCACCTTCCAGAGAGGCACGCCAAGGGCAGCGAGTGGGGTTTGCAGCGCATTCCAGATCAAGCGCGCGACCTGATGCAGGCTTGCTTCTCGCAACTGCTCAGGGCTCAGTCGCGAAGCGAATCTCGGCAGGTGCTTGGCCAATGTTTCGTCCAGCAAGCGGCGCGTGGAAGATCCTTCCACGATTAGCGATTGCCAATCGGCAGCGCGGCCCACGCTCGTGAAATCGATCTGCTCGAGCACGTCGTGGACGAGGTCCCCAAAGACCGTGCCGCGCAGAGGATCCTGGCCCGCAAGGGCATCTTGGCGGTCGTCGTCGGCTCGCGGCAAGCGTTGCGCATAGCTTGGGCCTTCGGAAGCGTGGGCGGCACTGCGGCGATGCAGGCTCGAAAAGGAACGAATAACAATGCGGCGCTGGTAGAAATCGAAGTCTGGCTGGTCCAGCAAGTCCGGCGGTGCGGCAAAAACTTCTTCCGGAGTTTTTGCCGTGAAAGCGGCTGCGACTTGCGAAGACGAGGATGCCGCCATAGGCAGAGGTGCCGAAACCGTCGCCGGGCCAATGGGCGGCCCGGTTAGCTCCTCCAGAGTGGCCTTCTCGACGGCCTGAGCCACGATCGTGACGAGCGGCCCCGCTTTTCCACGGTATTTCTTGGTGTCCCCGGCAACCTTGGGGAGGTAGAGCTTGAACATGGCACGCGTGAGAGCGACGTACATGAGCCGGCGGATCTCCGCCTCCTCTTCCGCCTTGCAAGCTTGCTTGGACGATTCCAATTCTGAGCGCAGGTCGAAGACCAGCCGGCTGCCGTCGCGGTAAGTCAAGAAGTTGCGGGTTCCGCCGCTCGTGAACCCCCCGGCCAGGAACACGACAGGGAATTCGAGTCCCTTGCTGGCGTGGACGGTCATGATCCTGACCTTGGGCTGTTCCGTCTCGATGGGCTGGAGGTCTGTTTCGCTGTCAGCAGGCCGACGACGCATTTTTTCCAGGAGATCGAGAACGCCAAGCATATCGAGGTTTTCCGCGTAGGCAGCCTGCTCGAGTGTTTGCATGATGTGGCGGCTATTGGCCAGGCGCCGCTCGGCGTCGGCCTCGTGCAGGTTGTGATGGAGCAGGCCGGTGTCTTCGAGGACGGATTGAAAGAAGGGGGACCAGTTCTGCTCTTCGACGAAGCCCAGCCAGCATTGAAACAACTCTCGGGCGGGATGACTCGGCGGCAAATCCTCTGCCTGGACCATTTCTTCGGGGCGAACCCGAAAGAACCTCGTCAGCAGGGCCTTGCGGAAGGCCTGCAAATCTGTTGGTCGCGCCAGGGCTCTGAGGAGATAGGTCAGGTGAACTGCCTCGTCCGATTGCCATAGGCCAGGCTGTTTGTAAAAGGAATAAGGAATCTGGCGCGCGCGCAGCGCTGCCAAGAGCGCACCAGCTTCTCTCCGTTTGGAAACAAGCACGCAGATATCGTCCGCTTGCAGCAGCCGGGCATCCTGATCTTTCTTTTCGAACTTTAGAAGGGGCATGCCGGGCGGCAGGCCAAGCAGCCGGGCGATCTCGTCGGCCATGAAGCGCCCGTACTCCTCTCGCGCATCGGCAAGTCTTTGAGGTCCGCTCAGGTCCACGAGCGTGACGGCCTTGCGGTCGGTGTGATCTGCTACGACCCGGTACCGGCGCTCTTTCTCGGGCGGAGCCTGCACAGGCCGATAGGTGATGCCGGTGCCCGCAAACCAGTCGCCCCTTTCGAACAATCTGTTGAGAGTTCCAAGGAGCTCGGGAGAGGAGCGCCAGTTGACGTCGAGTGGATAGTCGTGCGCCTTGTATTTCGATTTCAACTCCTCCGTGGCTGACAGGTAGGTTTGCAAATCGGCCCCACGGAAACCGAAGATGGCTTGCTTGGGATCGCCTACGACGAACAGGCGCTGTTCCGGCTCGCCCCCCACAAAGATATGTTCGAAGATGCGCCACTGGATCGGGTCCGTGTCCTGAAATTCGTCGACGATGGCGTACTGGTAACGCTGCCGCAAGGCGGCCACGAGGCTCCCGGCATGTGGATTTCGGTCCGGGTCCAGAGCATCGTCGACGCGCGTGAGCATGTCTTCGAAGCTCTGCAGACCTCGTTCGCGTTTGTAAGCGAGCAGTGAGTCCTGGAGCTGAACCACGGTGCGAATCGCCAGCTGGTGCCGCAGGACATCCCAGTCGGCCCTGCACCGCTCCACGATCTCGACCAGTTCGTTAAGGCCGGCACAATGCTCGTCCAGCTCGGATTGGGGCTTCTTCGGCAACAGCGTGGTCAACACCTTAAAGCCGTAATCGTCGAAGGAGCTAGCGCCCGCGCAGGCATTCAGCAGGCGGTGAAACGCAGCGAGCGGACGATTCTCCGCGGCGGGCCCAGCCAACCACTGCAAAAGAGGCAAGAGCACCTTGGTGCGCTTCGACTCGCGCCAGTCGGGCCTAAAGGTAAGTTTCTCATAACCGAGATAAAGACGGTGCTCGCGCAGGCGGTCGATGTGCAGGGGGCCGGCGAGGCTCCGCGCCCGCTCCAGGTCGGCGCGTAAATGAGCTTCAAGCTCCCGAAGGATTCCCGGCCAGCCGCCAATCGCCTCGGGCCGCAGAAGATGGCCGCAGCCCTTGCGGAAATTGAGGGCGATATTAAGCACCCGGCGTTCCCAGCTCCCGCTGCCCCTGGGTCCGTTATAGTCGGCAAGCTCCAGGACGTCAGGCAGCCGTTCGCCGTACTCAACTCGCCAGGCTTTTCGCTGAAGATCGCGCAGAATAAGTTCGAGCAAATCCGGGTCCTGGGCCAGCTCCTGGCGGAAATCCTCACGATGTTCGAACGCATATTCCTGAAGTGTGCGCTGGCAGAAGCCGTGGATCGTGTACACGTGGGCCCGGTCAAAAGCGTCGAGCCCGGCCTGCAGCACGGCGGCATGATGCGGTAAGTCGCGCTGGGCCGTCTCCAGACGCTGACGCAAGCGTCCTTTCAATTCACCAGCAGCTTTTTCCGTATACGTCACCAGGAGAATCTCATCCAGCTGTACCTTGCGCTCGATCAGCAGCCGGAGCACGAGCTGCTCCAGCGAGTACGTTTTGCCCGTACCTGCCGAAGCCGCGATGACGGCGTGCCGGCTCAGATCGACGTCTGCCACGCTAGGCTCCTCCCTGCTCAGTGCGCGCGCGTGCCGGGCCCCGGTCGAGAAGGTGAAAACGGCGCCGCATTTTTTCGAACGCGTCTTCAGGGATACTGGCTTCGATGATCTCCATGAGCTTCATGGGACGATAGACAGGACGATCGTTCTCGGCGTCTCGTTCGATGGCTCCCTGCAACAAGCGGCGGAAATCACCCTGGAGCTGCTGCAGCTCTTCTGCGTCGGCCGGCAAGGTGAAGGCGGACCGAAGCTGCTTATCATTCACCACCACGTCGAAAGGCAGCAAATCGAAACTGGTTCGATTCAAGAAATCCTCGACCAGGCCCGTCAAGTAAATGCGCGCCTGGTCCGGCGTAATGTCCTCGGCGCGATACGTGAAGCTGGTGATGCCTTCTTCTTGAGCGACATGAAGTCGAAAGCTTGCCGGTGTGAGCCATTCCCGAGGTCCCGCGCTATCGCCCTGGGCGAGCGGCAGTGATTGTTCTCCCCTCGCCCCGGTACTCCGGGGAGAGGGGTCAGGGGTGAGGGGCCTTGGCCGGGGATCGTTCGGCCCCCTCGCCCCCAACCCCTCTCCCCCGAAGCGGGGGAGAGGGGAGAGCATTAGCTGCTCGCCGCCTTGTCGTTCTGCGCTGGCCATGAGGGCGAAGAAGAATAACAAGGGCTCCAGGAGAGGTTTGCTCAAATTATCTGCCGGGACCTTATCCTTGGCGGCATTCGTGATGATAAGCGCCTCGAAGCCCTCACTGCTTTGCCAGACCAGCGGCAACATACCGACCAGGCGAACCGTGGCCGGCAAGGAGCATTGCTTCTCGACAGGCGATAGCGCGATCTCCAGGGCAGGCAGGCGGAGCCTGGCGCCCACGGGTGTGAAGCTCTCGCCGAGCACCACAGGCCCGCAGAACTTCATGCCAGCACGTCGGTGTAGGAAATCGGCGAGACCCTGCTCACCCAAAATGCGCTTTTCCAAGAGCTGCTCGAAATGGGTCTGGTCCACCTCGGCAAAAGCGCCTTCCGGCGTCTTGCCGCGCAGGCGCCATTCTGCATAGAGGTTCGCAAACCGCTGCCGCCAATCTGCCAGGGCATCGACCACGCCATGCTCGATGGCGCGTGCTACAAACTGTTCGAGTGCCGTAACCACGAGCTGATAATCGAGAGGGAACCCGGTTGCAAACGGCTCACAATCCGCCGGCTCGATTTCTTCCTCATCGCTGAGGCGCAGGTGGCGCTTGAGAGCAGCCTCGGCCGGACAACGCAGGAATCCACGCAGCTCTTGAAGGTGAATGGTGAGGGCGGCAGGCACTTCAGAAAGCGGAGCAGCGGGCAGCGGGAAATGACGTTGCGCCTCGCGGAGACGCTGCTCCAGCTTTTCCGTGTGCTGTGCGTCGAAACAAAGCTGGCCGCGCTGGTGTGCCTCACGAATCGCCAGAAGCCGCTCTGTCGCGTTGTAGTTCACGAGAACGTCTTCACGGGAATCTTGTGGCAATAGCTTCGGGTCGCTGCCATGCAAGGGTGCTTCTTTGATCGTGAACGCCGACTCCACGACATATTTTTCCAGGTAACGACGCAACTGGTTGACAAGACCGCACGGCTGAAGCTCCTGGTCCCTTTGCAGCTCTTTGTTGTTGTAAAGCAGGTACAACTTTTGGCGCGCGGCCAGTACAGCTTCGAGCAGCAAGAAACGGTTGGCTTCGGGCAGGCGTATGTCGCCAGCGCAGCGCTCCAGTGCCCGGAGATCCAGCGTCGGAAAAACGTTGGAGCCGGGAAAATCGCCCTCGCCCATCCCCAACAGATAGATGATCTGGAACGGGACCGGCCGTAGCGGCTGGAGAGCGGACATCGTTACGCCACCTGTCAGGTATTCTCCTTTGGTACCTTCGAGGCATTCCAGGCTCTCGCGTACGAATTCGCGGACCAATCCCAACGGCAGCTCAATTTTGTGGCCAGAGGTCGCCGACAATTGATCCAGGGTTCGCAGCTGAGGGAGTGCCTGGAGCAATCGATCGCGCACCTCACCTTCCTCGGGTCGTTCGGAAGGGATGGCCAGGAAGGCTGCAACCAGGCGGCGCAGCTCGTCGGCCCATTGGCCGCCCGTTTTCCTAAAATCGCGGAGGCGCATCAGGACTGGCAGTAGCCCCTCCACGGCCTGGCAAAAACTATCCATCTGGCTTTTGTCCGCGCTGGCGATGTCGGCATAGGGAACAACTTCGTGAAAGTGCGAGGCTGGGCGGTCCGCATCTCCGTTGGTCGCCTCCATGAGCCTGCCCAGGCGCAGGCGCTGCAAGCCTAGCCGCCAGGAGTAAAAAGGCGTGTCGAGATAACCGCGCGCTTGTTTGTCCGCCTGGTCCCAGCCGTGGTAGATGCCAAGAGCTTCCGCCCACTCGAGCCAGATCGAAGCCTGCTCGCGCTCGACTCCGAGCCGAGCCAGGACGCAGGGATTGAGGAGCACGCCGAACACGCGCGAGCGCGAGAAGGATTCCAGGGCCAGATCGAGAAGGCCAAGCATCGCCTGCCCGAATGCGCTGAGGCCCGCTGCCGAAAAATCAGCAAGGTTGTAAAGGATCCGCTTCGGCGCGCGGTCGAACACCGCCTGGATCACCGGTCGATAGCGGTGCATGTCCGTTACGAGGAGCGCGATATCCGTTTGCTTCAGCTTCGGGTTTGTGTGCAAGTTATGCAGGATGCTCTGGTAGGCGGTTTCGACTTCGCGGTATATGCACGGGCAGCCGACGATTTGCAGAGTGCGATCTGGTGGCAGCCGGGCTAGCTCCGTGCCAGGCATTTGACCTAGCAATTGATGTTGTAGCCGCCCCAGCACTCCCGGCGGACACACTCTCCCCTCTCCCCTGTACTCAGGGGAGTGGGGCTGGGGGTGAGGGTTCTTCGCCTGGAAAAGGCATGCCCCATCTTCCCAACCGCTGTCCTCCGAAGCGGTCGCGAGCTTCACCGTTTTGACCTTGAAGGCGCGCGCCCCGGCCAGCAAATCCGCCATGAGCCAAAGGCTCTCGGCACCCGCCGGCGCCCAGGCGGCGAGCAATTCCTCGCCATCCGCGGGCACCTTCTCTTCCGCTCGGCTCTTTTGTCGGAAACGGTCGGCAAGTGCTTGCAGTGCCGCCCGTGCTTCACTTCGCGCTCGTGGCAAAGCCCCCAATCTGCCGACCAATGGGTTCAGATGATAGAGGTTGAGTTCATATCTCTCGCCAAGCCATCTCAACACGTGGACGTGCAACCCAGAAATCTGCGTGATGCCAAACAGGTGGACCGGGCGCGCCTCCATGTGCTCTTTCGTTTGCCCGGAAGAGAGTTTCATCACCTCATTGGCGTATTGCGGGAGGGTTTTGTAGGTCGTGTCTGTAAGCTTGCCCAGCGATGCTGCCAGACCGTCGGGCTGGCGCATGACCTCTTGAAACAGGGCCCGTTCGCTGCGTTCCAATCCGCGAATGTCTGCCTGGACACGCGGGTAGCCGTCCTTGTTGGCCTGCCATTTTTCAATGAGGGCAGCCTGGCGGTGGTATTCATAATCACGCAGCAGGCCGGCCAGACGGTCGGCGAGTTGCCACGACCTGCGGTAAAACTTCCGCCCGGGTTCTTCTTCGCCGTGTCGCAGATATTGCCGCAGCGGTACGAGCTGCTCATCCGTCGAATCCTGGAGCAACACGGAGAGAATCATCAACCGGTAATTCTCGTGGTCGAGCATCTTGACAGGAGATGCATGCGGCCGGGAATCCAGGGCCCGCAACATCTCCCACATGGCGATTTCGAGATACTGAAAGCGCAGGTTGATGGCGATGCCGAGATGTCGCGCCAGCCACAGCCGCAGCCACTTTCCCAGGTAACGATTCGGCACGACGATCGTCACCGGCGCGAAGAAATCGCCGTGCTTGATCCCCTCGTCCAGACCGGCCGCCAGTTGAGCGGCGAGGCTGTCTTGATCGTAGCCTAGATACAGGGTGCTCATGAGGCCTTCGGTTCGGCGCCGTCAGCAAACGCGAGACATGCCACGCGGCACCTGTGGCGCAGAGACTGCCCTGCGCCTGTCGGCGTCTCTCAATGGTGAATTGTAACGGCTTCGGCAACCGTCGCGAATGCGGAGCGGTCAACGCTCCTCGATGCAATAGAGGTACTTCGCCCCCCGCACGAAAAGCTGTTTCCCGACAATGGCAGGCGAGGCATCGATCGGGTCGTCGAGTCGGTTCGTGGCAAGGATTTCCACTTGAGGGGCACGCTTCAAGACGAGAGTGGTGCCATCGCGGTCGGCAATGTACATGCGGTCTGCTGCCCCGACCGGCGATGCATAAAGGCTCGTCAGGCCCGGCAGCCGGGCCCGGTCAAGCAGAACTTTGCCGGTCTTGGCGTCGAGGCAAGTAAGAATTGCGTTGTTGCTCTGGGTGAAGTAGAGCCGGTCGTCGGCTAGCAGCGGAGAAGGCACATAGGGAGTAGCCTTGCCATAGTGCCAAAGGGATTTGCCCGTATCCGTGAGGTCGCCCGAGGCACCGAGCGGGATCGCAAAGGTGGCGGACCCTGTGTAGCCGCTCATGCAGTACACCGCCTCTGCGTCGGCAACAGGCGAAGGAATGGCGTTGATGGTTTGCCCGCCGCACTGCCAGAGGAGCTTGCCCGTTGCGAAATCGTAACCGCGCGCACGCTTCGTGCCGTTGACGACAATTTGCGTCTGCCCGGCATGCTCGACGACCAGGGGCGTTGCCCATGAGGTTGGCTCGTCGCGCTCGACTTTCCAGCGTGTTTTCCCGGTGCCTGCATCGAGCGCGACGATGAAGGAGCCCGCTTCCTGGTCCCAGTTCACAATGACTGTGTCGCCATGAAGGACCGGCGAGCTGCCTTCGCCCCAACCGAAGCGGGTCTGCATCCTGCCCAGGTCGCGCTGCCATTGCAGGTTGCCAGCCAGGTCGTAGCAATAGATCCCAAATGAGCCAAAAGACGCAAGCACACGCCTGCCGTCGGTAGTAGCTGAGCCGGCCGCGTAGCTATGCGTGGGGTGATGTCCTTCATGCGGCACCTTCTCGGCAGCGGTTTTTTGCCAGCGGATGGCGCCACTGTGCCGGTCGATGCAGAGAACGACGAATTGGTAAAACGTGGTGGGCGGCTTGGTCTTTTTCTCAAGGTGCGGGTCGGGCTTCGGCAGCTCTTCCGGCTTGGCGGCCCGGCCGGTGTCAAGCGCCGTCAGGAGGAAGATCTGGTCGCCCCAGACAATGGGCGTCGCACTGCCTTTGCCGGGAATCTCTGTCTTCCATTTGATGTTCGTCTTCTGGTCCCAATGGATCGGCGGGTCGCCGCGCGGAGCCATGCCGCTGGCGAGGGGGCCGCGCCACTGGTGCCAGTTGTCCAGTGCTCCAGCGGGGAGATCCCCGGCACGAACCACGCTGGATAAAAACCATACGCTCAGGGGCAGAAACGCTATCTTTCTCATGGAAGCGTCGTACTCCTATGGCCTGGCGAAAGCATCTAGCGTATCAAGTTCCATTACCAAAGGGGAACTCCCCAGTGAGCAGAGATAGCTCTTTTCTTTGCTCGATAGACGCAACCTGCTGCCCTCAATTGGATAGGAGCATCCATGTGGATCATCCTGGTGCTGGCGAGTGTGGCCTTGATTTTCGTGGTGCTGGTGGATGGCTTTGAGGCAATGGTACAGCCGCGGCGCGTCATCCGACCTTACCGCCCGGCACGCCTGTTCTATCGCAATGCCTGGAGGCTCTGGCGAGCGTTGGGCCTGCGCATTCCTTCGGGCAAACGGCGTGAGGCTTTCCTCAGCATTTTCGGCCCCTTTTCCCTGCTGACATTATTCGCCCTCTGGGTCGCTGGCTTGATCACGGGCTTTGGCATGCTGTACTGGTCGCTCGAGACGCCTCTGCACGCTACCGTCGAGGAGCGCGCCACATTCGGTACCTACTTGTACCTGAGCGGCGGCACGTTCTTCACGCTGGGCTCCGGGGATTTTACTCCGACCGCCAGGATCGGCCGTATCCTTGCCGTGGTCGAAGCAGGCATGGGCTTTGGCTTCATGGCCTTGATCATCGGCTACTTGCCCGTGCTCTTTCAGGCCTTTTCACGGCGTGAAGGCACGATTGCCCTGCTCGACGCACGCGCCGGCTCGCCACCGAGTGCCGCTCAGCTTCTGTTACGTGCTGCCCAAGCGCGGAGCCTCGGATCAGTAACTCCGTTCCTGGAGGAATGGGAGCGCTGGGCTGCCGAGCTGTTGGAAAGTCACCTGTCGTTCCCGGTCCTCAGTTACTATCGCTCGCAGCACGACAATCAGTCATGGGTAGCGGCGCTCACCGCCATTCTTGACGCGTGTGCATTGTTGCTCGCGGAAGTGAAGGACACGGGACGGTTCCAGGCCCAGCTAACGTTCGCGGCCGCGCGCCATGCCGCCGTGGACCTTTCCATGATATTCAAGATTACTCCCGTGCCCCCTGTGCCCGACCGCCTGCCGAGCAATCGCTTGCTGCAACTTCGCGAGCAGCTTCGTCAAGCCGGCGTGCCCCTGCAGGAGGGGTCGGAAGTGGATCAGAAACTCTCGGAGCTGCGCGGGATGTACGAGCCATTCGTCGACGGCCTGGCTCGTTTTTTCCTGTTCACCATGCCGTCCATTTATCCGGAAACTTCCACTGTCGACAACTGGCAAACCAGTGCCTGGATGCGCCGTGTGCCCGGCATCGGCAAGCTGCCGGCAGGAGCTGAGCGAGATGAGCATTTCAATTGAGCATTGCACTTGGACCAATGTGAAACGATGGCGGCCGATCGCTACAATTGAGATTGTCTCTCAGTCTTTCCCTGCTGGCAGGAGAGATCGTGTTGGCCAGAGCGAGCGTACACATGCAATTTCAGCTGATGAAAGGCGGCATGGAATGACAGAGCGGCAGAATTATCTCGAGGTCTCTCCCGGTCCAGGCGCTCCCAAGGTCGTGAATGTGATCGTGGAGATTCCCAAGGGCCGGCGCAGCAAATTCGAAATCGATAAGAAGACCGGCCTGATCCGGCTGGATCGTTATCTTTACTCGTCCAGCCATTATCCGGGCGATTATGGCTTCATTCCGCAAACGCTGGCGGAGGACGGCGACGCCCTGGACATCCTGGTGATGGTCAACGAACCAACCTTCAGCGGCTGCCTGATCGAGACCCGTGTTATCGGCTTGTTCCGCATGAAGGACCGGGGCCTCCACGACTTCAAGGTGTTGGGAGTGCCCAATTCGGATCCGTTATTTGCCGAGGATCGCAATCTTCGCGATGCTCCGTCGCACTTTCTGCGGGAAGTCGAGCACTTCTTCGCCACCTACAAACAGCTCGAAGGCGTCACCATCGAGACCATGGGCTGGGCCACCGCGCAGGACGCTGAAGAGGAAGTGCAAGCCTCGATGCGACGTTACAACTCCCAAAAACAGTAGACCCCCTCGACCGCGTGCAAATCCGCCGATACTAACCCGACGCGTCAGCGAGGTTTTCCGAGCTCTTTCCCGAGACACCCGTGCAGACCTCGCTCACGCTTCGGGCTAATATTCACGGATTCGAGCGCGCCGAGAAAACAGTTGTGTCTAAATCGCCCAGACGGGATAATGTGCCCGGATCAGGGTGTAGCCAAATACACGTCAAACGCAGAGGTGTTGCCATGAATCGGCCTTATCTCGCGTGGTATGTCCCACTGGTGCTTTTGGCGGTCTTGCCGGTTGGAGTACGAGTGCTTGGCTGGCGAACGCCGCACTCCGAGCCGGTCGACCCGGCCATGGCCGCAGCAGGGCAAACGCTCTTCTTCCACCAGTGGACGGCAAACGATCCATTGGCCAATGGAGGAGACGGCATCGGGCCGGTTTTCAACGCCAATTCTTGCCTGGCTTGCCACAACCAGGGCGGTCCAGGCGGTGGCGGCGATCTCGAGCACAATGTCACGAACTTTGTCGTGCGTTCGGTTTCGGACGGTAGCGCCTTGAGTGAAGGCGTCGTTCATTCCTACGCGGTGGCCCCTCAGCTTCAGGAGACGTTGCGGCAGGTCAACGTCAATCTTCCGGCGCAGGTACGCCCGAACCTGGCGAACCTGAGAGCCATTTCCCAGGGCGATGGCTGCCACCGAGATCGATTCCCGCCGGGCGTGCACATCTCCCAACGAAACACGCCGGCCTTGTTCGGAGCAAAACTGATCGATGAGATTCCCGAGCGGGTTATCATCGCCGGCGAACGCGCTCAGCGCTTGAAATGGGGGCTTGCGCCCGCGGACGGGGAAGACCTTCCGGTCGGACGC
>Ga0116221_1001801_pt1 | contig 14162 bp, 10 predicted proteins | sample Sb_taG_5_FD_88965 | JGI IMG/M metagenome (GOLD analysis project Ga0116221, IMG submission 88965) | Peat soil microbial communities from Weissenstadt, Germany - Sb_50d_8_FC metaG | ecosystem: Environmental > Terrestrial > Soil > Wetlands > Peat | place: Germany: Weissenstadt | collected 2010-09-21 | reverse complement strand
GCCGGCCGTTTGACGGTCAACAAGGCGGCGACGATGCCCGCAAGGATGATGTGCAACACCACGATCATGGCCACGACGCCGTAGAACTTTTGAACGCCATCATTGGGCCGGGACTTGTTGCGTAGGATCTGCGTCGCCACGATGCCACAGACCCAAGTCCAATGCAGCATCACGTGCAGCAGGATGATGACGGCGCAAACGCAGATCGAATAGAATTGAGCGTCACGCCACTGATCGAACGATAAGCCCCACAACTTCCAGCCTGCTGCGGATGTGGGCGCCGGGAAGACCACTTGCATCATGGCTGAAACCCAGCCGACGAACATGACGGACGACGCTAGCACCGTGTCGAGGCAGAAATTGATGAACGCCATCGACAGCTTGCGTCGTTGAGGCTTGGGCTCCTCTACGCGCGCCACGCTCAGTCCCGCCGAATCGCTACTGTCTGCTTCCGTTGGAGTTTGCATGCTTGATTCCAGTGTGCCTGGAAACGCGGCAGGGCGGTTCCACGCACACCTCGCTTTCCAGTTCTCATTTACCTTACTTGTAAGGATAACGCTTGCGCCGTCCGCGTCCACAAGCGTAACGGAGAAGGGTATTCGTTCGCCTACTCAATCCTCGTGGATTTACCAGCGTCAGCATACGAAAAGGCAGATCCGACCTGGGAAAAGGCCGTCGAAATACTACGCATAAACGTGAAAGCAGAGAAGTGGGGGGCGCCTCTGACTTTAGTTGATACTGCACCAGTTCGGAGGGCCAAGTCCTATTCGCCCATCCCAGCCAACAAGCGCTGCATTGGTTCCTGGCTAACAGTGATCAAGCCGCGTTGAGGCTGGTTCAAGTCAAGCGTCACGTAAACCACCAAGCTCACCAGGGCCACGAAGCCGAGGGTCGCTCCGAAGTGGTATTCGCGCGACGCGCCTTGCTGGGCTCCCATCAGCACCATCGAGATGATCGCGGACAGGAATAACAACATCACGATGCTTGGAGGCAGCCGATCGCGCACTGCTGCAAGCCGGGCTGCGTGGCTGCTTGTGACCTCGTTTAAGGTGTTGACCAGCGGCACAACCACAGGCGTGCCGTCCGCAATGGCCTCGCTCACGAGTGCTTGCATGCGGTTCTGTAGCTGCTGGAGTTGAGCCAGGATTTTCTGAGATTGAGGTTCGTCGATGCGTTCCTTCGCCAGGGCGAGCCGGTGCTCCACGTAGGTGCGGATCACGTCCTGCAATTTCTGACGCACCGGTTCTTGGACCAGGCTGGCACACGTGTAGAAGTCGCCGATGGAGTTGCTGTCCGTAACGACCATCAACCGGCGCTGGTCGTGCTTCGACAGCGACATGGAAAAAGTAAACGCAAGCAAAAGGCCCAGGATGGCCATGCTCGCGTCGTTGAATTTGCTGACCGGGGCCTCCTTGGCGGCCTCCGGTCGTCGTCGACCCCGCCACCAGCCGGCTGCCCAGCCGGCTACCATGGCAGCTGCGAGCACAGCGGCGATCATCCACGCGTCCCATTCGGTGAAAAGTGTTCCCATGCTTCGCAGCGCGGCTTACCGGCCACTCCCTGGCCGAGGTTTCAAGACGATGTCGTCTCGGCGCTTTGTATCGGCCGTACCAAGTTGTGGTCTTCATCTGTTTTGGTAATCGATTGGAGCTGAAGGATACGGTGGCAAACTGCGCAAATTGGGCTCAGATTCGATGTTAGTGTGGGTGGCACTCAGAGCTTCAAGCCACCCTCTCGAGCGCAGATTGCAGGATCGCGCCGATTAGCTGGGGATAGCTACAGCCGCTGAGGCGTGCGAGGATCACCAGGTCGCTCGTCTCGGGATTGAGTCCCGGCAGGGGGTTTACCTCGAGGAAGTAGGGAATGCCGTCGCGCAGGCGGAAGTCCAAACGGGCCACGTCGCGGCAGCCTAGGGCTCGATAGGCGGTCAAGGCTGCCTGGCCAACCGCTGCCGTGGCGGCGGCAGACAACTGGGCGGGGCAATCGTAGCGGACGCGGTTCTCGTAGTCCCGTTTCACTTCCAGGCTATAGATGAAACGGTCGGTTGCTGTCGTCGGTATCACGCGCATGATGCCGATGATCTGCGGCGGGTCGTTGCCGACCACTCCGACGGTCAACTCGTCTCCGCGAATGAATTCCTCGACGAGGACAGGTTGCCGATGATCGCGCCCCACCGAGTCGAGCACGGCCCGTAGCTCGGCGGGGCGGTCGACCAGGCATTTCTGGCGGATACCCTTGCTGGAGCCTTCCCATGCTGGCTTCACGATGACGGGATAGGGAAGCCCGGCGGCCAAGCTGTCGAAATTAGCGGACGCATCGGCGCCAAGCAGCCAGGAACCGTCGCGGCAGGGCTGGGCCAGGAGGCCGCCTGGGATGGCGCCGCCCGTGGATTGCACCAGGCGCTTGGCGCAATCCTTATCGAGCGTCACGGCCAGGGTCAGCGGATCGGAGCCGGAGTAGGGAATGCCAAGCATTTCGAGAACGGCGGGAACACGTGCCTCGCGCGATCGGCTGATCCCCTGCCCTTCCGCGAAGTTGAAGACGAACTCGGGCGGCCGGGCCAGCAGGCGCTCTAGCAGCTCCCGGCCGTCGCCCAGTTTTTCCACCTCGTGACCCAGACCACGCAGGACTTTGGCAATCGCCTCGATCGTGGCCGGGCTGTCGAACTCTTCCTGAAAATCGTCGGGCTCGCCGGGCTGCGGCGCGCCCTCGACTTTCAAGTCATAGGTGATACCGATGCGCATAAGAAAAGGGTAAGAGGACAGTGGGCAAAAGGCAACGCTTCGGCGTCAGGCCTTCAGATAACCGCTGGTCGACCGGACCGTAGCACAAGCTAAAGCTTGTGCTACAGCATTTGCAGCCTGGGCGAAGTTCCCTGATAATTCTCGCAAGAGGAACGAAGGCGACAAGCGTTTGGAACTCGGGGCTTTTCATGCACAATCGCAAAGGCCGGCTCCGGATGGCGGCCATACTAGCCTTAACCCTGGGGGTGCTGGCGCTGGTCGTGCGCTGGTCGCCCCGGCAAAAGGGCTTCGCTGGGCCCACCGACTGCATCTCTGCCTATTACGAAGCATGCCAGGTCGGCGACGTGACCAGGTACGAAAGCTGCTTCGCCGATCCTCTGCGTTCCGAAACCCGCCGTGACTCCGGCGATATGAATCACTTGATCTCCCTGCTGCAGCATAAAGCGGTGAAGAATTGGGTTGTGGTGGCAGAGTCTGAGACCGACAAGCCAGTTAGCACCGTCCAAATAGATGAAGTTCGGGAGGACGGCATAGCGCGCGTCCGCTTTCGACTGGAGTTCCTCCATAGCAGTTGGCTTATCGTCGGCGTCGATCCAGTGCAGAGGAGGCAGCCCTCCGTCCCATACGGAACGGATGTCCGCAACGTACCGGACGCATCTGGGCCTCGAGACGAACCTCCCGAAGAGGAGGAGGGGCCGGAGCCCTAGCGACCTGTTCATCCTCGACCGACGGGTTACTCAGCGGCCCACGCCGAAGAGAAAGAATCAAGATGAAGAGGGAGATTTGGAAGAGGATTAAGCGCGGGAGAACGAGCATGGCTCCTGAGTATCAGGCATAACATCTCACTCTTGATCTGAATCGGGCTCTTCATCATCCTCAAAATCGTAATCTTCGTCCCAACTCTTGCTCTTTCTTCAGAGCTTGCCCGGCCAGTCGAGGCTTCTTTGCCAGCCCTTAAGCTTTCTCCGCAATTTCGTCAGGGTTTGTACGTAATCCACAAGGGCGAGGCCCAAGCCAGGTTGCCATCCTTTTGCTCGAGGCGCACATAGTAATAGCTTGTCTTGCCAGGCTTGGCTTCCATGTCCACGTACTTCAAGTTCACCTCGCGCTCCTTCGGCTCGGTTGAGTAAACATATTTGTTGTCTCGTATGACATGCAATTTCGCAATCGGGGCCGTCCCCTGGACATGAATGTCCAATTCAGGTCGTTTGGAAGTATCGAATTGGTCGCCCATGATGTAGCGGTCCGAACGAACGTCGAGGACGATGTTGTCGGTGGCGCCATAGCTGTGCCGTTTCTTGAAGGCGTCGATGATCCCCTGCCGCGAGACGTCTTGCGTGAGCAAGACTGCATAACTGATGTGTGTGCTGATGTGGTCGCTGGAGGCTTCGAAGCCCAGCCGGTAGCCTTTCTCCAGCGCGTTCCAGACATATCCGGCAGGCACGTAACCGCCAACTTGAGTTGCGGCAGTCGGCGCCCGCGGAGCGCCCGCATGCTCGTAATTGTGACGATGCCCTTGGTAGATCTCCACAATCGGCTCCACATCAGGATCGTTGTCGCGCCAATCCGTGCCCATATTGGTTGCACTCGTGTGCGAAGCGCAGATGCCTCCGAAAAACTTCAAGTAGGCGTAGAGCCGCTTGGTGTCCGGCGTGCCTCCTTCCGGCGTACCTTTGAGGACGCCGCGGGGTAGCGGCCGAATGCCACGACGTGGCATGATCACGTTGCGATGGCCATTCGGGTAGACGACGCTGCGCTCGTAAGTGTGAACGGCTACGAATTGTGGTGCGTTCTGGAAAAGATCCGTGATCTTCTGGAACTGCCACCACGGGTACTCGTGGCCATAGCCGTTGTCATGATCCCCTATGCCGATCCAGTCCAGCGCCGCGGAGTCGAGAGCGTAGCGCCAGGCGTCTTCCAGCGAACCGTCCTGGTCCTGGTGGGAGCTGTATTCTGTATGCCGATGGAATTCGCCGCGCAGCAGTCGTAGCTTTTTACCCTCAACGTCGATCACGGTCCCGCGCATGCGGGCGACATCCTTCGCTTCGTCAGAGTGCACGACCGGCACGGCGGCTTCGCTGGTTTCCGCATCGGCCACCAGCTCGGGCACCTGCGCCTGTCCGGATGGCTGGAGCATGCACGCAAACAGGTCCGCCTGTTTCCGGCTCTGGGTCCCAGCAGTTCGGTCGTCGCCAGTATAAACAGCCAGAATCCCCTGCCCATGGGACACGAGGGCTGGCCGCACATCCATCACGTTGACTGAGTTGGAAAGTGGTTGAGGTGCAGACCAGTGTCGGCCATCGTAGCGCAAGGCGTAGCTACTCCAGACTTCTCCGGCGGCGACGGGCCTCGCGTGATGCCGCACCAGAAGCCAGAGCCCACCCGTGGCATCCAGACCAAGGCGCGGCAAGCTCCTGTTCCGCGGTAACTTGGCCTTCAGCGCTTGCTCCACGTCCTCGGCCGGCTGCATCAGCTTGCCGTCAACGAGGCATTTTACCTTGACGGTGCGATGAATATAGAGAGCGGCGCCGGGGTTCTTGGGCAACGGTATCCTGCGGTAATGATCGCCGCAGTAATCCTTTCCCCACTGCTCATCGCCCTCTTCGTAGGCAATCCAAAGACGGTTCTTATCATCGCATACGATGCTGGGGCGGGCCTCGAAGCGCGCCGAGCCAGCTACCGTCATCACCATGGATTCTCTGCCGACCACGGCGAGGATCACGTCATAGTTGCCCTTGTCGTACGTGTCCCAAGCCACGTAGACGTTGCCGAGCTTGTCCGCAGCGATGGCCGGGCTCCAATCGTTGGCCGGGCTTGTGGACAGCACGCGGGGCTCCTTCCAGGGATGGCCATCCGAGAGGGCGGCGAGCATGATGTCGAAATTGTCCTTGCGCCATGCTTGCCACGCGAGCCATACCACGCCTTGCGAATCGGTTGTAGCTGCCACGAAGATGTCAGAACCGGGACTGTGAGTCAGGCGCGTGATTTCCGACCACTTGCCTTGCGTCTGCTGCCCGGTCGCCGGTGTGTAACGGCGATAGAAGATATCCCAGTCGCCATCGACCTGCTGGCTCCAGGCGATCCAGACATCGCCCTTGCCGTCCACGGTAGCGGTGGGCCGCCAGACGTCGAGTCCAGGTTCTGTCACGTCCAGAGGCGGCTGCCATGCTTTGCCGTCCCAGCGCATGAGACGGATCTGATCGCCATTCCCTTTGGGGACAAGCGTCTCGAAGTTCTGAGCCTCGAGCCTCTCCGGGATGATTGCTGGGCCAGGCTGATAAGCAACGTACGCGAGCCAGACGGTGCCGTCCTGGCTCTTGGCCATCGTCGGGTAGTCGTCTTCCGTATCGGGTTCCGTCAAGCGGATCGCGGCATTTTCACGATTGACAGAAACCTGGCCTCCCAGGAAATGCTTGCCGGTTCCCATCGGCAGATTAGAAAGGGCAAACTCAAATTTGCCCTGTGCCGAATTCACAGTCACCTTGGCGGACAGCTCGGCATCCAGATTGACGTGCAAGATCGGGCCGAGAAAAATGGACCGCTGCTGGACCATGCGCCCCACCGAGTGGCAGGCAAAGTGATTGCCGGACGCCCGGGCGTTCGGGCCGCCGCGCAATACCTCGATGCTAACTACCGGTCCTTCGGAAAGGTGGATGTCGCCGCCCCAGGGCGTTGGTCCCTTGTCCTGGAGACCTAACTCAATCTCCAGGCCGACCAGGGTGGCGCCCATGACAATCGGGCGGCCCGCGGGTCGTTGCCTCGCCGGCCCCGGTTTCGTCTGCTGGGCAGTTCCGCGGAGAATCTGCCCCAAGGAAATGATGACGAAGGCGAAGACCGCAAGAACTGCTAAACCTGCGACCCCTCGACGAACGCGTGCACCCATCGGAAGCCCTCCCGAAAGGCGAATGCCCCTGAGTTAGTAGGTCCGCTCTAGTGTCAGAACATATCTGTATCGACGGGCGAGGACAAGCGTCCTACCGGGACAGCGGTCGGAGGCAGTCGGTGTGTGGCACAAGCTAATAGCTTGTGCTTGAGGTTATCCGCTGATTGGCCCGTCGGGGCTGGGTGGCCCTGAACTCTTCAATCGACTCGGTTCGACCCCATTCGACACCGCAGCAAGGCTGCAGGCTCCAGCCACTACTATCGACAAATGACACCGCCCGTGGTGAACTGAGATAAGTTTCGCCTCATCGCTCCGGACTATACGAGGACCACCACCCATGAGGATGGCTCGCTCCTGGATTCACCCGTGTGCGTTAATTGTCTTTTTCGCTGTGCCCGCCTATACGGCAGCTGGAGCAAACCCTTTTCGTGAGCAGCGTTCCCTGAACGGAGCCTGGTCCTTCCGCCGCGATGCTCTTGCTCCCGCAAGTTGGGTCAATGTCACCGTTCCATCAAGTTTTCAGAGCCACGAAGGCGACGCCTTTCATGGCATCGGCTGGTACAAAAAAACGGTCGCGCCCGTGCCGGTTGCGGAAAACCGCCGGATTCTTGTCCGCTTCGAGGGGGCGGCCACCCTTGCCGAGGTGTGGTGGAATGATGCCAAGGTGGGCAGCCATCTGGGCGCCTGGACACCCTTCCGTTGTGATGTCACTGACGAAAGCTGTCGTGCTGGCCCGGGTCGCCCGCATGAGCTGCGCGTCCGCCTCGATGAAAAGGTTGGCCACGATACGCAAGGCTTCCTGCCAGTGATTGCTCCCCATTTCGGCGGCTTATGGCAGGATGTGCATCTCGAGATTGTTCCTGAAACGTATCTCGACGATCTGCGTCTCCTGGCGGTTGGCGATCTGGATAAGCGCTGCATTCGCGTCGAAGTCCCCGTGCTGGGCGGCCATATCAAAGATATCGCCCGCATGGAGTTGAGATACCGCCCGCGCGGCACGAACCAGTGGACGGTGCAGGCTTTCCATCCCGAACCCCGTGATGCCGTTGTCAGGGACAGTTCGCAGCCTGTTCTCCGCAAGCAGACCGATCTTGGCACGGCCGGCACTCGAGCAGCTGCCGCCCTCCGGAATGACTTGTTGCAGGCGGTGGTGCCTGTCGCCAATATCCGGCCCTGGAGCCCAGAGCATCCGGACCTCTATGACATTGAAGTCCTCATTGGACCAGCGCATGGCGGCTGGACAGATCAGATCACAGCCACCGTGGCCTTTCGCAAGATCGAGGCGCGCGGCGGCGAGCTGCTGCTCAACGGCAAGCCATTGCAAGTGCGCGGAATTCTGAACTGGGGCTACTATCCTCCCCGCGTGGCCCCAGCACTTGAGAAAGAGACCTACCTGCGCGATTTTCAATTTGCCCGGGCTCTCGGCTTCAACCTAATGAAATTCTGCCTGTGGGTACCACCGCGCCGCTGCCTGGAGCTGGCTGACGAAATGGGGATTCTGGCATGGATGGAGTACCCAACATGGCACGCTAACTTGACCGTGGCCCACGCGCCAACGCTGACGGCGGAGTTCACTGAATTCTTGGCCTACGACCGCAATCACCCTGCCGTGATCCTCCGCAGCCTGACCTGCGAGAGCGGGCGAGACGTTGATCAGCCTGTTCTACAGCAGCTGTATAACCTGGCCCACCGCATGATTCCGGGCAGCGTCATCGAAGACAACAGCAGCTGGATCGCCTGGAATCGCATCTGTGACTTTTACGACGATCATCCTTATGGCAACAACCATACCTGGGTCGCCACGCTCACCGGGTTGCGCAAATACGTCAAGCAGCATGGCGTCAAGCCGCTCCTTTTGGGGGAGGCTATTGCTGATGACACCTGGGCTGCGCCCGACGCGGTGCCGGCAGGTACAGCTAACCCTCGTCCCTTTTGGGTTCCCCCCTTTCTGGCCGACGAGCCGCGTTGGTTGAGCCAAATGAGAGGCGTCGCGGGGCCGGGGGGACTCGAGTCGCTCCAAAAGGACTCTCTCCGCTATGCCCTGCTTATGCGGAAGTACCAGATCGAAGCGTTCCGCCGAGAAATTCCTGCCGGGGGTTATGTGGTAAGCGTGATCAGGGACTTCTCCACGGCAAGCATGGGCCTGCTCGATTACGCCGGCAAACCCAAGTGGACTCCCACCGACTGGGATTGGCACAACGATACCATGTGTCTCCTCCGCACTCCCAATGATTGCCGGACGTTCTTTGCCGGAGACAAGCTTCAGGCGGACGTGCTCATCAGCCATTTTGGTTCTGGCCGATTGGTGGATGGTGCGCTGGCGGTATCCATACGCAAAGATGGCAACACTCGGCCCATCTTCCGAGCGGACAAATCCGGCCTGCGCCAGGATCCGGGCAGCGTACAAGACGCCCTGACGATCGCTCCGGTTTTGCCGTGCGTCGACCGGCCGACCCGCTTTCTGGTCAAAGCCACATTGGCCACGCCCAGTGGGGTTCACGCCAACGAATGGCCGATCTGGATCGTTCCTCGTGCCGAGCCGGCGAAGCAGCCGCGCGTCTGGCTGCATGCCTCCTGCACAGATGCCGTGAATCGCGCACTCGCACCCGCGGCCTTGCCCCTGGGCGCTCAAGATCCTCCCGGCGTGGTCATTGCTCAGGCGTTTGATGAGCGGCTGTTCCAGCTTCTCGAACGCGGCGGCAAGGTTTTGTTCCTCCCCGACGGCAAGCGCCATAGCTTCCCGCTGGACGAGCACTGGTTTCTGCGCGGCGCGCCCTATGTCTCAACGCATCCACTCCTCAATGTCATCCCACGCGAGTTATTCGTGGAGACACAAGCCTTTGACCTGGCCAGCCGAGTTATTCCCGACGTTGGGTATCTCAAGCAGGTTGATCCAATCGTGATGCTCTGGGATACCCATGACATTGACCGCGTAAAAACGCACGGACTGCTCTTTGAGACACGCGTGGGCAAGGGCAAGCTGATGGTCAGCGCTCTACGCCACGATGGCCCGGCGAACGCAGTTGGTCGTTGGCTGCTGGACGTCTTGGTCAACTATTTGCAGACCGTTTCGAACCCAAAGAACTCCATGCCACTCGCCGTTCTCCGTCAGGAGGTGGACAAGATCCGCTGAAGGATCTGCCAGAGCCGGTTTGTGTAGCACAAGCTGATAGCTTGTGCTGAACGTTCTAATCGGCTACCTCAGCGGCCGACCGAAAGCGGTACAAGCTGCCAGCTTGTGCTACAGGGCAGAGCCAATGGCATGGCACACCGGCGATTGCCGGCTCTTCCCGTCACTTGTGGTCTATAAGATGGTTTGTCCTGAACAAATGAGAAGCCAACAAGAATTAATTTCCTCGACGTCGAATTCAGGCTTCGCCAATCGATTATTGAGCGGAGGAAGATAGAGACTGCGCCCCCAGTCCCTCGCTTCAAACCGGTCGGTCAAACAGTCGACACGTGGAAAGCATCCGGCGAGACAGAGGGACAGATTCGAGACGGAGACAAAAGTTAAGTTCATGCCATTCGGTCCGGCTACCTTTCATTTTCCCAGCATTTGTGACCTATACTTAATGCGCCGTCTCCTTGCGCCCGTGATTGCTTTCTTGCCACAAAGGAGAGCGTATGAAAGTGCATCTCGTCATCGGCCTTGTCTTGGTGACCTTTGCAGTTTCGCTGCCGGTCATGTACCTCGTGAACAACGGCAAGCCGCTCCAATGGGATAAGCCAGACGCTATCACGAGCGAGGACAAAGAGGATAAAGACGATCCTGTGGTCGACGCATTATGCCTGAAAGGCTTGATGTGCTTAGGTGAGGGGCAGCACGACAAGGCCATCGCGGCCTACTCGGAGGCTATCAAACGCGACCCGAAGTATTCGTTTTCCTACCTCGGCCGCGGCGACGTCTACCTTGCAAAAGGCGATCTTGACCGTGCGTTGCTCGATTACGACCATGCAGCGCGCATCGACCCGGAAAACGACGCGGCCAAAGAGCGCGCAAGTTTTGTGCGCGCGCAGCAAAAGCAGAAGTAGCCCATTTCACCTGGTCCATCCCAACACCGCTGGCAAACCAATTTCTGAGTCGGAGACGGAGCCGCCACGCAAGACAAAGTTCCCGCCCCCTGCTTGCCTTGTGCCCCGACTTTCCACACAATAAGCCCCTCACGGAACCGCGGAGCTAGTCGCCACGCCTAGACGCCGCTGTTCAATCCCAAGCCCCTGACCTAGCGTTACGGATTTCGCCCACACCTTTAAGGAGGATATGTAATGGGTCGAATTATTATGCTCGTCGCTCTGGGATTCTTCACCATGACCGCGCTCTCGAGAGCAGGCGAGGACGCTCTTACAGAGGTCAACGCCGCCCGCGCCGCGCGCGGCTTGAAGCCATTCATCAAGGACGCCGAGTTGACAGCGGGCGCCATCAACGTGGCGGATTTCCGAGCCGCGCGTTTGATGGCCGGCCACACGAGCAACGATTTCGCCGGCCTGCCTGAAGGTTGCACAGCAAGAGCTGCTGGCTGCGCCGCTTGGGAGCCATCCTTGGGATGGGGCGCCTGTTGCACCTATGAAAACCACAGGTATGCCGGAGCAGCGTGGGCAAAGGGTCGCGACGGCCGGCGGTACATGCAGCTTTTTGTGAGATGACAGCAAGCACTTTCGCCGGGATGGCATGCTTACGGGCTACGGGAAAGTGACAGAATGCTTATGCCCTTGAAGGCTCGTAAGCATGGCGTGCCCCGATTGGGGAGGTCATGGCACCCAGCGTAGCTCCTTCACTTGCCGATCTTCAACCATCGGAAACGCGCTCATCCGAGAGGAATTGGGATAGTCTACGGCTGTTCAGGATTGAGAACTCTAGTTGTCGACAAACTGCTTCCGGGTGGGGAATCCTAATTGTCGCTGGTGGGTAGAAGTAATTGTCGCTAATCAGGCGCATCGCGCCAGCCGCCGGCATCCGCCGCGCCGCGCTCCGCAACCTTACAAACACCTACGCGAACTACGGAAAACTACAAAAAGCAAGAGCTGGATGTGCTTTGAAAATGCAAGTGCCATTCGGGTCCCACACCTTTCTGCCTCCGCCCATCATCAAATCTCCGCCTCGCCTTCCAGATAGAAGATGCAACTGCCTTCCAGTTCGACTCGATCGCGGGCCAGCCGACAAATAATCTCGCCGCCGCGTCTCGATGCCTGGAAGGCGCGAAACTCTGTCTTGCTCAGTCGTTTGGCCCAGTAAGGTGCGAGCATACAGTGCCCAGCTCCGGTCGCAGGATCTTCCGGAATGCCCTTGGCTGGCGCGAAGTACCGGCTGATGAAGTCGTAGATGCCATCGCCTTGCGCCTTCACGATCACGCCCGTGCGATCCAGTCGCGCAAGTGCTGCCATGTCCGGGGTCAGCGCACGCAAGACCTGCGGGCTTTCCAGCAAAGCCATGTAGTTGAAAGAGTTGACGACAACGTCAATGGGAACGACGCCGAGCGCTTCGGCCAGTCCCGGCGGCGTCGAAATCGGCTCGGCCGGCCGGGCCGGGAAGTCCATGACGTAACCGACGTCCGTTCGGTTCACGGTTAGCGGCCCGCTCGCCGAGTGGAATACCACCCTCTTGCGTCCAGGTTCCAGTCGCTCCATGACAACGGCCGCGCTGGCCAGAGTTGCATGGCCGCAAAGGGGCACCTCGGTGGCGGGTGTGAACCAGCGCAGGCGATAGTCGCCGTCTTCACGAACCAGAAAGGCTGTTTCGGCCAGGTTGTTCTCGGCAGCAATGGCCTGCATCAGCGCATCGGCTGGAAAGCTGGCCATCGGCATCACCGCCGCTGGATTTCCTGCGAAGCGACGGGTGGTGAAGGCATCAATCTGGAATATTGGCGTGCGCATGGGAGATGTCGTTGAACATGAAGGTGCAAGGACGTTTTTCTGCTTTGGTCGAAACGGCTGGCCAAGCGCCTCGCTCTGGAGTGTACGTTGCGGCCTGAGGGGGCCGGCTGGCCAAAAGAGCGGAAACTAGACGCGGAAAAGGCTGTCGGCAAATTTGTCCTTCCCGGACGAATTCCCTACGGTCCTCGCAGCCCAGGCTACGCGGACACCCTCTGTGCTTGCCAGAATGACCCCCACCAATCTGAGTTGGCGCTCAACGTCCTCCAATTCTGGCTCTTGCAAGTGGCTGTAACATTGGTTCAAGAACCGAAGCTGGTGGGAACACCAAGTCAACCTGATCGCATCCAAGTGATACATTCTAGACGCTCGCAGGAACCACCAACCGCTCATTCCTCCCGCCAATGCAACAGAAATGTCAAGCATCTTTGCGTCTAATCCATAATGCGCAAAAAGCTCGTATAGACCTAGGATCGAAGCGACGATTACGAGAAGGGCTAAACCCAGAAAAATTGACGCACGCCTTCGACACCTCGTTCCCAACCGTTCCACCCGAGGGATCATCCCTACTGACAGCTGCGCAAAGGACGTCAAGTTTTATCGATCTTCAACCCGGCCTTTGCGAAGAAGGATTGAACCAAGTGAGGCTTTTGTCGCAAACGATGAAGAGCAAGGTGGAACTCTTGGTGCAACTCCTCCAGATCCAAGCAAACCAGGTTGCGCATCTCCACATTCTTCAAGTGATGCCAGCTTCCTTGGTCCCAGGGATTCAAATCAGGAGCGTAACCCGGCAAGGCCTCGAGCCACATCTTACCACCTGTGTCAGCGATGAATTCTTTGACCGCGTTCCGGCGGTGGATCGGCGAGCCGTCCCAGATCAACAACAGACGTTTGCTAGCTACACGCAGCAAGTGCATCAGGAATTCGACAGTGTCCAAACCGTCCAACGACTTCTGCCGAGTCAGGGTGTAGACCTTGCCGGAGGGCGTCATCCCGCCCATGACCGACAAATGATCGTGCGTCTGCTTGTTGTGAATGACCGGTGTTTGTCCTTTGGGCGCGTAGGTTCGAACTATCCCCGGCAAAAGGTAGAAGCCCGATTCGTCGATAAAAACCAGGGTTCGGCGCTCGCGCCGTGCTCGCCGCTGCAGCTCTGGCCAGATTTCATCACGCCAGCACTGAATGGCTTGCTCGTCACGTTGAATGGCTCGCGTGATCGGCACTTGAGGCGTCCAGCGCAGTTCCTTCAGCAGCCGTCCAATGTGATCCTTGTGGTAGCGAACGCCAAACTCTTCCTCGATGACCCGGCTAACACGGGCACAGGTCCACACCTCACCGCGGAATCCATAGGCCTCCGGCCCATGCCAGAGAAACTCCGGGATCAAGCGTTTCTGGGCAGTCGAAAGCTTCGGAGGATGCCCTGGCGCGGATTGCGCCAACAGCGTCCCCGCTCCGCCTTCGCGGGCACGCGCCAGCCAACGGCTGACAGTCTCATCGGCGACCCCCAGAGCGGAGGCAATGTCGCGCTGAAACCAGCCTTGTTCTTTCAAATCCAACGCTCGCAACCTCCGCCATTCGCGCCAATTACTCGGGACAAAACCTAATGATTCCATCCATATGTTTTACGATTGGAAAAGTTTGACCTTCTTTGCGCAGCGGTCAGTAAT
>Ga0116221_1001796_pt1 | contig 14184 bp, 9 predicted proteins | sample Sb_taG_5_FD_88965 | JGI IMG/M metagenome (GOLD analysis project Ga0116221, IMG submission 88965) | Peat soil microbial communities from Weissenstadt, Germany - Sb_50d_8_FC metaG | ecosystem: Environmental > Terrestrial > Soil > Wetlands > Peat | place: Germany: Weissenstadt | collected 2010-09-21 | reverse complement strand
CCCCTTCATGAAGCCAGTGGCGATCTCGACTCGGACGAAGTACTGCTGCCCGGCTTTGAGATCCAGTTCGATGCCCGCCTGCTTGTCGTTGGAGTGGAAGATGTGTTTTCCCGGATCGATTCTGACGGTGAAGTACCGTCCGTTCTCCATTTTTGCGAGCTGCACCTCGTCGCAGTAGACGGACGGTGACAGGGCCGAGCCGGTAAACTGCTTGTAACGATAGACAAATACCGTAGCTTTGGTATCGCCCTTGTCCGTTGCCTGCGTTGTGCCGGAGGGCTCTTGAGCAAATGCAAACAGGGTAAGTAGTGTCATGGACAACAGGAGTTGCAGCTCGCGCATTCGTTCCCCTTTCAGATTCTTCTCCGCGTCAATCCATACGAAGAAGTCCCACTAAGAGACTATTAATTGACGGCGGGAAGTCACAAGTTACCCCGGTACTTATGACAGGGCACTCCCCGGGGGGGTGAGGAGGAAGAGTCGTCAGTTCCTAACCCAGCCTGAGCGAAGCCAACCTAAGCGAAACCAACGGGAACGGGTGTCAAACGATGCCGAACAGCGTCGGCTTGGGACAATATCGTGCGAATTCCCCACATTCGCTGGAACTGATCTCCTCATTGCTCCGTATCTTCCCTTGCTAACGGATTCGTAGGCCCTTCGTCTATCAGCCAGAAGGGGTTAAGGCGATGAAAACACAAGCATGGGGATGGCTGGCGGCGTGGGTGCTGGCAGCCGGATTGAACGCGAGCTACTACGATGGCGGCCTGCAGTGGGCGCACGAGGCAGCGGATCGGGTCGAGCACAGCTCGGCGGCCGTGTTGGCGCTGGCCAGCGGGCATGCTGACCGGTTCCTCAGTGAGGCGCGGCTCGTGACCGAACGAAACGAGACTGCGTCCTGCCCGTTGACCACAGCTTTGGCGCGAATTCAGACCCGAGTGGCGCGGCAGGTTCAGGCCCGAGTCGCGCGGAACCAGTCAGGATTTGACCGTTTCGAAGCCATGACCGCCCGGCGAGAAGCCCAATTGGCGCGGTTGGAGGCGAATCGGGACCGCATGGAAGCCCAGATTGAGGCGCAGGTCGACGCCCAGACCGCTCGCATCCGCATCCCAGCAGTGGCCTTCACCCCGGTGGTCGTTCGTACGCCCCAAGTCCCCGTGTGTCCGCGGATTCGCGTGAGTGTTCCGCAAATGCCGAGGATTACCATGCCCGTGGTTCCGGTGATTCACATCGATTCGGGCTCCGGTCCGATTTAACGAGCAGACATCCAACGTCTCTTCCTCCTCGGAAGTGCGGGCGCGGAAAACAAGCCGCGCCCGTTCTGTTTTTGCTGCGAGAAGTTACTCGTGTGGCGACGTCCGCCTCGGCCGTCCGGCCTGGACGAAGCCCGGCCGACCCAAATGAGCATCCGTGCCCAACCGGGTTCCTTCCTGTGCAAAAGAACCAATTTTTGGTCTATCTCAATTCGAGAAATAAAGTTATAGTTTGAAGGCTCAGCGATTCCTCACGACAACTGACCTGAACTGATGGCGCGGAAAGCCAGTTCCACCATCATGCGGGAAGAGTTGTACCCACCCAGCGCCGAGTCGGCGCGCGAGGAGCTCGACGACGCGCGCCTGGTTGACCTGGATGTAGACGAGGAATCGCCTTTCCTGCGTGGGCAAAAGCGTGTCTCCGCCCGCCGCAGCTCACTTCCCAAGAAAACTGCGAGTCGCCTGCTGTGGGCGTGCATTGCAGCCGCAATTCTGTGCGTCGTCGCCGTCGCTGCCGCCGGTTTGTACGAATACGGCGAGCGCTCCTGGCGCTTCCGCGTGGAATCGAGCGACAACATCGAAATCACCGGCATGCAGAACGTGACCAAAGCCCAAATCATGGAAGTGATGGGATCCGACATTGGGCGCAACATTTTCTTCGTGCCGTTGACGCAACAAAAAGCGCAACTCGAACAGATTCCCTGGGTGGAAGCGGCCAGCGTCATGCGCTTCGTTCCCAACCGGCTCAAAGTTGAAATTCACGAGCGCACGCCCGTGGCGTTTGCCCGTGTCGGCCCGCGGATTTCCCTGATCGATGCCGGCGGCACGCTCATGGAGTTGCCGCAGAAGCACAAGTATTCCTTCCCGGTAATTCTTGGGATGAACCCCGGCGAGCCGCTCTCCACGCGGGCCCCGCGCATGAAGGCCTACAACGAACTGGTGCAGGAGTTGGATTCGGGAGGGGCTCGCTACTCGCAGGATCTGAGCGAAGTCGATCTCTCCGATCTGGAGAACTTGAAAGTGCGGGTGAATGATCCGGCCGGCGATGTGCTGGTGGAACTCGGTTCGGCGGACTACTTGAAGCGCTACAAGACTTACGTGAGCCACGTGCAAGAGTGGCGGCAGCAGTTTCAGAAACTGGAGTCGGTGAATCTGCGCTACGACAATCAGGTCATCGTCAATCCTGACAGGGAGGGAAGGCCCAGGCAGCCAGCACTGGCCTCCGCATCGGCCAAGGCAGCGGTGGCTGCGGGCGTGAAGCCGGCGGCTTTGATCACGCGCATGACGCCGCATGATCGGACTCTGCCCAAGCCGGCGTTTGAGTTGACGGATAAGAAACTCGATCCGAAATCGGCGGCTGCGAAAAAGCCAGCGGCAAGAACGAGGGTCAAGAGGCCGAGGACGGGCCGAGGCGCCGCTCCGAAGAAGGTTGCGGCGAGGCCCTCTACGTCGTCACCGAAGGGAGCGGCAACAACAATGCATATGACGTCGCAGAAGCCGGATGCGAAGAAGCCTACGCAAACGTCGACGTCTGCGGCAGCGCATGCGTCGACACCGAAACCGAGTCCGGCGATTGCGAAGCAGCAAGCGAACGCGAGTCCCAATTGATTACAAGTTCAAATGACTGCGAGTTCAGATCAATGAAGTCGGGGAACCGATAAGGCATGGGGAATCAGCAGGGAAGTTTTCTTACCGCAATTGATGTCGGCAGCGCCAAGACCTGCGCGCTAATGGCGGAGCTCACCGACAACGGCATTCGCTATCGCGGGCACGGCGTGGCCGAATCGCGCGGCTCGCGCAAGGGCGTCATTGTCGAGCTCGACAAGGCGGTGGCGTCGATTCAGAAAGCGGTCGAAGCCGCCGAAGACGTTGCCGAGGCGCCGGTGGAGCAGGCTATCGTCGGCATCGGCGGGGCCCACGTGCGCGGTATCAACAGTCACGGCGGCATCAGCCTGGGCACGCGCCCGCGCGAGATTGGACGCGATGAGATCAAGCAGGCGGTCGATCGCGCCCGCGCAATTCCTTTGCCGGCGGATCGCGAGATTCTTCATCTACTGCCGCAGGAATTCATTCTCGACGATCAGGCCGGAGTGCATGATCCGCTGGGCATGATGGCGTCGCGTCTGGAAGTACGAGTCCACATGGTGACGGCGGCCACGAGCGCCACGCAAAACGTGATCACGGCAGTGAACAAAGCCGGAGTCCACGTCGACGACACCGTCTTCGAGCCGCTGGCCGCGGCCGATTCTGTGCTGCGTGCCGACGAGCGCGAAATGGGAGTTTGCCTCGCTGACATCGGCGCCGGTTCGACCGATCTGATCGTTTTTCACCAGGGCGCGGTCGCCTACACCGGAGTGATCCCGGTCGGTGGTGACCATTTCACCAGTGACCTCTCTGTGGGCCTGTGCACGCCGCTCGCCGAGGCAGAAAAAATCAAGAAAGTCTACGGCAACGCGATTGTTACGTTGATTCCCGAGGGCAACGAAGTCGAAGTTCCGTCCGTCGGAGACCGTCCGTCGCGCCTGTTGCCTCAGCGCCTCGTGGCAGAAATTCTGGAACCACGTGCACGCGAGCTCTTCGAAATGATGCGTGAAACCCTGCGCCAGAGCGGCATGTTCGATGTCTGCCTCGCCGGCATCGTTCTCACGGGAGGAGCGTCACGTCTGCCCGGAATCTTCGATGTGGCGGAGTCCGTGTTGCGCCGGTCCGTACGCCTTTCCTGGCCCGCGCCTTTGGCTAAGATGCCGTCGACCCTGTCCGAGCCCGAGTTCGCGACCGTTCTGGGCATGGTGAACTACGGCCAGCGTGCCCGCATCGCCCGCGGCCTGCAGGAAGATCGCTGGGGGACAAGATTGAAAGCGCTGTTGGTAGGTAAAGGAGCTTAAAGCGTGAACCACGGAGGACACGAAGTTACGCGAAGGAAATCAAACAAAACGTCCTTCGTGAACCTTCGTGCCCTTCGTGGTTAATGATTTCGAATTTCGTAAAGGTGAAACCATGACAAACGATTCGGGCATTCGCATCAGCTTCAACGAAGAGCCGCGCAACGACGCCAAGATCAAGGTCATCGGCGTGGGCGGCGGCGGCGGTAACGCGGTCAACCGCATGATTGACGCCGGCGTCGAGGGTATCGAATTCATCGTCGCCAACACCGACTTGCAAGCGCTGCGCATGTCGCACGCGCCCGTGAAGCTGCAGCTCGGCGTGAAGCTTACGAATGGATTGGGCGCAGGAGCGAATCCCGAGGTCGGCCGCAAGGCCGCGCTCGAAGATTCCGACAAGATTATCGAAGCCCTCGAAGGCGCCGACATGGTATTCGTCACCACCGGCCTCGGCGGCGGCACCGGCACCGGCGCTGCCCCCATCATCGCTTCGCTGGCCAGCGAGATGGGAGCCCTCACCGTCGCAGTCGTGACCAAGCCGTTCTCGTTCGAAGGCAAACGCCGCATGGCGCAGGCTGATCGCGGCATCGCCGAACTGATGGAATCGGTCGACACCACCATCGTGATCCCCAATGAGAAACTGCTCGCCGTGGCGGAAGACGCCGGCTTCTTCGAATCCTTCCGCATTGCCGACGACATTCTTCGCCAGGGCGTGCAGGGAATCTCCGACATCATCACCATCCCCGGCATCATCAACCGCGATTTCGCCGACGTGAAGACGATCATGGCTCGCATGGGCTACGCCGTAATGGGCACGGCCTCGGCAAGCGGCGCGAAACGCACGATCGAAGCCGCACAAAAGGCCATCGCATCGCCGCTGCTCGAAGCGGGAGCCATCGACGGCGCGCGCGGCATTCTCATCAACATCACAGGTTCTTCGTCATTGAAACTTGCCGAAGTGCAGCAGGCCTGCTTGATCATCCAGAGCGCCGCACATGAAGACGCGAACATTATCTTCGGCGCGGTCATGGACGAGAAGATGAAGGACGCTGTGAAGATCACCGTCATCGCCACCGGATTCCGCGAGGTCCGACCGGGGCGGCATCGCCCGCAGGAAACGCATACGTCATTCTCGGCAACCCACGCCGCCGCGCTGGACGATGCCATGGATTTCCCTGACGCCCTCGGGCCGCGCGATCCCGAGCCTATGCCGGAGCACATCATGTCCGAGCGCAGTAACTCTGACTGCGGCATGACGAGCAACATGAGCGATGACGACCGTGCCTACGACGACGTGGCCCCGATCCCGGTAGCTCACGTGCCCGATCGTGTAGCCGACGTGATTTCGCTCGACACCATGCGCAGCGCCATCGTCACGAACTTCGAGCAGGACGATCTCGACGTTCCCGCATTTCTGCGCAAGCGCAACGAAGTGATGTAACTGAAAATCTCGCGGTTTTTTAACGTCTGCGCTCCGCAGGTGCTGAAACGACCTTCGAAAGAGGAAAAGCCTTTCACACTGGGAAGTACCTTTCCAGTAATCTAGTAATGCGTTACCGAAGGGGTCTGAACCGAGGTAATCTGCGCGTATGTGCTTGTTTCGTAACGGGTTAAATCGAAAATAGCGTTGCTGGCCATCTAAACTTTACCGTTGCCAGAAATACGCTAACGCTCGTACTATCAGAAAGTTGAGCGATAATCAGACAAGGTTACCGCCCGCTGGCACTTTGCGTGCATCGAAGTACTTTAGATTCCGGGGAGCGAAATCAACAAGATGTTTAAGGGAACGAGCCTCTTTCGTTTGGTCGTCGGCTTTCTGGCGTGTCTGCCTCTGGCGGGAGTAAGCTGGGCCGCGCACATCAACACGCATTCGCCTGCGAAATCGAAATCGCAAAAGATCAGCGAGAGCCAGCGCACGCGGCGCCGCATTCACCATCTCGCGCGAAGCCGCAGCGCGAACTTATCGCAGGCTTCCGTCAGCACGCGCCGCCGCCGTTATCACGAGCGCTTTCACATGAGCTCGTTCGCCGAAGACATCACGGCGGGCGACGTTACGGCCGGCGAAGATCCCATTGTGCGTCAGGCCGCTATCGACGCCCTGGGCAACATGAACGGCACAGTCGTCGCGGTGGAACCCACCAGCGGACGCGTGCTGGCCATGGTGAATCAAAAACTTGCCCTCTCCAGCGGCGCGCAGCCCTGCTCCACCATCAAACTTTCCGTGGCCATGGCTGCGCTCAACGAGGCCTGGTTTCCAAAGACACTGAAGTTGCTCTGGGCGGCCGCAGCCGCATGAACCTGACCACGGCGCTGGCGCACTCCAACAACGCCTACTTCGAAGCTCTCGGACGCAAGCTCGGATTTGAAAAGGTCGCCTATTACGCCCACGAATACGGGCTGGGCGAACTTGCCGGCTACGACATTGCCGGTGAGCAACTGGGCAGCTATCCGGATGAAGCGATCCCCGCGAAGCTCGGCGGCGTGGGCAAGATGTGCTCCTACGGCGAGGGCGTTTCCATGACACCGCTGCAATTGGGCGCGATGGTTTCGGCCATTGCCAACGGCGGAACGCTCTACTACTTGCAGCATCCGGCTTCTCCCGAAGAGGTGGCAAACTTTCAGCCGCGCGTAAAGAGGCAACTCGACATCGCTCCTCTCATTCCCGAAATTTCTGACGGCATGGCGGGCGCAGTGCAGTACGGGACCGCGCGCAGTCTGCGCCTCAATTTCAACGAAGAAGAAATTCTGGGCAAGACCGGAACCTGCTCGCACGCCGGTACCCGCTTTGGCTGGTTCGCCTCCTACGCCAACACCAGCGTGGGACGCGTCGTCGTCGTGGTGTTCCTGCAGGGCGGACGCCCTACCTTCGGTCCTAAGGCCGCGGAGATTGCGGGCCGCATCTATCGCAACATGTACGACCACAACTTCTTCATTGCCGGCCCCGGTCTGCCCGCAGACACAGCCGCAATCAAGACGGTCACCACCACTCCGTAAGAAGCCGCGCGATTTTCCGCGCAATACAGCGCCACCATCTTCGTAGAGACGTAGCTCCGCTACGTCTCTTTGTGCTTCCGGATGATCCTCTGTGCTCGATTATTCCTTTCTGCGTAGCACACCAACCTTACCCGCCCGTGCGTCAGGCGCGGATTAGCGCTTTCTAATACGAAAAAAGCCGCCGCTGCCGATATCTAGTCCAGCAGGTTGGGTGCGCTGTAAGAACTCCGAAGCTATCCACCCACCATCGTCTTGGGAGGTTCATACGTCAGGGGCGATGCTCCACGGAAGTTACGACTACCGGCTGGTGGCGCTCTCGGCTGCGCTTGCGATGTTCGCGGCCTACGCTGCTCTCGACCTCGCGGGTCGGGTGACGGCCGCCCGCCGTTGGGCAAAAGTGTTCTGGTTGTCTGGCGGCGCTATCTCGATGGGCCTCGGAATCTGGGCCATGCATTACATCGGGATGTTGGCCTTCACGCTGCCTGTGCCGGTTCTCTACCACTATCCCACGGTGATCCTGTCGCTGTTGGCGGCCATTGCTGCCTCGGCGGTCGCGCTGTTCACGGTCAGCCGCGAGCGGATGGGCTGGGTGCAAGAGATCGCGGGCAGCCTCGTCATGGGCGGGGGAATCGCGGCCATGCACTACATCGGGATGGACGCCATGCGCCTGCCGGCCATGATGGAGTACCGATGGGACAGGGTTGGCCTTTCCGTGGTTCTGGCCGTTGTCATTTCCCTGGTCGCGCTGATCCTGACATTTCGAGTCCGGCAGGAAAAAAAGGCTAGCACGCGCAAGCTCCTCAGTGCGTTAGTCATGGGCAGCGCGATTCCCCTGATGCACTACACCGGAATGTGGGCGGTGAGATTTCATGCCTGCGAAACCTCGTTCAGCACCCTATATACGGTGCGGATTTCTTTCCTGGGCATCGTGGTCATCAGCGTGACCAGTTTTCTGGTCATGCTCTTGGCGATCTCCACCTCGTTTCTTGATCAAATCCTGGGGACGCAGAAAGACATCGCCCACGCCGCACAGGATGGGGAGTCCCGCTTCCGGATACTGGCCGAGGCGATCCCGCAGATCGTATGGACTGCAATTCCCGGTGGCGATATCGACTACTGCAACCACCGCTTTTACGAACTCACCGGATTCACCGAAGAGCAGACCCTGGGATGGGGTTGGCAAAACGCGGTCCATCCGGACGATCTGCCCGTGGCCCTTGAGAGCTGGGAGAAGGCCCGCCAAACAGGCACGGTTTTTGACATGGAGTACCGTTTGCGAACCGGCGATGGAGGGTATCGCTGGCACCTGGTACGCGCGACTCCCATGAGAGACGCCGCTGGGAAAATCGTCAAATGGTTCGGGGCTTTCGCGGATATCGAAGATCAAAAGCACAACCAGCAAATCCTCGAGCAGGAAATCAAGGAACGCACTGAAGAATTGGCCGACGCCAATACCCGCCTGCAACAAGAGATGGTCGAGCGCGATTACGCCCGCCGCGAACTCGACGAGCAGAACGAGAGAATGCTGCAGGATCTCACCGCGCGCTCGCAGCGCGCGACTCTGCTGACCAGGATGGGCGAGCTTCTGCAGAGCTGTGTCAGTAAAGACGAGGTGTTTGCTGCGGCCCTGGGTTTCGCGCCGAAGATCTTCCCCACCAGTCGTGGGGCGGTAAGCTTGCTCAATGCCGCGCGTGACCTCGTCGAGGTCGCTGGCCAGTGGCACGATTGCCAGCTCCCGGTGACTGTGTTTGAACCGCTCTCCTGTTGGGCGCTACGAACGGGCCATCCGCACTTGGTCGTTGCCGGAGACACTACCGCGCCCTGTGCCCACGCGCAGGGAGTGAAGAACACCTATCTCTGCATCCCCATCCTTGCGCAAGGCGAGGCACTCGGTATCCTGCACTTTCAGGCGACCGACGAAGTCCCCGCCATGGCCGACGCGGAATTGTCCTTCAAAACAACTTTTGCCGGGCAAGTTGGACTATCGGTGGCGAACATACGACTCCGCGAAGCGCTGCGCGCCCAGTCCATCAAAGATCCCTTGACCGGCTTGTACAACCGCCGCTACCTGACCGAGATGCTGGAGCGCGAGGTCCGCCGGGCTGTGCGCGCCGAGCAACCGCTCGGCATACTCATGCTCGATCTCGACCATTTCAAGAAGTTCAACGACACCTATGGCCACGACGCGGGCGATACAGTTTTGCGTGAGACTGCGGCGTTCCTGATCAAGAGCATTCGGGCCGAGGACATCGTCTGCCGCTTCGGAGGCGAGGAGTTCGTCGTCATCCTCCCCACCGCCGACCTCAACGTATCGCAGGCCCGTGCAGAACGGATTCGATCACAGATGCGTGAATTGACGGTGCTGCACCAGGGGCAGTCACTGGGAATGATCACTGTCTCCGTGGGCGTAGCTGCGCTTCCGCAGCACGGCGCGTCCCCGCCAAAGCTGCTTGAGGCAGCCGACGCCGCCCTCTACTGCGCGAAGAGAGAAGGCCGAGACCGCGTTGTTGCCGCCGCGCTGCCGGCGGTCCCTGCCGCGGCGCTCGCCGAAACGCAGGCCGCCAAGTCCTGAAAGTGGATTTCCGTAACGCCGGCACCTCGCATGTGAGGCAGGGAAGAAACTGTGCACGAGAAAACGCCCAGCCGGTCAGGCTGGGCGTCACCAAACGAAAACTGCCGAAGCTCAGCTGCGTTGTCCCGGACCCTTGCTCTGGTCGCTGGCGATTACGCCGTCCTTGATGTGGATGACCCGGTGGGCATACTCGGCGATGTCGCCCTCGTGCGTGACTAAAATGATCGTATTCCCCTCCGCGTGCAGTCGGTCAAACAGCGCCATAATTTCAATGCCAGTTTGCGAGTCCAGATTGCCCGTAGGTTCGTCGGCCAAAATGATGGACGGTTTATTCACCAGCGCGCGTGCGATCGCGACGCGCTGCCGCTGACCACCGGAGAGTTCATTCGGCTTGTGGCTCATGCGGGATTCCATGCCCACCGCCGCCAGCGAGCCCTTGGCGCGCTCCATCCGCTCTTCGGTCGGGATGCCGGCGTAAATCAAGGGCAGTTCCACGTTGTGCAGCGCCGTAGCCCGGGCCAGCAGGTTGAAGGTCTGGAATACGAATCCGATTTCCTTGTTGCGGATGCGCGCCAGTTCGTCGTCGTCGAGTTCGCTGACCAACTGGCTGTTGAGCCAGTACTTTCCCTGCGAAGGCGTATCGAGGCAGCCGATCAGATTCATCAGCGTCGACTTGCCCGAGCCTGACGGACCCATGATCGCGACATACTCGTTGCGCTGTATGCGCAGATTGACGCCGCGCAGGGCGTGAACCTGCTGCTCCGAGCCCATGTCGTAAGTCTTCCAGAGGTCCTCGGCCGCGATCATACACGATTCCGGTGGTGCGAGGTTCGCGGTGGTGGGCATGCTGATGACTTCTGCGGTTGCCATTTTTTTCTCCTGGTCCGGTGCCACTGACCTCTCCGATCTTTTGGGTTCAGTACTTTCTACTTCAGGCTCCGTTTTCTGAGACGCCGTTTTTGAGAGACCTCGACCGGCTTTCCTTTGGACGTGCCAAGCCGGCTAAGGTTATGAAGCCTCTTCGTCTTCCTTCTTGGGGACCGTATTGTCGATCTTGACGCTGCTCCCGGGACGCAATGTGCGCAAGACCTTGTAACTGCCCGTAATGACCTCGTCCCCTTCTTTCAGGCCGTCCAGCACTTCAATGTCGGTCGTCCCCGTAATGCCGGTCGCGACCGGAACAAAGACTGCGTTCTTGCTGCGGATGACGAATACCCCCTGCACGTCATCCCCCTTCTTGGTCTTGGATGCAACTTCTTTGGCCACGGGTGGCGCCGCATGCACCGACCCCGGCGGATTATTCTGCTGTTCGATCTGATCCTTGCTGCGCAGGGTCAGCGCCTGGATCGGGATCGCCAGCGCGCTACTCCGGGTCGCGGTCGTAATTTTGGCGGTCGTCGAGAGCCCCGGGCGCAGGTCCTTTGGAGGATCGTTCAGCGTCACCACAACTTTAAAATCTTTGGCTTCTTCGCTCGCAGTCGCCGATTGCGATGTCGACACTCCGCTGGATCGCACGATCGCGTTATCGCCGATCTCGGAAACCGTGCCGTGGAAAATCTTCTTCGGAATAGCGTCGATCGTGACTTCGGCGTTCTGACCCAACCGTACGTTTACGATGTCAGTTTCATCCACCTTGACCTCGGCCGTGATGATCGACATATCCGCGATCGTCATCAGCGTGCTGCCTTGCGCGTTTTGGATGCCGACCACAACCGTCTCGCCCTCGCGCACCGGAAGGTTGGTTACCACTCCGTCAAAGGGCGCCGTATTCGTCGTTTTCTGCAGCAGGTCCGAATAGTGCACCAGCGTGGCTTTGGCTTGCGCGATATGCCGGTCCGCCGAGTCTTTTTGCGCCTTCGCTTGCGCCACTCGAGACTGCGCCTGCACCAGCCCAGCATCCGCTGTCGACCAGGCATTCTTGCGGCTGTCGAAATCCGACTTCGCGATCAGGCCGTCTTTGAACAAGCTCTGGGCCCGCTCCCAGTCGAGCTTATTGCGGTCGTAGTCCGCCTGGGCCCGCTGCAGATCCGCCTGCGAGGTCTTGAGCGCGGCATCGGCGGCCAGCGCATCCGTCTGCGCCGCCTGCAACGAGGCTTCGTTGGCGTTCACATCCGCCGCCGACTGCACGTTTTCCAGTTGCGCCAGCAATTGCCCCTTCTTTACGTGCTCGCCCTCTTTCACGTACAAGTGGGTGATCTTCCCGAACGCGTTGGCCCCGATGTTCGCGTAAGTCTTCGGTTTGATTTCACCCGAAGCGCTCACTACCGTTGCCAGATCCTGCCGCTGCACTTTCCCAGTCTGTACCGTCACCACATTCTTACTGCTCTGATGAACGGTGAAACCGACAATGATTGCGACCAGAACGACAATGCCGACGCCGATTGCAACTTTTTTCCAAGCTTTCATGATTCCCGTCGCTATCCGGGGTTATTTCTCCTGAAGTAAGCCAAATGAAGCAGGCCAACCCTCACAACGACCTGGACTTACACAGATGGCCCCCCTGCTGCTTCGGTCAGGGTTACGGACACACATCCTCTGTTACGATCCTGGAGCCGAGAAAGTTCCCGATCAGGAATTGTAATGGTGGCCGAGACCCGTTACGGTGGAGAGTTGCAGCTACTGCCCCCGGAACCTCCCATTATAGCCTGTTGCCCCAGCTTGTCATTCACGGATTCGGTATCGCTCAGGCAACTCGGGACTGCATGCCCTGCTTCTAAATTAGACGGTTGCGCGGCGTTTTAATTGGTTCTCGGGGCACGACTTAACCTTGCTTTCACACAACGATCGGGCCTAAAATACATAGACGACGGTTGTCTGGCAGGAGTTCCTCTCATGTTCCGGCTCACTTCGTATCAAGCAGCTCTCCTAATTTTGCTGGTATCCCTGGGTCTAGTGGCCTCCGGCGCCGTCGCCCAGGATAGCGATAGCCAAGACCAGAAGTCGACGGACCCGAAGTCCGCCGACCAGAAAACCGACAAGCCCGCCCCAGACACGGCCAGCGCCGCGCAAGCACAGCCGGTCGACGCCGTGGACCCGCTGAAACGTCCCCTGAATGCCAAGAAGAGAAAGCAGCAGATGAAGGACTTCTCTAAGGAAATCAAGGGGTCGTACAAGAAGTGGCTCGAAGAGGACGTAATCTGGATCATCTCCGACGAAGAGCGGGCGGCCTTCAAGCAGCTTTCGAACGACGAGGAGCGCGACAACTTCATCGAAGCTTTCTGGCAACGTCGCGATCCCACCCCCGACACCGAAGAAAACGAATATAAGGAAGAGCACTACCAGCGCATTGCTTACGCCAACGAGCATTTCGCCGCAGGCGTCCCCGGCTGGCGCACTGATCGTGGCCGCATGTACATCATGTATGGCAAGCCCGATGAGATCGAGTCGCATCCCTCGGGTGGAACCTACGAACGCCCCATGGAAGAGGGCGGTGGTGAGACCTCGACCTTCCCCTTTGAAACCTGGCGTTACCGCTACCTGGAAGGGATCGGCCAGGAAATCATCATCGAATTCGTCGACACGTGCATGTGCGGCGAGTATCACATGACCATGGACCGCTCTGAAAAGGACGCCCTGCTCTATACGCCGAACGCGGGCTTGACCTTCTGGGAGCAGATGGGAATGTCGAGCAAGGCGTCGCGCTTCACGGGCAACGGTATCGAACGTCTCGGAGCCGGTCCCGAAAGCAGCATGCTGCAGACCAAGCAGTTCGACCGCTTGGAGCAGTTCGCAAAACTGCAGGCCGCTCCTCCGGTCAAGTTCACCAACCTGCTGGAAGAGGTGAACTCGAAGGTCATTCTCAACCCGATGCCCTTCGATGTGCGCTCCGACTTTGTGAAAGTCACCAGTGATACCGTCCTTGTCCCTGTGACCATCCAGATGAGGAATCGCGACATCACCTTCGTCAATAAAGACGGCGTCCAGCGCGGAACCGTGAACATCCTGGGCCGCCTGTCCAGTCTGACTGGGAAGATCGTCCAGACCTTCGAAGCCACGGTTCAGGTCGACGTGCCCGCCGAACTTTTGCCCCGCACCGCGGAGAATGCCTCCGTCTACTGGAAGGCTCTCCCCCTGCGCCCCGGCCGTTACAAGCTGTACATCGCCGTCAAAGACGTGAACGGCGACCGCAAGGGAGTTTGGAGTCAGGGCATCGTCGTTCCCGAGTTCTCCGACGACAAGCTGTCGACTTCTACTCTGATCGTCGCCGATCAGATGGAACAGGTTCCCACCAAAGTCATTGGCACCGGGAGCTTCGTCATCGGTACCACCAAAGTTCGGCCCCGTGTAGCCCCAGCCAACGGCAAGCCGGCTGTATTCAAGAAGGACAAAGATCAGAAGCTGAATTTCTGGATGCAGGTCTATAATCTCGGCGTGGACGAGAAGACGCACAAGCCTTCCGCCACTTTTGAATACAACATCACCAACGTCGCAACCAACAAGTCGGTGGTCCAGAAGACCGAGACAACCGACACTATGGGAAACGTGG
>Ga0116221_1001793_pt1 | contig 14190 bp, 14 predicted proteins | sample Sb_taG_5_FD_88965 | JGI IMG/M metagenome (GOLD analysis project Ga0116221, IMG submission 88965) | Peat soil microbial communities from Weissenstadt, Germany - Sb_50d_8_FC metaG | ecosystem: Environmental > Terrestrial > Soil > Wetlands > Peat | place: Germany: Weissenstadt | collected 2010-09-21 | reverse complement strand
CAGTCTCGTCGCCTTCAGCGCAGTTGCGGAGATCGAGCAGAACCTTCTTAGCTCCTGACTTCTCCAGCGACTTGATCTTCGCCGCAATCTCCTGCGGCTTGCCCTTGGTCAGGGCCTCGACCTTCACGTAGCCGCTGCCGTCTTCCATCATTTTGTCGGCCACGGGAGGAATGCTGACCACATCGCGCGTGATCACCATCTTCTGCGGCTCAGCCTTGCGCGCCCGCACGACCGCAACATTCAAGGTCGAACCCGGCGTGCCGGAAAGCAGGCTGCGAATCTCGGGCAAAGACATCTCGCGCGTGCTCTTGCCTTCGATCGATTCGAAGATGTCCGTCGGCTCAATTCCCGCCTTCTCGGCCGGCGATCCAGGCAACACGGAAACGACGTCGGCATAACCAAAGCGCTTGGAGATTACAGCACCTATCTCGCCCTTGGATTCCGTCTTGTGCGCCTTGTACGCCTTGTAGGCGTCGGCGGTCATGTAGCTGGAGTTCGAATCGAGCGACTCGACCAGCCCGTGCAGCGCGCCGTCCGTCACCTTTGGGATGTTCGGCTCTTCCACGTACTCACTGCGCACGCGCGAGAGCACTTCACTGTAGACCTGCAGTTGACGGTAAGAGCCGTCGTTCGAGGAGGCATGCACGCCTCCCAGAGAACCTACGACGACGAACAGAAGTACGGCAAAGGATGTGACAAGAATCGCTGCCTTGGTTTTCATGGACATCAGTTTGGTCTTCTTCTGGAAGGAACTACTTCCTGAGAAACTGTATAGCATTATATATCTCTAGATGCCGTTTTCCATCCCCCGGCTGCTCGATAGTGGGCCATCGGTAACCTGTTGGCCTGATAGACGAACCGTCGTCTGCTTGGTCACCGCGGACTGCCCAAACTGACCCTGATTACTCTGGCCTTCCAGAAAGCGTTCGTGTAGCATAACTGCCCTCGGGCCCTTACCCTCAAGGAATCAAGCGTATGGCCGCCTCCAGGCGGCCAAAGAGCATGGGGATCTCCAGATCCTTGTGCTCTGGAGGTCACATGCTCGCTGCGCCTGGAACTCATCTGATTGCCACCCTGCCGTCCCTGTTACAGTATTGGCCCTACGCGTTGCCAGCTGCGATTCTAGCGGTGTTCGTCGTATTCCAGGAGATACGAATCAGTAGGCATCTGGACCGCCAGCAGGCTTTCCTAAGGGAAACTAGAGAGGAGATTAGCCAGCAACAAGTTCTGTTTGAGGAAAGGGCTGCCTCTTTGTTCAGGGAAGTCCAGTCACTGCGGGATTCCCTCCGCACGCGCGAGAAGCCTTCGAGGGAGAAAATGGGAGGGGTAGTTGTGGGGGAGGAACTTGATCGCGTGGGGGCGAGGGAAATTAAATTGGATTTCAACCCTCCGGCAGCGGCGGCGAGATACGCCGACGCCGATCAAGTCGCCGGGGAATTCACGCGGCTATTTGGGGGATCCGGCCCGGAAACTTTGGGCAATCTGATCGCCGCGACGTATCGGACAAAGATTTTTTATGCGACTGACCGGGAGCAGGAGGTTGACGAAGAAGGCCGCTACTCCTACAGCGCTGAACGTAGTCATGAGGAAGGGCTTCACCTTGGAACCTGCGAAGTCAGCATCCCCGTCGATCACGAAAGAGGCAAACTGGAGCGGCCTCACTGGTGGAAACTGGAGTTCCATGAGGATCCACTGAAACATGTGGTTTTGTTGGAGATAACGCCGCTTGCAACAGATACGTTCTTTACCAAGCTGCAGGAGCGGATCACCCCCAAGGGCAACCCAAAAGGTCCCAAAGAAGACGTTCTGGTGTTCATTCATGGCTTTGACGTCACGTTTGAGGAAGGTGCCCGGCGAACGGCCCAGTTGGCCCACGACTTAGACTTCAAAGGCGCTCCGGTCCTCTACAGTTGGCCGTCCGGAGGAAATCTCGGTCGGTACCCGGCCGACGAGGCTACGATCGGGTGGGTAGCACCACATTTGAAGAGTTTCCTGAATGACTTGGCACTCAAGTCTCAGGCGGCAGTGGTCCATTTGGTTGCGCACAGCATGGGCAACCGCGCCTTGCTGCAGGTTCTTCACGAGCTCTCGTTGAGCCATGCCACCTCCAGGTTTCGGCAGGTCGTGCTTACTGCGCCGGACATCGACACCGGAGAATTTTTGCAGATCGCCAACGCGATTCAGAGTACGGCGGATCGGATCACGTTGTATGCGTCGTCCAAAGACCGCGCCCTCGCGGCCTCAAAGAAGGTTCACAAGTATCCCCGAGCAGGAGAGGCTGGAGAAAACCTCGTGGTAGTACCAGGGATCGATACGATCGACGCCACGAAGGTCAGCACGGATTTTCTCTGTCACTCCTATTTCAGCAAGGAACGAACGGTCATCACCGACATTTCCTACTTAGTCAAGAAAGGCTTAGCGCCGAATGAGAGATATGGACTGGAGGAACGACCTCACCGCGCCGGGCCATATTGGGAGTTCGCGGAGTAACTCGTAGGGTGTTTACGGCGTCGGGTTGAAACTCATCGTCAAAGTGGTCTGCACCGATGTCGGCCGCCCGTTCATCATGTAGGGCTTGAATTTCCACTGCTTCACGCCGTCGATTGCGGAGCGGGCAAACGCCAGAGATCCCTGCAGAAACTTCGCATCCTGTACGGTGCCGTCGCGGCCAATCAGAACCTGCAGCACCACGGTCCCCTGCTGACCTTTGGCAGATGCGGGATAGGCGACGGCTGGCTGATCCGTCAAGAGTCCGCGCTCCGCAGCTTCGGGAACCGTGACAGGTTCAATCGATTGCATCGCAGCCTCGGGCGGCTTGTTGCCGCTGGCATCGGGCGTCATCGAAGCCATTTGCGACTTCAGGCTCGACGGAACATTCGCGGGAGTCGAAACATAGTGCGGCTGGGGGTTTTTCGGCGGAGCAGGCTGCGTGGGAACGGGCGGCGGAGCGACCGCCGTTGACGTATTAGGATGTGGCTGCTCGGCGGTAGCAGAAGCAGTGGCGGTCGAACCGGATGGTGGCGTCGTCTCGCCCGTCGCCGGCTGGGTGACAGGCTGTGCGGTCTCAGGAGCGGACTGGGGCGGCTGGTTTTCCGGGACCTGATTTTGCGGAGGCGGGTTCTCCTGGACCTGCGCGCCAGAAGGTTGCGTCTGGTCGGTCGGATTCGTGCTCTGCGCGTCCGCTGGCTGTTCTGTATTCGCACCGGCGTTGTTCGGCTTCTTCGCCGTCGGATCGACAACTGGAACCACGTGAATCTGCGACGGGTCCGTCGTCGCGTCGGGAATGGTTTCCGCCACCGGCAGCTTGTACTCGTCGCCGGCTCTGCCGAAGTTCTCGTGAGATTCGGGCGCCTGTGGTGTGATCACTGGCTGCGGGTTGAGCCAGGCATGTACGGTTTGGTGCCCGTGCGTCCAGAGCGCCCGCAGCTGCGGACGCCATGGTGCCTGAGGCGCAGCCACAATCGCGCAGCCAGCCAGTACCAGCGCCCCGATGATGGCCCGCTTGCCGAGCCTGAAACCCGGCCGGGCCGACTTCTCTGCCTCGTCGTCTTCTCCGGTGATGTAGGCAAAGAGTTTGGCTTCCGCCCTCTGCTCGCGTTCATCAGGATTCGCCCGAGCATCGTTCGCCGCAGGCGCGATCGGCGCGCTTCCACCCGCCGCATCAGGGGAATTCGCAGGCGACATCTCGGAATGCGACGGTGTCTGGTCGAAGCCGATCAACTCGGGCCTCGGGGGCGTCGGAGGTGGCGAAGCGGGCACCGGAATCGGCGGCAACGCCCCCGCGCGTGTATTCAAATACCATTGCAGTCCCCGGGGCTCGCTGGGCAGAGGCGGTGGTGGCGGAGCGGGCTTCTCCTCGGCTACCGAGGCTGCCACCGGCTCCAGGTCTTTCAGCAGGTCCACTTCCCGAACCGCTGACTGTTCCAGGGATTTCTGCATCTCCGACTCGGTATCAAACTGCCCACCCGGAGCCGGACCTGAAGACTGCAGGAATTCGCCCGCACGCAGCGTCTTCTCATTCCCTTTTTCCGTGCCGCCAGGCAGTGCAGCCGAACCCGCGGACGCGCCGGCTGCGGCCGCCAGCGCCACGCTGGTAGCCGACTCCTGCTTCGCGCGCAGCAGATCGCGCGCGGTGGTCAGCGTATCGTTGACCTGGTTGAACATGATCGGCTTGCGTAAAATGGAGTTCGCGCCCGCTTGCAGCGCTTTTGGGACGCTCGCATCGTCGCTGACGATGGCCAGCGTGAGCGGACGCTCGCTGGCTTTGCGCTCGCGTGCGGTCTTCAGCAGAAGACCCGCGTCCGGCTGCTGATCCCAATCGATGATGACGATTTGGAAAGACTGGCTGGTGACTTTATCGACCGCCGCCACGCCCTCAGAACAGGACTCTCCCTCGACACTGAGACCCGCCAGCACCTGGCAAATGGGTTCGGCGGCCGCTTGATCGGAGCAGAATAGAAGACAGCGCAAGGCCATGCTTTCTTCAGACTAGGGGGCGCGAGTAACCGCAGCAAGATTACCGAGGTGGTCGCGAGGGAGTGCAGACCTGACCGCGAGTACATGTACCGTCGAGTGGAAACATGGCGTAGAACGTGGAAACCCGGACGCCTCGTCCAGGGTTACGCCAGCGCAATCGAGCTAGCAGATCACTGAGCTGCGTGCCCGCCGCACGCGCGGAGCCTTGCTCCTCGCGGGGCGGACGAGGGCGTCTGCCCCGCCATTGTGGCGGCTAGATATAATCCAACGTTCCGAACTCCATTATGCAAGAACACAACTTCTGGCTTACGACCACCGAATTTCCCACGACAGACACCGCTCGTCCTCTGCCGGAGATCGTCGACATTGCCGTGATCGGGGCAGGTTTCACCGGACTGTCTGCTGCCCGCACGCTGGCCAGGCGCGGCGCGAAAGTTGCGGTGCTTGAATCCGAAAGCATCGGATGGGGCGCCAGTTCCCGCAACGGAGGCATGGTGCTCACCGGCATGAAGTTGGGCGTGAACAAGCTTATCTCCATGTACGGACGCGAACTCACCCAGCGCATGTATGCCGCCTCGCTCGCGTCCATGGACTGCGTTGAACAAATCATCCGCGAAGAGGAGATCGACTGTGGCTTCTCCCGCTGCGGGCATCTCGAAGTCGCATGCAAGCAAAAGCATTTCGATGATTACGCCCGCCAGGCCGAAGTCATCGCGCGCGAGTTCAATCACACTCTGCGTGTCGTGCAGAAGCACGAACTGGGCGGGGAGATTGGCTCGACCATTTATTACGGAGGAATGGTGGATGAAGTCAGCGCCGGCTGCAATCCCGCGCGCTACGTTGCCGGACTCGCCCGTGCCGCCGTGAAATCTGGCGCAGAGATTTTCGAGCACACTCGTGTGCAGTCGATTGAGCGCGACTCGCGTCAGGGCGAAGCAGGATGGAGGATCGCCACCTCCCGCGGCCCGCTCTGGGCGCACGAGGTCTTCGTCGCCACCAGCGGATATACGGGGCGCGCAACTCCCGCTCTACAGAGAAAGCTCATCCCTATTGGCTCGTTCATCATCACGACGGAGGTCCTGCCGGAAAAACTGGCGCACGAACTCAGTCCGCGCAATCGCATGATCTACGACTCGAAGAATTACCTTTATTACTACCGCCTCACTCCGGATCGCCGCATGCTGTTTGGTGGACGCGCCGCCTTCTTCCCCGAAACCGATCAGACCGTGCGCCGGAGCGCCGAAATTCTGCGCCGCGGCATGATCGACGTCTACCCGCAACTGTCCGATGCCAAGATCGACTACGTCTGGGGAGGCACGCTCGACTTCACCTTCGACATCATGCCGCACGCCGGGCAGATGGACAGAATGTACTACGCGGTTGGATACGCCGGACACGGCGTAGCGATGGCCACGTATCAAGGCCAAAAGATTGCCGAACTCATGGCTGGAGATAAGCCCGAGAATCCGTTCGTTGGCATCCCGTTCCCCGGCGCGCCGCTCGGTTTGTACGGCGGGAAGCCGTGGTTCCTGCCGTTCGCGGGAATGTGGCACAAGTTTCTGGATTGGGTGAGCTGAACCCGAGCCCTGGATGCACCATAACGGTGTAGAATGGTGATATGGCAGCTACGAAACAAGTTCGCCGGAGTGTAACTCTTCCCACGCGGTTGGCCGAGCAGGTCGAGCGCATCGCCAAGAAACGACGCCTCAGCGACAATCGTGTCCTGGTTGAACTGGTCGAGCAAGGGCTCGAAGCGCAGAAGGAAAAGGAGAAGGCTTTTTTCGCTCTGGCGGAACGCTTTCGGGCCGCGGCCGATCCGAAAGAGGTGAAGCAATTGGGCGATGAGATGGGACGCTTCGTCTTCGGTGAGTGAATGTCTGAGCGAGAGCCACCGTGCCGAAATCTTCAGCAAAGTCGCGCATCATGTATATCGAATCCAAGGCCAACGGTCTGAACGGCCCCGCTCGGATCGGTCGGGTAACGTTCTCTAAGACCCGCAAAAGCCTCTACTACAAGGGCCATTTGTTCTACAGCCTCAAGGGCTCAGGCTTTAAGGCGAACTACCGCAACCAAGAAACGTGGGAGGAGTATTGGATCTCTGGGCCGCGCCGCGATGGCCAGGATCGTCTCTACGTCAGCAACATCCCCGTAGAGATCGATGAGGATGTTCGAGAAGAGTATTGGACAGAGATTCGCAAGAAGCCTGATCTCAGGAATCGGTCTCGAACCTAGATTCTGCTCTGTCATCCGGGTAACGCGAATGACCCTGTGTACTTCCGGCGAGTTACATAGGTCCTTCAGTCCGCAAAGAACGCGGACCTCAGGATGACAGGTTTGCGAGTTACCGGAACGGATTCCGAATGGTCAGTTTGCCGTTGATGACCTGCGCGTGCTGCAGATCCTCTGAATAAAGCGTCGCGCTGTCGGCCTCCAGCGCCGCAGCTACGACGAGGGCATCGTAGATTTCGTAGCCATAGCGTTCGGCGATTTTCAGGGCGGTCTCGTGCGTGGAAATCGTGACGGGCACCGGCGACGGGCAGAGCACTCGAATCGCGTCCAGGGCTTCGGTCACATCCTTCCAAGGCATCCGCATCTTGCGGCGAGCCACCGAGACGAATTCGTTCAAGACCTGCACGCCAACTACGCCTCCCGCCGCCAGGAGCGACTCAGCGCGCCGGCTGCGTGGGTCGTTCCGCGCAATGGCGTAGATCAACACATTGGTGTCGAAGAAGACCTTACCGGGCATTCGCGTCTAGCCGGTCGAAGACGAATCCAGGAGGCAACGTCCGCCGCAGTTTGCGCAGGCGAGCTAGCGCTCGCTCCCGGCTCCGATCGCGGCTTACTTCGAAAGCCCTGCCATGTGCGACTCGAATCTCGATCTGGTCGCCCTCTTTCAGTTCGAGCGCCTCGACCACTGCTGCGGGCAAGCGCACGGCCAAGCTGTTCCCCCATTTCGCGACCTGCATGCAACCTCCATGGATATATATCTTTGATTGTATATCCATGGCGATGGTTTGCGCAACTCTCCGATGGGAGTTGGAAACGTCTCAGTTTGCCGAAGTTGTGTCGAGCTTCGCTCGACCGGACAGCCGAGGGCGGCTGTCCCCACATAGCGAAGCGAATTAGTTCGCACGCGCGCTGGCCGAATGCCGGCGTCGGACCATCGCATAGACCACCGGCCCGGCCACAATCGCGATTGCCCCGCCAATCATCCCGAAGCGATCACTGCCCAGGAGTGCTACCAGCGCCATTACGACCGGCGCTCCCACCACGTAGAGCAATCCCACGCGGCCGCCGGGGATCGTGAACGAACGCTTCAAGTCCGGCTGGCTGCGGCGTAGCTTCCATGCTGACAGCACCGTTAGCACCGTCGTGGCCGAGCGCAGCCAGATGTACACCGAGATTAGTTCGGCCAGACTCTGCCACGCGAGCAGCGCGTAGATGACCGCCGACACCACAATTGCCAGCCACGGTGTCTCGTAGCGCGAGTGCTTGCGGGTCAACACTTCCGGCAAGTATCCGTCCTCTGCCATGGCGAACGGCATGCGCGTCGTCGTCAGCACGGTGCTGTTGAGCAGGGCCACGTTTCCGACCATGGCCGCCAGCGTCATCCACGTGCCTAGCCAGGGGCCACCGATCATCCTGGCAGCGTCGGAGAAGAAACCGGTATGCCACTTCTCCCAGTTGCCCGCCGACGCGAGCCCGGCAAACGTGGGCACAAAATACGCTGCGATCGACAACGGAACCACGAGCGCCAGAGCTCGCGGATACGCCCGCTGCGGGTTCTCAACTTCCTCCGCCACCGTCGAGAGCTGTTCGTATCCCGAGTACAGCCACAAGCCCAGCGCCAGCCCAACGCCGAAGATTTTGAACGTCGCCTGATGTGGCACAACCCACGGCGTGAACGGATTGTGGTGCCAGTGGGCGAGCGCAATGACAATCATCGTCATCACCGGCACAAAAATGAAAATCTCTAGCGCGGTCGCGACCTGACCTACCATCTGAATGCCGCGCACGTTAATCCACGTCAGCACCGCGATCAACGCCACCGAGACGAGGTAGTGCTCCCACCATGTCATCTTCGGGAAGTAATAGACGAGATAGTCGGTGAACAGGACGGCATAGGCCCCGCCCAGCAGAAACGACGCCGACCAGTTCCACCACCCGGCGAGAAATCCCCAGAAGTCGCCAAAGGCCGCGCGGGTCCAGCGATAGAAGCCGCCTTCCACGGGCATGGCGGTGGTCAGCTCCGCCGACACCAGCGACACGGGGATACACCAGAAGAACGGCAGCACCAGCAGATAAATCAGCGTCATTCCCGGGCCTGAGGTCGTGACCATGTCCTCGAGTCCGAAAGGACCGCCCGTGGTGTAGGAGAACATCACGAAGACGAGGTAGAAGAGGCCGGCCTTGCGGAGGGCGGAGGATTTTGCTTGAGTGGTCAAGGATTCCTGTTGGCCAACCGCGGGTCGTAGAGACGTTGCTGGCAACGTCTTCTCTGCTCGTGCGGGCAAGACGTAGCGAGCTACGTCTCTACAACGAATTCACGACGTTACGCCGCCAACGTTCCCGTCAGCGCGCCTTCCAGTTCCAGCAACTTGCGCTTGACGTCGAGGCCGCCGCCGTAGCCGCACAGCGTTCCATCCGAGGCAATCACGCGATGGCAGGGGACCACGATGGCAATGGGATTCCGATTGTTCGCCATCCCCACGGCGCGAAATCCCTGAGGCCTGCCGACTGCCCGCGCGATGTCGGCGTAGGTGCGAGTCTCGCCATAGGGAATCGCGAGCAGCGCACGCCAGCACGCCAGCTGAAAGTCGGTGCCACGCAGATCGAGCGCAAAGCTGAACTCGCGGCGCTGGCCCGCGAAATATTCCTCCAGCTCGCGAACATACGGACGTGTCACGCCGGCAGACTCTTCGAACTGGACCGCTTTGTTCTCTTCGCGCAGGTCGCGTGGGTTGGGACGAATCGTTTGCTGCCCCGGCAGCCGCGCATCAAACTCCAAGGCTACCAGTCCCGCGTCCGAGGCAACCAGAAACAGCGGCCCTATAGGCGAGGTAAACATCGTGGAATGAAGCGTTTCCATAAGGCGTCTCACAGTCGCGGTCAGAGCTCAATCAACCGTCCGCGCCCACTACCATAGCACGGACGTTCCTTCGCGGATGACCCATAATGCCGACCGCGGTTGACAGAATCGTCTTTTTCGACGACAGTGTCTCGTGCAATTCCCGCTGGGAAAAACTCGGCATTGAAAAAAGCCCTCCTCATCCTTGCCGCAGTCGTGCTCGCGCCAGTGTTGGTGGTCAGCCTGGTGGTGCTCGCCGCCGGAGACTGGCGAACCATCGGCCAGACCGACGCCGGGGACAAGATCTCCGTTAGTTCCGTCCGCGTGCTTAAGAAGAATCAGCGCATCGCGCTGGTGCGAGTCGAATACAAAGAGCCCGCGAAGCTTCCGCAGGGCGGGCCATTCGTTGAGATGCGTGCACGAGTACGCTTCAACTGTACCAGCGGCGTTGCCGCCCCGACCACGGAATGGTTCTATTCCCGCGACCGCAGCGGACGCTGCGTGGTCAGCAAGAAAGCTACGCACGACGACCAGTTCGGCAAAGATCCCGAGGGCGGTTTTGTTGACCTGGTCAGCAAGAGCGTCTGCGGCCAGACCCAGTAGACCGTTTGGGTCGCGCCGGCGAAAGGCTATAACCACTAAGGACACGAAGGTTCACGAGGGAGAATCTTACCTTTTCAGCGCAAACGCCAGATACACGCCGCCCGATTTCGATTTCGGATCTTTTCCGCCGCCTGCTGCGATCACCACAAACTGCCGTCCATTTACTTCATACGTCGCGGGAGTTGTGTTCGCGGAGAACGGCAGCGTCGTCTCCCAAAGGAGCGCGCCGGTCGCTTTATCGAAGGCGCGGAACTTCTTGTCGAAATTGGTCGCGCCGATGAACAGCAGGCCGCCGGCTGTCACTAGCGGGCCGCCGTAATTTTCCGTGCCGGTGTTCTTCAATCCCTTCGCCGCCAGTTCGGGATACTCGCCTAGAGGAATCTTCCACACGTACTCGCCTGTGTTCAGATTGATGGCGTTCAATGTTCCCCACGGCGGAGCCACCGCGGGATATCCATCGGGATCGTAAAAGCGATGATATCCGGTGAAGTGATACTTCATCGCCGGAGGCGCCGGGCCGGCGCTCACTACTTCTTTGCTCGCGGACTCCTTGCCTCCGCTCATCACATACGCCAAGAGTGCGTACAACTGATCGTCATCGAGATTGGAGAAGCCGGGCATGCGCTCTTTGCCGTTCTTGATGGTGGCAATAGCCTGCGAGGCCTGCATGCGTTCGCCGAGGCCCACCAGTGACGGGATCGCCGGCGGTGAGCCTGCCATTTTTTCTCCGTGACAAACGGCGCACTGGTTCAGGTACAGCGCCTGAGGAGTATTTTCTGATGTATTCTCGGCCAGCGCTCCTGTCCAAGCGACATCGTTCGCGTTGACGTAAAGAATGCCCGTCTCCGGATCGGCGGCCGCCCCGCCCCACTCTGCGCCGCCGTCAAATCCGGGAAAGACAACTGTGTCTTTCCCTACGCTGAAGGGAACGAACTGGCCTTCACTGCGAAAGCTGCGGAACTTTTCCAGTGCCCACTGATGCACCTCCGGCGTGCGCTGGCTCAGAAGATCTTCCGTAAGCAACTGGCGCGCAAACGGCGCCGGTTTCGCTGGCAGGCATTGCGGTTGCGCTGCCACCTCTCCCGGTACATCACTCGCTGGATAGTTCCGGCACTCGATGGAGAATAGCGGCTTCCCGTCCGCCCGATCAAACAGAAATACGAAACCCTGCTTCGTAGTCTGGGCCACCGCGTCGACTTTCTTTCCGTCGCGGTTGACGGTCACGAGCACGGGAGGCGCGGGAAAATCCCGGTCCCAAAGATCGTGTTTCACGCCTTGAAAATGCCAGATGCGCTCGCCGGTGTTGGCGTTCAACGCGATCAGGCAATTCGCGAACAGGTCATCGCCAATGCGGTCCGCTCCGTAGAAATCGAACGCCGCCGATCCAGTGGGAACATAGACAATGCCTCGAGCTTGATCGACCGTCATCCCCGCCCAGTTGTTGGCGGCGCCGCTCGTTTTCCATGCGTCCTTGGGCCAAGTTTCGTAGCCGAATTCGCCGGGATGCGGAATCGTATGAAACGACCAGCGCAACTTTCCGCTATGCACGTCGTAGGCCCGCACATCGCCCGGAGAGGCCGGCAGAGTCTCGGCTTCGCGCCCGCCCACGATCATCAGGTCTTTGTAAATCACAGCAGGGCTGGTCATGTAAATCGATTGCAACGCCGGATCGCGGCCCAGATCCTCGCGCAGGTCGATGCGCCCTTCTTTTCCGAAACTCGCGATTGCCTTGCCGGTCGCCGCATCGAGCGCATACACGAAGTTCATCACTCCGACGAGAATGCGCCGGTCATTTTTTCCGTCGGACCAGTAGGCCAACCCTCGATCCGGCTGCGTCCCCTTAATTCCGGAGTCAAACTTCCATAACTGCTTGCCCGTCGCGGCATTCAACGCAAATACTTTCTGTGACGGCGTCAGCCCGTACAGCACTCCCTCCACCACGATCGGGCTCGTCTGCAGGCCGCCGGATTCTTCGGTGTCGTACGTCCACGCGACCTTGAGCCGCTTCACGTTCTTGCGATTGATCTGGGCCAGGCTGGAGAAATGATCGTTCTGCGCTGTCCCGCCATAGACGGGCCAGTCCTGCGCGCCTTCCTTGTCAGGCGCTTTGGCCGCAGCTAACTTTTTCTCGGGGGGTTGTCCTGCGATCGCGGCCACAGACAGCGCAAGAACAAGTCCTGCAGAAATCGTCGTGAATCTCATCGGCCTCCGAGTCTTCCTTCGCCGGTTCCGCTCTCAGGCTGCATGCGCCACGAACTCCAGCCGGCTGATTCTAGAACACGCGCAGGCACGGCGCCTAAAGGCGCGATTCCTTTTCTCCAGCGCTGGCGGCATCGCTGAAGCGAAGCCCTGATACGAACCGTTGTTTTCTAAAACGCCCCGAGCTAAACGTCCCGATGATTTTTGCACAGCCCTCGGCACCTCCGTAACCTCGCAACCACTTCCACGCGCCGGGCTTTCAGCTTATGCTGATAAAGAAATCGGCGGCACGCCGCCAATCGCAACCCATCCCCTGTATGGATTCACTTCGACTTTATGGCCTGGTTACTGCTGGAAGCGTGGCTCTGTTGGGCGCATACGCACTGTTGCGGCGCAAGCCGAAGACGCCCAACGAACTCGAGCGCGAACGCCGGGCCTGGCTCGAAGGCACAGGCCGCATCACCGACGGCACGGTGATTGATGTGCAGGAGCTGGCTGCGGCCAGCAACTACCACGCCGCCATCATGCTGATCTACAAGTACGACGTGGCCGGGGTGTCGTACGAATGCTCGCAGGACGTCACTTACCTGCGCCACTGGATCAATCTGCACTCTTGCCGCCTCGGGCTGCACACTTCGGTGAAGTACGATCCGCAGAATCCCGGCAATTCCCTGGTGGTCTCGGAAAACTGGATGGGGCTAAGGCAGTAGCATTTTTTGAAGAGCTCAAATGCTTGACGCGGGTTCCTCCGCGGCTGAAGCCGGGACTCGTTCGGCATGACTTACGGCGCGGCTGGAAGCCGCGCCCTTTCAAAGGATTGATCCGGAAAGCGAGTTCCCAGCAACCGAGTGAGCCTTACTGCCAGTCCAGATGCATGGTTGTATTGTGCTTGTCGAAGCTGATTTGCAGCGTCTTGTCGTCGCCCCCGATGAACTCCGCTGAAATCGTCTTGGAGAGGTCCACGGTCTGGTCGGCGGACTGCGCGTTGAATCGAAGGGTGTGCTTGCCTGACGGCACCTTGAGGGTCTCCGACTCGATCCCCCGCACTCCGTTGAACACGACCAGCCGCTTCTGCGTCGCCCCGTGCAGCGGACGCGTCAATGTAAGCTTGTCGTCCACCCACACGGAGAGAGTCGCGTTCTTGAACTGATGCCGCACCGCCAGTTCGACTGTAGAAAGTGACACGACCACCTGCTTCACCGGCTGCGGAGCGGGAGCCGCAACTTCCTTCGCACGCGCCTTCACAGACGCTTTCCGTACGGTCGCCTTGGGGGGGGCTGAGTGCGGGGGCGAAGCGATCACCGCTTTCGCGACTACAGGTGTTGCCGCACCCGCTTGACTCTGGCTGGCCCGGATCTGCTGCGTTTGGGGCTGCTCACTATGGATCGGTTGCTTGCGGATCTGGCCCGGATCCGCCGCTTCCTGGTGAGTCCGGATCAGCAAGTTCGACTGCATCCCGACAATGACCAGCATGATCACTGTGGCCACGCCGAGGATCAGATCCTTCACCGGGGCTTTCAGAATCGCCGCGCGGACCAGTTTCGCCGCATAGGCGAGCCCCACCGCCGGACGCCCGTTCAAACCCGCCCCCGGTGTAACTTTCCGCGTTCCGGTCGCTGAACCCGGTAGGGAAGAAGCCGCTACGCTGGGTAGGCACTCTGCTTGCAGTTGACGCACACATTCGGCGAACTCGGCACCTCGCTGGTAGCGCCGGGCAGGATTTTTCGCCATGGCCCGCGCGATCACCGCATCCAGCTCGCGCGGCAAATCCAAGTCCAGCGCGCTGGCGGGTACGGGCTCACGGTTGGCCACCTGGAAGCACACCGTGCTCGCATTGTCTCCCT
>Ga0116221_1001788_pt1 | contig 14202 bp, 14 predicted proteins | sample Sb_taG_5_FD_88965 | JGI IMG/M metagenome (GOLD analysis project Ga0116221, IMG submission 88965) | Peat soil microbial communities from Weissenstadt, Germany - Sb_50d_8_FC metaG | ecosystem: Environmental > Terrestrial > Soil > Wetlands > Peat | place: Germany: Weissenstadt | collected 2010-09-21 | reverse complement strand
TCGACCCTCCAGAACTCTGGTCCCTGCACTTTTTGCATATGGACCACGGTAAAAGCGACCGCTCGACGATCCGGCGAAATGACTGCACTGCCGGCTTCGCTGGAGATCTGTTCCTGGGTACCGTCGGGATGGATGAGGACGAGATTGCCGTCGACAGTCGTCGCGACCAGATTGCCAGCATCTGTGGCACCCGCGAGAACAACGGCGATTAGGAGAAAAAAGACGACGCTTAGGCACAAGTTCTTCATAGGCCGACCTCTACCCAAGGAGACAACATGAGTATGGCGGTGTTTGTGTGGCCTCGCGAAGTTACGATGGTACCTGGTCTCTGACGATCGTTGACGCAGTCAGGCCATAGAGCGAGTTTGAGAGCTGGCGGACTCTGTCCCCTCAGCGAGTGCAGTCGGGATGTTACGACAAAAAGCGTGCGCGTGGAGCGGATGGTGACTTTGACGCGCTGTCTCACCGCGGTGACAAAATTTCTGTGCGGGGCGGGCGCGGTTGTCGGCTTGAGTCTCGACGGCGGCGGGCAAGAGTCGCCCGACGGGATGTGGGGCACCCGCAAAGCAACGTCAAAGGCCCCACTCTAACGTCGAAAAGCGATGACGTTAGGATGGGCCACCCGTGAAATCAAAGGGCCGGCGGACAAGAAGGTCCGCCGGACACGAGCGGGGCGGGCCCATCGAAAACCGCGAAATTTGGGTGCCCACGCCCTCGAAATATCCGTTGACCGATGCTCAATTAGCTAATATCATTAGCTAATCATGAAATACACGGTCCATCAGGCAAAGACGAACCTTTCGCGGTTGCTCGAGGAAGCCTGCTCCGGGAAGGAAGTCGTTATCGCTCGCGGCAGCCTGCCGGTCGCCAAGTTGGTGGCGTTGGGTGCGGCCTCGAAGAAACGCGTCCCGGGCCGGCTCGCAGGACAAATTTCCTACACTGCGGATGCCTTCGATCCACTTACCGATCAGGAATTGTCAGACTTGGGCTTTGAACAACGCGGGCTCAAGGGATGGTAGTGCGCACAAGGTTTCGGAGCTAGCTCGACGCTGGCTTGCGCCAGATGAAAATTCTGCTCGACACTCACGCTCTGATTTGGTGGTTCGGGAACGAGTCCAAGTTATCGCGACGGGCTTCCTCGATGATTGCGAATCAGAACAACACCGTTTTGGTATCGGCGGCGATTGCGTGGGAACTTGCGATCAAGGTGAATCTGGTGAAGTTCGATGCCCTTTCGCTGGCGACCGAGTTGCCCCGCTACGCGCAAGAAGAAGGGTTTGAGGAACTGCCGATCAGCATGGAACAAGCCATCCGGGCGGGTCTGCTGCCCTTGCATCATCGCGATCCGTTTGACCGCTTACTGGTGGCTCAGGCGCAGGCGCTGAATGTGCCGATTCTGAGCGCCGACACGGTTCTCGATCAATATGACGTCAAGCGGGTTTGGTAGTTTTCCGGGAGTGACACAAAGCAAAGTCAAAGTCCCCACCCTAACGTCGAAGAGCACGACGTTAGGATGGGCCACCCGACGGCCGTCTTGATCAACTTGGGTTGGGGTTCAGCAGGGACCAGGCTTCGCGGTATTTTTCGTATTTGTAGCAGGCTTTGTGGGGGACGTTGGGGTGGAGGCAGAGGCGCTTGCGGCCGCGGGTGGCTTCGATGGGGATGATGTACCAGACCTTCTTGGGGACGACGTAGGCGACGATGAAATCGATTTCGTCCTTGGTGTAGATGTCGTGAGCCCCCCAGCAACCGTGTGCGCTTATCTCGTAGACGCCGCGCTTGGCGGTGCGAGTGGACTTTACTTGGACGCGCCACAGGCGGCGGCCCCAGCTCAGGATGAAGTCGAAGCGTTCGCTGTCTCCATAAGGCTTGGCGACTCCGAAGCCCAGACTTGCCGCCTTGCTCATGAATGCCAGTTCGGCCAGTTCTCCCTGGCGTTTGCGGGTGGGGGCGCGGAGTGGTTTGCGGTTGCTAGGCGGTTTGATGGCTATGCGAGGACGAACTTCACGCTGTTTTTTCATGGCACAAAGTCAGAGAGGCGGCAGCGTTCAGGCTGGGCCTGTCTTTTCTCCTAAGGGTGCAGATTTTTGTTCGGGATTTTCGAGTACTGCGGCTGGTGTTGATGGTGCCGCTGGGGACGTGTCCGCGAACTTGCGGACAAACAAAAAGGCGCGGGGTTTGAAGCCCGCGCCTGATTTCTACTTACTCTTCCAGAATAGCAGATTGGATGGGGTAACTATGACATGCTTTTCAAGTTTATTGTGGCCATGGAATGAGCAGGTTGCGAGGAAAATGGCAGTTCAGGGGGCTTGACAAGATTTTGCCTTGGAGGCCGTTTTTCGGGATTTAGAGCTACGAAACCAGTCTGGAGACGTTCCGCGAATGAAATGTGAGGCACCGCCGCCTGAATGACCTGCATTGAGGCGGCGAGGCCTGGAAATTACTGCTTGGTGGTGGCTTTGAAGCCGACGGTTGCGCCGGCGCTGTTCGCGTAGCGTCCTACGATTTCAAGCTTGTCATTGAGGCCGTCATTGCGGGTGTCGTTGTCGGCTTTGGGGTCGACGACGTCGTAATACTTGCCGCCGTGAAGCAAGAAGCCGGTCTCCACGCTGGCGGAATTGAAATAGGTGCCGGCGATGTCGCCCTTATTGTTTGGCGCGCGGACAATGGTGCCTTCTGTGCCTGCGCTGGGGTCGCTGATTTTCTTGAAGGTCTTCCCGTTGTAGAGGAAACTGTCGTAACCGCCGGCGGAGCTAATGGCAAACACGGTTATCTGGCCTGCGTTGTTGATGCCCCAGGCTTCCGTGCTGGTATCGCCGGTCACGTCGATGCTGGTGTACTTGGAACCTTTCTTTACGAAGCCATGCTGGACGCTGGCGGAATCCAGGTACAGGCCCACGACGTCTCCCTTGTCGTTGATTCCGTATGCCTGGGTGCCATTTGATTTCGGGAAGTTGATGGCAGTGAGTTTCCCGGCAGAGTACACGAACGCTTCCGCCAGAGCGGTCTTGGTGCTGGTGCACCAGCCGGCTGCGGCGCCCGCACTGTTGATGCCGTAGAACGCGATCGCGCCGGATGAGAAGCCTCCGGTTGTATTGCAGCCCTTATGGTTGACCGTGGTGAGTTTTTTTCCGGCGAGGATCATGGCGTGCTGGATGCCCGCCGAGTCCACGTAATCGCCGGCGATTGCGCCGGCATTGTTGACTGCGAAACTGTCCGTTTCCGTCGCGGTTTTGTTAGCGTGAACGTCCGAGAACGTAAAGGTTAACGTCGGCGCCGCCGCGAGACTGACAGCGACGAACATTAGAACAACCAAGCCGCCAAGAATGGATTTCTTCACTGGATTCTCCTCCTGAGGTAAAGGTGGTGACTCTTTCCCGCCCGTGGTGGACAGTCGTGCAGCGGTTGAGGCGGCCAATTATCGTACTCGCGACTCAGCCGGTCAAGATGAAAGGTTTTGCACTCCGGGGTGCGAGACGCGGCCCAGCTTGCTTGCGCCGGATCCGGCGCCGAGCTGTCGAACAAACCCGACTAGCTCAATGCCGGAAAAGCTGGGCCACCCTCTGGGCAATTCGTCCAGAGAGAGTGGCGGCAAGATCGTGGGTGTACACTACCGTCGCCCAGGATGCCAAGATCGAGATCCCAGGCTAAATTACGGAGGATGAAAATCATGAACAGGAAACTGTGGAAGGTTTTAGCAGGGCTGTGCGTGGTCGCGATGTCCGCCGTTTGGGCCTTGCCGGCATGCGCGCAGATGTCAGACGCGAAAGAAAAGCCGCCGATGTACTCGTATGTCGCGTTTTGGAATATTCCCCGGGCGCAGTGGGGGGAGATGGCAAAAAACGACGAAGCTGACCGGAAAATTCTGGATAAAGCCGTCGCCAGCGGAACCATTGTCGGGTATGGCAACGACGAGAATCTGGTGCACGCGCCCGACGGCGCCAGTCACGACGGCTGGTGGTCGGCAATGTCGATGGCGGGAGTGCTCAACGTGCTCGACCAGTTCTACAAGTCGGGCAGCGCCACTACTTCGGTTTTGTCCACGGCCACGAAACACTGGGATAACATTTACGTGAGCCGGTATTACAACTGGCATTCAGGATCGTGGAAGGATTTGTACATCCATGGGTCGTCCTACAAATTGAAGGCGGATGCGCCCGACGAAGCCGTCGACCGGCTCAGCAAGAACATGATCGCGCCGCTGCTGGAGAAAATGCTGGCGGACGGCACCATTCACGAGTATGAAGTTGATACTGAGGCCATCCACACCACAGCGCCCGGCACGTTTTGGATTTTTTACCTGGCCGCGAACGCCGAAGGCCTGGACAAGGTCAGCGCGGCTCTGCGAGAGACCCTGAAGGCGAATCCGCTGGACGGCCCCGCATTTAACGCTGCAGTGGACTTCACCGAGCACCGCGACTATCTGGCGCGCAGCAGCGCTACCTACAAATAGTCCCATCGCAGTTCCGGGTGCCCCACATCTCGGGTTTCGAGATGTGGGCCCCGGACATCGAGTCCGCACTTGCTTCAACTCCTTTAGCCTCGAATCTGGAGTACTGCCAAACGGCGGACTAGGCGGTTTTTACGGGGATGGGCTTCAATGGTCCGTTAAGGCCGCAGACAGTTCTTTTGAGCTGGGAATCAGTCGTCGAATATAATAAGGCTACGATGACTCCCGCAAAAGCTAAGCTTTCACGGCTACTCTCACGACTGCGCGTTCGAGTCGAAGGCGTCTTGCTGCGTGGCGGCACCGGTTTGGAAAAGCTGCTTCCGGCAAAAGATCGGGTTCCCGGTCGACTCCGTGGGAAGATTTCATACACGCCGGACGCGTTCGATCCCCTTACAGACCAAGAGCTGTCAGACTTAGGTTTTGAGTGAGACGTCCGGGACAAGGCGTCCGGGGCTACGCGATCCGCCGTTCGCTGTCCGAATACTGCCAATCGCTGCTAATCCCATACAATTCTTGGGCTTACGTTGACCAAATTGGTTCTTTCAGGTAGCTTAAATAGATAAAACCATAGTGGGGAAGTGTACCCTTACAGGAACCTTATTGTGCCTAATAGCAATGGCAAGACGCTGCTTTTATTGAAGCCCCGGGGATTTTGCGCGGGGGTGGTGCGGGCGATCGATATCGTCCGGATTGCCCTTGAGGCTTTTGGGCCGCCGATTTACGTCCGCAAGGAAATCGTACACAACCGCTTTGTGGTCGAGGAGTTGCAAGGCAAGGGCGCGATTTTCGTGGACAACGTGGACGAAGTTCCGCATGGCGAACGCGTGATTTACAGCGCGCACGGAGTTTCGCCGGAGGTGCGCGAGGCCAGCCAGGCACGCAATCTGCGGGTGATTGATGCGACCTGTCCGCTGGTCACGAAGGTTCACGTCGAGGCAGTCAAGTTTGCCAAAGAAGGCTATTCGCTCATTCTTATTGGCCACCACGATCACGATGAAGTGATTGGTACGCTCGGTGAGGCTCCGGTCGTGACTCAGGTCGTGGGCTCGCCGGAGCAAGTGAAGTCACTGACCGTGCCGGATCCCGACCGCGTGGCTTATCTGACCCAGACCACGCTGAGTCTCGACGAGACCAAAGACATTATTGCCGCGCTGCGCGAGAAATTCCCGAATATCAAAGGGCCGGCGGCGCAGGACATTTGCTATGCGACCGAGAACCGGCAGGTCGCGGTGAAGCACGTGGCCTCGGATGCGGATCTGCTGCTGGTGGTGGGTTCGGACAACAGCTCTAATTCCAATCGGTTGGTGGAAGTGGCGCGTAACCTGGGCACCAGTTCGCATCTCATCGATAGCTTCCTGAATATTCGACCGGAGTGGCTGGAAGGCGTAAAGACCATTGCCTTGACCGCAGGTGCCTCGGCCCCGGAATGCCTGGTGGAAGAAGTGGTGAAATTCCTGGGCAGCAAAGGTTTTGGCAATGTGCACGAAGTGGAAGTAATGCCCGAGAACGTGCGCTTTGGCTTGCCTCCCGAAATTGTGGAAGCGATTGCCAGCGCCCCCAGCGCAGTCAGTGCGGAGTAGAGAATTCAATATGGACGAGACTCCCTCCTCGTTTTCGGCCTCGAGCGCGCCGGAGTTGCGCTTCGGAAAAATAGACGACCTGGCCGGCCGGGTCGCCGCTGCCGTCGACGGCGCGCGTAAATTCCTTTTCTCCCAGCAGCACAAGGAAGGCTACTGGTGCGGCGAGTTAGTCGCTGACACCACGCTGGAGTCCGACTACATTCTGCTGCATACGCTGCTCGGCACAGGCAATCCCGAGCGTTTCCAGAAATGCTGCAACTGGATCCTCCAGCATCAAAACGAAGACGGTGGCTGGGGAATTTACGTCGACGCGCCCTCCAACATTTCTGCGAGCGTAAAAGCTTACTTTGCGCTGAAGCTGACCGGCTATAGCCCTGAACACCCGGCGTTGGTGCGGGCGCGCAAGCGAATCCTGGAGATGGGAGGGGTCACCAAGGTCAATACTTTCACCAAGATTTATTTGTGTTTTCTGGGGCAGTACGATTACGACGCAGTGCCGGCGATTCCGCCCGAGATCGTGCTGTTCCCCAAGTGGTTCTGGTTCAACATCTACGAAATTTCTTCGTGGTCGCGGGCGATTCTGGTGCCGCTGTCGATCTGCTACGCGAAGAAACCGCTGAAGAAAATTCCTGATGAACAAGGCGTCGACGAACTGTTCGTCGGCGGGCGCGATAAGTCGCGCATGCGCCTGCACTGGAGCGATAAGCTCATCTCGTGGCGCAATTTCTTTCTGGTTTTCGACCGTCTGACGCACTGGTTTGAGATGGTACACGTCCGCCCACTGCGCTGGCTGGCGCTGAAGCGGGCGGAACAATGGATGCTGGAACGCTTCGAAATGAGCGATGGTTTGGGCGCGATCTATCCTTCGATGCTGAACGCGATTATCGCGCTGCGCTGCCTGGGCTACTCATTCGATGATCCGCAATTCATCCGCGCCATGGATGAACTCGAGAAGCTCGGAATCGAAGAAGGCGATACTTTCCGGATGCAGCCCTGCATGTCTCCGGTTTGGGACACGGCGTATGCCCTGTTCGCAATGGGCGAAGCGGGCGTCCCGGCCAATGATCCGCGGATGATCAAGTGCGCCGACTGGATTCTGCAGAAGCAGGTTCGCACCGTCGGCGATTGGAAGGTGAAGAACAAAGCGGGGCAACCTGGCGGCTGGTACTTCGAGTTTAACAACGAGTTTTATCCGGACGTGGACGACAGCGCCATGGTTTGCCTGGCTCTGGCTCAAGTGGACCACCCCAATGGGCGCTATCAGCGGGAGTCGGTGCAGAGGGCCATTGATTGGATTTTCTCCATGCAATGTAAGAACGGTGGGTGGGGGTCGTTCGACAAGGACAACACTCGCATGGTGTTTCAGTACATTCCGTTTGCTGACCACAACGCCATGCTCGACCCGCCGACGGTTGACATCACCGGAAGGATTTTGGAAATGCTGGCCTCGTACGGATACGGCCAGAATGATCCGCGGGTGAAGAAGGCGCTCAAGTTCATTCGCGAAGAGCAGGAACCGGATGGCTCGTGGTTCGGGCGCTGGGGCGTGAATTACATTTATGGCACCATGCAGGTGCTGCGCGGGCTGGAAGCGATCGGCATCGACCATCACGAGCCGTATGTACAGCAGGGTGCGGAGTGGCTGCGCATGGTGCAGAATCCCGATGGCGGCTGGGGCGAGACTTGCGGTTCATACGACGATCCGAACACGCGTGGCGTGGGTCCAAGCACCCCCTCGCAGACCGCCTGGGGAGTGATGGGGTTGCTGGCGGCGAACGATACGCGCAGCGATTCGGTGGCGCGGGGAATTGCCTATTTGCTGCGGACGCAAAAGAAAAGCGGCGCCTGGGATGAGCCGCAGACCACGGGTACGGGATTTCCGCGCGTGTTTTATCTGGTTTACACGTTGTACCGGCAATATTTCCCGCTGATCGCGCTGACGACCTACGCCAAGGCAATGGCCGGTGCCGCGCAGGGAACCGGCGTACGGCGAATTGGTTAGGGTGTGCAACTGTCTGAGTTGTTGTCATCCCGAGCGAAGCGAGGGATCTAGGTTTTTCGCTCGGTCTGCAGGAACCCAGATTCCTCGTCGCTTCGCTCCTCGGAATGACAGGACGGGTCGATAAGATTTACAGCGGTACTGGAGAGAGGGCGAATGGGAGTACCAATTTCTCAAATGTGGACGACGGCGACTTACGTCCTCAAGCAGAAAATCAAGGGGCGCAAGCAGTATCCGCTGGTGCTGATGCTGGAGCCGCTGTTCCGCTGCAATCTGGCTTGCGCGGGTTGCGGGAAGATTCAATATCCTGCGCACGTGCTGAAGTCTCAGCTCACGCCCGAGGAATGTTTCCGCGCGGTCGATGAGTGCGGTGCGCCGACGGTTTCGATTCCGGGTGGCGAGCCCCTGCTGCATCCGCAGATTGGCGAAATCGTCGAAGGGCTGGTGGCGCGCAAGAAATATATTTATCTCTGCACCAACGCGCTGCTGCTCAAAGAGAAACTCCACTTATTCAAACCCAGCAAGTACCTGACTTTTTCCGTCCACATGGATGGCCAGCGCGAGCACCACGACTTTTCGGTTTGCCTGGACGGCGGATATGACAAGGCAATCGAGGGAATCAAAGCCGCGCTAGACGGGGGCTTCCGGGTAACGACGAATACCACTTTGTTTGACGGAGCCGACCCCAAGAGCGTCCGCGCTTTCTTCGATGAAATGATGGAGCTGGGCGTCGAAGGCATGATGCTTTCTCCGGCCTACTCTTACGACAAGGCGCCCGATCAGCAGCACTTTATGGGGCGGGCACGCACACGCAGACTGTTTCGCGCCATGCTTTCCAATCGCAGCAAGAAGTGGCGCTTCAACCAGTCGGCGCTGTTTCTCGAATTCCTGATGGGCAAGCGCGAGTACGCCTGCACGCCATGGGGCATGCCTACATACAACGTTTTCGGATGGCAGAAGCCCTGCTATCTCTTGCAGGACGGTTACGCCGACAGCTTTTCCGAATTGCTGGAGACGACGGCGTGGGAAAATTACGGGACGGAGTCGGGCAATCCGAAGTGCGCGAATTGCATGGTGCACAGCGGATATGAGGCGTCCGCGGTGAACGATTTGTTTGGGTCGGTCCACGGCATGTGGCAGGAGGTGAAGGCGCGCATGTTTGGCGGGTATGAAGACGCCTCCGCGCTCAGGCTGCTGGACGAGCCTGCCAAGCCGGTGCATGCGTTCAATCCGCTGGTGCAGATCGAGGCTTCGGCGGGCGAGCGGGCGGGCGAGGAGACGAGGGTTTGAGCGGGCGGGAATCCGGGCACGGACCATCGGCCTCCGTGGATCCGGATTTAATGGAAGTCGCCCCGGGAACCGCTCACGAAAAGCTGGAGGGTTCGGTTCCATCGCTGGCGAGCGAGGAAGAGCTTCGCAACGCGCTGGAGCAGGCATTCGATTACCGCGGCGATGTTTCGATCACGCGGAAGGACGGCGCTAGAATTGAAGGCTATGTTTTTGATCGAAGCAGCGGGAGCGGGCTCTCCGACAGCTTCGTGCGTTTGCTGCCGAAAGATGGTTCTCCCAAGATAAAGATTTCCTACTTGGAGATTGCCTCGCTGGTTTTTAGCGGGCGCGACATGGCTGCGGGCAAGAGTTGGGAAAACTGGGTGCGTCACTACTGGGAGAAAAAAGCGGCAGGCGAGAAAGATATTTCGCTGCAACCGGAGAAGCTGGAATAGCAGCAGCTAGCAATTGGCACTTAGCATTTGGCCTGCGTCGGCATCGTCCCTCAGCGGCTGAAGCCGAAAATAAAGAGCGCACTTGCGGCATGACTGAAGTCATGTCCTCCCAAAGGCGATTCGCCGCGCAAAAGCAGCCTGGGTAATTGCCAATTGCTAAATGCTGGCTTTCGTCACTGGCGCAACCGGATTCGTGGGCAGTCACGTGGCCCGAGCATTGTCCGAGCAGGGCGCTGACCTGCGACTCCTGATTCGTTCCAGCAGCGATCTGAGAAATATCGACGGACTGAATGCGGATCGGGTTATCGGCGATCTGCGCGATCCGGCATCGATTGGGAAGGCAATGGCAGGCTGCGACGTGGCCTTTCATGTTGCCGCCGACTACCGGCTCTGGGTGCGCGATCCGGAACAGATGTATCGTGCCAATGTAGAAGGAACGCGGGCGATTCTTGAAGCCGCGCGGAAGAATCGTGTACGGCGCGTGGTCTACACGTCGAGCGTCGCGACTATGGGATTCAGTTCAAACGGGCATCCGGCAGACGAGGATTCTCCGGTTTCGCTCGACGGCATGATTGGCCACTACAAGCGATCGAAATTTATGGCCGAGGAAGTGGCGCTGGCGGCGGGACGCAACGGAATGGACGTGGTCGTTGTCAATCCCAGCACTCCGGTCGGCGAGCGGGACATTAAGCCCACTCCGACAGGGCGCATTGTCGTAGACTTCCTGAAAAAGAGGTTTCCCGCGTACGTCGATACCGGTTTAAATCTGGTGGATGTTAGGGAATGCGCGCGCGGACATGTGGCTGCGCTCGAGAACGGCAGAAGCGGCGAGCGCTACATTCTGGGCGGCGAGAATCTGACGTTGAAGCAGATTCTTGATAAGCTGGCGGCGATTACCGGATTGCCGTCGCCCAAGGTGAGGGTTCCTTACGTGCTGGCGCTGGCCACTGGCGTCGTGGATGAAGTTGTGACTGGACGCATTCTGGGCCGGGAGCCGCGGGCAACTATCGATGCGGTGCGCATGGGACGCAAGAAGATGTTCGTATCGTGCGCGAAGGCAGAGCGTGAGTTGGGATGGAAGATAGTTCCTGTCGATGGCGCGCTGCGGCGTGCAGCGGAGTGGTTTCAGGCGAACGGATACGCGACGAAAGATTGAAGATGCCAGGCCCAGTCAAAGTCGCGATGGTTGCCGCTCTGGAGCGAGAGGTGCGCCCGCTGGTCAAGAACTGGCGCAGAGTTGAGCGTGAACACGAGGGCCGGCGTTGCCAGTTTTTCGAGAGCGGGCAGGCCGTGCTGGTGGTCGGTGGTATCGGCGCAGAGGCCGCTCGCCGGGCGACCGAGGCTGCAATCGCACTGTACTCGCCGCAGTTTGTAATGTCGGTGGGCTTCGCGGGGGCGCTCGAGCCGGGTTTGAAAGTGGGCGAGATTTTTTCGCCGAGCCGCGTGATTGACGCCAGCGACGGCAGCAACGTAGAGACAGGCACAGGGCGAGGCGTGCTGGTGAGCGCTGCCACTATTGCCGGTGCCGAACAGAAAAGGAAACTTGCCGAGTCCTACGCCGCGCAAGCAGTCGATATGGAGGCAGCCGCAGTAGCCCGCGGCGCGCAGGCGCGAGGTGCGCGCTTCATGGCGGTGAAAGCAATTTCAGATGAGAGCGATTTCACCATGCCGGGGATGGATCACTTCGTCGGGAGGGCCGGCGAATTTCAGACTGAAAGGTTTGCGATTTTTGCTGTGCTGCGTCCATGGCTTTGGCTGCGGGTAATCCGGCTTTCCAGGAACAGTGCGAAAGCATCCAAGGCGCTCTGCGCGGAGCTGGACCGCTATCTCGAGGGCCCGAAGAAAATAGAAGGTTTGCAGGCAGAGATGCATCCAATCACAAAGGCAGGCAATTAGTTCATGGCGATCGCGGGACAATTCACGATCGAGGAAACGAGGCGCTCGATCCCCGCCACCATGCATGCGGCCGTTTACCGCGGCGTGAACGACGTTCGCGTAGAAACCGTGCCGGTGCCGAAAATTGGCGCGGGCGAATTGCTGGTTCGGGTGCACACCTGCGGTATTTGTGGAACGGATCTCAAGAAAATTTCAAGCGGTTCGCACTCAGCACCGCGCATTTTCGGGCACGAGACATCGGGCGTGGTTGCAGCGGTGGGGCAGGGAGTGAGCCAGTTTCAGCGAGGTGATCGCGTCGTTGTGTTCCACCACATTCCGTGCGGCGAGTGCTTCTACTGTCGCCACAAAACTTTTGCCCAATGCGAGACTTACAAGAAAGTTGGCTGCACTGCGGGCTTCGAGCCGTCGGGCGGGGGATTCGCCGAGTATGTTCGAGTAATGGATTGGATCGTCAACCACGGTACGGTCCGCATCCCTGATGACGTTTCGTTCGAGCAGGCATGCTTCGTCGAACCGGTGAACACCTGCATGAAGGGGATCGAAACCCTGCAACTTCTGCTTGGGGAAAGTGTTCTCGTTATTGGACAGGGGCCGATTGGGATCATCTTGAGTACTTTGGCCAAGCGGTCGGGCGCTACAGTAGTAACTTCCGATTTGTATCCCCAGAGGCTTACAATATCTAAAACGTACGGACTAACGAATGTGATAGATGCTTCGCACACCGACACGGTGAAAACGGTGCGCGAGCAGACTGAAGGTCGGGGCGTCGACGCAGCGATTGTTGCAGTGGGTGGCAATGTCCTGATTCGGACCGCGATGGATGCGGTGCGGCCGGGCGGCCGGGTTTTATTGTTTGCGCAGACGGTGCGCGGCGAGGCTACGATTGATCCGGCCGCGATCTGCGTGGACGAGAAGAGATTGTTGGGTTCGTATAGCGCGTCGGTTGAACTGCAGGAAGCGTCGGTGCGGTTCGTGATGAGCCGCGAGATGGATTTGGAAGGGTTGATCAGTCACCGCTTTTCTTTGTCGGACAGTGTGGAGGCTTTGCAGTTGGCGGCCCATCCACAGCCGGATTCGATGAAGATCGTGATTCAAGCGGGCAGTTCGTGGGAAGGAAGCACAGAGTGAATGGAAAGATGACAGCGGCCGTCCTCTACGGTAAAGAGGACGTGAAAATCGAGAGAGTTCCCATCCCTCGCGTGGGTGATGGCGAAGTGTTGGTGAAAGTGCAGGTCGCCCTGACTTGCGGGACCGACTTGAAGGTGTACCAGCGCGGTTATCACGCGCGCATGATCGTTCCTCCCGCGTTGTTTGGACACGAACTGGCTGGAGTGATCGAAGAAGTTGGCCCGGGCGTACGCGGATTTAAGAAGGGGATGCGGGTGGTGGCATTGAACTCCGCGCCCTGCCAGATGTGCTTTTATTGCTCGAAACATCAGGCCAATCTTTGCGAGGATCTGTTGTTCAATAACGGGGCTTATGCGGAATACATTCGCATTCCGCGGCGAATCGTCGAGATCAACATGCTGGCCATTCCGCCGGATGTGAGCTATGAAGAAGCCGCCATGGTTGAGCCTTTAGCCTGCGTGCTGCGCGGTCTGCACGAGACCGGTGTAGAGATTGGCGATACGGTCACCGTGATCGGAGCGGGTCCGATCGGGTTGATGTTCGTGCAGGTGGCCAAAGCCGTGGGCTGCAATGTGCTTTCCGTGGTGAAGCGCGATGCTCAAGTGCAGGCGGCGAAGCACATGGGCGCGCATGAAGTAGTGCAGATCACTAAAGTGAAGGATCCCATCGAAGCAGTTCGCAGACTGTCGCCTGAAACCCGAGGCAGCGACGTGGTCATCGAGGCGGTGGGGCGCCCCGATGCCTGGGAGATGGCCATCGACATGGTGCGCAAAGGCGGGACGGTGAATTTTTTTGGGGGCTGTGCCAGCGGCACCAAAGTACAGCTCGACACTAACCGGCTGCACTACTCGGAGGTCACGCTGAAGGCGACCTTCCATCACACGCCGGAAACCGTGCGCCGGGCCTTCGCCCTGATTGCCGAGAAGAAAATCCGTTCGACCGATTACATCACAGGGGAAGCGCCGCTTTCCTCGCTGAAGCAGGTTTTCCATCACATGCTGAACCGCAACGGCGATATCAAGACCGCCATTATTCCCGGGCACTGAGGCGGGTTCACTCGGGGACGGAACTGACCATGTCATCCATTGCCAGCGACTCCCGGACTGCAACCATTCCCCCTGCTTTGCGGGGGTGGGGCAGCCTTCCGCTCGAGTACGCCATTCCTGAGAAAGCCCCGACTCAAGCCGACGCTCAAGAATATTGCCGTCGCCTGGCTCGCACCCACTATGAGAATTTTTCGGTGGCGAGCTGGTTTCTTCCCCGGCAGCTGCGTCAGGATTTCTTCAATGTTTATGCCTATTGCCGGATTTCCGACGACCTGGGGGATGAAGTCGGCGATCCCAATGCTTCCCTGCAATTACTGGATCAGTGGGAAGCCGAGCTTGATGCTTGTTACGACGGCAGCCCGCGGCATCCGGTATTCGT
>Ga0116221_1001786_pt1 | contig 14213 bp, 18 predicted proteins | sample Sb_taG_5_FD_88965 | JGI IMG/M metagenome (GOLD analysis project Ga0116221, IMG submission 88965) | Peat soil microbial communities from Weissenstadt, Germany - Sb_50d_8_FC metaG | ecosystem: Environmental > Terrestrial > Soil > Wetlands > Peat | place: Germany: Weissenstadt | collected 2010-09-21 | reverse complement strand
GGATTTGCGCCGCCGATAGATCAAGAATGCGCTCGCTGAGGACATGAAGCCCGCCTTTCGGGTCGATCACCACGTAATCGCGCCGGTCGCCCTGCGCCAAAATTAACCCCGCTTCCGCAAGCGCGTCGTCGAACGTATGGCCGCAATCCGAGGCGTCCGAACACTGCCGTATGAGGTTCCTGACCGCTTCTTTTTTGAAGCCGAGCCGCTGCGCCTGCTGTTCCTCGTTCTTCGTCGCGCCGTATCTGATCGGGCCTTCCCGCTCGTTCTTGACGCGCGTGATGTCAAATTCGATTTCCAGCTTGCGGGCGAGCGCCTTGAAGCGGAATTTATAGAACGGCACAGCCTTGGCGTGGTGGGTCTGCTCGTCGATAAGGCTCACGCCAAGATGACAGTGAAGCTCGCCGGTGTTTTCGTCGGCATGGAAAACCCGCGCATAAGGCTGGCCCTCAAGCCCTGCGGTTTTCAAAGTGCGGGCCGTGGTGATGTCCCATTGCTCGGGGGTCATGTAGTCGCCCTTGGGCAAGCGTATTTGTATATGAAACAGCGGGTTTTCGATGCCTTTGCCGCTGGCGATAGCATCGAGCGCGGAAAACGATTTGGAAATGTCGTCCGGGTGAAGGCCGAAGCCATGAAGCTCGGGGGCAAAGACACGTTCACCGTGCTTGCCGCCGTCGAGAAGATAGGCGGAGAGTTTCGCGCCGTTACCGTGGCGATTACCCTTGATTATCATCGTTGGGTTCCTTGCGCCCGAGGGCTTCAAGAATGGCGGCGGCGGCGCGGCGGTTCGCGGCCAGAGCTTCGGCGCACTCGCGGCCTAAAGTGATGGCGCGTCCGGCATGAAGGAAAGGCAGAAACTGGTTCAGCACGTTGGCGCTTCGGTTGAGGTCGGCCAGACCGTCGCTCATAAGCTGCTTGTGAACATGCGGCTTGCGCCGGGCGCGGGGGCCGGGGCTGCCCAACAGCACGGCGCGGCCATAGGCCATCTTTGAAAGCTCGGCATTGGCCGCGCGTTCAAGGGCGGTGGCTTCTTCCTGCTCGTCGAGCGCGATTTGCCATCGGCGATTACGCTTCCGCTTCTGGCTGCCGCTGCCTTTGAGCGCGGGCGCTTTAGCGCTGTCCGGTTCCCCGCTCGGCGGGGGACCGGGCGGCGCATGATCGTAGGGCGTCATGGGCGCACCTCGGCGCAAGTCGAGGGGAGCCATGACGCGCCCGCGCGAAAGCCTAATGGCGCGGAAACAGGCACGGTTTCCGCACGACGCCGAAGGCGGCGCACGGGGGATGCAACGGGGGTCTCCCCCTTGCCAAGTTGCTCAACAGGGGCGGCGAATAGCCGACGCCCCTGTTGCCGCGTGGTACACGCGGACAACTTGCTGCCTGCGTTATTCGCTCCACTCATCCGGCCAGTGAATCGAGAGCCGCGATTCGACACAAGCGATTTTCTGTTGCGGCAACGGAATGTTCGGGATGCTCCCGCATCGCAACATGAGAAAGGCGGGACGCTTCGCGCCCCGTCTTTCGGGTTCCACATTCCGAGCGGCAAGGCGCTATCGCGCCTTGCTCGCAAGAAACACGGCGGGGGCTGTAGCAGGGGGCAATAGGAAAAGAGAAACGGTGCTGGATTTCGAGGCTGCATACCATGCGATGTAGCGATACTCAGCCGCTCATTCACATGGCGGAAAAAAACCGCCCGCCGAAACCGAGGCCCCGGCGAGCGGCAGGCGATTACTCCTTGTCTTCGTCCTTCTTCGGCTCGGTGCAGACGATGCGGCCATGCACGCTGATGCCTTCGTGAATGACCACATCGAAGCCCTTGCCGTTCTTGTGCGGCCAGACGGCTCCGATTTCCCGCCAGATGCCCTTCTCGCCCTCTTTCTTCGGCGTGCTGACGACAAAGGCGCGGTGGGTTGGTTTGCTGCTCATGGTGTTTTCCTTTCGTTGATGGGCTGCATGATCGCAGCCGATGCACCGGCTCTTGCACGCGAAACAGGCGCGGCATGTCCAAAGCCGCCTCTTGCGGGTATCGCAGGAATCTTGTTGCGCGAGGAGCATAGCGAGCACGCAACAAGATTCCGAGAAACAGCCTTTGGACGTGACACGCCGCGCGTGCGAGCCTTGCATCGGATAAGACTGCGATTATGCGGCGCTGACAACAGGGCAGGAAAACAGCATCCGACGGCAAGCCCTTCGCCCGAACGTTACGAACCGAACGGCGGGGCCATGTGGAGAAACACGGCGGGGGGCTGCATGAGGGCTTATCGATGGAGGCCGAGATTGGCCGAGGCGTCACGCCTTATAATAGCACGTGTGGTTGATGTGAACCATTAAAGATAATTACGCAGTGTTGGCTTGTGTCCTGATTATTGCGGTGCGAGTTGAGGCCGACGCCCGCGTTGAAGGCCGGATCGGGGAATAAGCTTCTTTAGTTCGTAAACATCTTTCTCATGGATGTAGAAGTGATCCGAGGTCGTGCATTTGATAACGTCGAGCGGCTTACCGGTCGGCGCTTTACCCTCCTGGCTGGCCCACAGCCACGTCGTGCGAGGCGATACTCCAAGAATGCGTGCGGCGTCGGATGTTGAGAGAAAAGCGCTCTGATCCTTAGTTTTGCCAATCGTCACGGGTCCGGCTGGTCCGGCTGGCTTGCCCGAACGCCATTTGATAAAGCGGTTCGCCATTCTGTCGATGGACTCCTCGCTGACGAAATATCTGTCCAGGGATTGCAGATAGTAGGTCTGGAGGGGCCGTCCTTGAAATTCAGTTTTGTTCTTGATCCAGTTGCGAAGCGTCTGCCGGGGCGCTTGTCCCAACTGCGCGGCCAAAGGCAGAGGTCGATAGGGACGGCCACCCTTGAAAAGGGTCTCACCCTTAAAAACGATGCTGTCGTCCTGGGACATCTCCGGCTCATAAGTTTCCGCTTCAGGAGCCTCGATCTTAAGCGGGCTTACGATGTCAAGCAAGATAGGAACCGGGTGTCCTTGGGAATGATCGTTCTCGCTTGAAACGCGGTCTGCCGGGACGAATGGGCTAACGTCCTTATTCCAGAATGTGATTTTTAGGATGCCGTCCTTGTAAGACGCTTGAGAGCGATTGACGTCGATTGTCGGCGGCAAAGGGAAGCTCCAAGTAAACTCTTCGCCCGCGCCGCCCCGCAAATTTCGTTGCCCGGTGATCCAGAGAACGACACCAGTGATCCCCACGTTTACATTTTTTTCAATGTCAACGCCCGGCAAGAGTATGAGAAAGATGAGATTGTGTGCCGTTTGCCAAGTTTCGACATCGGGCGACCACCGGGATGTGTCGCCACCGTTAGTCACTCGCGACTGAATCTCGCTGATGTCGCCAGTTTCCTGGGGTGCGTCTGCCGGATCGCGTTTCTCCTGGCCCGCTAGAGTTTCCTTCTTCTTCGCCTTTGTCTTGGGCGGGTACGGTTTCGTGCTCACTCGGGACGGCATGTAATTATCATTATCCGTCGTGGGCCACTCGCTTGACAAACAGGGTTCGGTAGCCTCATAATTATCTTCAACGGTTCTAGTACACCGTACACGAGTTATGACGGACCCCAAAATCTCGACGGACCAAGGGAAGCCGGAAAACGGCGGCCTCGGGTCACATGCGAGCGTCGCCCTTACCGGGGCGCGTTCAAACCCTGGGAGCGAAGCTGACCGGCTCCGCTCCCTTCCAAAATCCTGTGAACCGAAATCGTGGGCTGACGCAATCGCCGATGAAGCCACGGCCCAAAGGGTCATAGGCGAGATGGCGGCTTTGGGCTTCGAGTTCTTTTTTGGCGTTCGGCCTCGCGGTCGCCGGGGCCGGAAATCTTCGAGGTGAGGTGGATTCAATGAACAACAACGGATCGAAGGAAAGCAACGGCAACGGGCGCATAGCTGCGTTGAAGGGCCTGTTCAACGGCAGGGGGATACGGCACGGCTATTCGCAATCGGGCAAGCTTCTGCGTTACGTCGGGCCGGGGAACCTGATTTTGATAGCGCCTATGCGCGTATCGCTCAGGGTGCCGTTGCTGCTGCCCTGCTTGTTGGATATGCCCGCCGATGACGCCGAAATCTCTTGCGACGCTTGGCGCAACGACTCGACGGGCTACAGCTACGACGAATGAAAGGAAGGTGCATTGATTTATGGAAAACGGAACGAACGGCAACGGGCGCATAGCTGCGCTCAAGGAAAAAGAAAAACAGATACGCGCGGCAATCGCGGCGGAAACCGTGAAGCGCAAGAGGCGCGAGTTCAAGGAATTTGAACGGCTGAAAAGCGTGATCGGCGGCGCTCTGCTGGCGACGGCGGCGGAAGACCCGGCCTTTGCGGTTCATCTCAAGGAGCGGCTTCAAAAGGCGGCGCTGGTCGAGAGCGAAACAAATTTCCTGCGGTCGAAGGGATGGCTTTGATATGCGGCGGTTTTGGGAGGGCGTGAAGAAGTTCTGCAAGGGGTACGCGATTTTCTGCGCGTGCTTCTGGTTCATGGTGTGGGCAGTGGGTTCATACCAGAGGGGCCGCGTTCTCGGCCTCGATGATCTGATACCGACCGCTGACAAGTGGGCGGCGGCATGGGCGGCTTCGGCGAAGTAAGAAGGAGAATTTTCATGGATCGCATTTTGGGGCTGTGGGCGTGGGTGCAAAAGCTGACCGGCGTTTTCCTGCTGGTGTGCCTCTGCCTCTACGGGCTGCGCTGTTTGATGTCGGGGCAGCTTATCAGTTTTGACCAGTTCGAGCATTTTTTCAAAGGGCTGGTCCGTTACATCTTCGGTTGAATGAATTGGGTGAATGAAAGGGACATATGGATGTACTGCCGTTGGTCGTTGTGTTCATTTTTTTGATAGCTCTGGCGGGCGAGGGGCAACGGGCCGCGATAAAGAAACGGCGCAAGCAAGCCTACGAGTTCGCGCCGGTCGCTTATGAGAATCCCAACAGCGCGGCCTCGTCGCGGTGGGCCTGTGACAAGCTGCTGCGAAAGCCCGGTCTGTTCAAAGGGAAGGGAGTGCGTATCGGGCTTTCGCAGTCGGGGCGCGTTCTGCATTACGGCGGGCCGGGGAACCTGATTTTGATAGCCCCCGTGCGGTCGGGCAAAATGACATGCGTTCTCGCCCCGGCGTTACTGGAACGTGCCAATCGCAGGCAGTCGCGGGACGTAATCGACAGCAAAGGCGAGATATGCTCGATCACGCACGCGGCGGCGGCGAAGTATAGCGAAGTGGTGGCGGTAGACCCGTTCGGGACGCTGAAAAAGAACGGCGTGAAGGGCGTGAAGGTCGTGGGCTGCAATCCCCTCGCAGTTCTGAACCCGAAAGCCGTTTCGTTCGACGCCGACGTGGACAGCGTGACAGACGGCGTTTTCTCGCATGAAGCGGGCGGCGGCGACAATGCCGCGTTTTTCAACGACAGCGCGGCGCTGCTGTTGTCCACCGGCATCCGGGCGATGGTCAAGTACGGGCAGAAGGAAGAAAAGAACCTTGTCGCCGTGCGTGACGCGATCTGCCGGGACGTGTTCGGCTTTGCCAGACGATTTGCCCATTGCGGGGACGCGGCGGTCGAGGCGGAATGCAGCCGCTACACGAGCAAGATGGCTCCGCAAAGCAAATCCGTCGAGGACATTATTTCGACTTTCAGGACGCAGACGGCCTTTATCGGCATGGAGGGCATACGCGACTCCTTGATGCAGGACGGCATACGGGCGCTCGATCTCAAACGCAAGCCGATGACGGTGTACCGGATTTTGCCGCTGGAAACGCTCGGCACCAAGGCGGTGAAGTGGTTCCGGCTGCTGCTGTCCACATGGCTTTCTGAATGGCTCAAGGCCGGACCGCGCGGCCTGCCGGTGCTCTGCGTCGTCGATGAGTTTTTTTCAATCGGCAGGCTCGAAACGTTTCAGGCGGCCATGTCGCAAGCTGCCGGTGCTGCGGGCGTGCAGCTTTGGCCGGTCCTTCAATCGCTTTCGCAGCTTCAAAACATGTATCCGCATGAGGGGTGGAGAACGTTCCTGAGCAACAGCGCGGTCAAGATTTTCTTCGGTGGCGCGAATCTCGACAGGGATGACGCTGAATACATTTCGGCTCTTTGCGGGGAGCGAGAAATCGTCGTGCAATCGCGCAACGTGAGCGAAGACCGGACCCGGCAAGCGGGCGGACTCTGTGACGTGAATGTGAGCGATAGCGGAAGCGTGACATGGCAAAGGCTGATCCAGCCTCACGAAGTGCGCCGGATGAATGACAGGGAAATGATTGTGTTTTGCGAAAAAGTGGGCGGGCCGATCTGGGCCAAGCGGAAGCCCTATTTCGAGGGGTGGGAATTTCGCGGCAAGTACCGCCCTAACCCTTACTGGAACGGCGGGCGGTGAAGAGGCTCCGTGTTTCTTTCTTGGATGAAAAGTATTGAGGTGCATTTATGGCGACGACAGAAACGGAAACCGGGTTTGTCGAGACATTCAGAAATCTGGTGACGCGGTTTGACGACAATCAACCGGGCGGCGGCGAAACGGCGTACCGCAAGTCGGTCATCCTCTGCGCGAAAAACGGCCTGACCTTCGTCGATGCGGCGGCGCGGTCCTTCGGCCAGGAGGACGGCAGGACGGCGGAACTTGAAACGGAAAACGCGGAATTGCGCGAGGAAGTCGAGCGGCGGAAACAGGGCGGCGACGAGCTGGCGGACGCTCTCACGAAAGCGAAGCAGGAAATCGCGGCGTTGCAAGGCCGTGGGGAATCCGGGGGCCGCGTGTGGTCCACGAAAAACCTGTTGCTGGCGCTGGCGGGCGTGATCGTGGGCCGGATCGGGCTTTACATGATCTTGGGCGAAAAGCTGCCGGAGGCAGGGCCGTCGTCGTGGGCGGCGGCTTCGGCGGCTCTTCCGGCTCCGGGCTTCGTGCCCTGGCTGGCGAACATGGTGCTTGTGGTGTCGGGGGCGTGGCTGCTGGCGCAATGGCACCGGGCGCAACATCGGGCGGACGGATGGGGGCAACTGGTCATGAAGTGGCTGATATTGGGGCCGGGGTTGTTTCTGGCGTCGGTGATCTTCTTCGGCGGGCCGCCCTGGGATGCGTCCGTGTTTCAACGCGCGCCGGTCCCTGCCCTCGTCGTGACGGTGCTTGCCGTGTTGCTGGTCCTCTCGAAATTCACGGAACGGCTGGCGGAAAAAACGGCGGCGAGAGCGGAAGCGTTTTCGATGCGGGGGGCTGTTTCCTGGCTCGTGGGCTGGTTCGTGTGACGGTGAGAAAGGCAAGGAGTCATTATGGCAAGCGGAGACAAGATGGACCGCGCTCTGGCGGCGTTACGCGCGCAAACCGAGGGCGTGTCCCGGCAGATGCTCCCGGAGCGGGAGACGAGGCCACGGCTGGAAAAGGAGCGTCCGCCCGATTACCACACCCGGCGCGTCGAGCATGAGGGCCGGAGCAACTGGAGCGGCGGAAGCATGGGCGGCGGCACATGGGGAGGACGTTCGCGCGGGGAAAGGGAGCAGTGATGGGCAAGGCATTGGTGAAATGGCAGCAGCGCGAGATTGAGGCCGGAAACAGGATGGACACGGCGCTGGCAAGATTGCGTCAGAACGGGGAACTGGAAACACGGCGGGGGCAATCGGCGCTGTCCCCTGCCCCGTCGGGCACAAGCGGTGAGGTCGTCGATCTGCCGCGTGTCTGCGCCGTGCATGACAAGCCCTATGCGGCCCGCTACGTCACGGGTGCGGATGGCCGGTTCCGTCATGCGCAAACCATCAGGGTCACGGAGGCGCTGTATCTGGAACAGTACGCGGACAGCCGGAATGAGATGCGCCTTGTGAATAGCGCCGACCTTGCCGAGGAATGCTGCCCGTGGTGCGGCGGGCATGGTTTCGGGTCGGTCCGCTGCGGAACCTGCGCCAGGGAAATCTGTTACGGCAAGACAACCGGGCGGTATTTCCGCTGCCGCGATAGCTGCGGCGGGCAAGGAACGATGGTTACGGAGTTCCGAACGAACGAAGGCGTAAGGCCGGGTTCGCCGCGCGGGGGCTTTGCGGTGCCGGGGAAAGGCGGGCAACGATGACAGGCGAAATTGATCTTAAGGCCCCTCTCAAGTGTGCCTTGTGCCAGCGTGAAAACACCCTGAGCCTTCGGGCCAGTGACCCTATCGGGACGCCGGACCCCAGGTGCCGGGCTGCGCTCGATCTCTGCTCTTGCGGCGTGTGTGAACGGGCTTGCTACTTCGTGCGCCTCGATCTGGAAACGTCGGCGGGAGTTCTGCGGCATATGTTCGGGCCGTTCGTCCACGGCGAGAACGGACCGGGCGGCAATCTCTGGCGGAATGCGGCGGCGGCGCTCATCGCTCGGATGTGGCCGTGGTACTCGGCGGATTCAGCGGGGGAGGAAAACTAGCCATGCCGCGCAAGGCCCGGATATGCAGCGGGTGCAGCAAACGGCCTGCGGAGGCGGGCGAGGAGTCCTGCGCGCGCTGCATTGAAATTCAGACGACGCCCGCGATGATGCTTGACCGCTGTTTCGTGTGCAAGACAACGATGCTGCCTGGCGAGTGCTGTAGCTGCTGGTGCTGCCGGTGCGGAGAAGTGAACCTGTACGGGCAACCCTGCAAGCTGTGCTCCAGGGTGCAGACGGTGCAATGACGAGGGTACGGATCGGGAGTTATGGGACAGGGCGTTGTGTTATCGCTTTGTGATCGGACGGCCATCATGGTGACACCGTGGGCCGTGGCGGGATTCGAGTGCGTCTGCGTCGATTTGCAGCACGATGAAATCACGCGTCACCCTGTCCTGCCGATTACCTACGTCGGCGGCGATGTGCGCGACTGGCTGCCGCCGAAGGTGGAATACAAGATCGTCTTTGCCTTCCCGCCCTGCACGCATCTGGCTGTCAGCGGCGCACGGTGGTTCCGGCGCAAGGGCCTGGGGAAACTGGCGGACGCCCTTTCGGTTGTCGAGGCGTGCCGCTGTATCTGCGAGTGGGCGAAAGCTCCCTGGATGCTTGAAAACCCGGTTTCGTCCCTGAGCACGTATTGGCGCGACCCGGATGTGACGTTCAATCCGTGCGACTACGGCGGATACCTCGTTCCCGCTGTGGATCAGTACACGAAGCGGACATGCCTCTGGTACGGCGGCGGTTTTCAGATGCCGCGCGCGAGGCCGGTTGAGCCGGTGGAAGGCAGCAAGATGCACCTGATACCACCATGCGAGAACCGGGCCGATCTCCGGTCGGAAACCCCGGCTGGATTCGCTCAGGCGGTTTTCGAGGCGAACGTGAACGGCGGTTACGTGGAACAGGCCGCGCTGTTTTCGTTCGGCGGGATGGAGGCGCTTTGAGGCCCCCCCTTGCCCGCTGCCGGAGAGAAAAACGCTCTGGCGGGCAAAATTCCGGGGCTAGCGTCGATTTTAAGCGGTGGGCGGGCAATAGCGAGAAAGGAAAGTTGATACGGAGCCGGAAGGATTTTCTTTTGGTTCGCCCCGTGCCGGTGCTGCCGGCGCGGGCGAAATGGTGCTGACGTGCTGGTTGATAACGCCACTTTCGAGAAACACTACCGCATCGGCGAACTCGCCGAGATGTGGGGCCTGGGCCGCGAAACCATCCGCAAGCTGGTGAAGGACGATCCCGGCGTTATCAAGATCAGGATGGGGCGCAAGCACGCGCACACGGTTTACAGCGTCCCTGAATCCGCCGCACGACGGATACATACGCGGTTGCTGATGGGAACGTGACCTTTGCGAAAGTGTCCGCTGAAAGACACAACTCAAAACAATCTGTTGAGTTAACCATAAAATGTGCTTCTTAGTTTCGTGGTTCTCTGCTATATGCATTCGCTCCAATATTTAAAACGGAGCAATCACAATGGCGGAGATTATTGAATTCTATGTTCCAGCAACATTTAAGCCACCGCGACGGCCCGCATGGACTCCCGAACAGCAGAGGAAAATAATTAAGTTGTCCGCACCCAACCCTAAACAATAGAAGCGACTTCCTTGCCGCGCGTTCCGGCAAGCGTGCAACACTTACCCCTTGGCCGATTTCGGCATCGCAATTACGTTCGGCTTTGGTTTCGGCTTCGTTTCGAAAGCCGCTTTGAGGACCGCCGTCAACCGCTCCTGACGTTCGGGTATCCACGCGGCGTAATGCTTCCTGACAATCTGCTCGGTGTTGCCGAGCAATTCCGCCACGTCGCGCACGGTCACTCCGGGGCGCTCAAGGAGAATGCGGGCGAAGGTGTGCCGGAAACGATGCGGCGTCGGTAGTTCTTTCCAGGGGCCGCACAGTGACCACAGTTTTTTCAGCCTGCGCCGCCATGTCTCGGTGATAACGTCGAGCGTCTTCGTCTGATGCTCCCCGAAAATATTCGGGCCGATTTCTAGCGCGCGGGCGCGTATGCGCTCCTGCAACCATTCGGGAACCCAGGTGCAAACATGCGTCCCGGCTTTCGTGGTTCTGAGCCGGATCGCGCCGTCCGCCTCCATGCGGTCGATGTGAAACAGGCAAACGTCGGAGATACGCAAGCCGGTATAGACCGACACCGAAATAAAATCCGCCACGTCCTGCCCGGTCCATACGTGGTTGTAGCGGACGTAATTTACATCCGTGCGCCGGTCGCCGGTCACGCGCGTCCAGGCAACGTCCTGCTTGCCGTACTTGGTTTCGCAGGCGTCGTACATGCGCCGCAATTCCGCGTCGGTGAAGGGCAACTTCTGTTCGTTGCGCAAGTCGGCGGTATCGCGGCTGCGCGGGTTCTTGACCATGCGGGCCGGGTTGCGCGGCGTCCATTCATTCGTAAGACAGAACTCAAAGAACGCCTTGACCATGCTCATGCTTCTGGCGGCGGTGCGCGGGCTGACCGGCCATGACGATCTGAACTCGCGCACGTCGAGCGGATTCCACTGGTCGATGGCGGCGTAGCCCTTCGCATCCGAGAACGCCTGAAACCGCTTCAGGATGCGCCTGTATTTTTTTTGGGTGGCCGGTGCCGCGTATTCCTGGAACTCGGTTTTGAAGGCCGCTATCGCGCGGGCAATGGTGATGCGGGAAGGTTCATCGGGGTTAGTGGCGATAGGGAGAGAAACAGGCTCCTCAATCTTGTCCTGGCCGTCCCATGATGCGGCCTTTTCCCACAGGGCAACAAGTGCTTTCGCTTCGTCCCAATCGGCCTTGCCGGTCTGCCTGCGGTTGAATCTTCCGCCGAGCGTGCCGGAGACGTGAATCAGGCAGCCGCACTTTTTCCAGCCGCGCCGTCCCTCTTCAAACTCGCCGGTGCGGGCATCCTCGGGGTGTGCGCCTTCGCATTCCTTGCGATGGCGGCGATACAGTTTGAGCGCCATGCAATGTTGGAAGCACGTTGCACGCCATTGCACGCTGGCGCTGGTCACTCAATGGAAGTTATTGAAAATGCTATGGCGGAGAGGGAGGGATTCGAACCCCCGGTAGAGCTTTAGACCCTACGACGGTTTAGCAAACCGCTGCTTTCGACCACTCAGCCACCTCTCCGGTAGATGCATGGGTCTGTAAAAGCATCGTATCACATGCTCGGGTTCACCGCCCAATCTCGCGGGATCGGCCGCATGTTCCGCCATCGCGTTCCAACCGTCATCGTGCTGCGCTTCCCTGGTGCGTCGACAAATCCATAGATACTTGCTGACGGATGCGGGTTGGGTTAGCGGCTGTCGATCTGCCCGTCGCGTGTTACTTCCTGACGTATTTCTTCACGTCTTTGGGGCCGACTTCTGCGCCGTAGACGTTGCCCTGGGCGTCCGCCGCCACACCTTCGGCGGCGCTGGTGACGGCCGTGCCAGGGGACGGGTCCGGAATGAAGGCCGCGACGGTGCCATCCTTGGCGCTGCCGATGCGGATTCCCCGTTTCCAGCCCGGATTGTTTCCGTAACCTTCTTTGTCGGCCGATTCGGAATCGGTCACGTACATGACGTCGTTCTTGTCGATGAAGATTCCGCTGGGGCGGCTGAACTGTTTCCATTCTTCGAGAAACTTGCCGTCCTGATCGAAGATTTGGACGCGATTGTTGCCGCGGTCGCCGACGAACAGGCGTCCCTTGGAATCGAAGGCCAAGGTATGGGGCATTTCAAACTGGCCCGGCGCCGTTCCGTGGCCGCCCCATTGCTTGATGGGCTTGCCATCCTTGGAGAACTTCAGCACGCGGGCGTTGCCGCGGCCCACATTGTGGCCGTCGGAAACGAAGATGTCGCCATTGGGAGCGATGGCCACGGCATTCGGCTGATTGAAGGTGTCGGGCCCATCGCCGGCGACTCCCGCCTTGCCGAGAGTCATGAGGACCTTTCCCTCGGGACTGAGTTTGAAGACCTGGTGGCCCTTGCCGTTGGCGCCCTGGCCGTCGGTGAGCCAGATGGTTCCGTCCTTCTCGACCCAGATGCCGTGCGGGAAGATGAACATGCCCTCGCCAAAGCTCTTCAGAAGTTTGCCGGACGGGTCGAATTCCAGAACCGGCGCCAGGTTCGAATCTCTGCACGAGTTGGCGCCGCAGCGCTCGGCGACCCAGATGTGGCCGCTGGGGGCGACCCATACCGCGCTGGTCGATCCCATGGTGCGCCCCTCGGGGAGCGTGAACCAGTGCTCGACGGTGCGATAGGGATTGGGCTGCGAATTGGGCTGGGCGTACGACCTGCCGTGAGACGCCGCGATGAGTGCGGCGATCACTCCGATCAGCACGGATCTGGCTCGACCTGTTCCCGGCATGACAGCCCCTCCCTGCGGCACGCGCCTGGCTTCGCGTGCGCCACCGCACGATTATACTGCACTAAGGGGGATGGATTCGCGTATGTCGAGAGCAGCACTGAGCCGCGCCTGGCTGATCCTGTTGCTGGCGTCCCTGGCGGCATTGGCCCATGACGTTACCGGCAAGTGGGAGTTCAACGTTCAGAAGGACGCCGGAGGCGGCTTCAAGCAGGCCGGGGAAAAACTGACTGGGACGTACAGCGGTTTGTTTGGGACGGCCGAACTGAAGAAGGACTAGTCAGGCGGGATTGCCTGCCCACTACTTCGCTGGTATTTGCGCGTAGGCGATGCCAGTGAGTGTGCCCTGGCCGGTCAGCAGGACCTTCTCGTCCGAGCCGTCCAGATTCGCGCTGTAGACGCTGCCGCCGAGGTCAGTGAAGAACATCCGGCGGTGCCAGAGGTCGAGCGCGATCCCGATGCCTTCGTGCAGGCCGCTGACGAGAATTTCCGGGGCGCGGTGCGGTGGATCCATGGGGGCGCGGTTGACGGTGTTGCCGCGCGGGGGATCGCCGCGATCGGTCCAGTACAACATGCGGGTGCCGAGATCCAGGTCGAGGTCGATGGGTTCCGGCAGTCCGTCGTAGAGCACTTCGATGTCGGAGCGGTGTGCGGCGTCCTGGCCTTGGGGGATCTCGACCGCGGCGCGGCGGATGGTGCCGAGGCCGGCGTTGTCGCCGCCTTTTTGTGTCCAATAGATCTGGCCGCGATCGAGGTCGAGTGCGATCCCCACGCACCAATTCCGCGCATCGCGCCGCGCTTCCTCGCCTTGGGCGGTCTCGACCAGGGTCTCGACCTTCGAGCCGTCGAGGTTGGCGCGCATGATTCGCATGCCTTCGCGATCGGCCCAATAGAGCTTGCCGCTCTTGCGATCGAGCTTGAGCTGCTTGGGCGTAAACGTGCCGCCCACGGGAACGATGGTCGTCAGGTTCCTCCCGTCGAGGTCCGAGCGCTCGATGGACCCATCGTCGACGCTCACCTTGCCCATGTTGGTCCAAAAGATGTGGCCCGCCAGGACGTCGATGGCGATGCCATCGACCCCGCGATTACGCCCATCGAGCACCACTTTCGGATCGGACCCGTCGGGGTTCGCAGAGACCACCCGCTTGCCCTTGAGGTCCAGGAAGAAGATGCGGCCGGCTGGCGCGCCGCTTAGCGGCACCGAGAACGTTGCGGCAATCGCCCAAAGCGCGAGGGGGAAGCGCTGTAGAATCGACATGCGAACGGTGTGCCCTGCCGCATTCATGAGGCTTGTAATATATCACAAGGGCTCGGAGCGATGCGCCCGGCTGGTTGGCGGGGTGCTTACCCGTTTTGGGGATGGGAAGCCAGGCCGGGACCGGATGGCTCAGCGGCCGCGCTCCCAGTGGCATCACCCTCGGATGGCTTAACGCCCAAAAGCTGAACCGTTCTTGTTAAAAAACATTTGTCAGAAGTCTTGTTTATGTCCTATTCTGCTGGTATTATTACCAGCAGTATGAACAATCGCTCCAACATTCCT
>Ga0116221_1001780_pt1 | contig 14261 bp, 15 predicted proteins | sample Sb_taG_5_FD_88965 | JGI IMG/M metagenome (GOLD analysis project Ga0116221, IMG submission 88965) | Peat soil microbial communities from Weissenstadt, Germany - Sb_50d_8_FC metaG | ecosystem: Environmental > Terrestrial > Soil > Wetlands > Peat | place: Germany: Weissenstadt | collected 2010-09-21 | reverse complement strand
TCCACTTGGGTTCCTTGCATCTGGGGCAAAGCCCTAAAGCACGACCCGCAAATAGCACCCTAGCCCCGCCCAGCAAGTCTTGGGCAGCGGACCGCACGTAAGACTATTGCAAAAGCTGTAAACGGGTTCTCCTCCTTCTTCTTCTGGAGACACGAAGCTGGCGATCGGGCCCGGATGCTGAGCAGAGACCTGCGAGCCAGTGCGCATTGCCGCCACCCGATGCGCCTGAACCGGTCACACTGACCAGGGATCAAGCCGGTCAGTTGAGTTCCACCTCTCCTCAAAAATGCAAAACAACCCCGTGCAAAGTAGCGCTGGCGCCGCTTAAGCGCCAAGTGCCCCCGGGGGGCCGGTTGGCCGGGACGGCGTGACAGATCGTGGCGGGCGAACTAAAGGGTGTCGCGCTGCTGCATCAAGTACGTAGTCCGAGCGGCAGATTCCGCTTCTATTTTTCCCTCACGCCGTCGATAGTTATTTCTTGTCGTAACTGGCGAGGGAGCCGGACTGCAACACCTCGAGTTCAGGGCGCCAACGATACCCCTCCCCATGTCGGACTTTGATCTGGCAGTATCAATTGCGCTTGGCGTTGGGCTGGCCGCGGCAACCGGCTTTCGGGTGTTCTTGCCAATGCTCGTTGTGAGCGCGGCGGCCTATGCCGGGCATCTCCCGTTGGGCGACAGCTTCGCATGGCTCGGAACGCCATCCGCCCTGACAATGCTCGGTGTAGCGGCGCTCGCAGAAATCCTCGGCTATTACATTCTGGGTGTCGACAACCTGCTCGACACCTTGGCCACACCCGCCGCGTTCGTCGCAGGGACGGTCGTATCAGCGGCGGTCATCACTGACCTGTCGCCCATGGTGAAATGGACGACGGCCGTCATAGCGGGCGGTGGCGTCGCCGGACTCACGCAAAGCGTGACCGCGGTGCTTAGGGCGAAATCCACCGTCTTGACCGGCGGAGTCGGCAACCCGGTCATTCGCGACTGCGGAGCTCGGTGGTGCACTCCTAATCTCGCTTCTGGCCCTGGCGGCACCGCTCGCCGCACTCTTGGTGGTCGTCGTGTTTTTGTGGCTGGCTATACGTCTGCTCCGGAAGCTCTCTCGGCGAGCACATCCGTCCAACAGCTAGAAATGGACGCTGACGTTCCGTCGCGCTCATGGGATCCGTGAGGCAGGTCCTATGGCGGCTTTGGGTCAAAAGCCGGGGACTAGCTTACCGGCTAGCCACGAGGAACTCATCACAGGTCATTTCACAGAGGTACTTCCATTTTCCCGCAACCCTGGCCGGGCGGAGCCACAGTCGGTCCGGCAAACAGGTGGGATGACAACCCTCATTGCGGCCGCGGCACAGCGCGCGGGCTACTCATTTTGGGGCGTGGCAGTTTCCGCCGTAGCACATGAGAGGAAGGAAAGGTTTAGGCATGACGCCGCTGGTAGACGTCATAACCTTTGAGCCTTTTGACCATTTTGAAATCCTGCTTCAGCAATTTGGTGAGGCGGACTTTGTCTCCATCGACCACGTCGTCATCAAGTTGCAATTCGTGCTTCACGACTAACCAGCGGACTTGCAGGTCACGGCCAATTTTTAGAACCTCATCGGGCGTATACGGGTTCACGGTGTGATCGAACATCAGAACTGGAACGCGCGGCTGACGGCCAGTCGTGTAATAAAAAAGGTCTTCGCCGGGCAGTATTAGAATTGCGTCCTCTCCAGGGATCTCTTGCTCCGCATAGCGCGCAAGCTGCTCGAAATTTGGGATCCAATTCCCGCGCGTTGAGAGCCCCTTCAATTCCGGGAGCGTCGCTTCAGTCAGCTGACCATCGTCGAGCTTGGCATAATCGAGCCGCTCATGCGACCAGACGTAGGTTCCGCCAGCGATCAAAAGGAATGTACTTGCCAATATCGCAGTTGGTGCAGTCATCCAGACTGAAGGCCGCTTCGAAAGCAGCGTCACACTGTTGATCGAGCATGCAAATAAGACGATGAACAGAGGCCAGATGGCATAGGTTGATCCCCACAGCTGTTGTGACATGAGCGCTCCATTGATTGTGCCTATGAGAATGAAAGGCAGGAGCATAGACAGGCCCGCTCTTTGTCTCAGGCTCAGCACGGCAACAACAAATGAGACGATCAGCAGCACTGGCCAAAGAGCGAGCAAGCGGTCTGCTCTTTCCGACGGATCCGGATCAATGAGCAGGTAGATCGCAGGCCACGCGAACGGCACAGCAAATAACAAGGCTGACAAGAGTGCCCACGTGTCCTCGTGGCCCCACAACACAAGCAATGTGCCGAGCGCAAAGAAGACAATCCATATGGGAAGGTTTGGATCCTCATAGATGGCCAACGTGTCAGCAAGCGGAGGCATGCGTCGCGAGGCGGCGTACTGCACGGTCCAGTGCAAGTAATTCTCCAAACCAGCGGTCATCTGAATGATCAAAAGTGCCAAAAGAAGCCCAATCGCAGCCCCAGCGAGTATTGCGGCGTAATGGCTGATTGGGCGGTGCCGCATTGCCCCGATTCCAGCTAACCCAAACAGCGCCAGACACGTGGTGGCGAGAAATGCAGAGCCGGTGTTCTGCTTTATAAAGAGCGGAATGACCAATGTCATGCCTGCTAGCACGCCGCCCAGAAGAGATCCCTCCCCATCAGCAAAATGTTGGAGAAGAAGGATGCCGAGAAGAATGGCGAAGGTGCAGTCCGGATCGTAGAACGGGTGGGGAAAGACGCAGTAGATGCCGAGCACCACGAGAGGTAGGCTCAACGAGAATGCTAACAAGGGGGCATGCGGCGTCTCGCGAAACAGGTTTATGAGAATGCGCCATGTCAGGACGGTGGCACCCCCGCCCATCACCGCGCAATAGACGACGTGGTGCCAGAAGGCCCGCCCAGCAAGCTTGATGAGGGTAGCCTGAATGAGAAAGGTAAGAGGGGGATACGGAAAGGGGAAATCGCGATAGGGAACTTGTCCCAGTGACATCCGAAAAGAGTTTTCGAGAACGTAACTGAGATCCCAAAGCACTCCGAGCCTTGAGTTTTGCCAGACAACCACCAGCGCTGTGGCACTAAACAGGAAGAGAGCTGGGAGCCAATCCCATGGGGAGACTGGATCGGCTATTTCATCGGCGCTCATTGATTGGTTGATGATCAAGGTACTGCGCAACAGGCAGGTTTTTCAATCGTGAGCTTGAAATGTGGCAAGAACCTGCTCAATGACATTTAGGGCGTGAACCCGTAAGCGCGTAACCAAATCCGAATAGAAGCGAGCTTGATGAAGGCAAGGTAGTTAGCTGCGAGCTTGTTTAGTCAATGCTCGCAGTCGCTTAGCGGGGGATTGCCGGCAAAGCGGTCGTCATCCAGCCGACGGAGCTGTCGCGCGCGACCAAGCCGTGACTCACGCCAGGCAGCACAACCATCGCGACCTTGCTGCCGGCGCTGCAGAGTCCCGCGTCACCGGACGCTGATCTCGTCGTCGTGGACTTCTACATCGAGATTTGCGTCGATCATTCCGCAAAGAAAGTCGGCCGGGAAATCCGGCCGACCTTCCGAAAGTTCTCAGTAGCAGACCCAGACCCAGCCAGCGGGCGTGAAATTCCAGCATGCGCCAACGCCATAAGCGTACCAGCGACCATTCCACCAGCGGCCCTGGCCAGCGTACCAATGACCGTTATGCCAACGACCATTGTGCCCATTCCGATGTCCGGCGTGGCCGTGGCCAGCATGACCGTGCCAAGCATGTCCGTGCCCATGGCTGGGGCGCCCGTGCCCCCCATGACCGAGACCGCCATGACCGTGGCCACCGCCTTTGGCGACCATTTCAGATGGCAGCATCAGCGCGGCTACAATTCCAAGAACCAGAGAAATTTTGCGAAGCACTTTGTTATCCTCCCCTTAGTGACCGGATGCCTGGAAGGGCTCACCGGGTTCACCTAACCCACTCCGACTTGCACCCAGATGCAATCTCTAAGCGGAGCGAATGGCCTGGCCAGGCGCGTCACATCTTTCCTCGACCTTACCACTCGCGCATCGCCGTTGGTGAACTCGACGCCGGGCGAGGTGAATAGCTTCCAGCGTCTCACAGCTCAGGTAGCAATGGACCTAATAGCCATAGCCATAGCCATAGCCATAGCCGCCACCCCAACCATAGCCGCCGTAGCCATAATACCCACGACCATAGCCGTAATACCTGCCGCCGCCCCAACCGCGGCCACCGCCGCCGCCCCATGCGCCGCCCCAACCGCCGCCGCCATGGCCGCCACCGCCCCAACCCCCTCCGCCACCTCCGCCACCTCCGTGACCGCCGCCACCACCGTGGACAAGCGAGACGATGCCATCCTGGGTCGCGCCAACAGCGTTCTTCAGGTCAGGCGCGCTTCCCGCCTGAGCTGGCCCCAGCAGCAATGAGCTAGGCCGTGAAATATAAACCCCCTTGGAGGGCTTGGGAGATTCCGTGGGGTCTACGTAGCTTTGCAAAGCAAGGGCTTAGCACTCAAAAGCGTGTCGTTAGCTCCGTCAGCCACGCCGGAGACGCGGTAACGAGCTTTTCTTCCAACGTCTTGCCGAGACCGCTCGCAATCGAAACGCCGGTCACTATCAAAATTACGCCGAGCGCCATCTTTGCAGCGGTCCCCGCCGCGTGCAGCTGATTGCGCCATCGCATCAAAACTTCCCGCGACAATAGCCCCAGAACGAGGAGCGGAAGGGCCGCGCCGATACCGAACACCAGCATCGACAGGGCCACCTGGCCAAGGTCCTTTCCTTGTGCCGCCAGCACCGATGCCGCGCCGAGCGTGGGGCCAACGCAAGGGCTCCACACTGCGCCAAGCAACAAGCCAACGCAAAATTGGCCTGCAATCCCAGGTATCGAAAAGCCTCCAAATTGCTGTTCCGCCCAATTGCTCGCGGGACCCGCTGCAACTGCTACCCGCTGCTGAAGCGAAGGCATAATGAGAACAAAGCCAATCAGGACCAGGAGAACCGCTGCAGCCGATCGGAGCAGACCCGCATCGAGTCCAATCGAAAACCCAATCGTCGCGATGAACAGTCCGATCGCGACGAAAGAGATCGTGACGCCCGCCGCGAGCGCAACTGGCCCCAGTCGATGCGCAGAAGCAGCAGCTCCAAACACGATTGGAAGAAGCGGCAACACGCATGGCGAGAGCACCGACAAGAGGCCTGCGAGAAAGGCGAGACCGGTGACACCAACGCCCATGGAGAACGCTCAGATTGCCTTCTTCAGGAGATCGCTGATCGCACTGGCGTCAGTACTCCCAACGGAACGGTCTATCTCCTTGGCGCCCCTGAACACTATCAATGTGCTCTGCTGCTGAACTTGCAGACTACGCAGCACGGCCTTCTGGGTATCGAAATCCACATCGAAAATCTGCAAATCTTTGTACTCCGGAAGCAATGATAGCTTCTCGATAATGGGCTTTTGCGCACGACATATTGGACACCAAGGTGCTGAGACGTCGACCAAGATGGACTTGCCCGCCGCTTGTGCTGCTTCAAAGGCTTTTTGATCGAATGGGATGCGGTCGGCGGCGAATGAGATCACCGCCCAAAGGGTGGTCGCCACTATTGTCATGCTTGCCAGAAGCATCCTCTTGGAGGTCATCGCCACTCTCCGATCTTAACTATGTGGTACGGAACGAAGCAGAGCCTCATTCGAACAAGGCTGTTGCTGCCAGAAAGCCCACGCACGGCTGATACTCATTCGGCCTGTTTGCTCCTCCACCGTAACATCGCGCGTGTGCCCGGCGTATTCACATGCAGTCACTTCACCGAGAGCTGGCCGGCGGTATGCGCCACCACGAGTTCTCCAGCTTGGTCTCTTCGCCAAGAAGCTTAGGAGCAGCGTGCCCACTGCGACAACATCATGGCGCATTCTCACCCGCTTTGGGTCAGTGGCGGACGATTGGCTGCGGGGCAAATGGCCTCATAGCCTGCTCGCTCCGACTCATCTGGACTTTTCCTCGTGAGAAGGCGCTTGGGATGAAGCAGGAGGAGCATTCAAAGCGCGAGTGGCCTGCTGCTGCTCCCGACTGCCGTCCTTCGGCTTCTGCACCGTGTCGACGCCGAAGCAAAGCTTGATAAGATGCACCGTCATTTGCGCTTTTTCGTCCGATCACACGACACTGACGCTCGCGTGAAGCCGAGTGAGACCGGGCTGACGCAAGCGTGAACAGGAGTGACGCCAGGCCGCTGCAGTTCACGGCTATAGCTAACCTTGGTGGTCTTCGCCACACACGCATGCAACAATTGACTGGAGAGAAAGATGAAACTCACCCAGAAATCCGGCGCCACGATTGCCATGACCGCGGCCGCCCTGATCATCTCGGGCGCGACCCTGATGTCGGCCGCATCCGCCGACACCGTTAAGGGCCAGTGCTTCGGCGTCAATGGCTGTAAGGGTCAGGGCGCTTGCAAGAGTGCCAAAAACGACTGCAAGGGCAAGAACTCGTGCAAAGGCCAGGGCTTTCTCAGCATGACCGAGGAGGATTGCAACGGTCAGAACGGCCAGTTCCAGAAGAGCTGAGACTGAAATGTCGCCGGCCGGCCGCTTCGAGCGGCCGGCCTCCGCTCCGTCCAAAGGCTTTTGGAGCTGAAGCGATGAGCACGACGAAGCCGCCGTTCCTCGGATTTGGCTTAGGCCTGCGGCCGCAGCACTATCGCGAAATCCTCGACGGCACGCCCAAGGTTGATTGGTTCGAGGTGATCTCGGAGAACTACATGATCCGGGGTGGCCAGCCGCTCAGCATGCTCGATCAGATCTGCGAGCGTTATCCGGTGGTGATGCACGGCGTGTCGCTCTCCATCGCCTCCACGGCGCCTCTCGACATGGAATACCTGCAGCGCCTTAAGACGCTCGCCGAGCGCGTAAATCCAAAATGGATCTCCGACCATCTCTGCTGGACCGGCGTGCACGGCGTGAACCTTCACGACCTCTTGCCCATCCCCTACACCAAGGAGGCGCTCGACCACGTGGTGCAGCGCGTCACCCAGGTGCAAGATTTCCTCGGCCGTCGCCTGACGCTGGAGAACGTGTCGAGCTACGTCACCTTCGGCCAGTCGGAGATGACCGAATGGGAGTTCGTCAGCGAAGTCGCGACCCGCGCTGATTGCTGGCTCCTGTTCGACGTCAACAACGTCTATGTGAGCGCCTTCAATCACGGTTTCGACGCGGGGGCCTTCTTGCGCGGCGTCCCGCGCGACCGCGTGGTCCAGTTCCATGTGGCGGGTCACAGCCACGAGGAGAGCCACATCATCGACACCCACGACCATCCGGTCTGCCCCGAGGTGTGGGAGCTCTATCGCGCCGCCGTCGCCCATTTCGGTCCGGTCTCGACCATGATCGAGCGCGACGACAACATCCCGCCTCTGGCCGAGCTGGTCGATGAGCTCAGTCACGCCAGGGGGATCGCCGCTGAGGTACTCGGGGCCGAGCGGATGGAACCGGCGGCATGAGCGGGCTCAAGGCGCTGCAGGAAAGCTTCCAACGCGGCGTGCTTGCCGGCGACGATACGATCCTGGGGGAGATCAAGGGCAGCGCCAAGGAGAGCCGCGACGTCCTGTTTGGCGTCTACCGCAATGCCTACGTCCTCCGCCTCATCGAGGTGCTGACCGATGACTACGAGCAGCTACACGCTTATCTCGGCGACGCAGGCTTCGCCAAGCTTGCCCGCGCCTATATCGACGCACATCCCTCCGACCGGCGAAGCGCGCGGGATTTCGGGCGCCATATGCCCCGGTTCCTGCGCCACGCCGACACTCACGCCAAGCACCCCGAGCTTGCCGAGATCGCAGAGCTGGAGAAGGCGCTCGGTGATGCCTTTGACGGGCCAGACGCCGAGCCCTTGAGCTTGGAGCATCTTGCCGCTATTGCACCACAGGATTGGCCTCGCCTCGTTTTCGAGCCCCATCCCACCGCGATCCGCCTGACCTTCACGACCAATGCCGCCGACCTCTGGTCAGCGCTGCATGGAGAAGCTCGTCCCCCGAAGCCCAGGCACCTCGAAGAGCGCGAAGCTGTCATCGTCTGGCGGCAAGAGTTCATGGCGCGTTTCCGGCCCCTGCCGCCCGAGGAGGCCATGATATGGGACGAAACCGCCAAGGGCGTGGCCTTCGGCGCGCTCTGCGAGATGGTGGCGACCTTCGCCGGCACCTACGGCGCCGAGCTCCGCGCCGCCTCCTATCTCAAGGGCTGGGTCGACATGGGAATGCTGACGAACTGCCGGATTGGGTAGTGCCTGGGTCGGATCCCGTCAGGGGACGTCACCAGCCGGACTTGCAGATAGTCGGGTGCGTCAGGTCCGCTTTGGGTCAGTAGCCGACGTCGCAGCGTCGTGGAGGCTTGTCAGTTTAGCGCCACAAGCCGACATGAGCTGTGCTGCTAATGCCAACTTGCCACTGAAAGTTTGAAAAAGCTATTCTCGCCGGGACTTCGGGGGATAGGGGGCAATCCATGATGAGCACGGCTTCAGCCTCCGCTTGGCCATCAATTCCGGGCGGAGCATACCTCGTCGCGGTCATCCTGACGGCGCTTGGGCCTGGATAACCTCATTGGTCAATTACTGACGTCCCGCCACGGGCGAGGTTTCACTCTCTGATAGGAGTTCCAGCAGTGGAAGCGCTAGAAACAAAGGAAAAGATCGAAGAGACAATGGAAGGCCACGAGCGGGCCCCGTCGCGGCTTCGCATCGGGCTGATGATCGCCGGGCTCGCTGCGCTACTCGCTTTGATGTAGACAGGCGGCAAGTCTGCTCAAACCGAAGCAGTCAACGCGAACCTTCAAGCCTCCAATCTGTGGGCGTTCTTCCAAGCCAAAACAGCCCGAATGACGACGATCCGCACGGCGGCTGAGACCGCCAGCCTTACTCTCTTGAATGATCTACCTGCAGCGACCAAAGAGGCTATCCAGAAACAGATCGATGCCTGGAACGCCACTGCCGCTCGCTATGAAAGCGAACCTCAGACCGGAGAGGGGCGGAAAGAACTCACTGAACGAGCACTGAAGGCTGAGGCCGAACGTGATCACGAATTGGCCGCCTATCATCTCTTTGAGATAGGTTCGGCAGCATCTCAGCTCGCGATCGTGCTCGCCTCGGCAGCGATCATCACGGGGGCCACGTTCTTAGTCTATATGGCAGGCGGCCTTGGAATAGTTGGTGCTGGATTTGGTGTTATCGCGTGGCTCGCACCGACGATGCTACATCTGTAGTCGAAGCCACCGCTCAAAGGGCTGCGTAGTCACCTCCGGTCCGCTTCTAAATTGAAAACGGCCATCGTTCTTGCGCCATGGCATGTCGCAGAAGTGCCGGAAGCAGCCAGCAGACCGCCGCGAACAGACGTATCACCACCGCCGTAGCGCCCTTCAAGCTGGGAGTGCACGCCGTTGTTCCATTCTATCGACTGCATGAGGTCCGTCTTTCTGGAGTTCGTCCGCGATGCTGCCGCGCTCCGCATCCATGTTGGGACCGATATGATGCGTGACCTGTCCGGTTGGCGTAGCCGCTGATCGGATGGAGCTCTCCCCTTTGCATCGATATCGTCTACTAACGACTTGGAGAGTTGTTATGTTTTGCTGGTCAGTTCATTCTCCCCTCGATTGGCGTCCGTAAGGATCCGAAACAGTATTGAAGGAGAACGTATATGTCCGCGCAACACGAAGCCGGCCAGCCTCCCGAACATCTCCGACGTCGCAGCTTCCTTAAGGCCTCAGGTGCAATCACTGCCATGACGTTGGTTGGTACCGGGACGCTAAGCAGCATTGCATACGCCGACGCACTGACCTACGAGCAGCGCGAAAAATTGACCCCGGACAACATTTTGGCGCTCATGAAGAAGGGCAACAAGCGTTTTTACACCGGCCAGCCCGCAAACCACAATTTCCTGGCGCAACAACGCGCCAGCGCCAAGGGTCAACACCCGGCTGCGGTACTGCTTAGCTGTATCGACTCGCGAGCTTCAGCCGAGACGATCATGGACCTCCGCATCGGTGCCATCTTCAACTGTCGCGTGGCGGGCAACGTGGAAAATTCCGATATGCTTGGCAGCATGGAGTTCGCCTGCAAGCTGGCCGGGGCCAAGGTGGTTCTGGTCATGGGCCATACCGCGTGCGGCGCTATTAAGGGCGCTATTGACAACGCCGAACTCGGCAATCTCACGGGGTTATTGGCAAAAATTAAGCCTGCTGTGGTGGCGACGACGTATACCGGCGAAAGGACGTCGAAGAATTCCGAGTTCGTTGACGCCGTCGCGCGCAAGAATGTTGAACTCACGATGGCCGACATCCGCAAGGACAGTCCCGTGCTCGCCGAGATGGAGTCGAGCGGCGCGATCAAGATCGCCGGCGCGATGTACAACCTTGAGACGGGTGTCGTGGATTTCTTCGCTGCGTGAGTTTGGGCGCGCCCGCGCCGACTGCGACTATTACGCGCCGGCCCCCTAAAACCCGCGTCCCGGTTTTGTCTTTGCGCTCATGGTAATGCCCAAGCGAATGCGGGCGTTTGGTAAAACTACTGACAGCTTGGCGCGCAGACGCGCATATTCCTCACCAGTGATCGCCCCTGATTTTTTTGATCAAGCTTCTCGATCTCGTCGGCGGCACTGAAGCCAACGACACGACGCAGCTCGACGCTGCCCCTAGATTGGACGAGGACGACCTTTTCTTCGCCGGTGACTAGGGCGTGTGGCGCGGCACCTGGCATGGCACCCACCGCAGGAACTGGGAAGGGATCGCCGCGACCGGCCGCAACGCGACCCGGACCGTCATCATCATCGGCCGGTTCGCCGGTGGCAAGCTGGCGGAGGACTGGGTCGAATACGATCGGTTCAACCTGTTCCGCCAGCTCGGCACTCTCTAGCCTATTGGGTGCCCGACGCTTGGCTTGCGACGACCTGCTTGAGGAGTTCCGGTCCGACTGAGATTTCGCCGGTAAAGGGTCGACTGTAGGCAGCGATCAGCAAGACTGAGAGTCCAATACCGGTCGCAAACAGCGTCAGCGCGATGCCGCAGGTGAGCCGGTTGTCACCATGCACCATGGCAATCGCAATCAGCGTCAAAAGCGCCTGGAGCAATAAGCCAGCCCATTTGATGGAGCTAACCGTTGATTGGCTGATAACGATGCGCTGACGCCGAGCCTCCAGAGCAGTTTCCAGCGCTGTTATGATCTCGCGTTGGGCCATTCTTTGACCGTCATCAGCGAGCGTTATGGCCAGCGTGCTTTGCAATGCCTCGATTAGCGCCGCAGGTAGCGCCGATATAGTCGCACGCTGTCGCGCCATTGCCGGCCATTCGTGATTTACCGCCTCGTCAACGTGCTGGGCTATAAGTGAGCGAAGTCGCCCTTGTTGCTCGGCGGGAAGGCTTGCGGCCAGCAAGTTAACGGTACGAAGGGCGCTGGCCTCGGTCGCGACGGCTACCTTCGCCCGCTCGAAATCGCTCCACACCTGTGCGGCGATGAAGCCGACCAGCAAGCCGAAGATGATGCCGAGCGGGGGTAGCATCCCAGGAGAGAGGGCCTTGAAAGCACGCGCCCGTTCGCCCACGGCGAGTTTCGTCACTATCCAATGGACGATGGCGGCTACGAGATATGCGCCGACAAAGACAACGACCGCCATCCATGCCACAGGAAGGTTGAACAGCCAGTAGCTCATCATCAGTCCCATCGGTAGCAAAAACGGCGCTGGCGTGGCCGAGGAACTAGCTTAGCGGGTTAGCCAAGACATCACCACTTCCGGGGCTACCCGCTTTTTTAAGGGCAAGAAGCGCCTTCAGCTGGTGAGGGCACTTGAGCGACTCATCGACTGCCATGGCGAAGGTAACTACGCCGATTACACACTCAAGCTGACTTTCCCTCGTAATCCCAATGGTGCCTACCTCTTGAAATGCGGTGGGACGTGACGTGTGGCGCAGATTCGGGGTTCCGAATGCGTGGCGCTAATCGCGGGGCTAATTTTGGCAAGCGATGTGGAACACTCAGAATATTGAGCCGGCTGCGCGCAAAAACGTTGAGGCGCTGGCCGCCGGCTCGGTAGCTCCAACGTTTGGGGTCATAGGCGGCGCGATCAACTCTATACAAGGGAAAAGATCCTAGCCGTGGGGCTCTGCTCGGTCCCGGCGGCCGCAACGCCCAATGAATTGCACTTGAGAGATGGCGAAAGCCGCCGCATGGTGGTCCGGTCGGAATCGCAAAGATGCAACCGATGCGAACGGCGCTCCACAAATCGCGTCGCCGGATGGTTCCTGTCTCCGCCCCTTATTCCCCATCCGCGCGATGCGACGCAGCTCTAATCGCTGCGCTAGTCTTCGCCGTTCATCTCGCGAATGCTCTCCTTGCCGGATGGATGGGCTATCTGTCGCCTGATTCATGGGACTATCTGCGGCTGGCGAAGAGCCTCTATGTCTATGGCTATCCGAGCCTCGACGAGACTTCCTATTACGCCGTCTTTCCCTTCGGCTATCCCCTGCTTCTCGCCTTGGTCAGCCCGGGCATCGATCTTGCCCAAACCGCTGTCGCGTCCAAGCTAGCCAATGCCGGCCTCTGGATTTCCGCCTACTTCGTGCTGAGAGGCCTGCGAATTTCGCCGGTGCTCGCGGCCGCGCTGGTGACGACCCCCTTCTCCCTCTGGATTGCGGCGATGAGCTGGTCGGAAAATCTGATGCTGCTGGCGCTGATCCTGACGCTCGCACGCATAGATCGGCTGCAAGAGGGAACATCACGCAGGCAGGCTGCCTCCGTCCTCCTTCTCCTCGCCGCGCTTCTTCTCGGCATAGCGAGCCGCTATGTTTTCGGTTTCGTCATCCTGGGCCTTGCGGCGGCTTATCTCGTCTCGTTCCGCAAGACGCTTCGTCCAGGCATCTTCCTCGCCTTCGCTCTGTCGGAAGGCTTCTTCGCGCTCTACCTCCTCGTCAATCTGCGCCTGACAGGATACTCAACCGGAATGGAGCGCATCGCGGCGTCGGACAGCGCCGGCTATCTGGTGTTCACATTTGCGCAAGCCAACTATCAACTGCTCCTGTCCATGATGCTGCCCGTTGCCGCCATCGCCTTTCTCACAGCCCGGCATTGGCGGCTCAATCCCTTAGCGACAATGACAGCGCTGGCTGGCGTCGGTTATCTCGCCATCATCGTCTATCTGCGTTGGCGCAGCCATTTCGATCCCTTCGATCAGCGGCTCCTGGGGCCCGGTTGGTTCTTTCTCGCGCTGGCACTCGTTCTAGCGGCGCGGACGCATGAGCTCGAAGACAGACGCCTGCTCGGAGTGATCAGCCTTGTCTGCCTCTTGCTCTGGGCTGGCTATTCGGTCCATGGCAAAACAGCTCGTGACCTCATGGAAAGAGGCGAGGCCGGGACGACCCCAGCGCAAGCGGTGCGGAACTACGCGAAGGCCTTTCATGGGCATGACGAGATGACCTCCTTCATCAGCGTGGCTGTGCCCTCGCCGCGCGTCTCCATGGACGCCGACCCCGACCTCTATTACGGCGATCTCGACGTCTTCATCCCGCAAACGGCGCCTTCCGACCCGCGTGAAACACTCGATGCCTTCAGCAAGAGGGTTCTCGCGGCCGGCATCGATCTCGACCATTGCGCTGTCGACTTCTCACACCTGACCTCGGAGGTGGAACTCTCCAAGATCATCGACGCCCGCTATCGCGCCGGCTTCACGAAATTCGACCGCGCCTTCGATTCAGCGCTCGCTGGCCGAATCCACAGAATCTTTCGCGCCAACGCTTTCGTCCCGTGCAGGGAGTTCCTGAAAGACGAGCCTGCGCGCTGACGGCAGGGCGACCTGGCGGTAGCCGCCTATGGGCTACAATAAAGATTTGTCACGGACACCTAGAGCATTTTTGTTGAACGCAGAGTCGGTATTGGGGATTCCCGAGAGCGGGTTTGTCTGATTCAGTTTCCCCTGTGATTTGCAGGGAGACGATGATGACGCGCAGCTTGAGTGCGGACCTTCGTGGCCGGGTAATTGGGGCGATTTTGGAAGGGCTGTCGACGCGCGCGGCGGCGCGGCGGTTCAGGATCGGGATTTCGACGGCGGGAAGCTGGTACCGGCGCTATCGGGCGACGGGCGAGATGGTTGCCCGCAAGCAGGGCCAGCCGTCACGTTCGCGGCTCGACCCGTATGAGGCGTTCATCCTGGCGCTGATCGAGGCGACCCCGGATATCACGCTTGCCGAGATCGCCGAGCGACTGACGGAGGAGCGCGGCGTGCGTGTGGTGCCTTCGACGGTCTGGATGTTCCTCGACAAGCG
>Ga0116221_1001771_pt1 | contig 14291 bp, 16 predicted proteins | sample Sb_taG_5_FD_88965 | JGI IMG/M metagenome (GOLD analysis project Ga0116221, IMG submission 88965) | Peat soil microbial communities from Weissenstadt, Germany - Sb_50d_8_FC metaG | ecosystem: Environmental > Terrestrial > Soil > Wetlands > Peat | place: Germany: Weissenstadt | collected 2010-09-21 | reverse complement strand
CCTCGACTTCCAGGCCGGGCACGATTCGGCGCAGCTTCCCCGGCGGCTGAAGCTGTATAATGCCGTTCAGGAGTACAGGTACGGCCTTCCCGTTCTGAGCGTGGCGGTGTTGCTGCATCCCGGGGCCGACTCGCCGAAGGTGACAGGGTTGTCCCAGCGCTTGCTTCCGGGCGAGGCCGTCCCTTATACCGTCCTGCGTTACGGCGTGCTGCGCGTCTGGCAATTACCGGTGGAGCCGCTGCTGAGCGGCGGACTCGGGGTGCTGGCCCTGGCGCCGATCAGCAACGTCAGCGAGGCGGAAGTTCTGGGCGTGCTTCGCCGGATGGACGAACGGCTGCAACCTCTCGAAGAAGAGAACAAGGTGGAGGACATCTGGAAGTCCACTTCAATCCTGCTGGAGCTGCGCTATTCACAGGAGTTTATCGCCATGCTTTCTGACGCGCTTCAACGCGAGTTTGAACAATCGGCCATGTACCGTTACCTCCTGCGCTCGGGGAGGCTTGCGGAGGGACGAAAGATGCTCTTGTTGGTCGGAGAAAAGCGCCTCGGGCCGGCTGACGTCATTGTCAGAGCCGCCGTGAACGCCATCAGCGACCCGCAAGAACTCGAACGACTCTGCGAGCGTGCCCTCGACGTGAACAGCTGGCAAGAGCTGTTCACCCCGCCGGACGCGAAGCCGCAGTCCTGATACCGTCGCCACCTGCGAATTGCACTGGAGTCCCGCGGGCCATCCGGGCTACAATGGGGCGATGAACATCCATACCCTCGACCGCGTCGTGACTACCTCCCTCGACAGCCCTGTCGGCCCGCTCCTCGTCGGCGCCACCGACGACGGCATCTGCCTGCTGGAGTTCGCCGAGCCGGCGCGACAGCAAGTCCAGCTCGCCGCCCTGCGACGACAGTTCGGCGACGCCGTCGAGCCGGGACGGCACGACCACACCGACCGACTCGCCGAAGAGCTGGCGGAATACTTCGCGGGTGCGCGGCGGGAGTTCACCGTGCCCATCGTCTTTCCGGGCACGCCGTTCCAGCAGCGCGTCTGGGGGCAGCTGCTGGCGATTCCCTACGGCGAGACGCGCTCCTACGAGGACGTCGCCTGTGCCCTGGGCATGCCGGCCGCGAGCCGGGCCGTCGGCCGGGCCAACGGCCAGAACCGCGTCGCCATCGTCATCCCGTGTCATCGGGTCGTCAACAAGGGCGGCGGCCTTGGGGGCTACGGCGGCGAGCTGTGGCGCAAGCGCTTCCTCCTCGACCTGGAGCGACGCGGGCCAGGCGCTTGACTCCCTCCCCGATTGTGGCTAGTTCTAGCAGAATAACGCCGTCCCCCGCCTGCCCGACCCTCCGCGGCGGCCTGACTCTCTCCTTCCCGAACTGCAGGAGTCCGAACCTTGTCCGAGCACACCCCGTCTCCCGCCTCCCGCCGTGACTTCCTGAAGACCTCCGCCGCGGTCGCCGGCGCCACCCTGGCGAGCGGGCTGGTCGTCCCCGCCGTCCACGCCGGCGGCAGCGACATGCTGAAAATCGGCCTCATCGGCTGCGGGAGCCGCGGCACCGGCGCCGCCATGCAGGCCCTTCGCGCCGACAAGAACACCCGCCTGGTGGCGATGGGCGACGTCTTCGCCGACCACCTCGAAGGCTCCCTGAAGCTCCTGCGAGCAGAGGGAGACATTGGCGACCGTGTCACGGTCACGCCCGACACCTCCTTCACCGGCTTCACTGCTTACAAGCAGGTCCTCGAGAACGTCGATGTCGTCCTGCTGGCGACGCCGCCGGGCTTCCGGCCGATCCACCTGGAGGCGGCCGTCAAGGCGGGCAAGCACATCTTCTGCGAGAAGCCGATGGCCGTGGACGGCCCCGGCGTCAAGCGCGTGTTGGCGGCCGCCGCCGAGGCGAAGAGGAAGAACCTGTCGCTGGTCAGCGGCTTCTGCTGGCGCCGCCACCCCGTCATGCGCGAGACGATGGAGCGCCTCCACGCCGGCGCCGTCGGCGACTTCACGGCACTGCAGGCCGTGTACAACACCGGCCAGACCTGGTCGCCGCGCAAGCGTGAGCCGGGCTGGAGCGACATGGAGCACCAGCTGCGCAACTGGTGGTTCTACACTTGGCTCTCGGGCGACTTCAACGTCGAGCAGCACGTCCACAGCCTCGACAAGGCCGCCTGGGCGATGAAGAACGAGTACCCGGTGCGGGCGGTCGGCCTTGGCGGCCGGCAGGTGCGAACCGGCCCCGAGTTCGGGAACATCTACGACCACCACGCCGTCGTCTATGAGTACGCCAGCGGCGTCAAGGCGTTCAGCTACTGCCGCCATCACGAGGGCGCCGCCAGCGACGTGTCTGACCACTACTTCGGCACCCAGGGCACCTGCGACGTGATCGCCAAGTTCCCGCCGAAGGTGACCATCACCGGGCCGAACGCCTGGAAGTCGAAGGCGGAGAAGGACGACCCGAAGCTCGACATGTACCAGATCGAACACAATGAGTTGTTCGCCTGCATCCGCGCCGGCAAGCCGATCAACGACGGCGAGTGGATGGCGAAGAGCACGCTGATGGCGATCATGGGCCGCATGGCGACGTACACGGGGCAGGTCATCGAGTGGGCCGCGGCCCTGAACTCGAAGGAAGACCTGTCGCCCAAGGTGTACGACATGAAGGCGTCGCTGCCCGAGCCGAAGGTCGCGATGCCGGGCCTGACGAAGTTCGTGTAGTGCTCATCCCGGTCACCGTACCGAGCTCACGGGATACCGCGAACTCGGTACGGTGAGCGGTTGCCGGGCAGCGGTTGCAGGTCTGCTGTTCGCCAGCCCCGTCGCGCGACGGGACCGCCGGACCGCGCTCAGGCAAACGGGTGCGGCTCATGAGGGTACGGCACCACACGAACGATGCCGGGCTGGCCGCGATCCGAGCGAGCCGCCAACTTACCTTGGCCCGCGGCTGGGGACTGATTGCCACCGGGATTCACGTGGAAGTCGAGCCGTTCAGGTCGGCTCAGCCAGGCGCGGGCGGGCCGGCAGCCGAGATGGGCTGCGCCGAGGAAGGGGCCTACGTCGAGTTCGACGCCCCGCCGGGCCTGGTCAGCTACGTCTGCGGCCCCCGCAATACGGCCATCATCCCGGCTGACAAACCGCTCGCCCTTCACGGCCTGAACCCTGCGTTCGTGAAGGTGAGGCGATACTGGTGGGAGTTCTGGCGCACGAAGTACGCTTGAGGAGAAGGTTGCCGTGGCAGTCCGGCTCGACAGGGAAGCGGTCGTGAAGCTGTTTTGCTATTGCCGTGAGGCGGAGCGCTCCGTTCACCGGGCCCTGTCCGATCCCTGGCCGGACTTCCGGGCGTATTACGGACCCGAGAAAACCGAGCCGATCCGCCGGCTGATCGAGAGTCTGGCGGGCGCCGTGCAGGGCCAGGGAAACTGCCCCGACCCGGCGGCTCATCGGCGGCCTTTCGGGATGAGCATCTGGCGATTGTTCCTGCGCTACTGGTTCGGACGCTGGCTGGTCCGGTGGGAGAAGACGTGGTCTTTTCCGGAGCGAGAAAGTTATTATATCCTGGGCCGACTTGAAGAGCTCCTGCGCCTCCTGGCCTGCCCGCTCAAGCCGGAAGCCCATTCGCTCATCGCACTTCGGATGGCGTTGTGCGAGTGCGAAGGCCTCATCGAGCACCGTTGCTACGGGCTCCGTGAAATCCAAGTGGCCCACGGCATTGACCATTTCAACAAGACGGTATGGCTCCCGCGCCTTAGTTTGGCCGACGTGCTGAAGAAGAGTGCTTGAGTCTACCGGCGGCGAGGACATGCTGCCTTGCTCACCATCAACGACGTCCCCATCGAGGACACCTTCGCCGAGGCCTTCCCCATGACGGCGGCTCGGCTGCTCGTCACCGCCGAGACGGCCGCCTGGGCGCAAACCGCGGGCCAGGTCACGACCGGCTACGCCTCGTCGGTCATCGGCTGCGACGCGGAGGCCGGCATCGAGCGCACCCTTTCCGGCGACGAGACGCCCGACGGCCGGCCCGGCGTCAGCCTGCTCCTGTTCGCCTTTAGCCGCGACGCCCTGCAGAAGGCCCTCGTCAATCGCGTCGGCCAGTGCGTCCTCACCTGCCCGACCACCGCCTGCTACAACGGCCTGCCGCTGGTCAAGGACAAGAACGTCCGCGTCGGCGGCCAGCTGCGCTTCTTCGGCGACACCTTCCAGTTCAGCAAGAAGCTCGAGGGCCGCCGCTTCTGGCGCTTGCCGGTCATGGACGGCGAGTTCCTCTGCGAAGATTGGTTCGGCACCGTCAAGGGGGTCGCCGGCGGCAACTTCCTCATCGTCGGCGCCAGCCAGGCCGCGGCGCTGGCGGCGGCCGAGGCGGCGGTCGCCGCCATTGGCCGGGTGCTGGGAGTCATCCTCCCCTTCCCCGGCGGCGTCGTGCGCAGCGGCAGCAAGGTCGGCAGCCGCTACAAGAAGCTCCGCGCCAGCACCAACGACGCCTACTGCCCGACCCTGCGCGGTTTGGTCACTTCGGCGCTGCCCGATGGGGCCAATGGGGTCTACGAGATCGTTATCGACGGGACCCGGCTGCCGGCGGTGGAGGGGGCGACGCGGGTCGGCGTGCGCGCGGCCTGCCGGGCGGGCGTGCTGCGCATCAGTGCGGGCAACTACGGTGGCAAGCTCAGGCCGTTTCACCTGCATCTGCACAAGCTGCTGGGATGAATGCCACGGGCTTGCCCCGTGGATGGTTACGCTTGCCGCTACGGCGATGGGAGAAAAAGTCTTTTTTCCCCTCGCCCCTGTAGCAACGAGCGTGAGCCTCCACGGGGCAAGCCCGTGGCATCCCCCCCGCTCGCCGGCCTCACGTCTGCAAGGCGAAGCCGAAGCTGAGCAGCCCGATCACGCTGCCGACGTTCAGGCCGCTGAGGACCAGGCCGAGCGTCGCCAGTATCATGTGGTCGCCGCGGGCGCGGATGGCGGCGGCCCCCTGGCCGACGCCGATGACGGCCGGCACCGGGCTGACCATCACCAGCAGGCCCACCAGGATGACCAAGCCCGGCCCGCCGCTCGACACCGCCGCCCCCGCGAGCAGCATCCCGAACAGAAAGATCACCCAACTCCCCACGCCCAGCCCCAACGACAGCAGCGCTTGGCGCAGGTGGGCACTGGCCTCGGCCGGGACCGCTTCGTTCCGCTCCAGCGCCCGGTCCGCGCAGGCGGTGCAGAGCCAGCGGTCGCGCCAGCGCGTGCGGCAGACGGCGCACAGGTAGTTGCCGCAGCGGGCGCAGGTGCCCCGCGCGGGGTTCTCCGGGTGGACCGCGCAGCGACCGTCCTCGAGACCGCGGTCGCGGCCTGGCGGGTCGTCGTAGAGCGGGCCGCGGCAGGCGGGGCAGCGCGCGCCGTAGCGGTCCGGGTCGCCCTTCAGACGTTCGCCGCAGTCGGGACAGCGCCTCATCGGCTCACCCCTGAACGAACCGGCTGGCCATGGTCACAACCAGACTCAGCGACCAGAGCAGGCCCGCGGTGCCGAACGCCGCGCCGGTCATCGCCAGGCCGCGGCCGCCCCGCCCCGCATCCTTCTCGGCCACGCGCAACCCGACCAGGCCCAGCAGCAGCGCCGCCGCGCCGATCGCCATGCCGACCACCCCGTAGCCAAGGATGACGCCCGGCTGTTGGTGCTGGACCATCGGAATGACGGTGGTACAGAAGACGATCGGAGCGCTGAGCAGGCCGACGACGAGCGCGGCGATCGCCATCCCGGCCACGCGCGGCAGGCGCTGGAGCTTGCGCACGCGGAAGTTCTTGCAGGGGCCGCAAAGGCGCAGCCCCTGGAATTCGACCAGGCAGCGCGGGCAGAACGCCTCGCCGCAGTCGGGACAGGTGTGCGCCGACGGCGCCTCCTCGTGGTCGAGGCAGTACGCCGGGTCGCGCGGCGGCGCCTCTCGCCGGCGCCGCCGGCCCGGCCGCGCCTCCCCCTCGCGAGACTCGCGCGGGGCGGGGGCCGTACTGTCCCACGGAACGCGGTTGGCCTGGCCGCACTCGCAGAAGACCAGCGAGCCGGCCGCGTCCGCGGGCTGCTTATGGCGCTTGCCGCACCGGGCACAGGCGAACCAGATCATGTCGCCCTCCCCGCCGCCTTCCGGGCCGCGGCGAAACGGGGGGCGGACTCCTCCGCCGGCGTGCGGTCGCCGAGAAGCGCCGCCAGTTGCAGGACGCACTTCTCGTCGCTCTGGAACTCGTCGCGCGTCAGGCCGAGGCGCTTCTCGAAGTAGTCGGCCGTCGCGCGGAACAGGCGGGCGCGCTCGCGCAGGGGTAGCTGGTCGCGGCGCAGGCACAGGTCGAGCAGCGTCTGCTGCTGGGGGCGGTCGAGCTGGCGGAGGCGCTGGCGCACCAGGGCGGCCAGGGCCTTGTCGGCGAGCGGCGGGCCGTCCGGCAGCGGCCGCACCGCCCGGGCCTTGCGCTCCATGTGAACGACGAGCGTTCCCGCCGCCAGGTCGCCGAGCCGCCGGCAGTGGCGGTTACACGCCGCCACGACGAAGCCGAGGGCGTAGATGGCCGGCAGTGGTGCGTCGGCCATCCGGACGATGTTCCGCACCGCCGCCTGGACGAACGAGATGCCGGTGCCGTCCATCTGCAGCACGCGCAGCCCCAGGAGGCGCTTGCCCGGAGTCTGTCCCGCCCAGAGCCACTCGAACAAGAGGAAATACCCCCATTGCAGGGTAAAAATCCACAAAAAGGCGACGGCGCTGCCGACGCCCGGGCGGACGAGATCGAGCGGGAGGCTGGCAGCTAACCCCATGGTTACCAGCACGGCGATCAAGCCGATGTCAGCGAGCCACGCCAGGAAGCGCGAGCCCAGCCCCGCAACGCGGTACGTGATGGGCACTTTCTCGGTGGTGACGACCTGGTGCAGCATGACTACAACCACGAAAGCGAACGTCATTCCGCGGGCAGGGCCTTTTTCCCCCAGCCGAGCAGCGAGACGTAGGCGACGAACAGCAGGGCGAAGACGCCGGCGACGGTCAACTTCAAGCCGCTGCTGAGCACCCAGTCGGGCGCCCGGGCGACGCCGGCCTCCAGCAGGCCCGCGAAGGCCAACAGCGGTAGGCAACCACCGACCAGCCAAAACGCCTCCTTGCCGGCGCGTGCCAACTCGTCCAGCCGCGACCACGGCCTGGCCCGAATGATCCCTTGCGCCAGCACGAAGCCCGCCGCCCCGCCGACGAGCACCGCCGGAATTTCCAGGACGCCGTGCGGCAGGATGCCGGTGGCGAAGGCCGTGAGCTGATCCGCCTCGTAGAAGATGGCCCCCAGCGCCCCCAGCATGACTCCAGTGTAAAACATCAGCCACGCCGTGCCGAGACCCAGCGCAATGCCGAGGGCGAAGGCGGTCAGCGTTACGCCGACGTTGTGCGTGAACAGGAAGCTGGAGAACCCCATCAGGTGGCCGGTGTCCGCCTGCGGCCCCTCGACACCCGGCTGAATCATCGGCATGTCCGGCAGCAGGTACGCCCGCGCCACGTCCGGGTCGAAGTACGACGCCAGGAACCCAAAGACAGTCCCGACGGCCAGCAGAGCAACGGCGAACAGGAAGTGCCCCAGGTTTCGCCGGAACACCGCGGGGAAGCCGAAGACGAGGTGGCGGACGACGCCGCGCAGATCGACCTTGGTCTTGGCGTAGATGACGAGGTAGCAGCGGGCGACGAGGTCGTTGAGGTATTGCACCGTCGCCTCGCCGCTGACGAAGGTCTGCGCCTGGTTGAGGTCCGAGGCGGCGCGGCGGTAGAGTCGGCCGAACTCCACCGCCTGCTCGTCGTCGAGGAGGGCCAGGCCGCTGCCCTCGACGCGGGCGAGGACTTCTTCGAGGCGACGCCAGTCGGGCCGGCGCCGGTTGAGGAAGGTGGTTAAATCCATGTCCGATGTCCCCGTTTCGCGCGTTGCGATTTATCGTTTCGCGCTCGCGCCGCGGCGCGAGCGCGAAACGATAAATCGCAACCTCACGTCCGCGCCCCCGTCTTCAGGGCCAGGTAGCGATTCACCGCGTCGATGGTCAGCCGCTCCGGCACCGTATCGAGCGTCATCACCCCCTCGCGCTCCAGGCTGCCGAGCAGTTCGGCCCGCGACTGGAGCAGGTCGCGCGCCACCAGCACCTCGTAGGTCTGCCGCGCGGTGCGCGGCGTCGTGGCGGCGAGGTCCTGCAGCGGCACGTCGGCGACGGCCAGGGTCAGCGGCAGGTGGAAGCGGCGCAGCAGCCGGGCCGCGTCGCGGTACTCCGCCGACACCACCGAGTCGAGCAGGTCGGTGAAGACCATCGTCAGCGCCCGCTTGGGGTGGCGGCCGATGAGGTACTGGAACGCCTCGCTGTAATTGACGTAAGACAACTCAGGCTTGATGCTGTACAGCGTTTGCAGGAACAGGGCGTGCTGCGCCTTGCCCTTGGCCGGCGGCAGATAGAGGTGGACGGCGTGCGAGAAGACGAGCAGGCCGACGTTGTCCTGGAAGGTCTGGCTGACGTGGGTGAGCATCAGCACGGCGTTGATAGCGTGGTCGAGCTTGGTCAGGGTGCCGACGCGGGCGGCCATCATGCGGCCGACGTCGAGGCAGAAGATGACGTCCTGGCTGTGCTCGCTCTCGTGGACGGCGGTGATCGGCTTGCCGCGGCGGGCGGTCGCCTTCCAGCTGACGCTCTTGTAATCGTCGTCGGGGTAGTAGTCGCGGTAGTGGCTGAACTCGCGGCCGGCCCCCGGCAGCCGCTTGGAGCGGTAGCCGCCGGCGCGGACCAGCGTGGTGCGGACCAGCGCCTCGTAGCGGCGCACTTCGAGGAGGTTGGGGTAGACCTGCACCGGCTCCGCGGCGGGGACGGTCCGCTGGGTCCAGGCGAGGCCGAGCGGTCCGCGGCAGCGCAGGTAGACATTGCCGAACGCGAAGTTGCCGCGCTCGGCCGGCAGGAGCCGGTAGGTCAGGCGAAGGCGGCCGTGGCGCGGCACCCGGGCGCGCTGCTCGACGGGCACGGCCTTGAAGGACGCGGGCGGCTCGTCGCGCACCACCAGCCGCAGCCGCCGCGCCCCGGCATTTTCGAGGACAAGGGCGACCTCGTTATCGATGCCGACCGAGAGCCGGGCGGGGCGCTCGCGCTGGACGCGCAGCCGCCGCGGCCGGCAGGAGCGGGCCGCCAGCAGGGCGTCGAGGAGGAAGGCGAGGAAGACGACCGCATCGTAGCCGAGGACGAGCCAGTGCAGCGAGCGCGTGTAGCCGGTGTCGGGCATCCAGCCGGCGCCGCCGGGGAATTGCTCGACGAGCAGGGCGTGCAGCACCGCGTAGGCCAGGCCGGTGAGGTGAGCCAGCAGGCCGAGGAGGAACAACAGGACGGTGGTGTGGGTGGGGAGCATCACCAGCATTCTATCCCAGGCCGCGAGGGAGACTCAACCTTTCCTGACTCACGTGATGAGCCTCGACCGGCTAGATGGTCAGCGCCCGGGTGGCGGCGTGAGTGCCGACCTGGAACGCGCCGGCGGGTTGGATCCTCCGGCGAATCCTATCATGCGTATCATGAGTGTGACTGGCTAGCGCGGACAGATCAAGGCTGTCAGGGACCGGTGCGCCGCAGCCAGTAGCCGGGGCGGCGGCTGGTGTGAGCGACGGCGTAGATCAGCACCTGCGTTGGGTCAAGCACCTCGTAGTAGAGCACGTAGGAAAACCGTCGCACACGCATCCAGCGAAACCGACTGCGGAATGGTACACCCTGGTCTGGTGCGGCCCCGACCTGTTGCGCGACCTGCTGGACAGCGAGTTGGAATCGCTGGGCCGCGGCAGCGCTGCGCCGCGCGTACCAACGGGAAGCTATCCGGGCTTCCTGCGTGGCCAGGGGATGAAAGTTGACGGCATGGGGGGCCACGGCGGCAATCTCTCACTCGTCGAGCCACAGTTCCGACAAGGGAACGGGCTTCACCGTTCCCTCCAGGATTTCGGCGCGCCGCCGATTCAGTTCGGCTTCCAATTCATCGTCGGTCATTTCGTCCCCCTCCGCGGAGAGCGTCTCCAGCAAGCGCTCCACCAGCAGGGCGCGCTCCGGTTCGGACAGCGCCAGGGCGGCGTCGAAAATGGCTTGCGTCTGCGGGGTCATCGGCGGTATCCTTCCTCATCAGGCCGCTGACAGTTGCAGCATCGACTCGCCATTGTACCGACTTGGCGCCGGAGATTCCCAATCGATTCGCGGCGGATCAGGACGCGTGACGGTCGCGTCAATCTGCCCAGAAGTGCGCAGTCGGGAACGACGAGGAGACCGGAGCAGCCCATGAAGCGACCCCGCCAGCGCAGCACCCCCGCCGGCGAGCACCGGCCGGTCCTCCTCGACGAAGTCCTCGCCGCGCTCGACCCCAAGCCCGGCCAGGTCGTCGTCGATACCACCGTCGGCTGGGCCGGGCACTCCGCGGAGTTGCTGCGCCGCGTCGGTCCGTCCGGGCGCCTCGTCGGCATCGACTTCGACCCCGACAACCTGCCCCGAGCCCGCGAACGTCTCGACGTGATTGGCTATCCCTTCTCGCTCCATCACGGCAACTTCGCGGGATTGCAGACCGTCCTCGCCGCGGAAGGAATCACCGCGGTCGATGCCGTCCTCGCCGACCTGGGCATGTCGAGCATGCAGGTCGATGACGCCGAGCGCGGCTTCTCCTACGCCCGCGACGGCCCGCTCGACATGCGCATGGACCGCAGCCGCGGCCGCACCGCCGCCCAGCTTCTCGCCACCATCTCCGAAGACGACCTGCGCCAGGCGCTGCACGACCTCGGCGACGAGCCGGAGGCCGCGCGCGTCGCCCAGGCGATCGTCCGGGCGCGGCAGTCGGCGCTGATCGAACGGACCGCCGACCTCGCCCGAATCATCCGCGAGGCGACGGAGAGCGACCCGAAACGACCGTGGCGCCTTCACCCACAACCCGGACAGTGGAACCTGCACCCGGCGGCGCGGACCTTCCAGGCGCTGCGCATCCTCGTCAACCGCGAGCTGGCCAACCTCGAACAGCTGCTGCGCGTGCTGCCGGCCGTGCTCAAGCCGGGCGGGCGGGCGGTCATCATCAGCTTCCACAGCGGCGAGGACCGGCTCGTCAAGGCGGCGTTCCGCGACGGGATGAAGGCAGGCGTTTACGGCCGCACCGCGGCGGACCCGATCCGGGCCCGCTTCGAGGAGCGCACCGCCAACCCGCGCTCGCGCTCGGCGAAGCTGCGCTGGGCGGAGCGGGCGCGCTCGAAGTGACCGCATTCATGCGGTCGTGCCGATGAGCGACCGCATGAATGCGGTCACTACAAGCGCCGCGCGTCGCGAATCCCCGTGCGGCCGGCTGGTGCGATTTTTTACGCAAAGACTTTGGTATCAACCACTACCGTGAACTATCCCCAGCGCCACCATTATCCCCCTTTGTGTAAAGCGTCCCCATTATCCCCCTTGTGTAAAGCGTCCCCATTATCCCCTTGTGTAAAGCGTCCCCATTATCCCCGTCCTCGGCCTGGGCCTCTTCCTGCTCCATCCGGCACTTGATGTCGTAGTTGATGATGAAGTCCATCAACTGCCGCGGCCGGTGAGTTTGGCCTCGAATCGTCGAAACGTGTCGCAACCGCGCAGCCGCGCCAGGTTTTCGAGGGATGCCGCAAGCCGGCGGGCGTACTGGACATCGACATACCGCTTGTTGCCGTGTTTCTTCAACAGGCTCATCATCGCTCCCTTCGGGTTGGGAATCCGATGAGGGTTTCGGGGGGCCTTGACGCGCTTGGGGTGTTCCGGGGTCGATAGGACGGCGGAAAGTAGGCGCTCGTCGAAGAGGAGCCACGACTCGAACTCGCGCTCGATGCACACGAGGCACACGGCGTCGCCGGCCAACCCTTGCCCCGTTAACGCGGCCAGGATTGCTTTCCGCTCCCGCGACCAGCAAAGGTCTTCGTCCTCGTCTGGCCAGGCCGGGCGCTCGTCCCAAAGGACAACGACCCGTTCACACCCGTTGCCGAGCAGATTGGCGGCTTCCGTGGCGCACTCCTCCAGCAACCGACTCTTGTTGTCCATCGGGACGATCTGCTCTTCCAGTTCGATCCCATGCTCCACCCGCAGCAGCGCGCAGATGCGGCGGCACAGGTGGACTTCGAGGCCGTCCCGGCCACATTCCACCAGGATCCCCACACGAGCCATCAGTCACCTCGTGTCAGTCGCCCCATCGTGTAGAGCCGGCCCGGCGAGAACGATTTGGTCCACTGGGCGAGCGCTGCCTTATCGGGCCGGGTAAACGTCGGCTGACCATCGACCCGTTCCACCACCACGATGTGAGACAAGTCAAGCAGATCGAGTAGATAAGGCGAATGCGTCGTAAGGATCACTTGCGTCTTGCCTTCGTACAGCGCTGCCCGGATTTCCTCCACCAGCAGGTGAAGCGTCCGCGGGTCCAGGCCGTTCTCGACCTCCTCCACGACCAGCAACGGCGGCGGTTCCGGGTGGCGGAGGCAGGCGAGCAAGGCCAGAATTCGTAGCGTCCCCGTGGAGAGCAGCCAACCAGGAACCTCGAAGTCTTCCTCCTTGAGCCTCAGATAGAAGGCACGCTCCAACTCCGACGTGAGCGTCGGCTGCAGATCGAGCGTAAACGGCAGGACGTACCGAAGCGAATCGAGGATGCCGTCGAAGGCCGCCACGTCGAGACGGCGGATTTCATTCAGGTACTCGGCGACGTTGGACCCGTTACGGGCTAGACGGACCCGGCCCCCGGCGCGCTGCTGCGGCATGGGTTGTCCCATGGCGTCCGGGACCAGATTCAGGAACTGCCATTGCTCCAGAAAGCCGCCAAACCAGTCTCGGAACAGCGACTGCCCGTCATTGAGAAGGGTAGGGTGACTCACGGAATCTTTCGGCGGACTGGAGGTCACGGTCTGCTTGCCCTGGTCGTCGCGGATGAGGCGTCCCCCGCCAGACCGCTGCCCCCGGCGGCGGAGTTGCTCCTCCTGAATGAACAGCCCGTTGCCGCCCTCGCCCATGTTGATTGTTTGCCGCACCTCAAACCGGGCGGCTCCTGAACTCAGGTCCAGCCGAAACGTCATGGGGTTGGAGTGCCCGGGTCGATGGCCCTCGGGGCGGCGCAGGTCGTGCTGCACCGCCTGGTTCCAGACGTACTCGAAACCGCGCCAGCGGTGAAGGGCGGTGTCCAGGCCCTCAAGTACGATGTCTCGGAACGTCTCCAGTCCCTCCACGAGGCTGCTCTTGCCGGAGCCGTTGTTGCCAATGAACGCCGTGAGAGGGCCGAAGTGAACGGCGCCGCTGTCGCGGACCGCCTTGAAGTTCTGCAACCGGAACGAGCGCAACGGAAGAGGTTTCATGGGATCAACCCTCGCTTGACCACACGGGACCACCTCCACCAACCACCGTCGCGGGATGCTGGGTTCAGGGCGCATGGGCGGCCTGCCGTCGCTGCACTTCTGCGACCAGGCGCTGGAGTTCCTCCCGCGTCATTCGTCGGCGTCTCCTGCCGCGTCCTGGCTTTGTTCGGTACTTGAAATGTCGCTCCGTGCAGACCGTGCTTAGCCTTTCTTGGGCAACTCGCGACTGTTTGGCGATTCGGAGGGCCTTTTACTCTTCAGGATCGACTGAAGTAGTTCCTCCGCGCGGCTCTGAATCTGACGAACGCGCTCTCTTGTGATCCCAAGTCGGTTCCCGATTGCTTCGAGCGTATGCGACGGCCCGTCGATCCCGTACCGCAAGCGGATGATCAGTGCATTCCGACGGGGCAGTTTGTCGATAGCATTTCGTATCGTCGTGCCGATTTCCGATTGAACGATACACTCAACTGGCGCCAATATAGGATCGATCAAGGTGGTTGTCTGGGAGAGCGATTGAATAGAGGTCGCTCTCAGGAACGCCGGCCAGTTCTTCGAGAGGACTTCGTCGCTCTCGATTTGTGTTAATATTTCTTCTAGGGCATGCTTGGAAACCTGACGTGCGGCCATCGATGCGAGTTGACGCTGGATACGGAAACACGGCCAGAAAACGGACGGTGGAATGCGGATCGCCAACGCGAATTCCGGTCCCAGGCGCTGGCAAGCGCGACGGATGCAATGTGTAGCATATGTGGAAAATTGGTATCCTAACTCCGGCTTGAACTTCTTGGCGGCCATCAGCAGACCGATGACAGCTGTTTGTTCGGCGTCCTCGGCGTCCATCGCAAACCACTGCTCCAACCGCCGAGAGATCTTGGGCGTAACCGCCCGTCCGCTACGGTGCCAAGGCGAAGAAGGCCTCACCGGCGACGAGGTCACGGTGAGGATAGAGGCGCTCCACTTCCCGCTCGATGCGCTGCT
>Ga0116221_1001759_pt1 | contig 14340 bp, 10 predicted proteins | sample Sb_taG_5_FD_88965 | JGI IMG/M metagenome (GOLD analysis project Ga0116221, IMG submission 88965) | Peat soil microbial communities from Weissenstadt, Germany - Sb_50d_8_FC metaG | ecosystem: Environmental > Terrestrial > Soil > Wetlands > Peat | place: Germany: Weissenstadt | collected 2010-09-21 | reverse complement strand
TCTGGGCTGTTACGGAAGCTCGTTTTACGAGACGCCCAACATCGACCGGTTTGCCGCCCAATCCGTGCGCTTCACCAATGCCTACGCCGCTTGCCCGGTCTGCTCGCCGACGCGCGCCAGCATTCTGACGGGCAAATATCCCGCCCGCCTGAACCTGACCGACTGGATCCCCGGCCGGGCGCAGTGGCCCTCGGCCCGCCTCATCACTCCGGCCTTCGAGAACCAGCTTCCGCTCGCCGAGGTGACGCTGGCGCAGGCCCTGAAGCCGCTGGAATACGCTTCCGCCAGCATCGGCAAGTGGCACCTCGGCGGCCCGCCTTACTATCCCGAGCGGCACGGTTTCGATCTCAACGTCGGCGGCACGGAGCGAGGCCAACCGCAATCCTATTTTGGTCCCTTCGACCTGCCCAACCTGCAAGGCGGATCGAAGGACGAGTACCTGACCGATCGACTGACGGTGGAGGCCGAGAAGTTCATCGAAGCCAACCGGAGCCGTCCGTTCTTTCTGTACCTGCCCGAGTTCGCCGTCCATCTTCCCGAACAGGCCAAGCCCGCCACCGTGGAACAATTCCGCGCCAAGGCCGATCCCGGCAATGCGCAGCACGATCCGGTCTACGCCGCCATGATTTCCAGCCTGGACGAAAATGTGGGCCGGGTGCTGAAGAAACTCGACGACCTGAGCCTCGCCGTACGCACCCTGGTCATCTTCATGTCGGATAACGGCGGCCTGGTCTATGAGGGGAAGAGCAAAGCGCCAGTCACTTCCAACGCGCCTCTGCGGGCCGGCAAGGGACATCTCTACGAAGGCGGAATCCGCGAGCCGATGATGATCCGATGGCCGGGCGTCACCAGGCCCGGGGTGTGCGAAGTTCCGGTGAGCAGCGTCGATTTTTTCCCCACGCTGCTGGAGATGGCCGGCACGAAGCCAGATCCTCGATGGTCTGTCGATGGTGTCAGCCTGGCGCCGCTGCTGCGAGGGACGGACTCTTTGCGCCGTGAAGCACTTTATTGGCATTACCCGCATTACAGCAACCAGGGCGGCGTGCCAGCCGCGGCCATTCGCGCCGGCGATTACAAGCTGATCGAGTTTTACGAGGAGGGGCGGCTGGAGCTATACAACCTGGCTCGGGACATCGGCGAGCGCGCGGATCTGTCGAAGAGCGCCCCTAAGCGCGCAGCCAGAATGCACGAGATGCTGGACCGCTGGCGCAAGTCGGTCAACGCGCACATGCCGCTGCCCAATCCGAAGTACGATCCGGCGAACGCGGATCAAGGCCTGACCGGCGCCAATCCACCGCCGGTGGGGCAGCAGCATTAACCGATCGGCCGACCCCAAGAGACGGACGGGGTGACGAGCCTACCTGCGGTCCGCGCGAGTCGCCCAATCATAGTGAAGAACGGCCTGGTCGACGAGGTCCGGAATGTCCTCAGCCAGCACAAATCCGTCGGTCACCAATTGGCGCGCTGCCGTGACGGTCCTTCCCAAGAACTGGTCGCGGCTGGAGTAACGCTCTTCGAGGGAACTTCAAATTCCACTTTTCCGGCCAACCTCTCGTAAGGGCCCGCCAGGCCGAAAGACTTCCCGTTCAAGACAGCATCGCGGCGGTCTATCCGGAGTCTTACGACCCTCGCCTCCGCCAAGTTCGCCGGCAGGCGATCAGAACTGCAAGCGCGAGGGTGTTTTTCAGGCGTAAAGGCATTCCCTAACTTTCGCACACTGGTTTCCCTCCGGCCCGATGTAGGAAACTGTAACATGGCGCTTACGTTATCTGTTTTCGATGAGACCACCGCCGGCGAGCGCCGCACGGCCGGCGCATTTCAATTCGACGCGGCAACCCTGACGCTGCGCGAAATCATCCGCCTGCGCCTGCAACAGGAGGTCGAGCGCTTCAACCGCTCCCAAGCCGAGGTATTCCGGGGCCTCGTCCAGCCGGAGGAGACCGAGCGAACCCTCAATGGGGTCCGCGAGCGCCGCCCGCTCGATTGGCAGAAACAATTCGAGAAAGCGCTCGCCGCCTTCCAGGGCAACAGCCTCATGGTGCTGGTGGACGACCGGCAGATTACCGAGTTGGACGAGGCCATCCATCTCACGGAGCAAACCAAGGTCACTTTCCTGAAGCTGCTTCCGCTCATGGGGGGTTGAATGGCCGAGTCGACTACCGATTTCGTCGCGGATGTGCTGGGGGATATCCGCCGCCAGTTGGCGGGCAGAACCAATCTTTGGTCCCTGGATGTCGAGGAAGTGCGCAATTCGGCCCTGGCGCGTCTGGAGGACTGTGCACCTGAGGCCGCGGTCGAGTTCGTCCTGGCGGGTCTGCGTCTCCTCCGGACCGAGGCGAATACCTGGTTTGGAGCCGTGGTGAATCAGTCGGTGGGGCATGTGCTGCGGCGCAGGCTTTCCTTCGCCGAGGAGCAAGTGTTGGAGATGATCGACTTGGTCTCCGTGGTGAACCAGGCGCTCCCCTACCGAGGCGTTCTCAAAGCCGCGGAATCCCTGCCGATGACGCCGCGCCTTGCCGAGGCTCTGAAGCGCCTGCGTCCTTGCATCACCGAATACCTGGGCGGCGGCGAAATGCGCGACCTTCACGCGCGCATCGACATCCTCATCAGCGGCCCCGCTCCGGAGACTTCTCTCGAAGTGCAGGGGGCGTGGTCGCAGATGGTGTTCCAGGAGATCTCGCAGTCGCCCCACCGCAGCGTTTTGGAGCGCATCTTCTTTCACACCGCCGAGCTTAAATCGAGCGAAGCCTCCCAAAAGTGGCGCGGTGTTGCTCGGCAGTTGGTCGAAGAACTGGGCCGCGAAGTCTTTCTGGAAGCGGCCGCGCGCTGGCTCGGGATTGGCCCAAGCCCCGGCCGGCCGGGCGTCCAGATCAGCTCCGGCGAGGCCGAATACCAGAAGGGCCTCCTCTGGTTTCTCGCCGGCCAGACCGATGAGCGGCTGCCGGCCCTGCTCGCCAATTTCGCCGAAGCCGCGCTCAAGAAGATTCCCATGCTGGGAGCGGTCTCCCAAAAGGTGGGAAACGCCTGCGTCAACGTGCTGGCGGAGCTTCCCGGCCGGGAGCCCGTCTCTCAACGCAGCCGCCTGGCCCAACGCGTGAAGTACGACACCGCGCAGCGGCTGATCGAAGAGGCGCTGGCGCGCGCCGCGGAGAAGGCGGGAGTCAGCCGCCAACAACTCGAGGAGATGAGCACGTCGGATTGCGGGCTCGGCCCCGATGGCACGCTCACTGAACGTTTCGGCGACTACTCCGCGCGCGTCTCCATCCAGGAGACTACCTCGGCCGGCGTGAGCTGGAACGACCCACAGGGCAAGGCCCTGAAGAGCGTACCGGCCTACGTTAAGGAGCACCACTCCAGCGAATGGAAGGACCTGCAACGCACGGTGAAGGACATCGAGAAGATGCTTTCCGCGCACCGCGTCCGCATCGAGCGGCTCTTGCTGACCCAACGGGCCATCCCGGTCGAGACCTTGCGCACCTGTTATCTGAACCATCCGTTGCTGGCCGACATGTCCCGCCGGCTGATCTGGCAACTCGATTCGGGACTGGGCATCTGGTATGACGGCCGTATCATCGGCGACACCGAAGAGGAGATCGACCTGGCCACGCAGAAGACCGCGCGGCTCTGGCATCCGGTCCTCTCTAACCCGCAAACCATTTTTCATTGGCGCTGCTGGCTCGAAGACCACCACATCCGCCAGCCCTTCAAGCAAGCCCACCGCGAGGTTTACCTGATCACCGATGCCGAGCGCCAGACCGCCACGTACTCCAACCGCTTCGCCGCCCACATCCTGCGCCAGCACCAATTCGCGGCCCTTTGCGAGCAACGCGGCTGGACCTTCCACCTGATGGGCCAGTGGGATTCCCACAACAACCCGGCGCTCGAATTGCCGCAGTTCGACCTGCGAGTGCAATACGACGTGGATTTCCCGCGTAACGAAAACGATGTCAGCGGCCACTTCATCTACCTGCTGATCCGCACCGCGGCGCTGCGATTCTACGACGCCGGTCTCATGCCGCGGCCGCTTGAATCGATTCCACCGGTGGTCTTCAGCGAGGTGCTGCGCGATGTCGATCTGTTCACCGGCGTCACCAGCATTGGCGCCGACCCCTCCTGGGGCCTAAAGGAGACAGCGTCGTTTCGAGAGTACTGGTCCGAATTTTCCTTTGGGAAACTCACGGAGATGGCGATCAACCGCCGGAGCATTCTCGATCGCCTGCTCCCGCGACTGGCGATTCGGGACCGGTGCAAGCTGGACGACCGCTCCCTGGTCGTTCGGGGCGATCGCGCCACCTACCGGATTCATTTGGGAAGCGGAAACGTCATGATGGAGCCCGGCAGCCGTTACCTGTGCATCGTCGAAGGGGCTGCCACAAAATCCACCCCACGCGATATCTTCCTCCCGTTCGAGGGAGACCACACGCTCGCGCTGATTCTCAGCAAGGCGCTTCTGCTGGCCGAGGACCGCAAGATCAAGGATCAGTCGATTCTGCGGCAGTTCCCGCCGTAACCGGGCGAGAGGCTCCTGCGGGAAGCCGTTCCTTACGAGTGGCTCGTGATCCGCCGGAGGGTCTCGCTCGTCGCCGATTTCCCACAAGGACGGGCCCGTGTGGATCCACTTTCCGGAAACGCGGTATATCGTCCGGAGGCGCATCTGCACAACTTCCGGGTGGCCGACCATCCGGACGGAACCCAAATCCGACGCTTCCCATAACGCCGTTCCGGCCAGTTAACGGTTTCGCGACGATACAAGATTGTGAGCCCCCCAGGTCATTTCTTCAAGGCCGCTTCCCAGTTCACGGTCCTCGCCAAAGCGCGGCCATCGGGCGCCCTGCGAACTTCGTTCGGGTATAAGGGCAATCGGATAGTACCTCGCGGGTCTCGCCTGTTTCACTTGTTCGAATCGTCACGGCGGGCCTAAGCTTTTCGCCCTGGGTGAAAGGAATGGCTACCGATTCCCCACCGGCTGAAACCGCCACAGCGTGGAGCGGACGCTCTCACGGACCTCCACGATCTGCCCGTCGGGCGTCCAGCTCAAATCACGCGTGTGGCTCAATTGGTCAGTGGCAAGCCGCGTGATCCGGCCCGTGTTCGTGTCGAGAATTCCTGGAACAAAAAACCACGAATCGAGCGGAGCCAGGACCACCAACAAACGCCCATCCGTCCTTAGAGAACCGTGAGACTCAGGCGCGAGCGGTACGGAACCGTCGGTGGCGATCTCATGCTCCGCACTCCCGTCCAACGGGAAGCGGAACAGTCGCACCTTGGCGCTCTCCACCGTGCTGATCACCAGACTACGGCCGCTGGGGTCCGCGGCGACACCGTCACCTGAGCGGATCAGGCTAGGCTCGCCACCCGCGGAAGGAACCGACCAGATCTTCCCACCCGCGGAGAAATACAACGTTTTGCCATCCGGAGAGGAAGTGATCGACGAAATCCGTCCCTTGCCAGGCGCAATCCTACTGGTGATGCGGCCCGTGGAGGTTTCGGCCACCGCGATGGAACCCTGACGCGCCCGTCCGATCGTGAATGCAATCCCGCGCGGTCCGGCCGCGGCCATGGGCTCCGAAGTCGCCTCCGTCGTGGCCACCAGCGGTACTGGGTTTTTGCCGTCCGCGAGGGCCATCAGCCGGTTCCGGCCCAAACCGCGCATCGTAACAATCGCTCGCCCGTCCGGGAGTGAGACAATTCTGTCGCCGTCGACGTTGGAGTGGCCGGCGATCGTGCCGCTTCCCGTCCCCGTTTCCGAATACCGGATCGCTTCCCCGTGCCTGTCGGTCGCGCTTATGTACACTCTGCCGTCCGAATCGGTGTCTAGATACCAGAGCGTATTGGTGGTGGTGGTGAACAGCGTCCGAGGTGCGAACTTTCCTGTCAGGGGACCTTTCATGGGTATCGAGACCACGCGCCGGAGAGCGTCTTCGAGCAGGGCCACGATAACCGACTTGCCGTCGCGAGCCATCGCCACGGCATTGCCCTCCAGCGTCACTCCGGGAGGGGTCAGCGGTCTCGACGCTCCCGTGTTGACGTCCACCGCCAGCAGCCGATCCGGTTCCTTTTCTTGCCCCAGAGGCGCGCCAACCACCACTGCCTCCCGGCCATCCGGAGTCGCCCGGATGTGCACCTCCGGCGTTGCAGGGTCGGCCCGGGAGACCACGGGCAGATCCTGGAGCCGTCCCGTTTCCGGCCAGTACCGGAACAATTGCAGATTCCGCTGAGGGTTCAGCCTGTAGAGCAGCAGAGTGCCGTCGGGCAGGACTTCCGGTGCCATGGCGTTTTCCAGGACCAGCTTCTCTTCTCCGCCCAGCACCGGAACGCTAAAAATCCCTCGCGGCACGTCCGCAATCCGGTCGTAATACAGCGACGTGCCATCCCGCGACCAGGTGATTTCTAACAGAAATCCGAGTTCGCGGTTGTGCGTGAGGATCGACCAATTCCCCGATTCGGGCGTCATGACCGCGGCTTGGGTCAGGCCCCGCTCCACCGCCTGAAACGCGAGTAAGCGTCCGTCCGGGGAAACACGCGGGTCCAAAGCGATCTCCGGTCCGCCCAAAACCGATCCCGACCAAGTCTCCGCTGCCGGGGGACGCGACAATAGCATCCACGCCACCGCCGCCACCGCAACGAGTATGCCCGCCCCCGCAAGAATCCACGATAAGGAGGAGGAGAGTCGCGGGGCCATGCCCCGCGACTCTTCCGCCCCCACCAACTCCATCGCATCGCCGATATCCCGCAACCTCCGCGCCGGGTCCTTCACCAAACACCGCCGCAGCAATCTCTGCGCCTGCGCCGGAACACGCTCCCACTCCGGCTCCTCTTTCAGTACGTTAGCGAGCGTCTCCGCCATTGTCGAGCCTGAAAAAGGCCGCCGGCCTGTCAGCAGTTCATACAGCACTGCGCCGAACGCCCAAATATCCGTGCGCTTGTCGACGTACAACCCTTGCGCTTGCTCCGGACTCATGTACGCCGCCGTGCCCATCACCATCCCCGCCTGCGTCATTCCGATCGTTTCCGTTTCCAGAATCGAGCGATCTTCAACAACCGACGGCTCCGGCAGTGCCTTGGCCAGTCCGAAATCCAGCACCTTCACGGCACCGTCCGCACGCAGCATGATGTTGCCCGGTTTCAAGTCCCGATGCACGATTCCTCGGTCGTGTGCGGCTTGCAGGGCATCCGCAATTTGCGCGGCGCACTTCAGCGCCGCTTCAAGCGGCATGGGACCTTTAAGATTCCGGCCCTCCACGAGTTCCGTCACCAGGAACAGGACGCCGTTCTCCTCGCCGACGTCGTAAATCGCAACAATGTTGGGATGATTCAGCGCCGCCACCGCGCGAGCTTCCTGCTCAAAGCGCTGCCGCCGCTCGGGATCGCGGGAAACCTCCGCCGGCAAAACCTTCAGCGCGACCTCCCGGTTCAGCCGGGTGTCACGGGCGCGATACACTTCTCCCATCCCGCCCGCGCCCAAACGCGAAGCGATCTCATACGGCCCGAGTCTGTCGCCCGCCCTAAGAGCCATGTGGTCTGAATGATTTTACTCCAAACCAAGCTCACGTCCCGGTAAACGCGCAAACCGGACAGGGATATTCGACCAGGCGAGCCAGAAGTCTCATGCGAAGTTTCCTCTAGAAGTGACCATGCCCGCCGTTGGCACTCAACTCCTGGATAACGGCGCATCCGGAAACTATCCACCCAGTCGATCCTGCCAAATCCAGCTCCCGGAATCAGCTCCGGCTTCCAGAATCGGCCTTCCGCACGCCAGTGTTTATCGACGCCCGCCCACTGGACAAAAAGTGGGCTTCTCGTACAGTGGCCCAAGACGGCCTTCTTGGGAAGCGTCAGGCCGCCTCTGCTCGAATGGCCGGGCACTCGGAAAGAATCCCGATAGCCGGCAAACTCTTCTCGTAGCGTGGCCGGCAGCATCCCGATTTGCCGGTTTGAGCGTTACGAAATGCTATTGGGTTGCGCTCGGGAATGCCTCCGTTCTGGCAGCGGAGGGGAGCGAGCTACCCGCCGGCAATCGCTCCCACCAGCAAAAAAGGCTCCGCGCCCGACGCGACCGCCGCAGGCAGCGGGGCGTCCGGCGACTCGTGGGACAGATCCTCGCCGCAGGCGAAAAACCTCACGAACGGCCGGCGCTGTTGCGTGACATGGTCGCGGATGGTCCCGCAGAGCATGGGATAGCGGGCCTCGAGCGCGTCGAGCACCGAGCGCTGCGTCACCGGACCTTCGACTTCGAGCTCCACCTCGCCGCCCGAGCGCGACAGCGTCCGCAGATGTGCGGGGAGCACCACTCGGATCATGGCAGCGTCTGGACCTCTACGGAAAGCACCGCCGGAAGATCGTGAACGATGGGCGCCCAGTGGTCACCGGCATCGGCCGACGCGTAGACCTGCCCGCCGGTGGTGCCAAAATACACGCCGCACGAATCGAGTGAGTCAACAGCCATGGCGTCGCGCAGCACGTTGACGTAGCAGTCGCTTTGCGGCAGTCCTTGGGTGAGCGCCTCCCACTCGTTCCCGCCCGTCCTGCTGCGGTACACGCGCAGCTTCCCCTCCGCCGGATAGTGCTCCGAATCGCTCTTGATGGGGACGACGTAGATGGTGTCCGGCTCATGCGCGTGCACGTCGATCACGAAACCGAAGTCAGTGGGCAGGTTCCCGCTGACCTCGTGCCACGAATCGCCGGCGTCGTCGCTGCGCATCACGTCCCAGTGCTTCTGCATGAACAGGACTCCCGGGCGCGCACGATGCATCGCGATTCGGTGTACGCAGTGGCCGATTTCGGCCTCCGGGTCGGGGATGTGACTGGACCGCAGTCCGCGGTTGATCGGGCGCCACGTCTGGCCGCCATCGTCGGTGCGGAACGCGCCCGCGGCCGAGATGGCGATGTAGATCCGTTGAGGATCGCTCGGATCCAGGAGGATGGTGTGCAGGCACAACCCGCCGGCGCCCGGCTGCCAGTGTGACCCCGTGCCGTGGCCCCGCAGTCCGGGGAGCTCCTGCCACGTCTTGCCGCCGTCGCTCGAGCGAAACAGGGCGGCGTCCTCCACTCCGGCGTAGACGGTATCCGGATCGGTCCGCGATGGCTCAAAATGCCAGACCCGCTTGAACTCCCAGGGATGGGCCGTGCCGTCGTACCACTGGTGTGTGCCGGCCACGCCGTCGTACACGAACTTGTTGCCCACCGGCTCCCAGGTCTTGCCGCCATCGTTGGAGCGCTGGACCGTCTGTCCGAACCAGCCCGAAGTCTGGGACGCATAGAGCCGGTTCGGGTCGGCCGGCGACCCCTTGAGGTGGTAGATCTCCCAGCCTCCGAAGTGGGGGCCGGCAACGTCCCACTGTTCGCGCTTTCCGTCCGACGTCAGGATGAACGCGCCCTTCTTTGTGCCAACCAGCACTTTTACTTTGCTCATGCTTCACTCCTTTTTACCCGACGGCGGTTCCCTAGCAGTTCACCATCCACGGTATGCCGAATCGATCGACCAGCATACCAAAACGGGTGGCCCAGAAGGTCTTCTGGATCGGCATCCGCACCGTCCCGCCCTCCGCCAATGCGTGAAAGATGCGGTCCGCCTCCAGCAGGTCCTCGACGCCGATCTGCACTGAAAAGCCTTTTGATTCTTCAGAGCAATCGGGCGGAGCGTCACAACCCATCAGTACGCTGTTGCCTACTCTGAGGCGGGCATGCATGATCTTGTCGCGCCATTCAGGCGGCACATGTGCCTCCGCGGGCGTGCCCGCGTGGGCGATCATGGCTTCGATCTGGCCGCCGAGGCATTGCTCATAGACCTTGAATGCCGCCTCGCACTGGCCGTTGAACGTCAGATAAGTATTCAATTGCATAACGCACTCCTTTGGTTGGAAACGATTTGACTCCCTGGCTCCCACAAGCCGGCCTGGTTTTCGGCGATGGACCTCAGGTTGGCAAGACCAGCCTCGAATTCCTTGCCGATCAGGCGGTCCATGTTGAAGAACCCGCCGAAGAAAACTGCCATTACCTTGGCAAAGTAGGGTTGGGGACCGTGCATCGCCCACCATGCATACACGGCGCCCTTGCCGTTTGCCGCGCCGCTGTAGGTTCGCTTCATGGTGGGGTCGAGCTTCTCATAGGGTGACCAGGAGCCCCAGCGGCGAAAGTCATTGATGAGCGCGAAGACCTTTTCCGGCGGCGCCTGGATGCTCTTCGTGCGCTGGACGCGGAACGTGCCGGGCTTGGTTGCGGCAAATCCGAGGAGCGCCGCAACCAGAATGCCGGCTCCGATAGCGATTGTGGTCAACATGTCACGCTGCCTCCTTTCTTAAGTCGAATGAGGACCCGCCGGATCGACACGGCGAATGAAGTTCCTTTTTCGACGCTGGCTCCCGGCGGAAGCAGGCGACAAATGCCGCGAGGCCTCCCACTACCAGCGGCATCAGTGCCGGCGCGACGCCGCCCGTGGCCAGAGTAAGCACCGTGGCGCCGGTCATGATAATCACCAGCCCGGCGGCGGCCAGCGGTGTCAGGCCCTGCCTAATGCGCAGCAGTCCGGGGAGGATCAGGCCGACGGCGCCGAGGACCTCGGCGCCGCCGATGAACCGCAGGAACGGGCCCGGAAGCGGTATCTGCCTGGTCATCGCCTCGATGGGCAGGAGCAGTTTCATTCCACCGGCCCACAGAAAGAGGAGCGCGAGCAGTCCCTGAATGGTCCAGAGCGCGTAGTTCAGGATCGGTCTCTTCCGCGGCGATTCCACGCGGAGTTGTTCTATCGTCTTATTGGTCATTGCATTGTTCTCCGTGGCTGAAGGCCAGACAGTACAAGCCTAATCCGACGGCAATCGGGGGATCTCAATCACCGGACGGATTTCGACGGTGCCCACGCGGGCCCCGGGAATCCGCGCGGCAATGCCGATCGCCCCGTCGAGGTCCTTGGCCTCGATCAGGAAGTAGCCACCGAGGTGTTCGCGCGTCTCCGCGAACGGACCGTCGGTTACCAGCCGTTTGCCGTCGCGCACCCGGACGCTGGTGGCCGTCGAGGTCGGATGCAGCGGGGAGGCCGCCAGGTACTGGCCGTTCGACTTGAGGTCGTGTGCCAGTTGCGTCGACTCCCCGTAACAGTGCTCCCGTTCGGCCGCATTCATTGCCCCTTCTTCCATGTAGATCAGCAGCATGTACTTCATTGTGTCCCTCCAGCAGGAGATCGAACGGCGGATTCCCGGATCGACATTCTAACAGAGAATATTTTTACAATCAGGTATGCCTGCGGACGCCGCCACGGCTGTTGAAGCGCTCTACCGCTCCGATTGGGGCCGGATCGTCGCCACCCTGATCGGGCTGGTCGGCGACTTCGACCTGGCGGAAGAGTCGGCGCAGGAAGCCTTTGCGGCCGCGGTGGACCAATGGCGGGTCTCGGGAGTCCCGGAGTTCCCACGGGCATGGATCATTCAGACGGCGCGGCACAAGGCCATCGACCGCATCCGGCACCGGACGCGGTCCGAGAAAAAACTGGAAGCGTACGCGGCCAGCGGCCTGGTGCGTGTGGTCGAAGAGCCGGATTACGACGCCAACGAAATTCCCGATGAGCGCCTGCGGCTGATCTTCACCTGTTGCCACCCGGCGCTGGCCCTGGAGGCGCAGGTAGCGTTGACGCTACGCGCGCTGTGCGGCCTCGAAACGGACGAGATTGCGCGCGCGTTTCTGGTGCCTCCGGCGACCATGGCGCAGAGGCTGGTACGCGCCAAGCGCAAGATCCGCGACGCCGGCATTCCGTATATCGTGCCCGAGATGGGCGACATGTCCGAGCGCCTGGACGCCGTACTGGCCGTCATCTACCTGGTCTTCAACGAAGGCTACGCGGCCACTCGAGAGGGGCCGCTGGTGAGGACCGATCTCTGCGCCGAAGCCATCCGGCTGGGACGCCTGGTCAGGATGTTGATGGGGCCGCAGCCTCCGGGCGAGGCGACTGCCCTGGTGGCCCTCATGCTCCTGCAAGACGCGCGGCGCGATGCCCGTCTGGATGAGTCAGGCGATCTGGTGATTCTCGAAGAGCAGGATCGCCGCCGTTGGGATCGCGGACAAATCGCCGAGGCGCTGCCGCTGGTGGCGGAGGCTTTTCGCGGCGGGGCCGGTCCGTTCGCGCTGCAGGCGGCGATTGCCTCCCAGCATTGTCAGGCGGCGCGTGCCGAAGATACGGACTGGCCCCAGATCCTGCGCCTCTACAACCTTCTCGAGCGCCTGCACCCCTCTCCCATCGTGTCGCTGAACCGGGCCGTGGCGGTCGCCATGGTGGAGGGCCCTCAACCGGCGCTGGCGATCGTCGATTCGCTCGCCGCTGGCGGCGATCTCGACGGGTATCATCTGCTGCATGCCGCGCGCGCCGATCTGCTGCGCCGCGCCGGGGCCTCGGGGGAAGCGGCGAAGAGCTACGCGCGAGCGCTGGCGCTGGTCACCAATGGCAGCGAGCGCCGGTTTCTCGAGCGGCGGCTGCGGGAAGTTCAGAGGGGGGGCCCGGCGGCATGAGTGGTGATACCCGCCGGCCAGTTGGCTGATCGGCAGGTCCGCGTTTCCGCCGGGTTAGTGCCGGCGGCCCAGACCGCCGGCGTTACCTCAGAAGTACAACTTCAGCGCCAGTTGCAGTTGCCGCGGCGTGTTGATCTGGCTTCCGGCGCCGGTCAGCACGCCGAAGGTCTGGCTCTGCAACTGGGTGGATCCGGTCCCGAACCGCACGCGATTGAACACGTTGAAGGCTTCGGCACGGAATTCCATGCGGGCCCTTTCCTTGATCGGGAAAGTCTTGGTCACTGACATGGTCTCGTTCAGATTGGGGAAGTAGCGCACCTTCGGATTCAAGCGCGTCTCGTTTCCGATGCTGTTGAAAGCCGTCCCGCTGCCTTGGATCGGGAACGGGCCGGTACCGTACGGCACGAAGAACGTGTCCTTGCCGGGATTGAAGCTGCCGTTCCAATTGGGCTGCCATCCTTCGTAGGAAGTGATGTAAGGCGGCACGCGCCCGCTTTGCCCGCTCGGGTAGATCGGAAGAGTCAGCGAGGAGCTGACGCCGATCGGGATGCCGCTGTCGTACACGTTGATGCTGGAGACGCGCCAGCCCCCGAGGATCCACGCGCCCGGGCCGGACTTCAGCCAGTGTTGGCCCTTCCCGAAGGGCAGATCGTAGACCCCGGCAAATTTGAAATCGTGCGTCACGTCAAACTCGCCGATCGATTTCTCCAGCTTTCGATTAAACATATTCGTCGCATACCCGGTATCACAGGCGCATCCCTGCGAAGCCGTTCCCCAGGCCGTGTCGGAGTCGGTGAGGAGCTTCGAGAAGACGTAAGACGCGGTAAACGTCAAGCCTGCGGTCATGCGCTTGGAGAACTTCACAATCATCGCGTGATAGGTGGAGTGGCCGCTGTGATCGCCTTGGCCGGCATAGGTATCGATGTAGCTGTATTGCGGGTACGGCCGCAGCGCCTGCGCCACGGTGGCACGCGATCCCCACAGCGCATTGAAGCCGGGGAACGGAGCCGTGATCCCGGCTGCGTTGGCAGTCGCCGAGCCGACCAGGCTGTTGAGTACCGTGATGCTCTGCGCCACCGTGCCGAATGCCGTCAGGTAACTGGGGTTAAGGTCGTTATACTGCAACAACTGGCTTTGCAGGTGCGAGCCCAACACTCCGTTGTAGCCAACGTCGGCCACCATGGAAGGGCTGAGCTGCCGCTGGATCGAGAAGTTGAGGTTATCGGACGACGGCAGCTTGGTGGTCTCGTTGCCCTGAAACCAGGCGACGCTGGTGCCGTTCGAGACCGACGGATTGATGAACGGCGGCGCAGTCCATGGCGGCATGCCCTGGTCCATCGTATACGTGGGCAGGATACCGGAGTCGCTGCTACTGAAGGTCTGGGTCAGGGTGTATCCCGAGTTGTGGGTCGATCCGCTGACGGAAATCAGCGAGCCGTAAGAGCGGGCATACGAACCGCGAATCACGGTTTTCGTGTCTTTGGAATAGGCAAAGCCGATATGCGGCCCGATGCCCTTGTCCCAGAGATCGGCGAACGTGCGGGTGCCGACACAACCGGAGCACGAGCCGGCAAAGAGAACCGCGCCGGGAAGGCCGACGGGTATCGCCGCCGTACCGGGGTTGAGCGTGGTGGGCCCGAAATCGGACCAGCGATCGCCGAGGCCGGTGGGCGGCAGGTTGATGTCGTAGCGCACCCCGTAGTTGATCACCAGCTTGGAACTGACGCGCCAGTCGTCCTGAATATATCCGCCGAAGTAATAGAACTGCTGGCCGATGAAGCGCACCGTATCGATCTGCCCGCTATCCGACTGGCCCAGCAGGAACGAGGCGAAGGCGTTGCCGCC
>Ga0116221_1001739_pt1 | contig 14467 bp, 13 predicted proteins | sample Sb_taG_5_FD_88965 | JGI IMG/M metagenome (GOLD analysis project Ga0116221, IMG submission 88965) | Peat soil microbial communities from Weissenstadt, Germany - Sb_50d_8_FC metaG | ecosystem: Environmental > Terrestrial > Soil > Wetlands > Peat | place: Germany: Weissenstadt | collected 2010-09-21 | reverse complement strand
GGACCAGTTGTTCGGGAGAGATTTCGCGGGATCGATCATGATATTCCTTCAGGTTCAGATCGCTGCATCTGAACGGAGCCGTTTGACGGCTTTAAGAAAGCCCTGATCGCGCAAATTGTTATCCCACATGGCCGCGAACTCCCGCAGTTCATCGGCAAGTGCCGCGCCTGGTGCATCGCTCGAAACCTCCCGGTATACAGGCGGGTTGGCCATCTGGAACATGTATGGGTGCATAACCAGGCCATCCGGCGTGCTCTCCTCCTCGAAGCACATCTCCGGGTCCTGGCAAAGATCGCCGTTCAATTCGTAATAGTGGGCGACGCTGATCGCGGGGAGGCCGTGCGGCCCCTCCCCGACATGCTCGATTACCAGGCGCATGTAAGGTTCGTTCCTAATGGAGCCGTACAGCCCCTCAACGCCGCCAAAGATCGCATGTCTGGCGTCAACTACTTTTTCCGGCCGGGAAGTCTAATTGTCGCCGAACACCCGTCGCGACGATCAGCCAATCTTCGTGAATTGCTATGGCCGACCGCTCAGCGCTGCAGGTGTACGATTCAAACTCAAGCAATACGTACAGGCAGCAGCCCAAGAGGAGCCATCGCTCGCGAAAAAACGCGTCGGCCCTCATACGTTTCGACACAGCGTCGGAGTCCAGTTGGTTGCCGCCGGCGTCGATGCAACAGTCATCCGAAATTGGTTCGGACACGCTCGACTGGACACGACCAACCTGCACGCACGAGCTAATCTCGATACAAAACGCAAAGCACTCGAGCAGGTCGATCCGGCGACCAAACCCTCTAAACCGCCGCGGTGGAAGCACGATCCGGAGCTATTGACGTGGCTCGACTCGCTGTGAGAAGCGCTTACCCATAATGGGAAGCTCACGGTGCCCGTTTCTCCTGCCAGAATCGGTGGGCGGCCTGCCTTCCTTCCCATTACGGCATGCTTACGATTAGGCGAGTAATCGCAAGCTTCCGATTACTCGCCGGGCGCAAAATCATACTGGCCCGCCGGCGCCGGCGGCGCGTACCCGATTCCGTGCCGCCGGCAGAACGCCGTCAGTGCCTGATACGACATCTCCGCACCTGCGGCCACCAGATCCTCATGGACTCGCACGAGATTCCCCTGGCATTGGTCGAAAAGCTCCAGGAGCTGTTGCCGGTACGGCTCGGCTTTCTGGGGACGCTGCAGCTCCGGCACTGTGGTGGAGTTCGAGCGCAGGACTTTGCGTACCGCCGCGCGGGAGATCCCCAGCACCCGCGCGATCTCGCGTTTGCCCACTTGCTGTGCATTCAGTTCCAGAATCGTGGTGCGTTGCGCTTGGCTCAACATGCGGTTTCTTCTCCGGTAGGAGTTCTTCATCGATGCGCTGGAGTTGTTTTTGAATGCGATCGATCTGGTGCCGCGCGGCGTTCGATTGCTGGGAGTCCAAATCCAGGGCAGCGGCACCGGCCAGTCGCCGTTGCGCGCGGCTCACTATCGCCACCACCATTTCCAGATCGTGCAACAGTTCGGCCCCGGTCCCCCCTGGAGCTTTCTCGTGCGCCTGTCGTTGCGCTTTGAAAAACAGGTCGGGAGCATCCAGAATGCGTTTGCGGATCGCGGGCGAACCTTGGCGCCAGGCGGCATACAGTTGACCGGCTTCCCGCGTATCGCAGTGGTGCTGGGCGAAGATGGCCGCCATCCGCTGGCAATCCTCCAGGCTTTGGCGCGCCACCGGAATCAGAAACTTCAACGCCACCTGCGCTAGAATCTTGCCCTCGCGCACCTGCTGCTGGATGGCTTCTGGCAGAACCTCCACCAGCGCCAGCCGCCGCGAAACCCAGCTCACGCTGCGATCGAACCGGCGCGCCAACTCATCCAGGCTGTAGCCGAGGCGCTGCTCCAACTCCCCCAGCAGCCAGCCCACTTCCAGCGCGGTCTCGTGTTCCGACAGTCGCATCGAGCGGTCCAGCAGCACTGCCGCAGCCTCGCTCATCGGCCATACCACCGCTTCCACCGTGTCCCGGCCCAGTTGCTCCAGGGCCGCGATCCGTTTGTAGCCGTCAATGACTACGTAACGGTCCGGGTGGCCCTCGGCGGCCACCACCACGACGGGCGTTTGCTGCCCCGCTTCGGCTAGCGATGCCAGCAGCCGCCGCTGCCGCCCCGGATGGCGCACTCGCAAGTGCTCCCAGCGCCGGTCAAGTTGGTGAAACTCCAGTTGCATGTGCCGCTTCTGCGTCGGGATTCAGTATGCGGCAGGCGGGAACTGGTCTTTTCGCGGCAGTCGCGGGAAGTGTGTTGGGAACTCTCGTGGGATCAAGCACATACGCACGGAACTGGTCTTTCACGGAACGCACCAGGAGGGCTCCCATAACTCCTATAAAATTAGCGCCTTTCGGCCTGAACTCGTCTTTCGCCAGATCCCAGGGAAGTCGGTTCAGCGGGGCGGGTAAACGCAGTGGCTCCGGCGGTTGTGGTTGCGCGCTACGCTGCTGGATCCGGTGGGCTGTGGCGTAATCCGGGTTCGCCGCGCGCCACTTGGCTTGGGTCTTCTTCCGCCGTGCCGCTTGGCACTCCGGGTTGCTGCACGCACGTTGGCGCGGTCCGACTCGCGCGTTGGGGCGGAACCACCCCATCAGTCCGCAAGGCGTATGCGCAGTGCATCTCCAGCACGCCGCCGCTGAACCCCAGGCTCGTCTCGGCCTTGCTCTTCTGTTCTTGAGCTTGATTTGTTTGAGACCGTCGCGGACGGCCTCCTTCCCCATCTCGTCCTGGCAGATCACTCGCAACGCCATATTGAGGCGATGGCACGAAATGTTGTCAATGAAGTTGAGTGCCTCGATGTCGTCCTTGAGGCTCTCCTAGTCCACCTCGTACTGGATGGCGCGCCGCAGATCGCCGCAATCTCTTTTGCCCGTACCGGAAACATGGTTTCTTGCAGTTCTTTAATCTTCCCCCGCTCGTTCAGCCCCATGGCGCCCCCCGTCGTGAACCAAGTTATCACAGATCTTTACAAACAAAACAAACAACCTTTACGAGTGTCCTGAGTCCCCCTTTGGCGCGGCGCGTCCAAAGCAGTGGAGGGCAACTGAAATGGCTGGACTCAAGATGCTGTTGGATCCCACGAGGATGGGCCGGGAAGCGGAGAAGCTGGAAAGCGACCTGCGGAAGCGGATTGTCGGCCAGGACGACGCCATCCGCCAGGTCATCGACATGTACCAGACCTTCGTGGCCGGAATGTCAAGTCCCGGAAGACCGGTGGGAAGCCTTCTGTTCCTCGGGCCGACCGGCTCCGGCAAGACGCGTACGGTGGAAGCCGTGGCCGAGAGCCTCGTCGGCGACCCCCGCGCCGTGATCAAGATAGACTGCGCCGAGTTTCAGCACAGCCACGAGATTGCCAAGCTGGTCGGCTCGCCGCCCGGATACCTGGGGCATCGCGAGACGCATCCGATGCTCAGCCAGGACGTCCTCGACCAGTTCCACACGGAAAAGGTCAAGCTCAGCTTCGTGCTGTTCGACGAGATCGAGAAGGCCAGCGACGCGCTCTGGAACCTGCTGCTGGGCATCCTCGACAAAGCCACCCTGACGCTGGGGGACAACCGGCGCGTGGATTTCTCGCGGACCATCGTCTTCCTCACCAGCAACCTGGGCGCGGTGGAGATGAACTCGCTTCTGCGGCCGAACCTCGGCTTTGCGGCCCGTGAGGCTGAGCGTGCCCGCCCCGCCGGCATTTTGGATGAAAAGTTGAACGAAAAGGTTTCGCGCGCGGGCATCGATGCGGCGCGGCGCAAGTTCACGCCGGAGTTCATGAACCGGATCGACCGGACCGTGGTCTTCAAGCCGCTGGGCACGGCCGAATTGCACCGGATCCTCGATATCGAGTTACAAGCCGTGCAGGATCGGATCCTGCGCGCCGCCGGCACGAATTCCCTGACGTTCACGGTCAACGATGAAGCCCAGGACTTTCTTCTGCAAGAGGGCACCGACGAGCGCTACGGCGCCCGCCACCTGAAGCGCGCCGTGGAACGCCATCTGGTTCAGCCCATGTCGAATTTGATGGCGACCGGCCAGGCGCAGGCCGGCGACCGGCTGATCGTAGACTTCGACGCCGAGCGCACGCGCCTGGTATTTCTCAAGGAGTCTCGGGAGGCCGCACCGGAAATCGCGCTGCCAGCCGCCACCGCCGCCGGCCAATCCGCCGCCGCTTGACGACACGGGGTTGACAGCCGGAAGCGTCTGTCCCTTAACCGGCCTTTATGTCGAGTTCCGGATTATGCCGAGCAGAATGAGGGCGCGTCGCCGTAGCAGGGGACGCACCCCGTTGATCTCGGCATTATCAGAGTGCTGAGAGGAAGGCCAGCAAATCGTCGGATGGTGTGAAGCGCCGGAAGCTCTGGCCCGCAGGTTCGACCTTTTCGAGAGCTTGCTGCTTCATCTGAAGATCGGCTTCGATGTAGATGTGGGTTGTTTCCAGACTTTCATGGCCCAGCTAAAGGGCGATCACGGTTGTGTCGACCCCGGATTGCAGCAGATGCATAGCCGTTGTGTGGCGTAGGGTATGTGGCGAGATTCGTTCGATTGCCAAACTCGGGCAGTTCGGAAGGCTCGGCCTGGTGAAGGATGTATGCCACACCATCACGGGAAAGAGGCCCACCCCGCGCGTTGGTGAATAGTCGGTTCCGGTTTTTTCCGGAGTCGGCGAGCCAAGCGCGCAGGATACGCGCGGTTCTCGGCCACAGTAGCACCCTCCGTTCTTTGCGGCCTTTGCCAATCAAGTGAAGCAGAGAAGTGGCGCCGTAGCCGAACTGATCCGGATGAGCAGAAACTATCTCCGATACCCGAGCCCCGGTGTTGTACAGCCTGAGGAGTAACGCATGGTCGCGGCGACCAGTCCAGGTCTTCGTATCGGGGGCGGCAAGGATCGCGTCAATTTCAGGACGGGTCCGAAAACCCACGAGTCGGTGATCCCAACGCTTGACCGGAATCGCCAGTACGCGTGTGGCCATATCGACACTGCCTGGATCGCGTAAGGCCACCGAACGGAAAAAGGAGCGGATGGCGGCGAGCCGGACATTCCGGGTCCGCACGCAGTTCCCCCGCTTCTGTTCGATGCTATCGAGGAATTGCAGAATGGAGGGAGCTTGCACATCCGCCAGCGTGAGGCGCGACGGCTCTTTGCCAATGGAGCACTGCAGGAATTGGAGCAGCAACCGGAAAGTGTCCCGATAGCTGGCCACGGTTTCTGGACTGACTCGTCGATGGGCAATCAAATGCTCGGCGAAGAAGAACTGCAAAAACGGAGCGACCAGGGATGAGGATGGGAGTACAATCATTTTGGCAAATACCGGATACATGGTCCGCACCGTCAAACAGATAGGCGGCGGTGACACGGCTCAGGTGGTCGAAGAGTTTGCGGTCGACACCGGACTGCTCCGGGAGCTACGCGAGATCGAAGAACAGGCAGCAATAGAGTGCGGAGACTGGGTGGAAAAGAAGGAACCGACTCACGAAGACACGACCGCCTCGGCTCAGGCTGGCCGTCCCGAGCTGCGAGCGCTGGGCCCCGAGCGTCCGCAGGTGCTGATCCAGATGTTCCGGGATGCGGAAAAAGAAAATGCCTCATCGTCTCCTGGACCGTGGGTCGCCTCGTGCAGTCCGTGATCGCAGCCGTCGATTCCGTCGCCTCTGGCATCTCTGAATAAATGCCGTCACGAGTCAGGAGTCGGCTGGCACCAACGGGGGGGAGACGTCCCCAAGCACCCGGCTCGGCGGGCGCTCGACTTCTACTTCGAAACGGAGTACGGCGCCGTCCTTAAGGGCGTATGAGAGAAAGATCGTGCCCGGTCGTTTCCGAGCTTTCCGCACAGCAAATTACATTTGGCGGCCATTGCCGCCAGGCTTCATGGTTTGCCGCCATCTCAATCCACTCTCCCGAGAAGACCAAGAAACAGAACGGACGAAAGAACGGGGCGTAACGCTACTGATTGGCGAAGGGTTGGCTAAGCCGTCGCCCCTTTAGCGGGGCCGCTACGCCTTATCTCATCAACTCCCGGGCGTACTCGATGTCCTGTGCATCGCTCTGATCCGTGATATCGCCGAGTACCCACCTGTACTGAAAGCGAGGCCCCACGGACACAACTTTGCCCATCCAGTTTGTCGGGTCGGTCCACATCACCGGACGGCTCCCCATCAGCTTGGCGAGATCCTGCAGGTCCCAGTGCAACACAAAACCTGGGATTACCGCGTCATATAAGCTCGTGTTCAGCGTGTTTTGAAGCGCCTCGAACAGGCTGTAGGGCGTCTTGTCCAACCATACCTTTTGGATTCGTGGATCCGCTGCGGCCGCCAACAACAGCCAGATGCCTTTGACGCCTTGGCCGCCGCCGCGAATCGAGCCGGGATCAACGTCCTTTCGCGAGCACAGAAGATCGACTCCCCGCATGATGTCGTGCGCGCGCCGCCCAGGCAGGCTTACGCCGATCTGGTCCGCCCGAGTGTTGGCCAACCAATCGCCCACGTATGGACGCCGATCGTCATATGTTAGAGAATGCCGCGGTTCGAGAACCAGCACCACTCTTCCGGCCGCCGCGATCGTTCCCGCCAACAGATCGGACAGCTTGCCGGCCAGCAACAGTACCGCCGGCTTTCTGCCGGACGAAGCCGGAACATAAAGTCTCGCGTCGATCTCGATTCCGGGCTCGCTCTCGAATTGAATATGCTGATTTTGGAATCCCTCAGCCCCGGCGTCCTCCAGCACCTTTACTCGAGGGGCGGATCCGTCGGTGGGAATCCCCAGACTCCGCAACTCGTCCGCCAACTCCGTTCCCGTGCCAGGTTTCCTTTTCGCCCCAAGGCTGTCCAGTATCAGTTGATAGACCTTTCGGCTTCCTGGTTCATCTTCGACGCGCCCTGTCTTTGTCACCAGCAGTTCCTGATTGCTGTAGATCTTCGCCGGTGCGTCATGAAAATCACCCCGGCCATCGTTGAGCCACCGAATCAGCCACCGATAGACAGCCTCGCGGCTCACACGCGGTGTGCCGTGCCCTCCAGGACCGACGAAGAACGCGATCCTGTCCTCGGCCCCATAGAGCCGGTACCAGCTTCTGGCCTCCTCGTACATCATTCTGGCCCCGGGCGGCGTGAAATAGTCCTCTTCGGTCGCTTGAATCAACCACGGCGTGGGAGCCGATAACTCCACGAAATCCGCCGTATCCAGCCCCATGGCGAGATGCCCGGGAAGGGTCATTTCAGAATGCGGATCGGGCCCCGTGAACAACAGTCGAAATGAATTAGGAAAACACGCAGGGATCACCGCCTTGAGCCGTGAGTCCAGTGCCCCGATGAATGTGGTCAGCGCGCCGCCGCCTGAACAACCGGCGGCGCCGATCCTCAGCGGATCCACTTCAGGCCGGCTGACGAGATAATCGATCGATCTTTTGGCATCCCAGATGAAGTAGCGAGTCAGTGACTCGCCGGCGAGGCCGGCCTGCGCTCCTGCGTGGATGTGCTCATTCACCGACCAGCCCGCCGCCGGGGCTTTGAGCTGCGGATCGTAGGTCTGCTCCCTTTCGCCCTGGCCCACCGGATCGAAGGACAGCGACACGAAACCTTTTAGCGCCAGATTGGCCGCCAGCCACTGCGGCTCCGCCTTGCCTTCCTGAGTGTGGCCGGCTTGCAGCAGCACGGCGGGATAGCGCCCTAGCCGGTCCGGACGGTAAAGATTGGCGGTCACATAGAAGCCGGGCAGACTCTCATAGATGACCTTCTCGATGATATAACCGTCCGCCTGTATCTGGCCGGTGACCCTGGCATTGAGCGGCCCGGCATAATCCGGCAACCCGCCCAAAGCAGCCACGATCTTCCGGCGGACGATCTCCTTGCGCCGCTCGGCGTCGGCGACGGTACGGACTGCGGCGATCTCCTTCTCACGGGCGTCAAGCTGCCCTTGCGCGATCTTGTCCATCCAGCGAAGAAGCGGGTCCCCGGTGGGCGCCTGCGCCGACAGAGGCAGTACCAGAAGACCCGCGCCGAGCAGCATCATACTGACTTTCATACTGGATTAGCGACTCCTTATCAGGCGGCCTTCGGCGGAAGGATCCGTCTTGCGTTTCCCTCAAACAGCATGGTCTTCCTGGTTTCAGGCAGGCCGGATTCCTGCACTTTGAGCAGAGCGGCTTCAAAATAAAACAACGGGAAGTTGGAGCCGAACAGAACGCGCTCCGGCGGAAGCTGCTCCTCCAGGCGGGCGACTCCTTCAATCCCTTCCACCATGGAAAGGTCAAAGTATAGCTCTCCGGCATCCGCCAGCGGCGCGATCCGCTGTTCCCGCAGCGCGGGCCACCAGTTCAGCAGAATCAACCGCGTCGAAGGCTGGCTCTTGACCACTTCAGCCAGGGCCGAAAGATCGACAGGCGGCACTCGCATCAGCGGGTGCTGTGTCCGTATGTCTTCCATGGAAACCACGAGCTGCACGATCAGGCCGCTGGCCGCCGCCATATGCAACAGCTCCGCGAAGACAGGATCTTTCAGTTCGTATCCGTGATAGTTGGGGTGCAGCCTTATGCCCGGCATCCTGTGGTCCTGTGCGCAGCGCCGCAGATCCTCCCGCCAGTCGGGAAGCTTCGGATTGATCGACCCGAAAGGCGCCAGGAAGCCTTTGCCATAAGTATTGCACTCGACCGCTAATCTGGCGTTGACACCGCCGATATCCTTGTGCAGAATCCCGTCGAAACTTCCCGCCCAGGCCTGCACCACATTCCGCTGGCGCAGCCGCGCCACCAGGTCCGGAGTCTCGTCTCCCGCGAGACGGCGAAATGGCCAGCGCGAGATATTGACGTTTGTGTCGACGATCATGCCTGGTATCCTTTGGCTCGCAAAGCGGGTGTCAACAGCCTGCGCAGATTCCCGCCCAGCACCAGTTCTTTGGCGGAATCGGGGATATCGGCTCCCATAACCTTGGCGAGTTGGGAGGCGAAGCTCCTGCCGCCGACGTCGCTGCCGTAAACCACTCTTTCGGGACCGAGCTCACGAACGGCCATCTCCACGACACCGGCAGTGGGATCGAATCCCGCGATTCCAGCGCAGATGTTCCTGGTGCTCCGGATGATGCGAATGCCGCGCTCCCAATCTCCCCCCGTGTGAGCGCATATGAAATTGGCGCCGGGATGCCGGCGCGCGAGCTCGACCAAGTCATAGGGAGTGGATTCGCCCGGCAAATTGCCGTCCGCCTTCAGCCACGTATGCTGCAGAATGGGCGCCTTCATGGAAATGGCCCGCTCGACAATCGGATCCATTTCCGGCGCGTTGCATCGCATGTCGGCTTCCAGTTCTCCAATTCCAACCATGGGTCCGTCGCGTACGCAACGATCGAACTCCTGCAGGCTGAAATCAAGGAAACTGGGACTCAGGTAAACAGAACCGTAGGCCCGTTCGGGAAAGCGGCGCACAGCGCGCAGCACCCGGTCGTTCTCCTCCCGGAGTTGATCCCGGGTGGGATGCAGGTCGGCCGAGTAGCCTTGGGAGAGGACGATCCGCTCAATGCCTAAACGATCGGCGCACCGGATCAGCACCTCCATCCGTGCTTCGGGGGTGTCGCCCGGCGCCGAATGGAGGTGAGAATGGTTGTCCCAAATTCTGAAACGCCGGACCGCGGTCTGGGCCGCGTAGAGCCGCCGACTGCCGCCGAGAAGCGCCGATGCGCCGCCCGCCACCAGCGAATTGAGAAGACTCCGGCGAGTGAACATGAATGTCTCCTGTCGCTGTATTGTAAATCGATCGGGCCCGGGAGGTGTATCCTTTGTGGAGCAAGAGGCATCGCATGAAATCCAAGCTGTATCTCCCGACCGCAATTCTGCTCAACGCGATCATGGCATTCGGGCAGGGCGCGGACACCGCCGGGTCGCGATCCTTCGCGGCGAGATGCGCCGGCTGCCACGGAGCAGACGCGCGCGGCACCGACCGTGGCCCCGGCCTTGCCGGCAGCCGCCGCCTGCGAGCCAGATCGATCCCACAGTTGCGAGCTTTGATCCAGAAAGGAGTGCCGGCTTCAGGAATGCCGCCCTTCGATTTGGCGGCCGGTGAGTTGGATGCGCTGGCAGCCCTGGTGCATTCGCTGAACGCACCGGCCGCGGACGAGCCGTTACCCGGGGACGCCAGGGCGGGAGCGCAGTTCTTTCTCGGCAAAGGGCAATGCACATCCTGTCACATGGTGCAGGGGCGCGGGGCTTCCGCCGGACCCGATCTTTCGGATGTCGGAGCCAGGTTGACTGCCGAAGAGATACGCGGGTCGTTGCTCCAACCCGGTACGCGCGCCACCGCAGGCTACGAACTCGTGACGGTTCAGTTGAGCGACGGCCACAGCCTGCGTGGATTCGTCCGCAGCCGAAGCAATTTCGACCTGCACTTGCAGGATTTGCAGGGAAACCTCCACGCCCTCGCCAAAGACCAGGTGGAGCGGATCGAGGCTGACGGAGGATCGCCCATGCCTCCGCTCCATGCAAGCCCTGAGGAATTGAACAACCTGATCGCGTACCTCGCCCGCCTTACCGGCATCAAACCCGGAACACCCGCGATGACTCAAACTCGCCAGGCGGGCGATATCGACTTCTCGAGAATCGTGGAGTCCCGCCCGGGCGACTGGCTGACCTATGACGGAGACCTGAGCGGAAATCGATACAGCCTACTGACTCAGATCAACCGGTCCAATGTGCGCGGGCTGGCGCCCAAATGGATCTTCTCAGTCCCACTGTGGGCACAGTTCCTGCCGGACACTTCGTACTACCAGGAAAACATGAAGTACTTCGGCCTGGAGGTGACACCGTTGGTCGCCGATGGCATCATGTACCTGACTGGACCCCAGTCGGTGTATGCGCTGGATGCCCTCACCGGCCGCCCCATCTGGCAGTATTCCCGCCCGCGGACGCCGGGAATTGTGAGCGATGCGTCCTTAGGCACGAACCGGGGGGTCGCCATTCTTGGAGACAGGATCTTTCGGGTGACGGATAACGCGCACCTGATTGCCTTGAATCGCACCACGGGCAGCCTGGTGTGGGAAGTGGCGATGCCGGACGAACCTCAGCGCTACGGTTCGACGGTCGCCCCGCTCATTGTCAATGACATGGTGGTGGCGGGCGTTTCCGGCGGGGATTGGGGCATCCGCGGGTTTCTGGCTGCTTACAAGGCCGCGACCGGCGAACGGGCCTGGCGCTTCTGGACCGTGCCGCGGAATGGCGAGCCGGGGTCGGACACCTGGCAGGGGAAGGATCCGGAGTTCGGAGGGGGGTCGAACTGGCTGACCGGCACCTACGATCCCGAAACCAGGACTCTCTATTGGCCCACTGCCACTCCCTACCCGAATACCGACGATCGCGACCGGCCCGGCGACAACCTCTTTACCGAATGCGTGCTGGCCCTCGACCCGGATACCGGGAAGCTGAAGTGGCATTATCAGTTCACGCCGCACGATGTCCACGTCTGGGACGCCACGGAGCCTCCCGTCCTGGTGAATGCGCGCTATCACGGAGAGAATCGAAAGCTGCTCGTGCAGGGCAATCGGAACGGCTTTTTCTACGTCCTGGACCGCACCAACGGCAAAGTCCTGTTGGCCAAGAAATTCGTGGAGCAGGTGACCTGGGCCAGCGGAATCGGCGCCGACGGGCGTCCACAGCTTCTGCCGCCGGGCGACCTGGTATGTCCGGAAGACGCGACCAACTGGGGCGCAACCGCCTATAGTCCCGTCACGCGTCTCTTTTACCTCATGGCTCTGGAGAAGTGCACCGTCCGCCTGTTGCCCGGCAATTGGAATAAGGAGCATCCGGTGGAGAAGCCCGGCAAAAAGTATCTACGCGCGCTTGACATTGAGACCGGGAGGGTGGTCTGGGAGGTTCCACAAATCGGGCCAACGGATGGCAAGAAATGGGCCGGCGTTTTGGCAACGGCGGGCGGGACCCTGTTTTACGGAGATCCGAACGGAGATTTCGTGGCCGTCGACGAGCGCGACGGAAAGGACCTCTGGCACTTCCCGACGAACGAAATTATCAAGTCGTCGCCGATGACGTACTCGGTCAACGGCAAACAATTCGTGGCCATCGCGGCCGGTCCGAGTATCGTGGCGTTTGGCTTGCCCTGATGAGGTGGGCCGTGGACATTTCGAAAATATTCTGCTCCCGCACTGTTTAGCCCCTGTTTAGCCCCGTTCAATGCCGTTCACTTAAGCCGGTGAGTGCGCTGAAGAGACTTTGCGACTCCTGCCGCGGAAAAGGGGACCAGTTTCCGAGTGGGGCGTAATCCAGGAATTGAGCGTCGGTCAGAGGCTGACACCGTTTCATGGGAGGGATTGGCTGCTCAGCGTAGATCTAACAGTTGCTCCACCGTCATCCCCGCTTCGTTCAGAATCTGCCGAAGAGTACCAGGCCGGACATGCTTGTGGTCCGGCACGACCACGCGAGCATACGGACTGTCACGTCTGAGGATGATGTGACTACCCCTTCGGCGGTTCACCACAAACCCCACGCGTAGAAGCACGTTTACCAGTTCCTGGCCGGAAATACCGTCGGCAGTTTCACTGGTGGCTGCTGGTCACTAGTTCGAAGTATTCTCTTCCCGCTTCAGTCGGTACCGGATCGCCCGAGGCGATACAGTCTTCGACGTACAGATCTGCTGCTTCGCGGATGTTCTTCATGACCTCGTCACGAGTGTCACCTTGAGACGCGCAGCCGGGCAGGGCCGGCACGGTGGCGACGTAACCGCCGTCTGCTTCACGCTCAAGGACAACTGTATAGCGCATGGAGAATGGCCCTCGATCCCCATGATAGCAGCCAACAGCGGGGGTCGCGGCGCTGCCTTCGTTTCACACCCACCGACAGTGGCTTTTCGCGGGGCGAATCGCCGAAGGCGGAATTCCCGGCGGAATGGAGACAAAGGCTTGTTTGCGAAGAATGTTACCCTCGTCCAGTGACGGAAACAGCGGCCTCTGGGATATGGATCGGCAGTTTCGACGTCAAGTTGACGGAAAACGCCCCTACCCGTAGAAGTGCCGCTGCCGTTCCGCCCGCATTGTCGGCCACTCGGAAAAAGAGGCGGCGGCCACATGCGACGCAGCACGCCTGACTTCCTCAGGCCGGTCGGTTGACGCGGACGAGGTGGTTTCTCATATCGCCCGCCTCCGCTACAGCCGTATCAATTCTCTGTGCCGGTCCCGAAAAATCCGGGTCAACTGCGCACACCACAATCCTGAATGAACGGCGATCCGCTGCCGGTGGAGCCGCAAGAAATGCCGGCGGTTGTGCGATAAGAGGATTCGGTCGTGGCTCGCAGCAAAGGCGAGCACCTCCTCGCCGGGTATGGACGCGTTCGCATTACCCGCTTCCAGTGAGGTCACCACATCGGCGCCCAGCCGTCGCAGTTCCACTACCAATGGCAGCGCGATGTTTTCGTTGGAATAGTAACGCGCCAATTACGCCGCCTCGTTCTCGCGAATCTGCGTTTCAATTTCGGCGGCGTGAGATCGGACGTAAGCCCATGCGTTTACCAGATCGTCCGCCCGCAACGTGGGATATGCCGCAAGCAGAGTCTGCTGACTGGCTCCGAGGCGTCGCGCCTGTTCCAGGAGCCATACGGGTATCCGCGTCCTGACAATACAGGGTTCGCCTCCGCATACATCCGGCCGGGAATCGATACCGGGAAACGCTTCAGCCAGTTGCTGGACCACCAGTTTCAAGACCTGGGCTCGCTCTCCGGGCGACAACATGGGGAGCAGTTTCTCGATATCGCTCAAGCCTGCCCTTCGCTTCGATTGTCGCTGATGGCGAACGGCAATGCCACTGGGTGGAGGGGAAGTTGGCTCCACAACCGCAATCCGGGAAGTGTCGGGCTAATCCTGAAGTGAACCGTACTGTGTTTACCGGCCTTCGCGCGCCCGCTGCTGGTACACGGCGCTGGCCTGTTCGAAGGCTGCGATGGAAGACTTCCTGTCCTCGGCGCTGGCGAACCGCGCATCCGCTTTCAGCCAGTCGATGGCGTGCTGCAGGTAGCCAACATAGTATTGCGCGTCGTCCCAACTCCGCACCGGCTTGCCGTCGACAGTGGCATAGACGGGCGACGTGTGGGCGAAGACGTTCTCCGGCCGCCGCGTTCCGTACAGGCTGCTGAACAGAGTCCCTTCGCCGCGGTGGATTTCGCTGAAATTCACGGCCGGATACCGCCCCAGGTCCTCCATGGCGCGCGCCGCGATCCAGCAACTTCCGCGAAGGGGATACTCCAGCCGGATCTCTGCTGTGTGGCGCGGACCGCTCGGTGACGCCGCGGCGATCACCTCGCCGTTGCGCACGATTTCCAGTTTGTCGTAAGGCAGTTGCGATTCCGCGCGCGCGAGAATCTCGAGCGCCCGGTCCTTCCCGGAAGCCAGCGCGAGGTGCGCGCCCGGCCCCTGCCGGTTCACCGTGAACGTCATGATGGGATTGTTGCTCACGAACGTGCGGCCCCG
>Ga0116221_1001738_pt1 | contig 14471 bp, 13 predicted proteins | sample Sb_taG_5_FD_88965 | JGI IMG/M metagenome (GOLD analysis project Ga0116221, IMG submission 88965) | Peat soil microbial communities from Weissenstadt, Germany - Sb_50d_8_FC metaG | ecosystem: Environmental > Terrestrial > Soil > Wetlands > Peat | place: Germany: Weissenstadt | collected 2010-09-21 | reverse complement strand
TGTATCGGGGGTTTGAACGTACGCGGGGCACTTGAGCACATACGAACGAAAGTCGCCGCAGTATCAGGCAGGCAATATCCGGGCAACCTGCGCCCGGGGGCGCATGGCCTCAAGCTGGAACGGGAGGGTGAAGCGCTCCCAGTAACACCGAACGCAAACGCCGAAGCGCATTTCGAATCGCAACCACATGAACACAATCCACGGAAGGAAAACCTACCATCCAGATTCACAATGTCCGGTCAGCCGCTTGCTGCCTCGCACTGCTCGCGGCGGCCGAGATCGCGCACGCGGCGTCCTTGAGCAACACCGACAAGCAATTCATGATCTCTGCAGCGAAGGCCGACATGACCGAAGCCCACGAAGGTCAGATGGCCGAAAACCAAGCCAGGCGCACTGACGTGAAAGACTTCGCCAAGACGCTGGTCAAGGACCACACTGAATCGTACGAGCACCTCACGGAGCTCGCCGCGAAGACCGGGGCTTCGATTCCGAAGGGGATTAACACCTCCAAAGACCGGGCGATCCAACAGTTGGTCCACTTGAAAGGCGACCGCTTCGACCGCCAGTTCGCCAGAGACGAGATTGCGGCCCATCGTCAGGCGGTCGTCGCCTTCAAGAGCGAGGCAGCGCACGGGCACGACGCTGATGTGAAGGCCTATGCCACGAAAATGATTCCCGTTCTGGAGAAACACCTCCATCTCGCCGAGGAGTGCGCAAAGCCCGCCAGGCACGGTTGATCCGCCCGTATACGCGCTTAATCTTAACGATGGGCAGCAGGCAGCCGGTTGGCTCTTCCTCGAAGACGAAAGCAAAAACCACACGTTGGACCCGCTTCAGCGTGCGGTTCATGGCCTATGCCCTTTGATTCGCCGTTCTAAGCACGTACTTCGTCGGACCGCTCCCGCGCTGCCGATTCTCGCGGTTCGAAGGAAGAGCTACGGCATCAAGCGACTGTTGCGTCCAAACGGTCAGAATGCGCGCGGAAGCCGCGCGTGGGGGATAATGGATCCTGCACGACGACCCAGCGGACGCGGATGCACATGCCGGCCTCGGTGAAGCGGAATTCGCGCGAGCGAACTATCGCGCGGCAGAGCGGGAATTCCAGGCCGCGCTACGGTCGGCCCCCGATGACCAGGCCGCAAGGAAACGCCTCGACCTATGCAATGAACTGCTGATGCTGGATCCCATGGAGAGAGGCCTTGGCACGTCGGAGCGTTTCCGCCGGAGCCTCAATCTGGTCGATCTGACGCGGAACGAAGCCAGGCAATGTGCGGGTGAGAATCCTCCGCCGGAATTGCAGGAATTGCTCGAGCAGGCAGGGAAGGCGCTCGAAGCCCAGGTGAGCGCGGCTCACCAAGGCGAGGTTTCCGAGCAGAATCTGGATATTGCCGAGCAGCTCTGGCGCGCGCGCAAGAAGGAATGCAAGCCACCGCCTGCTACCGATAGCCCGCTTGCATTGGTTCTGGCGAGACTAGCTCAGTAAAATCAGAGTGTCGTCCTCGGTCCTACGAAAAATCACTGATGGAACTGCCTGCCGCTTCAACAACTTACAAATCCACGACTCCCAATAAATTCCCCAACGGGCCGATTAATTTTTCATCCATCTCCGGTAGGCACGCGTAGCGCGCCATTTCGAGTCACAAGCCTTTCGGGAAAATTTTGGCCTTTATTTAGCCTTTTGATTCAAACACTTAGTCAAAAACTCGTGGACCAAAAACCCAACTTCCCAATTTCTATCTGCTGTACTAAGAATGGGAGGAGATCTATGCGCCAACTTCCATCTACGCCAACCACACCACAACCGCCGCCCACGCCAGCCTTTTGTGACGGATCTTGTAAAAACACCCCTCCCGATGCGTCACAAAAATCCTACCCCTCTCCGCAATCAACAGAAACAAAGGAACTTAAAGCGCCACCACAAATAAACCGACATGCCCCGTCTTTGGCGTCACATGCGTCACACCCGTTCTCCGCCCCTAGGGAGACGCATATTGTAAAAACCACCCTCCCGATGCGTCTCCCGATTTTCACCCCGGCCCGCAACCCAAAGAAACAGAGGAGTTTATAGCCACGTGAAAAATAAACTGACACACCCGATACACATGCGCCTCCGGACGCCCCCGCCGCGCCCCTTTCCAACCTCCTCACCGTGCAGCCTGCCGCACCGGAAGCCTTAGTACAATGGGTACACTCCTATGCAACCAACCCTGAGTTCCGTCGCTCCTCGGGCCGCTCTCGCCGTTGCGTTCATCTCTCTTGCCGCGCTCCTCTCTTCCCAGTCCGCGCCGCGCGAACAGGTCGGCCCGCTGCCCAATGGCGCCTTCCTGCTCAACAGCGGATGGCGCCTCCAACCCGTCGGCAAGCAGATCCCCCTCGACACTCTGCCCATGTCCACCGCGCTCTCGCAGGATGGCAAGTACCTGGCGGTGCTCAACGGCGGCTACCGGCCTCCCAGCGTCAGCGTCCTCGATACCGCGTCGGGCCGCGTGGTGTCCAGCGTCCCCGTGCCCGACGGATGGCTGGGCCTGGCCTTCGCGCCCAAAAGCGATAAGCTCTACGTGGGCGGCGGAACCAAGGCCGCCGTGTACGAATTCACCCTCGCCAACGGAACTCTCACGCCTGCCCGCACCTTCCCGCTCGTCGCGGGCACTCCCGCCGATCGCGATTTCACCGCCGACGTCGCCTTCTCACCCGACGGCCGCCTGCTCTACGCCGCCGAGTTGTACAAGGATTCCATCGCGGTCATCAATCCGCAATCCGGCATGGTGATCAACCGCTACAAGACCGGGCGGCGACCCTATCGCATTCTGTTCCACCCCGATGGCAAGTCGTTCTTCGTCACCCACTGGGCCGATGGCTCCGTGGGCCACTACCACACTGCCAACGGCAGCGTGCTGGCCAACCTGCGGCTCGGCGCCCACCCCACCGATATGGTGTGGCGCGATGGCGGTCCGGGCGAAGTCGCGCCGGGTGAGCCTACCTGGGCCGCGCGCCTTTTCGTCGCCGCCGCGCACACCAACACCGTCTTCACGGTCGGTGTCAGCTCCGCCAAAGAGCTGACCGTGGTGGAGCACATCAACGTCTCCATGACGCCGCGGCAGCCGCTGGGCATGACTCCCTCGGCCCTGGCCCTCAGCCCCGATGGCAAGCGGCTCTACGTCGCCTGCTCGGATGGCAACGTGGCGGCGGTGGTCGACGTTTCGGGCGAGCGCAGCAACATGGAAGGATTCATCCCCACCGGCTGGTATCCTACGGCGGTTCGCGCCCTGGCGTCCGGCACTCTCGTGGTGATCAACGGCAAGGGCCTGCGCTCCTATCCCAATCCGGATGGACCCAATCCCACCAAGGCGGCGGCTCCGGCGCACGTCGGAATTCCCGGAATCCGTCCGGGTTACGTGGGCTACATGCAGACCGGCACGGCCTCGTGGATCGCGCCCTTCACCGACGACCAGCTCGACGCCTGGACCAAGGCCGCGTTCGCGAATTCGGCCTACCGCGATGAGAAGCTGGACGAGCCCAGTGCTCTCCCGCCCATCCAGCACGTGATCTACATCGTGCGCGAAAACCGCACCTACGACCAGGTGCTCGGCGATATGAAACAGGGCAACGGCGACGCGTCGCTGGTGCTCTTCGGCGAACAGGCCACGCCCAACCTTCACAAGCTGGCCCGCGAATTCGTGCTCCTCGACAACTTCTACGTAAATGCCGACGTGAGCGCCGACGGGCACAACTGGTCCACCGCCGCCATCGCGCCCGACTACGTGGTGAAGATGTGGCCGACCAAGTACGCCAATCGCCGCAAGCCCTACGACTTCGAGGAGCAGGATCCGGCCTCGCTGCCTCCCGCCGGCTACCTGTGGACCAACGCCGCCCAGGCGGGACTCTCCATCCGCAACTTCGGCTACATGGTCAACAACAAGAAGGACGCACCCGCGGGATCCGAACAGATCACCGGCGTGCGCGACCCCGTGCTGGCCAAGGTCACCAACCCGCTGTATCGCGGCTTCGACCTGGAGTATCCGGACATCGAGCGCGCCAAGACCTTCCTAGCCGAATTGGCGGAATACGAGAAGACCGGCAACATGCCCCGCCTGATCGTCATGCGGATGGGCAACGATCACACCAACGGCACCACCGCCGGCAAGCTCGGGCCGCTTTCCTACGCCGCGGACAACGACTACGCGCTGGGCATGCTGGTGGAGGGCGTTTCCAAATCGCGCTTCTGGACCTCGACCCTCATCTGCGTCCTGGAAGACGATGCGCAGAACGGTCCCGACCACGTGGATTCGCACCGCTCGCCGGCCTTCCTGATCTCCTCCTACGTGAAGCGCCACCTGGTGGACGGCACCATGTACAACACCACCTCGATGCTGCGCACCATCGAGCTGCTGCTGGGCCTGCATCCCATGACGCAGTTCGATGCCGCGGCGCGGCCCATGGCGGCGTCCTTTCAGATGACGCCCGACCCGGCCGGTTACGTCGCCGAGAAGCCGCGCATCCCGCTCGACAACCGGAATCCCCCGAACGCGCCGGGCGCCGCGGCGTCCCAGCGCATGGACTTCGATGAAGCCGACCAGAACGACGACAACGAGCTGAACGATATCCTGTGGCGGGCCATCCGGAAGGATGCGCCTCCGCCCCCGGTGCGCAGCTACTTCGGGAAATGATGCCGCGAATCTACCTGTGCTTCCTATGGCACATGCATCAGCCCTTTTATAAGGACTTGATCTCCGGCGAGTACAAACTGCCGTGGACGCGCATGCACGCCCTCAAGGACTACTACGGAATGGTGCGCATTCTGGAGGAGTTCCCGCAAGTCCGCCAGACCTTCAACCTGGTGCCTTCCATGATGGCGCAGGTGGCCGAGTACGCCGCGGGCGAGGCCATCGACCCGTTTCTCAATATGGTCCTGAAGCCCGCCGAGGACCTCACCGATCAGGACCGCACCTTCCTGCTGCGCCACTCCTTCTACTCCGATCCGCAGCGCATGATCTATCGCTACCCGCGCTACGGAGAGCTGTTCGACGCCTGGCAGCGGGAGAAGGCTTCGGGTTCGCGAAGCCTGTTCGGCCCGCAGGAATTCCGCGATCTGCAGATGTGGTCGCAGCTCGCCTGGTTCGACGAGGAGTTCCAGGTTGCCGACCCGGAAGTTCGCGCCTGGATGGAGCGCGGCCGCAACTTCACCCTCGACGACCAGCGCCGCATGGGCGAGAAGCAGCGCGAGATCGTCGGCCAGGTGCTCCCGGAGTATCAAAAGCTCGCCGCCTCGGGACAGGTCGAGATCTCCACCACACCTTATTACCATCCCATTCTGCCGCTGCTGGGCGATTCCAACATTGCCTCCGTGGCGCACCCCGGCGTGCCTCTGCCGCCGCGGTTCCGCTATCCGCAGGACGCGCGGCTCCAGCTCGCCATGGCGCGCGGCTACATCCAGAGGCATTTTGGGGTAGCGCCCATGGGGCTGTGGCCCTCGGAGGGCTCGGTTTCCGACGAGGTCTTCACCATCGCCGCCGAACTGGGCTTCGAGTGGGCGGCCACCGATAGCGGCGTGCTCAACCGGACGCTCGACCGCGCCGTGCCGGTCGAGGGGCTGTACCGGCCTTACCGCTGGCAGCAGCAGCACCACCGCATGGGCGTGATTTTCCGCGATCATTTCATGAGCGACCTGATCGGGTTCGTCTACTCCAAGATGGAAGCCGGGGCGGCGGCGGACGACTTCCTGCGGCGCATCCGCGAGAATGCGTCGGGCCTTCTTTCCGCCGGCCGCGACGCGCTGGTGCCCATCATCCTCGATGGCGAAAACGCCTGGGAATACTACTATCAAAACGGCCGTCCCTTCCTGCGGGCGTTGTACCGAAAGATCTCCGAGGACCCACGCTTCAGCGCCGTAACGGTGAGCGAGGCGCTCCGCCAACTGGCGCCCGATCCGATCGATCACATCTTTCCGGCTTCTTGGATCAACGCCAATTTCGACGTGTGGATCGGCGCCGAGGAAGACAACCAGGCGTGGTCGCAGCTCCTGCGCGCGCGCCAGACGTACGATGTGGCGGGCAACGTCCCCGACGACAAGCGCAAAATGGCGCTCGAAGAACTGCTGATCGCCGAAGGCAGCGACTGGTGCTGGTGGTACGGACCGGAGCACGAATCCGTCAATCGCGAAGAGTTCGACCAGCTCTACCGCAGCCACCTCGCCAACGTCTATCGTTTCCTGAACCTGATGCCTCCGGAGGAGCTTTCGCGGCCCATCCTGCGCACGTCGGTGCCCGCGATATTGATCCAGCCATCCGGCGCCATCACGCCGGTGATCGATGGCGAAGTGACTTCCTATTTCGAATGGCTCGGCGCCGGAGTCTATCACGTGGACGAACGCTCCGGTTCGATGCACGGCAAGAAGTTCCTGGTGAAGGAAGTGTACTTCGGCTCCGATGGCGCGAGCTTTTTCCTGCGCGTCGACTTCCACCCCGGTTACCAGCAGGAGCTTTCCGGAATGCAAGCGCAGTTGACCGTGCAATCGCTCGATGGCGCGCCGGGCGCCAACATCGCTGTGCGCCTGGCGCCCGGCGGTGTCGAAATCACGAGCCAATCGGTCAAACCAGTCGACTGCGCGCTCGGCCGTGTGTTGGAGGTGCGGCTCCCGCTGGCGGCCATGTCGATCGCCCGAGGCGCCGGTCTGCGATTCCAGTTCTCCCTGTGGCAGGGCGGCCTGCCGTTCGACGCCATTCCGCGGCAAGGCTGGATCGAGATGCGCACCACAGACCCCGCCGACATGGCCGCGTGACTCTTGGTACAATAAATGGAGTTATGGCAATTCCCAATGTAAAGCGGTTCCGGCCTTTCTGCCCGACCTGCAACGACAGTTTCACCCTGATGGCCGTCCTGCCGAAGGACGCCAATGTGGACGGTTACCTGGCGGATGCTGTGGCGCGCCACGATCATAAGGCGTTCCAGGAGTCCAAGGTGCTGCACTTCAAAGTCCGCGTTGGCCAACAGAAGCAGAAGAAGGCCAAGTAAGAGAGCGAGCGGGGTTGGCCTAGCGGTCGGGCGTCAGCCTTCCAAGCTGATTTACACGGGTTCGATTCCCGTACCCCGCTCCAGCTTCTTCTCTTGTGACCGAGTACCCCATTCTCAACGCCCTGATCTTTGCGGGTCTGGGCATCCTTGTTTTTGTTGCCGCCGCGGTGATCGTTTCCAAGCTCGCTCCGTTCGATCTCTGGAAGGAGATCGTGCACGAGCACAACGTGGCCGCCGCCATTCTGGCCGGCGCGGTCGCGCTAGGCATCTGCTGGATCATCGCCGCCACGATGCATTAAGTCACGGCGGGTGGCACAGGCATTCCTGCCTGTGTTGCTTGGTTCGGAAGGCGGCGTCACACACACAGGCAAGAATGCCTGTGCCACCGTCAGCGCCTCGGGCAGTTCACCGAGGCTTTCGATCCTCAAGTGCGCGCGGGCAATTTCCGGACGACGCGCGTGCAGGTAACCCCACGGTCCTCTTCGAATAAACACCGCGATCATGCCCGCTTCCAGCGCCGGAAGAATGTCGTTGTCGAGCCGGTCGCCCACGTAGGCGATTTCGCCCGGTGCGGCCTGCGCCTCCTCGGCGAGTTTCTGGAAGAAGAGCGGCGATGGCTTCTCCACTTTCCAGCGCGCGGACGAGGCCACGAAATCGACCGGCAAACCCTCGAGTGCCGGCTCGATGCCTTCCGGCTGATTCCCGGCGACCCCGATCCGCAGGCCCTGCCGGTCGAGCGCATGCAGGCACAGGGCGGCATCCGGATAGAGGTCGCAAGCTTCGAACACATCCGGAAACCCGATCCGCGCCGGATCGAATCCCGGGCGCAGGATCTCGAAGACGCGGCGGTGGTGTTCGCCGCGCTCGATGACCGCGCCGAGCACGGCGAAGAGCACGTGCGCGGGCACCCCCAGCCGATCGGCCCACCGGCGCCACAGCCGGCTTTCATCCACCAGCGTTTCACCCACATCGAACACCACGGTAGTGATCATTTGCCGCCTTTGTGCCACTATAGATCTTATGTTGTTCGAGTCCGACAAAGTGATGTTTGAGATCTATCGCGAGACCGAGTACACCGGCAAATACCGGGTCGTCTACTTTACCGAACTGCAAGACCATAACAAGGAAACCGAAATCAACCACGCGCTGGCCGGCGAACATTTCTTCGACGGATTCATCAAGAACTTCGGCAAGGACGAAGCCAAGGAGATCATCCGATCCCTCCTCGACCGCCTGAACAACGGCGAACGCCTGGATCCGCACGAAGTCGAGCGCGCGCTCGGCGAGCACATGGCCTGACCCCGTTGCGCATCACCCGTTTTCCCAGCATTACCGAACCCCAGTTCTTCGGCTGCGTCTCCGCATTCGTGGACTCGCTGGCCGGCGAGTTGAATTCCGCATCCATCGCGCTGCGCCGCCTGGAAGGGCAATCGAAGGGATCGGCGTTCGCTTACGAAATGACGCTCGATACGCACCGCTACGGAGCGCTGATCGTCCTCGACCGCTGGTCCACGCTGGTCCGCGCTTTCGGACCGCACCTGGAGATTTCGCGACGCCCGTCGATCGTCGAAAGAGCGCCCGAGCGGGTCGCGGCGGCGGAAGACTTTCTGGGCCGGGCCAACCGGCTTATCGACGCCGCGGACCGGTACAGCGGCGAGATGGTGGAGGCGTGTATCGCGGCCTTCCAATCGCTCAACACCACGTTTGCCGAGGAGCGCGCCGAAGCGGAGCAGTCCGGGAAGCTCGGCCCCATGCTGCCCGGCGAATACCGGGAAGCGCGGCGCATCTTCCTGGAGGATCTGGCGGCGAGGTAGGAGGAACAACACAGGCAGGAATGCCTGTGCCACGCTACTTGGACAGCTCCTTGAGCTTGGCGTCGAACATCACGTACGGCTGGGCCCCGACCACCAGCTCGCCGTCAACGCCATCCGGAGTGCTCTTGCCGATCACGAACGTGGGCGTGGCGTTGGCCCCGATCTTCATGGCCTCCAGCACATCCGTCTGCACGGCGTTCTTGTACTTCTCGCTCTCGACGCACGTGCGCATGACAGCCGTATCCATCTTCAGATCGCCGGCGAAGCCCAGGATGTTCTCCAGATCGAGCTTGTCGGGATTCGAGCCCATGACGTCGCGCAATTTCCAGAACTGGCCCTGGTCGGCGGCGCAGCGTGCCGCTTCGGCCGCGCGCATGGCGTTGGCATGGAAATCGAGCGGCATGTCGCGGCTGTAAAAGCGCACCTTGCCGGTATCGATGTAGTTCTTCTTCAGGTCGGGGAAGGAGGCGACGTGGAACCGCTGGCAGAACGGGCACTGGTAGTCGGTGAACTCCACGACGGTGAGCGGCGCGTCCTTCGAGCCGAGCATGGCAAAGCCCTCCAGGTTCAGCTTGGCGCGCGTGATTTCCTCCTTCTGCTCCTTGGCGCCCTGCTTCTCCAGCAACTGCCGGATCAGGCGCAGCTCGTTCAGGATCTGGTCGGCTTGCTGGCGCGTGATGCCCGGTTCTTGCGCAGGCGCCACCTGCGCGCCGAGCGGCAGCGGCGCCATCAGCACGAGTGCCAGGGGGAGCGCCGCGAATATCGCAAAGCGGAAATGGCTCGTCATCTTAGTTCCTCTCCAGGATCAGCATGTACTGGCTGCCCGGGACGTGTTCCCGTTCCGAGACCAGGCGGAAGTGGTTCGCCTCGATCTCTTTAATGACATCCGGCTTGTTCAGGCGGATGTGGGTCAGGGCTCTGCCGTTGGGCATCGCATCCTGCGACTTGTAATACTCCACGATCACCAGTTTGCCACCGGGCTTGAGCGCTTTGTGAATGCCCGCCAGCATCTTTTCCGGGTAGTCGAAGTGGTGATAGACGTCGAGGACCAGCACCTGGTCCACCTGGCCTTCCGGCAGATTGGGATCGGTCTCGGTGCCCTTCACGAAAGCGACGTTCTGCAGGTTCTGGTTCTCCGCGCGCTGCTTCGCGGAGGCCAGGAAATCGTCGAAGATGTCTTCGCCGATCACGTGGCCCTGGCGTCCCACGGCGCGGCTCAGGAACGGCAGCATGTAGCCGATGCCGGTTCCCACGTCGGCCACCGTCATGCCGCGCCCGAGCCCCATGGCCTGCACCAACTCGAGCGGCTTCTGCTTTTCGTCGCGAGCGGGGTCGGCCAGACCCTTGGCCACCGACTTGCGGCCGTCCTCGGTCTGGTAGGTCGAGTTGGCCTGCTTCGCGACCTGCGCGGAAAGCACGCCCGCGCACGCCAGGGCAATTACGGCAAATCGTTTCATAATGCAGTCTCCATCGGAAGGGCCAGCGGCTCCTCCCGCATAAAGTCGAGCTGCGACATCTCGTCCACGGCCTCGCGGATGGACTGCTCCGATGTCTCCTCGACGGTGATCACGAACGGCAGGTCGTGCTTGGTGTCGCAGGGCTCCTGCAAGACCGCCTCCAGGCTGATGTGCTTGCTGGCCAGGATGCCGGCGAGCTTGGCGATGATGCCCGGCCGGTCGTCCACGCGGAAGCGCAGGTAGTAGGCGCGCCTCTGCAGCAGGATGGAGACGGGCTTGTTCTCTCCCAGCCGCTCATGCGCGAATGGCGAGACGCGCTCGGGGCTGCCGCTGCGGATCTCGCGCGCCACGCGCATGAGGTCGCTGACCACCGCCACGCCCGTGGGCCGCGCGCCGGCGCCCCATCCATAATAAAAGGTGTCTTCGCCGTACTTTCCCTTCACCCACACGGCGTTGTACGCGCCCTGCACTCCCGCCAGGATGGTGCTCGAAGGGATGAGCGCGGGCCGCACGAAGAGGATCAGCCCGTTGGGCGTGATGCGCGCTCCGCAAATCAGGCGGATGGTGTGCTTCAGCCGGCTGGCGTATTGGAAATCGAGGGGCGAGATGCGGCGGATGCCCTGCATGAAGATATCGGAGGGCGTGATCTTCTCGCCGAACGCCAGGGCCGCCAGCAACACCAGTTTCGAACGCGCGTCGTAGCCATCGATATCGGCGCTCGGGTCGGCCTCGGCATACCCCAGCATCTGCGCCTCCGCCAGGACGCCGGCCAGCGGCACCGAGCGCTTCTCCATCTCGGTGAGCATGTAGTTGCAGGTGCCGTTGAGGATGCCGTAGAGCGCCATGACGCGGTCGCCCGAGATGCCTTCGCGCAAGACCGCATGGATGGGGATGCCGCCGCACACGCTGGCTTCCATGGCCAGGTTGATGCCCGCGCGGATGGCGCGATCCCAGATCTCGGGACCGCACTCGGCCATCAGCTCCTTGTTGGCGGTGACCACGGACTTGCGATTTTCGATGGCGGCATTGACGATGTCCGCCGCCACGGTGGCGCCACCGACGAGTTCGGCGACGATCTGTACGTCGGGGTGCGCGACCACTTCGCGCCAGTCAGTGGTCTTGAGGACTGGCTCGAGCCCGGCGGGAAGTTGCTTGGAGTGCACGGAGCGGCTGCACACCGCGACCACGTTGAGGCGGTATCCGAGCTTGAGGGCGATCTGGTGGCTGTTTTCCGCGAGGATCGACAGCGTCCCCGTGCCCACGTTGCCCAGCCCCACGATCCCGACGTTCACTTCCTCCATATGAGTCTCATGATAACAGGGGCCGGGGTTGGGGGCCGGGGGCCGGGGTTGGGGTGACGAAGGTGACGATGAATCAGGGTATGTCGATTTATTATTGGTGCTGTTCTAACCTCCTCTGTTTCTGTGGGTTGCGGAGACGGCTCGGAATTTTGTGACGATGATTTGTCATTTTGTGGAAAATCATCGTCACAAGGTCCGGTGCGGGGATCGACAATGTGGGCGCCTGCGTGTAAGCGAGTGCGGAGCCGCGAGTTTCGATTGAGCGATTTCATTGCGTTACGATCCCGTTTTGAAAAGACGTCGACCCGGATTCCGGCAAGATCAGTCGGTTTTCAGGGGGGTGGCCGTTGAATCCGCTGGAGTTACGCAAATTCTTCCGACCGATCCTTCCGGATTTCGGGGCGATTGGCAGGCGGAAGCGCTGGCGGAAGCGCCACCGGGTAGTGTCCTAAAGGTCGGCTGGCTGTTTCCCCGCGGCTGGGAAATACGAAGTGATAACCCGCCCCCAGCCGAGATTGCAGCGGGATTACTGCACCTACCCGCGAACCACCGGCCCCCAATCGGTCGCCCCAAACCGGCCTCCGACCCCCACCAGATGTGGAAATTTGAAGATTCCTGCAAAAAACAATTTGCAATCGGAATGTTTTCTGATATTCTATTATCGCTCTGGCACTCAAGTAACCGCGCGAGGGAACATGGAAACAGCCGCACAAGGCCTTTTGACTCGCGACGAAATGGAGAGCAGGCGCCTGATGGCCGCTCAGGACCTGCAAAGGGGACTTTCGCAGTCCCAGGTTTCCCGGAAGTTCGGGGTAAGCCGCACGACCGCCTCCCGCTGGCATCGTGCGCTGAATGGAAGAGGAGTGGAGTCTCTCCGCAAGCGGCGTGCGCCGGGCCGGCCCTGCCGTCTCACCGCGCAGCAACTGGCGGAGGTGGCCGCACTCTATCAAATGGGACCTCGGGCCGCCGGGTTCGATGCCGACCGCTGGACCACCATGCGCTTCGCCGAGGCGATTCTTGCCCGGTTCGGCGTGCGGTACGATCCCGATCACGCCGGCCGGATCATGCACCGGCTGGGTCTGCGGGAGCGTCGGCGCGTGCACCGGATTCCGGAAGTCATCTACGCGCCGCAGTATCGGGAACCGACCGTCGGCGTGGCGTAAACCCGGACCCCAGAGCCACGCAGGCGGGGTACCCTCTGGGTCCGCCTGCGCCACCACAACGACTGCTGTGTTCGCGAGGGTGGGGCAAGCGTTTTCGCCTGCCAACTAACTCCTCTTACCGTGTCGCCGGGGGCGCGGGCATCGTCTCTTTGACGAACCGCGGCACCATCTGGTCGCGATTGGCCACGTGCCACACCGCGGCCGCGATCACCGTCGAGGCGTTCATCACGTCCTCGGGCACGATGCGCTCGTAGGTATCCAGGTTGGTGTGCCACGTGGTGCTCTGGTATTCGATGGGGTCCTGCTGCAGCCCGATCCCGGCGAGGCCCGCATTGCTGAAGGACGTGCTGTCGGTGCCGCCCACGTTGCGGCTGTTAGAGGGCATGGCCCCGGCCACACCCAGGTCCGCGAAGGGCTCCAGGGCGTTGCGCAGCATGGCCGCGGCTTCCGGAGGGCCAAACACACTGGCGCCGCGCACCCGCCCGGTCCCGGAATCGATGTTGAAATAGCAATCCAGCGTGGCGAATTCCGGCTTGGGATTCTCGAAGCTTCCGAAGTGCTGCTTCACGTAGGCCAGCGAGCCCAGCAGCCCCTCCTCTTCGCCCGACCACAAGCCCACGCGAATGGTGCGGCGTGGCTTCAGCCCCAACGCCTGGATGATGCGCGCCGCTTCCATCATCATGGACGATCCGATGGCGTTGTCCGTCGCGCCGGTGGCCGCGTGCCACGAATCCAGGTGGCCGCCCAGCATCACGATCTCGCCGGCCTTGTCGGTGCCGGGGATCTCCGCGACCACGTTGTACGAGGTTTTGCCTTCCGGGTAATCGCGATTCACGATGTTGAACTCCAGCTTGACGTCCTCGCCATCGGCCAGCAGGCGCTCGATGCGGCCGTAGTCCTCGTTGCGCATCACCACCGTCGGGACGACTTTGGCGGGATCGTAAGTGCGGTTCTGGAACGCCCGAACAAGGCCGTGCTCCATGGCGGCGTCGTTGATGCGCACCAGCGCGCCGTTGGCCAGCAGCCACGCATCCACCATCTCGGTGACCTGCGCGGCGGTGAGCCGGCTGGGGTCGGGCGCGGGCGGCGTGCCGCGCCCGCCGAATGCGCCGCGCCCCGCGTTCGGATTGTTGGGATCGAATTGCGCCTTCACCTGATCGTCGGGCCGGCGCTTCGCGGGCGGATTGAAATTGACCGGGATGACCGCGGCCTTGCCCAGCAGCACCATCTTGCCGCGGATCTTGTCGCGATTGGCCTCCAGCCACTGGGTCAGTTCTTCCTTGGTGGGAGGCAGCCGTTGCGCGGCCCCCCGGCCCGCTCCGCCCCGGCCTGCGGCCGCATCGGTGGCCGCCGGCGGCAAAGGTCCTTGCGGCGGCGCCAATTCGATGGCCGAACCCGCCACGGCGCCCTTGGTCGATGGCGTCCATCCCAGCACTTCGAACTTGAGATTCTCGCGAACCGGCGCCACCATGAAGCCGTAGGCGCTTTCGTTGAGCCATCCCGGATGGCCGAAGTCCCACGCCTCGAGGTGCGCATTCTGGAAGCCCCACCGGGTCAGTTCGGCGACTGCCCAGCGCGCGGCATTCTCGAAATTGGGCGAGCCGGTGAGGCGCGGGCCGTAGCGGTCCGTGAGCATGTGAAGGGTGTGCATCACCTGCGAGTGTTCCGCTTCTTCCTTGCGGATTCTGGCATTGGTGCTTTGGTCCACGCTCTGGGCGAAGATCA
>Ga0116221_1001732_pt1 | contig 14518 bp, 11 predicted proteins | sample Sb_taG_5_FD_88965 | JGI IMG/M metagenome (GOLD analysis project Ga0116221, IMG submission 88965) | Peat soil microbial communities from Weissenstadt, Germany - Sb_50d_8_FC metaG | ecosystem: Environmental > Terrestrial > Soil > Wetlands > Peat | place: Germany: Weissenstadt | collected 2010-09-21 | reverse complement strand
TCCCTTAGCTCGCCGCAGAGGTGCCAGGGTGCTTGCTGTTACCCCGGAGGACCCAGGGTCGAACGAATCGTATCTATCATCGAACGGATTGGACGTTGAGGGCGTATTCTCGGCGGATAGCGTGGGCATGATAGTTCGCGGCACCCCGACCCTTCTGCTTTTGAATGCGGATGGAACCCTCATCGACTCATGGGTCGGCATACTTTCCGAGCGGGATCAAGCAAACGTAGTACGCGAGGTGACGGGATTATGGCGTTAGCAATTTTACGGGGAGCGCAAATGACGTGGCGCCTCTTGCTCCTGGGGCTGTTCTCGTGTAGTACTTTCGCCCAGGGCGATGCGCACTTCGCCTTCGACGCAGCTTCTATCAAGATCGCGGGGCCACCTGGCGCGCGGATAATGCCACACGTCGGGTGTAAGGGCGGCCCTGAAACGAGAGATCCCGGCTTATGGATCTGCGAAAATGCCCTCATCTCGATGCTGATCCAGGTGGCGTACGATATAAAAGCATTTCAACTGACATCATCAAGGGGCCTCGGAGGGGGGCTGTTCGACATCACGGCCAGGGTACCGCCAAGAGCGACAAAAGATCAGTTCCGGCTCATGGTACAGGACCTTCTGGCGGAGCGGTTTCGCTTCGCCTCCCATTGGGAGACGAAGGAAATGCCGGTCTATGACATGACCGTCGAAAAGGGCGGTCCCAAGTTTAGCCAGATCCCAGAGGAGCCCGATCCCGGCGCAGGTGGAGGCGCGCCGGGTCAGGGTGTCGAGGTGCCTCGAAGGAACTGGGGTAAGGACGGGTATCCGGATTTGCCGCCGGAGTTCGAAGGTGCCATGCTTATGGTTACTCCAACAAGAGCGCTGCGTGCACGGCTCCAGCTGCCCCACGGGACCATGGAGAAGCTTGCAGCCATGCTGTCGATCCGACTGGCACGGCCGGTAATAGACGGCACGGGTCTAAAGGACACCTATAGGATTTCCATTTACTGGCAACCAGATGAAGCCGGTCTCGGGGGATCAACGGATCCCGCCGGGGCCATGCCGCAGGCGGACAGGGGGCCTTCGCTTGAGATCGCGCTACAGGAGCAACTGGGGCTGAAGCTCGCTTCGAAAAAGGATCGAGTGAAGGTGCTGATGGTCGACCATGTGGACAGTTCTCCTTCGGGGAACTGACGTCAGCGGAGGCTCGCATTGACGCTCCTCGAGTTCGGTCGAATGGCGAAGGGTCGCGAGAGGCGGACTGGAGCGGCAGCGGTGCCACTGGCATCGCTGCACAGAGCCGCCTTTTTGGCCGCACGGCCATGTATCCCGGTGCCGCCGCCCTGCGTTGGCACCGCTGAATCACCCGCCGCGGGGCTCTAGGTGATCATCACTGACCGACGCAAATTATGGCGCCCCCGAGAAGGGGAGCCGATCATTGATGATTGGCAGATGGGCCGCCGCCCTCCCGTGGGCTGGATTCCCGTCGACATATCGTCGGAACACCTCGTTGTGAGATGGATACGGGCTGCGGGCGCTCCGCTCTCTCACCCGTTTTTCGCCGAGTCGATCCTCAGCCTCCGGAGCGGGAACCCGCCTGCGTACGAGTACGAGAGGGTCCTTGACCTGATCGAAGTTGAGCAGGAATGGGGGGCGGCCAACCCCGCCGGCCTTGTCTTCCATATCTCGCGCTGCGGGTCCACTCTGGTCGCGAACTCCCTAAGGCTTGTTCCCGGTGTGCTTGTACTATCGGAAGCTTTGCCGGTTGACAAAGTACTTGGATGGATCGGATCTCCCGCCTCATACTGGGCTCGGCTGGGTACGGCTGTCCTGCCAGCCATAACGGCAGTCTACGGAAGTTACCAGCCTACTGGACCGAGACGTGTTGTCGTCAAGGCCGCGCCGGAGGGGATGGCCGCGCTGCCGGCCATTCGAGCTAGATTCCCCGGCGTTGCATGCCTGGTGGTGGTCCGAAACCCTATCGAGGTGCTGGTGTCAAACGTGGCGAGACCACCCCGGTGGCTGCTCGACTGGTACGGAGACCCGCGACCGCGGTGTCTTGGGACTCCGCCCGCGGCTGCGCTGGCCGAGGGCTTTACGGGCTTCTGCGCGTGGGTTATCGGTCGCTGCTGCTCCGAGGCGGTCGGGGCCCTCGATGGGTCTTGCTGGGTGCTCGACTACGCCGACATCTCTCCCGATACGGTTATTGGGGTTGCGCGGCTGTTCGGTCTCCGGCCGTATCCACAGTTGCGTGAGGAGCTTGGTGGAGTGTTTCGCTCCAATGCCAAACGTCCCGATTTGCCCTTCGAGTCGGACGTGGAGAAGAAGAGCGTCTCCGCCGACGCGGCGATGCTCCGCTGCGTGGCAATGTGGGCGGACGAGCCCTACAGAGCGCTCTTGAGTCACGCCCGGAGAATCTGCGGCACTGTGGAGGCGAACCGTGGCCTTGACGTTTGACGGCCTCATCGCACCCTACAGTACCCGAGCCTTCCTGGACGATTGTGGTTGGCCGTGCCGCAGTCCATATCACGGGCACGGTGGGCAGGCTTTCGGGAGTGGCTTCGTGGCGAACGCTGAATCGGCTGCTCAGCTTTGGCGGCTTGTCGTACCCTCGCCTTCGCCTGTTCAAAGGCGGTGTAGAGTGCCCCGAGCAGCTCTATGTCGAGGCGGGGCACACCGGATCCCCGAGGCTGCTCGTACGTGAGTTGACGAACGCGTTACGTGGGGGAGCGACGCTAGCGATAGAAGCCGTCGACGAGCTCCACGAGCCGATATCCCACCTGTGCGAGGCCCTGGAGGGGGTGTTAGCCGTACCCGTACAGGCCGACATGTTCGCGAGCTGGGGAGAGCCGGCCCTGCCCATCATGCGATGTAATGAGCACGACGTCTTCATCTTTCAGGTGGAAGGGCGCCGAAAGTGGTGGGTCCACTGCCCAATAGCCAACCGCACGGGTACATCCCTGTCGTCAGGGGAGTTTTACCGGGAGGCAACGTGGTGCGGAACGCTCGTTGAGGGCGATCTCTTGTATGTGCCGCGAGCTTGGCACCATCGTGATGAGCCAGAGGACGGCGCTTCCCTTAGCGTAGCCGCAAAGTTTAGGCATCCGACGGGTTTGGATCTCATCGGTAGGGTCGCTCATCAACTGAGCAGCACAAAATTAGGGTCCGGCATCCCGCGCTTCGCTGCTGCGCGCGAGCTGAGCGAGTACCTGACCCTCTTTCAGAGGGAACTGGTCGAGACCGCCGGCAGGGCCGGAGCACTGGTCGGAGCGCTGACCGAAATGCGAATGGTCGCGGATCCGCGAGTTCGCTTTTCGCTGCCATGGAGTGCTGAACAAGTCCCGCTGCCTCCGAGCGGCGATCATCGCCTCGTTCCCCTGATGCGCTTTCCGGATGTCTGTATCAGACACTGCGCGGACGAGGATGCCATCGAAGTGTTCGTCGGGCCGGCCGCGACTCGGTTTGATAGCGCGGTGGCCCCGATTGTGGAGCGTGTTCTCCGTTCAGGAGGCGTAACTATGCGGCAGCTGCTGGAGGCCTTCGAGCCGGAGGTGCCACGCGAGCGCATCCTCCAGTGCGTGGCGCAACTCATTGCTTCGGGCGCGCTGTGGTTGCGGGAGGCAATCGGTCGCCGGTGAATGATCGGCGCGTACCTGGGCATGAACTGGTTCCAGTGCGCGGGCGGAAGCCGACATCGATCTCGGGATATCGCGCTGCCGGAAGGGACGCATAGCCAGGTGCCGTGGTGTCGACGCTGCCGGTCCGGCGGGAACGTGCCCGGCCACCGCGTGCGCCGGGTCGGATTTGGCGCGCGCCACATCGATCGCCATCACGGCCCCTTCCGGATTCACCAGGTCCGAAACATTCGGACGGTTTTCTGGTTTGCAGGCCGCCGGCCAGCCCCAATCCTTCAAAGCCGCCTGGCTGGTGGAGAACAGCCAGTGTCCATCGGGCGAAAACGTCAGCGCGATGGGCGCGTGCCCCACCGGTATCCCGCCGATGATGGAGCTGGCGGCGAATCCCGCGCTGCGGGCGCGTGGGAGGTCGATGACCGTGATGGCGCTCCCGGACTCCTCGCTGACGAACAGCAGCTTGTCGTCGGGGGTCACGTTGGCGTAGATACTCTGCATGTTCCCGCCGTCGGAAAAGGACCCGGCCACAGGCTTGGCGCAGCCCGAAATCAGGCACGGCACGTCGAGGAACACGACGTTGTCGATGGCGGCGGCGATCAGCAGTTTGCCGTCGTGCGTCAGCACGATCCCGGTGGGCGGCGAGGGCAGCGGAACGGTCCGCACCAGGTCCACGCGCCCACCCTTCCGGCTGAGTACGGCGATGCCCGCTCCCTTCCCGCCGCTCGCGTTCATCAAGGAAACGAACGCCCAGCAGCCATCGCCGGACACCGCTACTCCGAATGGCGGCCCAGGCAGCGCAACGGTCAACACGGGCGACGCCAGCGGGTCGTTGCATCCCGTTTGCGCATGCAACGCCGCCGCAAGCACGGCCATCACGAAGAGCGCTGGTACTCGCACAGGAAAGATGATATCGCGTTTGGCGGAGCGCCGTGGCGAGTTAACAAGCCGGTAGCCGCGCCGGCGGTACAATGATTTCTGTGAATCCCTACGCAAGCTTTTTGGGCGATCGTAATGCGCGCGAAGTCATTGGCGAAACTCCGGGGCGATTGGCGGCTCTTGCCGCGCGGCTGGGAGCGGACGGAATGGAGCGCAGCCTGGCGCCCGGCAAATGGCCGGCGCGCGCCATCATTTGTCACCTGGCGGATTGCGAAACGGTCTTCGCGTTCCGCTTGCGGCAGGCGCTGGCCGAGCCCCACTACGTCATTCAGCCGTTCGACCAGGACGTCTGGGCCAAGCCCTACGGCTCGTTCAGCGCGGACGCGGCGCTGGCCGTGTTTTCTACGGTGCGCCGATGGAACCAGGCGCTGCTCGATACCGTGACGCCGGAGCAGTTTTCGAAAAAACTGAGCCACCCCGAACGCGGAGAGATGACCTTCCAGGTGGTGGTGGAGACCATGGCCGGCCACGATCTGAATCATCTGGGACAATTGGAGACCATCGCATCCAAGTGATGGAAGCTGCCGTGGGCCGCGAGGGGATCGCGCGCGCTTACCAGGTGATCCGTCCCTGGATTCGCCGCACCCCGGTCGTGGAAGTGGGGGGCGGCGATTTCGGCCTGGATACCGGGAGCCTGTGGCTCAAGCTGGAGCTGCTGCAGCATACCGGCTCGTTCAAGACGCGCGGCGCCTTCACCAACCTGTTGACCCGCGAGGTTCCTCCGGCGGGCGTGGTGGCGGCATCCGGCGGGAATCACGGCGCGGCGGTGGCGTACGCGGCGATGAAGCTCGGGAAGCCGGCGCGAATCTTCGTGCCGCGCGTCTCTTCGCCGGCTAAGATGGAGCGCATCCGCGGGTACGGCGCGGACCTGGTGGTGACCGGCGAGCGGTATGACGATGCACTGGCGGCGAGCCGGGAGTGGGCGGCCGAATCGGGCGCGCTCACGGTGCACGCCTACGAGCAGGTGGAGACGCTGTTGGGACAGGGAACGGTCGGCCTGGAACTCGAGGAACAGGCGCCCTGGCTCGACACGCTGCTGGTGGCGGTCGGAGGTGGAGGATTGATCGGCGGGATCGCGGCCTGGTATGCGGGACGCGTGCGGATCGTGGGCGTGGAGCCGGAGGCCGCACCGACTCTGGCGCGCGCCTTCGAGGCGGGCCATCCGGTGGATGCGCCGGCGGGAGGAATCGCCGCCGACTCGCTGGCCCCGAAACGTGTCGGCGAGATGATGTTTCCGATCGCACGGGCCTATGTCGAGCGCGCCGTGCTGGTGACGGACGAGGCCATCCAGGCGGCGCAGGAAACGCTGTGGAACGTGCTGCGGGTGGTGGCCGAACCGGGAGGCGCGGCGGCGCTGGCGGCGCTGCTCTCGCATCGGTACCAGCCGGCGGCGGGAGAACGGGTGGGCGTGCTGGTGTGCGGCGGCAATACGACGGCCGTGGATTTTGGCCGGGCCGCTGCTACTGCGCCGCAGCCGCCGCGCGCGGCATCAGCCCCACCTTGCCCCAATCCTTCGGCACCGTAGCGCGGCCCTGCCCGTGCGGCGGTTTCAGTTCCTGGATCCGGATGCTGACGTCCGTTCCGCGCACGTCCACGGCGGTTTCCGCGAAGAACCATCCGTCTTCGTATTTCTTCGAGTTGCGCAGGTGCCCTCCGGAACTGGGCATCGAGAGGTAAGTCACGCCGTCCAGATCGATGTGCAGCATCTGGTGTACGTGGCCGGCAATCACGTAGCGCACTCCGTACCGCTTGGCGAGCTGGTGAAAGGGGAATTGCGGATTGGCGAATGCGGCGTTGATAAGCCAGGACGGGCGGTGCGAGAAGACGAACTTCACGGGCTGGGCCGCGTGGGCTTGCAAATCGGCATCGAGGAACGCCAACTCGGCGTCCGGCAATTCGTCGGAGCGGCTGTTGTCGAGAACCGCGAAGTGCGCGGTACCGTAATCGAAGCTATAGTGCGGGGGGTGCGCGGCGAACTTGCGAAAGAGTTGTTCGGAACGCTCCGACCAGATGTCGTGGTTGCCCGGGACGAGATACAGGGGATACTGGCGGTACGGGGCGACGATCCGCTGCCACTGGCGCCACTGCTCCTCCGCGGCCGAGTCGTCGCCGCCCTCGATGTTATCTCCGACGCTCAGCACGAAGGCCGGATGCAGGGCGGCGGTCTCGCGCCACACCTGTTCGAAGACGCCGGGCTGGGCTTCGCCGGTGCGGTCGCCCAGGATCACGAAGCGGAACGAGTCCGGCGGGGCGGGTCCCGCGAGAGCGGCCAACGCAAGCGTGGCCAAGGCAAGCGCAAATGCCGCGAAAACCAGGAGCCGTCGATTCCCCGTCATCCTTCTGCCACGGTAGCACGCCGTCACCGGATGGATCGGCGTCGCACGCCGGAACCGCACTCCCATCCCAAAATGGTTGGCGGGGAATCGCTTCGCGGCTACAGTCGTGTCATGACGAGGTTGGCTGTCGCACTCGCACTCGTTCCTTGGGCCGTGGCCCAAACCACTCCGAACTTCAGCGGTGTGTGGGAACTGAACCAAGCCCAGAGCAAATCGTCGGGCCACGCGCCCGACCGCATGCGATGCAAAATCGATCAGCAGGGCTCTACCTTCGCGGTCACGTTTCGGGTGACGGCGCGCGGCGAGACTCAGCAGGAGACGCAAAAGTACGCCATCGGCCAGGAGAGCAAGACCGAGATGCACGGCGCTCCCATGACCAGCCATGCCGAGTGGGATGGGGCGACGCTCGCGGTCCGGTCGGTGGCCGTTTTTGCGGGCAAGGAACTGCGCCTGGCCGACCGCTGGAGCCTGTCGGCGGACGGCAACACGCTGACCTTTGCCGAGCGCCACCAATACGGCGCCGACCCGGAAGCCGAAGACGTCCATATCTTCGACCGGCGGCCGGCCGAGTCCTGGGAGCCGGACGCGCCGCCTAAAATGGCCGAAGAGGTATACAAGAATATACAGGTCCTCAAAGGCGTTCCAGCGCCGCGCTTGCGGACAGTAATGACGAACCTTACACAATGGCTGGGCGTGGATTGCGCGCATTGCCACGTGGTGGGTGAGTTCGAAAAGGACGACAAACCCGCGAAACAGACGGCCAGAAAAATGTTTCAGATGGTTCGCGGCATCGGTCACGATTATTTCGGGGACGCCAACCCGGTGACCTGTTGGACGTGCCATCGCGGGCAGCCGAAGCCGCAGTTTCTGCCGCCGCAATAGAGCTTCTGCGAAGGGCTTCTGCGAAGTCCGGGCGCTCAAATGTTCAGCCGGTCGCGATAGGCTTTGCTCAACGTAAGTTGTTGCCCGTTCCGCAGAATGATGGCGTAGTCCCCGCGGAACAGCGGCTGCAGTTCCTTAATGCGGTCCAGGTTGACGATGGACGAGCGATGGACCCGCACGAATTTTTCGGGCGGCAGGCATGCTTCCATCTGCGCCATCGTGGTGCGGTGCAGATAGGTCTCCTTTCCGGCATGCATCCGCACATAGTTGCCGGCGGCCTCCAGCCAATCCAACTCATCGAACCGCACGAAGCAGACGCGCCCGCCGCACCGGATCACCAGGCGGCCCGGCCCTTGCTTGCGCTGTTTCCATTCGTCCAGCATGCTGTGGAGGCGTTCGCTGAGGCCGCTGGTGGAGCAGCGCATGTGCTCCATACGGACGCGCGCCAGCGACTTCGAGAAGCGCTCGCGGTCGAACGGCTTCAGAAGATAATCCAGCGCTCGCGCTTCAAACGCCTGCACGGCATACTGATCGAAGGCGGTCACGAAGACAATAATCGGCATGGCGGAGCGGTCGATCCGTTCCAGCACGCCGAAGCCGTCGAGCTCCGGCATCTGGACATCCAGAAATACGACATCCGGCGCGCTGTTCCGAATCGCCGCGATGGCGGCCTCCCCGTCGGAACATTCGCCCACGATCTCGACCTCCGGCTCGGCGGCCAGCAGGGTGCGGATTCGCTCGCGCGCCAGCGGCTCGTCATCCACGATCAGAATTTTCATCACCCGCCTCCGTACGCTTCGGTATGGTCAGCCGCACTTGAAAACCTCCCCTCGGTCCGTTGCGCATCTCCAGGCGCGATCCGCTTCCATATAACCGGTCGAGCCGCGCCCGCGTCCTCGAGATGCCGACGCCTTCCAAAATCTCGCCGTGCGAACCGCGGCCATCGTCCAAGACCTCGATCCTCAGGCAGCCTTCTTCCAACCGTGCGCCCACTTCGATGCGGCCGCGTGCCGCGTGCGGCGCGATGCCGTGCCGTACCGCGTTCTCTACCAGCGGTTGCAGAATGAGGTTCGGCACCAGCAGGTGAAGAGTCTCCGGATCGATGCTCCGCCGCACTTCCAACCGGTCCCCAAAACGCGCCTGTTCGATCTCGAGATATTTGTCGAGACACTCGATTTCCTGTTTCAGGGTAACCTCCTGCTCTCCCGCGCTGTTCAATGTGAGCCGCAGAAACTCGCTGAGCCTGCTGATCATGCGGTCGGCGCTTTCGACATCGCGATGCATCAGCGTGGAGATGGAATGCAGGGTGTTGAACAGGAAATGCGGCTGGAGCTGCATCTTCAGCACATCGAGCTGGGCCTGCGCCAGTTGCGCCTCCAACTGGCTGGACCGCAACTGCCTCATCCGGTACTGCCGATAGTACTCGATGCCGTGCCGCACGCCGAACACCACCCAGCACGTAAGCACATCCGCATGGAACCGGCTCATGAATACCACGCGCGCCGCGCTCGGCGAATTCCGATAGCCGGCCAGCGGCAGCATGCGCACAAATACCGTCAGGTGCAGCCACCCGAAAGCAATGCCCGCCAGAAACAGGAGCGGCCCCGTCCACCAGTAGTTCTCCCGCTTTACCACGAGCCGGCCAGCCACAAGAAAGAGCATCGGCGTCAGCACGGCCCAGAGATACGAATCGATGGCCGAAACCCCGAGAGCCAACCTCCATGGCATTTGGGCGCCGTACGCGCGCGCGATTGCCTGTGTGGCCGAGAACAGGGCGTACAGGGTCCACGCGGCTGCAATCCAAAACGCCCGCACCGCCAGATATCGTGCCCTTCCCATAGACCGCCATTATGCCCACAAGAAACGGCGCCCGTCGCGCCTCGGGGACAGACACGAGGTTTTCAGGGTTAAAAACGCGGATTTCCGGGACCAGCGATTCGGCCGCGCCGGCTGCTTCCCGTAACCCCCGCGTGGAGCCCCTTGTCACCGCTCCGGCGCGATTCACAACGAATAAGTCCCGCTCCGTCACACAAAGCTTGAAGTCAGATCACCCGCGGCGCATAGTTGCCTGAAAGCAACACGAGTAAACCTACGCACACTGGAGGGGTTGGTACCATGCAGTCTCGCTCATTTACAAGGATTACGATACTCGCCGGAATTCTGTCAGTCTCCGGCGCGGTTGCCTGGGGACAATCGTCCACCGCCGGCACGGTCGCCGGCCAGGTGACGGACGAAACAAACGCCGCGGTGCCCGGCACTCACGTGAAAATCACGGACACCGCGACCAATGCGGTCGAAACCACCACGACCAACGACGCCGGTCGGTACATCTTCAGCCAGGTCCCGCCCGGAAACTATAACCTGAGCTTCACCAAGCAGGGTTTTACCGTCTACCAGGTCAATTCGCAAGCCGTCGACGTGGGCGTGGCACTGACCATCAACGCCAAACTCAAGGTCGGCTCGACTTCGACCACGGTGGAAGTTACCGCGTCGGCCGGCTCGGAATTGCAGACCATGAATGCCGCTGTGGGCACGACGTTGAACAACCAAAGTCTCATGCTGCTCCCGAACCTGGGCCGCGACGTGTCCACGCTGGCGGTGCTGCAGCCAGGGGTCACTCCGGGCGGATTCACCGCGGGCAGCCACAACGAGCAGAACACATTCCAGCTCGACGGCGGCAACATCACCGACGATATGGCGGGCAACACCACCGGGTACCAGACCAACTTCACCGGCCTCGGCGGCACCCAGACCAACGCCACCCCCTCCGGAGTGATTCCGACTCCCGTCGAAAGCATCGAGGAATTTCGCGTTTCCACCATCAACCAGACCTCGGATTTCAATAACTCATCCGGTTCCCAGGTCCAGTTGGTCACCAAGCGCGGAACGAATCAGTTGCATGGCTCCGGCTACCTCTGGTATTTCGATACGACCATCGGGGCCGCGAATTCATGGACCGCGAACCACACGCCGTCTACCATAGGCGGCGTGAGTTACCCTTATACGCCGCTGGTTTCCAACCACCGGACGCGCTTCGGCGGTTCCCTCGGCGGACCGCTGATCCCGAAGGATTTTCTGGGCAAGAAGTGGTACTTCTTCTTCAACTACGAAGGTCTTCGATATCCCAATGTCGGCACGTTTTCGAAAAATGTGCCTTCCGCGCTAATGCGAGCCGGCGTGATTCAGTTGCCGGATGCCGCGGGTGTCTATCATCCTTATAACTTGAATCCCGCTGCGGTCACTGTCGGCGGGATCACTTATCAGCCGGCGGTCTGTCCCATTGGCGCATGCGACCCGCGCGGCATCGGCATCAGTCCCGTGGTTGCCGAAATATGGAACAAACAGATGCCCCTGCCAAACAACCCGCAAGGCGGCGACACCTACAACACACAGGGATTCATCTCGACCATCCGGTCCCCACTGACTTCCAATAGCTATGTCGGCCGGATCGATCATGACTTCAATGAGAAATGGCGCTGGTACGCAACCTACCGCGACTTAAAACTCATCAACCTGACCACCAACCAGGTGGATATCGGCGGTGTTCTGCCTGGCGCCCAATTCGGCCAGCCAACGGCAGTTGCTCCCCGGCCGCAGCAGCCGTCGTTCTGGTCCAACGGCCTGACCACGGCGATTTCGCCCACTACCACCAATAACCTCGTGTTCAGCTATACGCGCAGCTTCTGGCAGTGGGGCAGCGCCAATGCGCCGCCGCAGCTTCCGGGCTTGGGAGGCGCGGTGGAAATCGGCGGCGAGAGCACGGCCGCCTTGATTCCGTACAACGTGAACACCCAGAGCGTTCGCCAGCGCTTTTGGGACGGACAGGACAAGCTGTTACGCGACGACCTGACCACCATCAAGGGGAACCACCTGTTCGGTTTCGGCGGAGCCTACCAGCGTAATTTCGATTACCACATGCGCACCGACAACGGAAACGGCATCAATAACCAGATTGTGTACCAGGTGGGCAGCTCCGGCATCAATATTCCCTCGGCTTCCTACCTTCCTTCCACGGTCGCGGCATCGAGCGCGACTGTCTGGAATACCCTCTACGCCGAAGTGCTGGGCATGGTGAACCAGCCGCAAGTGGCTTATACGCGCTCCGGCCCTGACCTGACTTTGCAGCCCGTCGGCAGCACGGCTCAAGACCAGAGCGTCATTCCGTATTACAGCGTGTATTTCTACGACACGTGGCGCATGAAACCCTCCTTCACGCTGACTTACGGACTGGGATGGAATCTGGAGATGCCGCCGTATGAGCTGAACGGCAAACAGGTGGCACTGACCGGCAGCGACGGTGAGATCATCAATACGCAGGATTACATCGCGCAGCGCGAAAAAGCCGCGCTGGCCGGATCGCCGGCAAGTTACAACCCGACTCTCGGCTTCGCGCTGGTGGGAAACGTGGGAAAGGGGCTGAAGTACCCGTACAATCCTTATTACGGCGAGTTCAGCCCGTGCGTGGCCGGCGCCTGGAATCCGCATTACAGCGACGGCATCCTAGGCAAGCTGTTGGGCAATGGCAAGACGGTGGTTCGGGGCGGATATTCGCGCATCTTTGGCCGGCTGAACGGCGTCAACCTGGTGCTGGTTCCGCTGCTGGGCGTGGGCCTGCTCCAGCCGGTGACCTGCCAGGGCGCATCGCGCACGGGCCAATGTCTGGGAACCGGCGCAGTAGATCCGACCAACGCCTTCCGCATCGGGCCCGACGGCCTGACGGCTCCGCTGCCGGCGGCTTCGCCGACTCTCGCCCAGCCCTTCTTCGCCGGGATCAACGGCGCGGCCACGGCGGGCGACGCGACCGTGCTCGATCCGAATTACAGGCCCGACCGCACCGATCAGTTCACCTTCACCATTCAACGGGAGCTGAACTCCCACATGCAGCTCGAGGCCGGCTATATCGGCAAGATTCTGCGCAACGAGACCACCTCCATCAATCTCGATGCGGTTCCCTATATGACCACGCTGGGCGGCCAGACTTTCGCTCAAGCTTACTCCAACAGCTATTGGCAGGTCTGGGAGGGAGCTAATCCCAATACCATGCCGGTCCAGGCGTTTTGGGAGAATGCCATGGGTGGAGCGAGCTCGCCTTACTGCGCCGGCTTCGCCAGTTGCACGGCCGCGGTGGCTTCGAAGAACGCTTCGCTGTTCAAGAACACGCAGGTATCGGATCTTTGGGCGGCGCTCAACAAAGCCCCCGGTTGGACTCTTGGCCGCACGATGATGAGCTCGCCCATTAACGGAGGGCCGGGCCAGGCGACTTCGATCGATGAAGTCAGCAGCCTGGGCTGGAGCAACTACAATGCGCTGTTCGTCACGTTGCGCACGAACGACTTTCACGGGCTGACGGCGATTTCCAACTTCACGTGGGGCCGCGCGCTGGGCACGGGGCCGATCGCGCAGTACAACAGCGCCTACACCGTGCAGACGCCTTTTGATATCGGCGCCAACTATGGGCTGAACAGCTTCGATATCAAATTCATCTACAACCTCGCGATGTTCTATCAGCCCCCATGGTTCCGCGCGCAGAGGGGGGTGCTGGGCCACATTCTCGGCGGGTGGACCTTTTCGCCGCTGTTCACGGCGCAGAGCGGAGGCGGCATAGAGCCCAGTTACAGCGAGATCAACTGCACCGGATGCCAGGCGTTCGGCGAGGTGGGCAACACGTCCGCGTCGAATGGCTCGGTCACGGAGGGGGCGGTCGGCTTCTCCCCGTATACCGGGACCGCCTCGGCAAAATATGGCGTCTTCGGCAACAATGGCGTGGGAACGCGGAATCCGCAGTACGGCCTCAACATGTTCAGCGACCCGGCGAGTGTGTACAACGAGTTTCGTCCTTGCGTGCTGGGATTCGATACGAGTTGCGGGGGATACTATAACCTGCGCGGTCTTGCGACCTGGAATCTGGATCTTTCCATTGTGAAGGACGTCGGCATTTACCGGGAGCGGCTGGGATCTCAACTGTTCGTCCAGATTACGAACGTGCTGAATCACTTCCAGCCGGGCAATCCGAGCCTCAGCCTCTCCGGCCCTACGACATTCGGCCAGATTACGAGCCAGGCCAACATCCCGCGGAGCATGGAGTTCGGGCTGCGGATTCACTTTTAGAGGCAGGAGGCAGAAAGCAGGAGTCAGAAGTTAGGAGTTAGGAGTCAGGAGTCAGGAGTCAGGAGTCAGACGTCAGGAGTCAGACGTCAGAAGTCAGGAATCAGGAGTCAGGAGTCAGAACGGCGGCTGGCGACTGACTTCCTCAACAGAGAGGGACGGTGCATGGCGGGGGCGTCTCCGGCGTCCTGCTGAAAGCCGGCGGGGCCGGGCTAACAGCCAGGCAAGTGACAGGCGACAAAAAACGATCGCCTGTCCCACCTCAGACTCGCCCGGGCTACTGTCCCCCGGATACCGCCGTCGAAGTCCCTACGGAATTCGTCAGCGTGACCGAGGCCGATCCCAGGGCGCTGGTGTCGCCGGAGTAGGTGAAGGGAATGGTCAGCGAAAACGCTCCGCCGCTCATCGTAGCGTTGGCGTTGGCGGGGTCGAACCAGGTTCCGGCAGCACCGCCGAGCGAAACCGCGAAGGTTGGCGTACCGTTCAACTGAGTTCCCGAAGCCGCGGTGAACGTCACGTTCGCGCCGCTCAAATCGCGCGGCGTCGAACTGGCGTCCAGAATCACCTGGAATCCCGCCGGCGTAATCCCTGTAATTTTCACCGAGCCCGGCACGATGACCGGCGCCAACTGCGGCACCGTGATGGTCT
>Ga0116221_1001716_pt1 | contig 14595 bp, 9 predicted proteins | sample Sb_taG_5_FD_88965 | JGI IMG/M metagenome (GOLD analysis project Ga0116221, IMG submission 88965) | Peat soil microbial communities from Weissenstadt, Germany - Sb_50d_8_FC metaG | ecosystem: Environmental > Terrestrial > Soil > Wetlands > Peat | place: Germany: Weissenstadt | collected 2010-09-21 | reverse complement strand
ATTCCGAAGCTGCCGCCGAGGTTGCGCATCAGGTTGAACATGCTGGTGGCGTTGCCCATCTCTTCCTTGCGGATGGGGTCCATGGTGGCAGTGGTCAGCGGCACGAACAACATGGCCAGCGCGGCACCCTGTATAAACTGCGGCCAGAAGATGTCCCAGTAGCCAGCATCGAGGCTCAGTTTGGACAACGCATAGAGCGTCCAGGAGGCGCCCACCAGCCCCACGGCCAGCACCTTGCGCGGATCGAACCTGGCCAGCACGGTTCCCACCAGAGGCATCATGAGGAACGAGCCTAATCCGCGCGGCGCCATCGCCATACCGGCATTCAGAGCCGGATAGCCCAGCAGCGTCTGCAGGAAGACGGGCAGCAACAGCAGGCTGCCATAGAGCACGAAGCCGAGCACCGTCATCAGGAACACGCCCGCGGCGTAGGTCCGCTCCTTGAAGACGCGCAGGTGTACCACTGGGCTGCCCGTGCGCAGCTCGTGGACGATGAAGAGCGCGATTGCCGCCACCGCGACTACCGCCAGCACGGTGATCCAGTTGGAGGCGAACCAGTCGTCTTCCTGCCCTTTGTCGAGCACGACTTGCAGGGCCCCCACCCCGACAGCCAGCATGCCGATCCCCCAGTAGTCGATGCCTGCCTTGCTGCGGCGGATGTAAGGCGGATCGAAGATGAACAGGCGCGTCATGATCACCGGGCCAGCCCGACCGGCAGATTGATGTAGAACACCCAGCGCCAACTGTAGTTGTCGGTAAGCCATCCGCCGAGCACCGGGCCGAGCATGGGCGCCACCACGATGCCGAGGCCCCAGAATGCCATGGCCTTGCCGCGATCCTGGGGCGGAAAGGCTTCCAGCATCACGGCCTGGGACAGCGGCTGGAGCGCGCCGCCCGTGGCCCCTTGAATGATGCGGAAGAAAATCAGAATCGAGAGGCTCGGCGCCAGCCCGCACAGGAACGATGCGGCCGTGAAACCGAATACCGCGGCCAGCAGCGTGCGCTTGCGCCCGAAATAATTCGCGATCCACCCGGTCATGGGCAGGATGACCGCGTTGGCAACCAGATACGAGGTGAGCGCCCACGCCGCTTCATCCACGCTGGCCGAGAGGCTTCCGGCGATGTGCGGCAGCGACACGTTCACCACGGTGGTGTCCAGCACCTCCATGAACGTGGCGAACATCACCGCTACGGCGACAATCCACGGGTTCACCTGCGGCTGGGGCGTTGATGGCTGCATCCCGATCTCTTCTCTACATGATGCCGCAGGAACGGCGATGGGTGCGCGGAAGCCATGTGTTACGCTCTTCTGAGCATGAACGCTTACCTGGCAAAGAGCTCAGTGGTCGCCGCCCTGGGCGGTCTGCTGTTCGGATTCGATACGGCGGTGATCGCCGGCGCCACCGCCGCCTTGACCACGACCTACGCGCTTTCGCCCGCGACCCTCGGACAGACCGTCGCCACCGCCCTGTACGGCACCATCCTGGGCGCGATGTTCGGCGGCATTCCGGGCGACGTCTACGGGCGCCGCGCCAGCCTGCGAATCACGGCCGTGCTGTACCTGATCTCCGCGCTGGGCTGCGCTTTCGCCTTCAACTGGTATTCGTTCGTGGCAGCGCGATTTATCGGAGGGTTGGGCATCGGCGCATCTTCCGTCCTGGGACCCATGTACATCGCCGAGATCGCTCCGCCCAAGCTGCGCGGGCGCATGGTGGGCTTCTTCCAGTTCAATATCGTTTTCGGCATTCTGGCCGCCTACTTCTCCAACTACGTCATCGGCACCATGGGCTTCGGCGATATCGAATGGCGGTGGAAACTGGGCATTTCGGCCGTTCCGGCGGCCCTGTTCCTCCTCATGCTGTTCGCCATTCCGGAAAGCCCACGCTGGCTGGCGAAGCGCGGGCGCGTCAGGGAGGCCGAGGAGGTTTTGCGCGGCACAGGCGATCCGAACTACCGCGAGGACCTGGCGGAGATCGTCGAGTCGCTGGACGCCCGGCACGGGGCCGGCAATGAGCCTCTGTTCCAGCGAAAATATCGCGTCCCGATTTTCCTGGCGGTTTCGATCGGCATGTTCAACCAGTTCTCGGGCATCAACGCGGTCCTGTACTACCTGAACGACATTTTTGCCAAGGCGGGCTTCAGCAAAGTGTCCGGCGATCAGCAGGCGGTTGCGGTGGGCGCGACCAACCTGCTCTTCACCATCATCGCCATGTCGGTGATCGACCGGATCGGGCGCAAGACGCTGCTGCTGATCGGATCGGTAGGCACAGCCCTGTCCCTGGCCGGGGTGGCCGCCATCTTCTTCGCCGGGACCCACCAGGATCTGCTGGTGTGGTGCCTGGTCGGATTCATCGGATTTTTCGGGTTCTCACAAGGCGCCGTGATTTGGGTGTACCTCAGCGAGATCTTTCCCACGCGCGTGCGGGCCAAGGGCCAGAGCCTGGGGAGCTTCACTCACTGGATCATGAACGCTCTCATCTCGGGAATTTTTCCGGTGCTGGCCAAATCTTCCGGAGGAGCGCCGTTTGTGTTCTTCGCGGTGATGATGGTGGTCCAGTTCTTCGTCGTCCTGGCGACTTATCCCGAAACCAAGGGCTACTCGCTCGAAGAGATGCAAAGGAAGCTCGAGATTGAGTGATTGAGTACTCCATTTGTGACGCACGCTCTCAGCGTGCCGCGGTCGAAAAATACGTTATAAAATAGCGTATCTATGAAACAGCTTAGTAAGTAGGCAAGGGCTTCGCCCTTGATCCGATGCGGATGGGAGTAAGGAGTCAAGGCCGGAAGACGGAATGGCGGCGGCGTAGGCGTCGAGCAGACGGCTGACTTCTTCGGCAGTGGCGGACAGTTGGGTGGTGTCTCCGTATTCCACATCCCGCGTCAGGATGAGTCTGCCGGCTGCGCCCGGCGCCCTCATTCAAAAAGCGGCGCCGCAAGCTCTCGATCTCCGGGCCGGAGAATCCCAGCCAGGGCAGCTTCGCTATCCGCCGCCTCAGGCGGTGCGGCGTATCCGGCGGGAGGCCGCGCCAGCAACTCACGCACTTTGGAAGACAGGGCGGCGGTATCGATCGGTTTGGTGATGTAGTCTTCGCAGCCGGCTCGCAAGGCTCTTTCGCGGTCTTCCGGCATGGCGCAAGCGGTCAACGCGACCACCCTGATCGCACTTGTCCGGGGATCCGCTTTGAGCTTCCGGGTCATGTCCAGGCCGTTCATGCCCGGCAATTGGATATCGGCCAGGATGAGCTCCGGCCGGTAATCCGAAAGCATCTCCAGGGCATCTTCCGCCCGTTCCGCGGTGCGGACGTCATAACCCTCGTGCGTAAGCAGAAGCCGAAGCAGCTTCAGACTGACCGGTGCGTCGTCTACCACCAGAATAGATGCTGCTGCCATCAATCCCGATCCTTCTTCTGAGCAGTATGCCGCTCGAAGGCCGGGACCGAAAGACCCAGGCGTACCATATAGGTACCGTACCATGTCGATAACATCCCCGCCGCAGAGTGGATTAAGGTTCTTCCACATGTTCCTCGCGGCCGCCGCGACAGGCGTCCGTCCGGTGCGGCAACGGGCCGTTGTGTTAATTTGGCGTAGGGGACTAGCGGGCCTTGTCGGATACTCGGTTGTTTCTGCCTCGGTTGCTTCTGAAGGTGGCAGTTGCCGTGCTTGCCGTATGCGGCCTGTCGTACTCGCAGGAGTCTCCCGAGACGATCCTGCAGAGGGCCATTGCGCTGCACCAGTCGGGCGACGCGGAGAAGGCTATCCTGCAATACCGGGCGTACTTGAAAGCCCGGCCCGAGAATGTCGATGCCCGCTCCAATCTCGGCGCCGCGCTAGCCGGCACCGGACGCTATGAAGAAGCCATCGCCGAGTACCGGGAAGCGTTGAAGCGCCGGCCAGGAGATCCGCGAATCTGGCGGAACCTGGCGCTCGCCTTTTATAAATCGGGTCGGATCTCCGAGGCTGCGGCGGAGCTTACCGCTCTGCACTCGTCCCAACCGGCCGACCCGCAGGTCACGTTGTTGCTGGCCGACTGCTGGCTCCGTCAGGGACAGGATCGCAAAGTCATCGAGCTCCTGACGCCATGGGAAAAGCTCCCGACGAGCGATCTTGCCACCGCCTATCTGCTCGGGACTGCCCTCCTTCGCGATAAGCAGATCGAACGCGGCCAGCAGATGATCGATCGCATCCTGCGAAACGGCGATTCAGCGGAGGCGCATCTTCTACTCGGAACCGCCAAAATGAGCGCCATGGATTTCACTGCCGCGATCGTCGACTTCGAGAAAGCCGTGGAGTTGAATCCTGGCCTGCCCGACGTCTACTCCTTTCTCGGACTGGCCCATAAGGAGAGCGGCGATATGCAAGCCGCCCGCGCCGATTTCCAAAAGGAAATCGAACAGAATCCCAACGATTTTGAGTCCAACCTGAACCTGGCTGTTCTGCTCAAGCAGGACCAGGATTACGAGGGCGCAAGGAAGCTGCTCGAGCGCGCCCTTCGCGTGCGTCCGGGCGACCTGGCCGCGCTCTATCAGGTCGCAGCCATCGATCTCGGCGCCGGCAGGATCAACCAGGCCCGGGTCGGGTTGGAGAAGATCGTCAAGCAGGCGCCGGAGTTTGTGGAAGCGCACATCTCCCTGGCCACGGTCTACTACCGCCTCAAGCGAAAAGACGACGGCGATCGCGAAAAGGCGCTGGTGCAGAAATTGACGGCCGAGCGCGAGGCGAAGAAGGCCAAGTAGGACGCCGCTGCCTTACGATGCCTCCGCTTGGAAGCGCGTCTCGTGCCTTCGTCAATTCGGATATGGCTCACTGGCTTTCGCGATGCGGATCTGGTGATCCGTGAATCGCGCGTGCGCTCCCGGCAACTCAACCTTGGGCATGTGGCAGCCGGCGCAATTGGTTTTCGCGGTCCGGCAGATCTTCTTGCCGGTCCCCGCCCGGTGGCACGCTGTGCACTTCGCGTCGTACTTCACCAGGCTGGTTTCCAAAGCGTCGTGCGGATCGTGGCAGGCCGTGCATCGGATGCGTACGTCCGCCGCGTCATAGCACTTGCTGTTCGCCAGCCGGTAAGGTTGGAAGCGCACGTTATTCACGCCACGGGGCCCGTTTAGCGCAATCTCCGACCACGTCCGGTGGCATTGCCCGCACATCTCGGACATTTCTTCCGCTCCCAGCGCCGACAGTCGGGGCATCTTCGCCGCGGCCGCATCGCCGGCCCGCATCGCCGTCGAGTGCCTCTCGCCGGGTCCATGGCACGACTGGCAGCCCACGCCGGGGCTCAAGCTCTCCAGGCGCAGCCGGCCCTGACTTATCCCGCCGGACGAATGGCAGCCGAAACAGTCGCGGGCTCCGACGGAGTCCATCTTCCGTCCGGCGGCCTCCTCGATGCTCTGCGGCCTGCTGCCCATGGCGCCCATGGTCAGGTCCAGCGCGCCCAGAGCGCTGTAGAAGCTGACGCGGCTTTCGTAGAGACTGCCGTTATGCTCGAAAACGTAAGTCTGTCCAGCCCTTCCCCGGCCAAATACCCAAATGAGTGGAGCAGAGAGGATCTCAGCGCCATCCGTCACCGTCAGCACGCTGCGTTCGCCGTCGCGCACAATACGCGAGCGATACACGCCTTCCTGAAAGCGCAGATCGGGATGCTGCTTCAGGATGTCGCACTCCGCCACTGTGCTCAGAGCCTGCGCCATCGGGGTTGCCGCAAAGTGCCCTGCCTGCTGCCGGTGACACTGCGCACATACCGAGTCGCCGGCGTAGGCTGCGGCAGCCAGTTGCAGGGTGAATGCGGCGATGGTCGGGATCATGCGCACGCCGGCGCTCTCATCGCGCTTTCGCGCCTGGCCAACGGTTTGTAATCTGCCGGCGCCGGGTCGAACCGCAGCCGCCGCGCCTCCGTGTACCCGTCGATGGTTTGCTTGTAGAGCACTGGCGTTACCCGCACGGCGCCCAGGTTCGAGCGCTCGAGCCCCACGGTCAGGAATAGCGGCCATAATCGGCGAATCCCCACGGAAAACCCGCTGCACCCCAGGAGAGAATTCTATCATCAGCGGGACGAAACGGCGACTTCTGTCGAGCGCTAGCGTGGGTCCGGTGAATTGTAATGTGTTCCTCTTTGGTTCCGTCTTAACCGCGTCAGGGAGCGGCTGCCCGCTCTTCGATTGACAAGATCTGGTCCACAGCCACGTTACGCAGGATCTGACGGATGCCGCTGGGCCATTTAATCTCGATCTCGCGTATCGTTTTCGATGCGCCTAGGCCGAAGTGGACCCGCGAATCGCTCGAGCAGGCATACCCGACTGCGGTCGTGACCTCGTTATATTGCTTCGAACCATCCTCGCCGGTGACGCGGATCTGGGCGCCCAAGCCCATGCGGTTGCTTTTGGTGCCCGCCAATTTCAAGAGAATCCAGTGGTTGGCATTCCGTGAAACATTGTGGAAGTACTCCGCTCTGCCGTTCAGGACACTGACCACCGCGTCGATACGCCCGTCGTTGTCGATATCGCCGAAGGCGGCTCCGCGGTGCGCCGCGGCCTTCTGGAAATCGGCCCCGGCTTCGGCGCTGACCTCCTGAAACCCGCCGCGGCCCCGGTTGCGGAACACGGAATTCGGCTCCTCGTAACGCCGGTTGGAGAACATGGCCACGTTGTCGAGGACGTTTCCGCGTGCCACAAAAAGATCCTTCCATCCGTCATTATCGAAATCGAAGATGCCGTTCGACCAGCCCGACATGGTGCGCGTTTTCGTGAGCAGGCTTTTGTCGGTGATTTCGGAAAAACCGCCCCCGCCCTGGTTCAGATACAGCGGAAAGGACTCGTTCTCGATGGCGGTGTGCCAGAGATCCGGGCGGCCGTCGTTGTTGACGTCCTTGAAGTCCGCGCCCATGCCGGAAATGGCGTTGGCGCTCTCCGGATAGGCCACACCGCTTTCGAAGGCGACTTCCTCGAACCGTTTGCCCGCGATATTGTGGAACAGGAAGTTGGGGTGGTTGTCGTTGGCTACGAAGATGTCCATGAAGCCGTCCCCGTCGTAGTCGGCCATCACCGCTCCCATGCCCCTGCCGTAATGCTTGCTCAGGCCGGTCTCGGCGGATACGTCCGTGAAGGTGCCATCGCCGTTATTGCGGTAGAGCGTGTTGGGCAGCGGTGCGTAGTTCTTGGGATGGCAGTAGGTGCGCGCCTCCGGTTTCGGGCCGCAGAACGGGTCCTGGTTGACTTCCCATTTGCAGTAGTTCGACACAAAGAGGTCGGGGAGTCCGTCATTGTTGTAGTCCAGCCAGAGCGCCGAAACAGACCACATCTTTTTGCCGTCAAGAACCCCTCCGCCCACGCCCGCCTTGTCGGTCACGTCGCTGAACGTGCCGTCGTGGTTGTTGTGGAATAGCTGGTTTTTCGTCACATTGACGACGTACAGATCCGGCCAGCCATCGTTGTCGTAATCGCCTGCCGCCGCACCCATTCCGTAGCCCGCGCCGGCCACGCCCGCCCTGGCGGTCACGTCGGTGAAGGTGCCGTCGTGGTTGTTGTGGTAAAGGCGATTCCAGTACGCCGGCCCTTCTTTATTGAGCGATGGTATGGCCGCTCCGTTGACGAAGTAAACGTCCAGGAAGCCGTCGTTATCGTAGTCCAGCAGCGCCACACCGGCCACCATGGTTTCGGGCTGGTTCTTGTTTGCAGTCGGAGAACTGTTGGAGAGGAAGTCCAGCCCCGACCGCCCGGCCGTCTCCTCGAACACGATTGGGCCCGCGACCGGCGCCGCCAGGACGATCGAGACCACGACAGCAATCCATATCAAGGTCCTCATGGCCCAGGAATTCAGTCTAACAGGTAGCTCACTGGCCCGCGGAACCGCGGCCGTCGGGAGAACGTCCGGTGATACTTTAGGTTCGGAGGACCGCTTGAAGCGCGCGATTGTTCTGGCAGTCTCGGGGATGAGCGCCCTTCTGTTCCTGGGCGGCGAGGCCGCATCGCCACCCAAGCGGCCGGGTTTTGTCGATGTGTCATACCGCTCCAGGATCTCCCATGCGGGGGATTCCTCACAAGTCCGGAGCAGTCGTTATCGCTAAAGGAGAAATTAACTTGTTTCGGCCCCTATAATGTGTTTATACTAGCCGCAGTCAAGTGTTGTCACTCAGCAGGGGTGCACTGCACAGTGTTCGCCTGAACAGGAGCCGGAGGGGCTCCTAAGCTGGTAGGCCATTTCTTCTAAGGCGAGGGGGCAAGTGCCATATGAAGCGCAGGGGTATTGTTGTATTCACATTTCTCACCGCGTGCTGGGTTTCCATGCCGTCGGCTAGTCTGCATGCCCAGTTGATTTATGCTACGGTGACCGGCGTTGTTTCCGATCCGGCGCAGGCGGTGGTGCCGAACGCGACCGTGAGGCTGAAAAACGAACAGTCGGGTTCCCTGCGCGACACTGTTACCAACGCGGAAGGCTATTTCACCTTCGCCTCCGTATCGGTTGGGAACTTCACGTATGAACTGACTGTGGAATCGAAGGGCTTCACGACCTATAAGGCCACGGGCATTGCCCTCAATGGCGGCGAGAAGCGCAACATCAACGTCCCCCTACAGGTCGGCACCACAACGGAAACTGTTGAGGTTTCGGCCTCCCTCGCCGAGTTGACGACAGTGGATTCCGGCGAGAAATCGGCCACGCTGAGTACCAAGGAACTGCAGAACTTTGTGCAGGTCGGCAGCAATGCGGCCAACTTCATCGGCATCATGCCGGGATTCGGCATCCAGAACGGCACGTCGAACCACGCCAACTTCAACGGCGGGACCATCGGCATTAACGCCAACGGCGATGCCGGCAGCCAGAGCCCGCTCAACAATGCGTACTCTTACAATGGGTTGCCGGCCAACTCGCTGGATATCACGGCGGATGGGGCGCACACTTCGGACCCGGGCTGCAACTGCGATACGCCGGTCAATCCCAACCTGGACATGATCGCCGAATTGAAGGTGTTGACCTCGAACTTCAGCGCGGAGAACCAGAAAGGTCCTGCGGTGATCAGTTCGGTGGCCAAGTCCGGCGGCCAGCAGTTCCATGGCTCCGGGTTCTTCTATGCCAGGAATTACGTCCTGAACGCCAACGACGCGCTGTTTAACGCCAGCGGCCAGCCGCGCACTCAGAACAAGTACTATTATCCCGGCGGCACCCTGGGCGGGCCGGTTCTGATACCGGGCACGCGCTTCAACAAGAACCGGAACAAGCTGTTCTTCTTCACCGGTTTCGAGTACTTCTACCAGGTCTTGGACACCGGCCTGCTGCGTGCGACCGTACCCTCACCCGGCATGCTCACTGGCAACTTCTCCCCGTCCGAAATCGCCAAGGAAGGCAACATCACAGCTTCCGGCGCCCCTCCGACCCAGCTCAACGCCGCGGCCCTGGCAAAGTACCCGGGCGGGATCATTCCGGCCTCGCAACTCGATCCCAACATGGTCAACCTGATGAAACTGTACCCGCAGGCCAACGCCGATCCCAATGCCACCGGCGGATACAACTACGTGCAGGCGGAGAACTTCAACCAGAACAACACCCAGTGGATGACGCGGTTGGACTATAGCATCAGCGACAACACCAAGCTGTTCGTGCGCTACAACCTGCAGCGCGAAACGCAGTTGTTCCCGGTGGGCCTGTGGTGGCGCAATGGCGGCCAGGTTCCCTATCCGACCCCGGTCGAGGGAAAGAACCGCTCCGATTCCGCCACGGCATCGCTGACTCACGTCTTCAGCCCGACCATGACCAACGAATTTGTCTTCGGCTACACCTTCATCGGCTTCCCCAATGTGTTCGAGGACCCGTCGAAGGTGGACCGCAGCAAGGTCGGGTACAACTACAAGGGCATCTTCAAGAACGGGGTGACGCAGATTCCGTCGTTTGGCCAGTTCGGGGGCGAAGCGGCACTGGTCTTCAATCCGGGCGGTTTTGAAGCCGGTGGGCCGTCGCAAGGCCTGTACGCCAACAAGTATATGCCCAGCCTCAGCGACACCCTTACCAAGGTCTGGGGTACTCACACCATTAAGGCCGGCGTCTACTGGGAGTATATCCGCAATGCCCAACCGGCCAACAACAATACCAACGGCGAGTTGCAGGTCAGCGCCAGCGCTGCCATCTCCCTCGGCAACCCGTATGCCGACCTTGCCACAGGTACTCTCAGCGGCGGGTACAACGAAAGTTCCTTAAACCGCATCAATGATATCGCCTACAACACCTATGAAGGCTTCGTGCAGGATTCCTGGAAGGTGACCAAGGGCCTGACGTTGGAACTCGGCTTGCGGTTGAGTCACCTCCAGCCTTGGGCCGACCGCCTCGGATTCGGATACTCGATCTTCGACTACTCCCAGTACAAGTCGACCTGTTTGCCCACCGACTACTGCGGCTTCGAGTGGCACTCGCGCGATTCGAGTGTGCCTCTTGCCGGTTTCCCCACGCGCGCCCTGTTCTACCAGCCGCGGTTCGGCTTGGCCTGGGACGTCTTCGGCACCGGCAAGACCGTCATCCGCGGCGGTTGGGGCCGGTTCTACTTCCACGCCGGCCAGTTTACCAACGGCTTGGATGTGTCCGCCGGCGTCAAAACCATCAATCCGCCACTTACGAGTCCTAGCGGCATTCCGCTGATGGCGAACCAACTGGACACCGGTAACTACTCGCTCAGCGCGCTCTCTCCGGCCGCTGTCGATAGTAAGGACAACAACCAGCCGTATACCGATAGCTACAGTTTTACGATTGCGCAGCGCACGCCTTGGTCCGGTTTGCTGGAGGTTTCCTATGTGGGCAACTCGACCTCCGACATCCCCAATGCCGGCAACGGCGGCAGCATCGGGGCTAACAGCGACAACATCAACCTCGTGCCGATCGGCGCAATGCTCTCCAGCAAGAACGGCGGAGCCGATCCCAACCTGCTGATCCCCGACAACTTCCGCCCCCTGCTGGGCTTCTCCGATCTGAACCTGACCACCAACAACCTGTACTCCAATTACAACTCGCTGCAAGTGACCTGGGCTCGCACCAAGGGGCGCTACACGGTCAATTTGAACTACACGTACGGTAAGGCATTGGGAATCTTGGGAGCCTACGATCAGTTCAATATAGCCAACAACTACGGCGTACTGGCGGCCAACCGCACCCAGATCTTCAACGCGGCCTATTCCATCGAGCTGGGCAACCCGGTGCACGGCAAAGTGGCCGGCGGCTTCGTGAACGGCTGGCAACTCTCTGGCATCACACAGCTCCAGAGCGGCGCCAACCTCGCGGCCAACAGCGGTGAGAACTTCGGGTTCAACCTGAACGGCTATAAGATTCCGGGTACCACGTTCAACGTCAGCAACGTTTCGATCCTGGGCACGCCCGATATACAGCTCAACCCGATTTTGACTTGCAATCCGACGTCAAATCTCGGGCCGCACCAGTACATCAACCCGAATTGCTTCGCCATTCCGACGGCGCCAGGCCAGAACGGTCCCACGACCTTGCCGCCGATCTACGGACCGGCCTTCTTCAATTCCAACCTGGCTCTGTTCAAGAATTTCCAGATCTCGGAATCCAAGAAGCTGCAATTCCGGTTCGACGGCTACAACTTCCTGAACCACCCGCTGTGGTCGTTCAACGGCAACAATCTGTCTCTGGGTTTCGACGGAACCACCGGAAAGGTGAATACGCCCTACTTCGGCACGGTCACGACCAAGCAGGGCAATCGGGTGGTGCAGATGGCGGTGAAGTTCTACTTCTGACATCGAGCCCCATCGTGTCCGCAACTCGGAGATTGCCCCTTATTGCCCGCTCGGCAGCGCCCCCGGCACGCCGTTGGGGAAGTAGCCTTTACGGGCGCGGATGACGACCGTCGGAAGCTGGGGAACTTCCACCTTGATTTTGCGGAATACCTTGGGCCTGACTTCGGGATCGAGATCCGGATTGTAGCGCAGCACGTATTGCGTGGTGATCTCGCCCGAGATCCCCGCGATCGCCTTGATGATGCCGCGGGAAATCTCGGCGGCGTATCCGCCGGTCCCCACGGTGAGGGCGTAATTGCCGTCGTCGGAGGGGTTCGACAGGTAGCCGGAAACGTCCTTGTACAGCCCTACGTTCAGCGGATATTCCACGTGGCCGCCGGTCTCCGTGGCCAGGCGCTCGAGCACGCTCTGGTCTTCGTTGGAGAACCCGAATGCCATCGTGCTGATGGCATAGATGGTGACCAGGTTGCGCTGCGCCAGCTCGAGCACCTCCTCGATCGACTTCTTGCTGGCGTTGTCGTGGCCGTCGCCAATCACGATGATGATGCGCCGCGGTTCATACGGTTCGCCCTTGATCAGGTTGCGGTTGGTGCACGCCGCATAGATGGCGTCGAAGAGCGCCGCGCCCCCGCCGGCCTTCATCTTGCGGACTTTGTCGGCCAGTTTCTCGGAGTCCGTGGTGGTATTGACGACCAACTCCGCCTCGTTGGCGTAAGAGATCAGGTAGCCCGAGTATCGGGGATCGCCGGGCAAAAGGTTCCACACCAGTTCCAGGATGGCGTCCTGGAAGGTTTTCCAGTGGATCTTGGTGTTGTTGCTGAGGTCCACCAGGAACCCCACCACGATGGGCTGCCGCTGATCGTGGCTGAAGAACTTGATGCGCTGCGGCTGGCCTTCGTCCAGGATGCGAAAATCCTTGGCTTCGAGGTTGGAGACGAAGCGTCCTTTGTCGTCGGTCACCGTGACTGGCACGATGACCTCGTTGACCGAGACCCGGATGCGCGTGCCGGGGTCATCCTGTTGTGCCAGCTGCTGTGCCGGCGGCTTGGACTGAGGGACGGCGGGAATCGCCAGGAGAAGACAGCAAAGCGAAACAGCCACACAAATGCGATACATGGAGATCACCGGCTTTGGTCTCTATTCTAGCGCGTTCGTGGGACACTCCGTTGCACGGAGCGGGACGCTTTCGTCTCTCAATCTAATCTTTGGCCGCCACCACGTCCACCGCAAAACCGGCATCCATCGAAGGCAGCCCTTCGAAAATCAGCAGGGCCCCGGACGGCGGCAGTGCGGCATCAAAAAACTCGGCCCGGACCTTGCGCACCTGGCGGGCGATGCCCGCCGAAAGCGGATAGTAGTGCGCGTATGCCACGTCCCGCGCCGAGACTCCCGCCTGCTCCAGGGCCTTGTTCAGACGTTCGAACGCCAGGCGGGCGTCCTTCTCCTCATAGCCGAAGGAGACCTGCGTCCCCGTGAACACCAGGTGCCGCGCCGCCACCAGCGCTATCTGCGATACCCCGGGTTCGCGCGGCAACCCCTCGGGATTGAGGAAGTGCAGACGAGTTCCAGTGTTCCAGCGCAGGCGTGCCACCGCTTCGCAAGCGGCCAGCGCCTGCAATGGACCGCGTTGCGTCTGAACGTAATCCAGGGCCGCGCGCGGATACTCGGCCTCCACCAACTGCCGACTGGCCGCCACCTGCTCCAGCGAGCTGAAGAAGCACGTCACGCGCAGCACGTCGCTCGCGTCCGAACCCGCCGCCTTGACCGCCTGGCGGAGGGCCGCCAGGGACTTGGCCGTCAGGGGCGGTACCGGGTCGAGCGGATTCTCGGAAACCGCCATCTGCGCGGAGACGAACACCAGCCCGTCGGGGCTCACTTCTCTTCTTCCGGCAGCCACCGCTTCCAGCACCACCTGCGCCCCTTCGAGCGGCAAACCGCCGGACTGGATCAGGCTCAGGGCGGGAAGCGGCTGCTTACGATCCGTGAAGACTTCGCTGACCAGGTCGCGCACCCGCCGCAAATCGCCCGAGCCGGCCACGAAGGCGCGGATTTTGAGCACCGTGTCGCTGCCGCATTCGTGAGCCAGGGCCTTCAGGGCGTCGCGGATCTGTTGCGAAAGCAGCCCCTTGGCGGAGAGCGGCGTGACATAGAAGCTCAGGTGGCGGGTATCGCCCGCCACGGCCCCCGGAAGCTCCTTGGGGAGCTGGAGCGTTTGGGTGATTTCCTCTTTCTTTTTCTTTTGGGCGGGCGACGCGAGGAAGGCCAACCCGCACACCAGCGCCGCCAGCGGAAAAGCTCGCATATAGGCTCCTCCGCGACTGCCACCGCGGTAGACGAAGAGATTTTAGCACACTGAGTTGGGACGGACGATCGGTCCTTGTCGTCCGTGTCGTCCGTTCTTGAAGGTAGGGTGAAAACCCACCGCTATCCAGGGTATTCCACGCAGTGCCTCCTGGCGCGCAAGCCAGTTACAATCGACGGTGGTCAAGCTGCAGATCGCGGTCGTCTTGGCGTGTGGGGTGCTCGCCTCCTGCGCCCGCGTGCGCGTCGCCCATGCGCCTGTGCCGGCCCCCGTTCCCTCCTCCGCCATACCCCGCCCGGCCGCGCTGGATGATCCCCAGGAAGACCGCGAGGACGAAGCTCGGGGGGCGGCGGAATTCTATCTCCTGAAACGCGCTCCGGATGGCCAAAACCTGCCCGTGGAGCGCTACCTCCGCGCCCGCCAGGCGGCGCGGCGCATGCGGACCTACTCCAGCGCGCGCCGGAGTTTGGTGGCCAACATCCAGCCGCACGATGCTATCCAGCAGCCGCACGATGCGATCCAGTTGGCGGGCACGGGCAACTGGATTCCGCTCGGCCCTGGTAACAT
>Ga0116221_1001703_pt1 | contig 14646 bp, 8 predicted proteins | sample Sb_taG_5_FD_88965 | JGI IMG/M metagenome (GOLD analysis project Ga0116221, IMG submission 88965) | Peat soil microbial communities from Weissenstadt, Germany - Sb_50d_8_FC metaG | ecosystem: Environmental > Terrestrial > Soil > Wetlands > Peat | place: Germany: Weissenstadt | collected 2010-09-21 | reverse complement strand
GATGGCAGAGACCGCTCATTTCGGTGCCCGGCAGGTGCCGCTTGAGGACAAGCAAGCCCTGGTCGATGACGTTTTCCATAGTGTCGCGCGCCGCTACGACCGGATGAACGATCTGATGTCGTTCGGGCTGCATCGGGCCTGGAAAGACGCGCTGGTCACGGCGATCAATCCGCCGAAAAATCTCCCCTTTACGCTCCTCGACATCGCCGGCGGCACCGGCGACGTCGCCTTGCGGGCGATCAAGAGCGGCGGCGCAGAAACGCGGGTGACGGTTTGCGATATCAATGCCGAGATGCTCGAAATCGGCCGCGAGCGTGCCGTGGCGCGGCATTTCGGCGACGCGATCACCTTCACTGAAGCCAACGCCGAGGCATTGCCGTTTGCGGACAAGAGCTTCGATGCCGCGACCGTCGCATTCGGCATCCGCAATGTGCCGCGCATCGAACAAGCGCTCGCCGAGGCCTATCGCGTGCTCAAAATCGGCGGAAAATTCGTGTGCCTCGAATTCTCGGCCATCGATGTGCCCGGTCTTGACCGGCTCTATGACTTCTATTCGTTCAACGTCATTCCCGCGCTCGGCCGTGCGGTCACCGGCGATGCCGAGTCGTATCGCTATCTGGTGGAATCGATCCGCCGCTTCCCGAAGCCCGAGGCCTTTGCCGCCATGCTGCGCGCGGCGGGCTTTCGGCGGGTTTCGTATCAGCAAATGACCGGCGGCATCGTGGCGCTGCATTGCGGCTGGCGTTTGTGATCTCCGCTCCCGCGCATCTCATCCGCCTCGGCCGCGCCGGCTTCGTGTTCGCCCGCGAGGGCGTGTTCGGCATCGTCGAGCCTTCTGCCGTGCCGGTTCCGGCGCGGCCGTTCCTGCGGCTGGCGCGCCTGATCGAACGGCCCACGACCGGCGCAGCGGACACCCGCCTGTCGACGGCGCTGACCCGGCTCGGCCCGAGCTACGTCAAGCTCGGCCAGTTTTTGGCGACGCGGCCGGACGTGGTCGGCGCCGCGCTTGCTGCCGATCTCGAACGGCTGCAGGATCAGATGCCGCCGTTCCCGCAAAGCGAGGCGGAAGCGGCGGTCGCCGCCTCGTTCGGCAAGCCGCTCAAAGCGGTGTTTTCGAGTTTTGGCCCGCCGGTCGCCGCCGCCTCGATCGCGCAAGTGCATCGCGCCACCGTCGAGACCCAAGCTGAGAACCAAGTCGAGCCGCGCGCCGTCGCGGTCAAAGTGTTGCGGCCCGGCGTCGAGAAGCGCTTCCACGCCGATCTCGGCGCCTTCACCTTCGCCGCGCAGCACGCCGAGAATCTGTCGGCCGAAGCGCGGCGGCTCCGCCTCATCGAAGTGGTCGACACGCTGCACCGCTCGGTCATGGTCGAAATGGACTTTCGCCTCGAAGCCGCGGCGCTCTCGGAGATGGCCGAGAACACCAAGGACGATCCGGATTTCCGCGTCCCGGCGGTGGACTGGGACCGTACCACCAAGGAAGTGCTGACGCTCGAATGGATCGACGCCACGCCGCTGTCCGACCGCGCCCGCCTTGTGGCGAAGGGTTTCGACCTGCCAAAACTCGGCCGCGTGTTGATCCAGACATTCTTGCGCCACGCGCTGCGCGACGGTTTCTTTCACGCCGACATGCATCCGGGAAACCTGTTCGTCGACGACGGCGGCCGTTTGATCGCCGTCGATTTCGGCATCATGGGCCGGCTCGGGGCCAAGGAGCGCCTGTTCCTCGCCGAGATTTTACACGGCTTCATCACCCGCGATTACCAGCGCGTCGCCGAAGTGCACTTCGAAGCCGGCTATGTGCCGCCGTATCATTCGGTGGAGAATTTCGCCCAAGCCATCCGCGCCATCGGCGAGCCGATCCACAACCGCACCGCCGAAGACATCTCGATGGCCAAGTTGCTCACCTTGCTGTTCGAGGTGACCGGCCTGTTCGACATGCGCACGCGGCCGGAATTGCTGCTCTTGCAAAAAACCATGGTGGTGGTCGAGGGCGTCGGGCGCTCGCTCGATCCCAAGCTCGACATGTGGGCCACCGCCGAGCCCGTGGTGCGCGAATGGATGACGCGGCATCTTGGGCCGGCCGGCAAGCTGGAAAATGCCGCGCAAGGCATGGCGGAAGTCGGCCGCTTCGTCGGCAACGCGCCGGGCCTGCTCACCCGCGGCGCCCGCGTGCTCGATCAGCTCGACGAGATCACCCGCGACGGCCTGGTGCTGTCGCCGCAGACGCTTGCCGAGATCGACAAAGCCGAAGGCCGCCGGGGCCGCTGGACTTTGGCGGCGCTGTGGGTGATCGCCGCGCTCTTGCTTTGGATCGCCTTCAAGATCCTATGATTGCATTGATTGCAATGCAATCAATGCCGTGCTAAGCTCTGATATCGTTATGGAACTGGCCATATGGAAGCAGCGATGGGCAGTCTCACGGTCCGGCAGCTCGACGACAAGCTGAAGAAGCTCATCCGGCTACGCGCCGCGCGCCACGGCCGGTCGATGGAAGATGAGGTCCGCGTCATCTTGCGCGAGGCCGCGGAACAGACCGGCCACGACATCTTGGAGAAATTCGAGCCGCCGTCGCAACCGGCGCGGCACGAGGCGCGGGCGACGGAAGCGAACGGCAACCGCGTTCTGCTCATCATCGGCGGCGGCATTGCCGCCTATAAATCGCTCGACCTGATCCGCCGCCTGCAGGACCGCGGCGCCCAGGTGCGCTGCATCCTCACCGCCGCCGCGCAGCATTTCGTCACGCCGCTCGCCGCCGCTGCGCTCAGCGGCGAACGCGTCCATACAGATTTGTTCGATCCGCACAGCGAGTTCGACGTCGGTCATATTCGCTTGGCGCGCGACACCGATCTCATCGTCGTCGCACCGGCAACGGCGGACCTGTTGGCGAAGATGGCCGGCGGTCGCGCCGACGATCTCGCCACCGCCGTGTTGCTCGCGACCGCCAAGCCGATCCTGATCGCGCCGGCGATGAATCCGCAGATGTGGGCGGCCAAGGCGACGGCGCGCAATTTGGCGCAGCTGCGCAGCGACGGCGTGCACATCGTCGGGCCGAATGCCGGCGAAATGGCCGAGCGCGGCGAACCGGGCCTCGGCCGCATGGCCGAACCGCTGGAAATCGCCGCTGCGGTAGAGGCGATCATGCGTCGGACCGGATCGCTCACCGGCAAGCGCATCCTGGTCACCTCGGGACCGACCAACGAGCCGATCGATCCGGTGCGCTATATCGCCAACCGTTCCTCGGGCAAGCAGGGCCACGCTATCGCCGCGGCTGCAGCAGCAGCGGGCGCCGAAGTGGTGCTGGTGTCCGGCCCGGTCAATCTGCCCGATCCGCCCGGCCTCGCCATAGTGAAAGTCGAGACCGCGCAACAAATGCTCAAGGCGGTGGAGCAGGCGCTGCCGGCCGATGTCGCGGTGTTCGCCGCCGCCGTCGCCGATTGGCGCGCCGAGCGGCCGAGCGACAACAAGATCAAAAAGCAGCCGGGCAAGACGCCGACATTGGCGCTGACGGAAAATCCCGACATCCTGTCCACGATCGCGCACCGCAACGCGGGCCGGCCGCGCCTCGTCATCGGCTTTGCCGCGGAGACCGACAACGTCATCGCCAATGCCGAAGCGAAGCTGGCCAAAAAAGGCTGCGACTGGATTCTGGCCAACGACGTTTCGCCGGCGACCGGCATCATGGGCGGCGACGTCAACACCATCCATCTGATTACCGCGGCCGGCGTCGAATCCTGGCCGCCGCAATCGAAGGACGACGTCGCGCGCATGTTGATCGAACGGATCGGCACGGCGCTGCAGGAGCCGAAACGGTGAGCGAGACAGTCGAGGTACGCATCGTCCGGCTGCCGCACGCGCGCGATCTGCCTTTGCCGCAATATCAAAGCGCGCTCGCCGCCGGCCTTGATCTCCTCGCCGCGGTGCCGGCCGACGCACCGGTCGAAATTCCGCCCGGCGGCCGCGCCGTGATCCCGACCGGCGTCGCGATCGCATTGCCGCCCGGCAGCGAAGGCCAGATCCGGCCACGGTCGGGTTTGGCCGCCCGCCACGGCGTCACCGTGTTGAACACGCCCGGGACGATCGACGCCGATTACCGCGGAGAATTGCAAGTTATACTTGCAAATATTGGCGCCGATTTATTCGTCGTTTCGCGTGGCACGCGCATCGCCCAGCTAGTAGTTGCGCCAATTCAACATGCAAAACTTGTTGAATCGAACAGTCTAGATGCCACCGAGCGCGCCGCGGGTGGGCTTGGTTCCACCGGATTGGAATCGAAGACTGGATAAACCTGCGACTCCATTGCTCGATCTACTAGGTATTCGTTCTGTGTGTAGTATATTACCTCCTCACGAACTATTCCCGGCCAGCGACGTTTTTCCCCTACATGCCTCTGCTCCCACGCAAAGGACTCCTCGCGATTGCGGCCGTCATCGATGTGGCGGTGCAGGCACCGGGGCGTCCGATCTCGGCAAAAACGCTGGCGGCGCGCCATGCCTTGCCGCCGCGACACTTGGAATCAGTGCTGCAGAATCTGGTGCGCGAAGGAATCCTCAAAGGCATCCGCGGCCCGCGCGGCGGCTACGAGCTGGCCCGTGAAGCGCGCCGCGTGACCGCCAACGACATTTTGCGCGCCGCCGGAACGGTCGACGAAGCCGACAATGAACCGGTCGGCTCCGAGCTGCTCAGCAAAGTGGTGCTGCCGGCTTTGTCGAACGCGGAGCAGCAATTCGGCATCGCCTTGAGCCGCATCAATCTGGAAGACATGGCGCGCGACGCCGAGGCGCTCGGCACGTGATTCGGCCGCCCCGCGGCAGCGGGGGCTTGAGCCCGGCTCCGTCGCATTCACGTTCACGATCTGGACTCTTTCGGCGCGATTCCGCTTGAGGGTAAAGTCGAATGATTCGCGGGCCTTTTTCACCCGATTGGCGGTGACGGCCAGCAGAGGCGAAGGGGCATGCCGGACACGATCCGGATCAGCGGCAGCTGCGCTCATCCGTGGCGACGCGGATTCTTGACCGCCATTGTCGGCACGGTCTTTCCGTTCCCCGCCAGCGCCGAGCAAAAGCCGGCTCTCGCGCTGCACGAGCTCGTGGCCAGCGCCCAGGACAGTATCGACCGGCATGAGATCGCCGTGCTGGTCGTGGTGCTCGGGCTGGTGCTGTTCGCCGTCGTCACCGCGATCATGCTGGTACGCGCGCGCGTGCGCTGGGCGCGGCTGGAGACGTCCTCGCGCGACGAGATCGCCACGCTACGCAGCGATCTCGACCGCGCCAATGCGCTGTTGTTTTCCGAGCCGCAGGTGATGGTCGATTGGCCGGCCGGCTCCGATGAGCCCCGCATCGACGGCGATCCGGCCATCGTCGGCGTCGCCACGCCCCATCGCGTGCTCGCCTTCGGCAGCTGGCTTGAAGCCGGCAAGGCCTCCGCCATGGAGCAGGCGGTCGAAAACCTGCGCAGCCGCGGCGAAGGTTTTGCGCTGACCCTGACCACGCTGCACGGCCATCCGATCGAGGTGCAAGGCCGCGCCATCGGCGGCCGCGCCGTGCTGCGGCTGAAGGATGCCAGCGGCGTCAAGCGCGACCTGGTCGAACTGCTGACCCGGCACGAGAGCTTGCTGCGCGAAGTCGCATCGCTCCGCGCCCTGATCGAGAACCTGCCGTCGCCGGTATGGACGCGCGACGCGGCCGGCCGATTGACCTTCGCCAATGCCGCCTATGCGCGCGCGGTCGAAGCCAAGACCGCCGAAGACGCCGTCACGCGGCGCCTCGAGCTCCTCGACAGCTCGGCGCGCGACACCATTTTGCGCACGCTCGCGGCCGACGGCTCCTATGCCGGCCGGCTCCCGGCGGTGGTCGCCGGCTCCCGGCGCACTTTCGATGTGCTCGATTTCCGCACCGAGACCGGCAGCGCCGGCATTGGGCTCGACGCCACGGAAGCCGAAACCATGCGCGTTGCGCTCGCCCGCATGGTCGATGCCCACCGCCGCACGCTGGATCAGCTGTCCACCGGCGTCGCCATGTTCGGCGCCGATCACCGGCTGACCTTCTACAACGCCGCCTATCGCGCGCTGTGGGATCTCGACACCGCCTATCTCGACCAGGGGCCGACCGACTCTGCGGTCATCGAGGCGCTGCGCAGCGCCCGAAAGCTGCCGGAAGAGCAGGATTTCCGGCAATGGAAGGCGGAGCTGTTCGAAGCTTACCGCGCGGTCGAGGCCAAGGAATATATGTGGCACCTTCCGGACGGGCGCACCGTGCGCGTCGTCACCACGCCCAATCCGGACGGCGGCGTCACCTACCTGTTCCACGATGTCACCGAGCGGCTCGACCTCGACCGGCGCTTCGAGGAAATGATCCGCGTCCAGGGCGAGACCCTCGACAATCTGGCCGAGGGCGTCGCCGTGTTCGCAAGCGACGGGCGGCTTCGCCTGCACAACGCGGCCTTCGCCCGCATGTGGCGGCTCGAGCCGCAGGCGCTGGCCGAGCGGCCACATATCGAGACCATCACGGCGCTATGCCGCCCGCTGCACGGCGACAACGCCACCTGGCAAAAACTGCGCGAATTCGTCACCTCAATCGACAGCCGCGAGCCGTTCGAGGCCAGGCTCGAGCGCCGCGACGGTATCGTGCTCGATTGCACCACCGTGCCGCTGCCCAACGGCGCGACGTTGGTGACGTTCCACGACGTGACCGATTCGGTGAACGTCGAACGCGCGCTGCGCGAGCGCAACGAGGCGCTCGAAGACGCCGACAAGATCAAGATCGATTTCGTCCACCACGTCTCCTACGAATTGCGCTCGCCGCTGACCAACATCATCGGCTTCGTGCATTTGCTCGGCGACCCCTCGACCGGGCCGCTGACACCGAAGCAGCGCGACTATCTCGACTACATAACGGTCTCCACCGACACGCTGTTGGCGCTGATCAACAACATTCTCGACCTCGCCACCATCGATGCCGGCCGGATGCAACTCAATCTCGGCGCCGTCGATATCCGCGCCACCATGGCGGCCGCCGCCGAAGGCGTGCAGGATCGCCTCGCCGGCCCCGGCCTCACACTCGACATCAGCGCGCCGCAAAATATCGGTGCGTTCACCGCCGACGAACGGCGCGTGCGGCAAATCCTGTTCAACCTCCTCGCCAATGCCGTGAGCTTCTCGCCGCCCGGCGCCAAGATCACGCTGCGGGCGGAGCGGCGCGCCGATGCGGTGGCTTTCGCGGTGACCGACCGCGGCCCGGGCATCCCGTCCGAGGTGCTGGAAAAGGTGTTCGACTGGTTCGAAACCCATCCGCTCGGCTCGCAGCATCGCGGCCCGGGACTGGGCCTGTCGCTGGTGCGCTCGTTCGTCGAGCTGCACGGCGGCACGGTCAGCATCACCTCGGTTGTCGGCGAGGGCACGACTGTGACATGTACGTTCCCGAGCGGAGAAGCCGCCACGCGGACGGCGGCCTAAATCACGATGCTGCTGACGACCACGGGTGGCGCAAGCTTCACTGTGACCATCCCGAACGAGGCGGCGCTGGCCGCCTTCATGACCGACATTGCCGGTGCGATCGAGCCCGGCGATCTGGTGACGCTGTCCGGCGATCTCGGCGCCGGCAAGACCACTTTTGCCCGCGCGCTGATCCGCTATCTCGCCGGCGACGACACCATCGAAGTGCCGAGCCCGACCTTCACCTTCGTGCAGACCTATGAGCTGCCGCGCTTCCCGCTGGTGCACGCCGATCTCTACCGGCTGTCGGGCACGGCGGAATTGGCCGAACTCGGCTTCGACGATTTGCCCGACGGCGCCGTGGTGCTGTTGGAATGGCCCGACCGCGCCGCGGGCTTCCTGCCGCCCGACCGTTTCGACATCACCTTTACGCTGGCGCCTGAGCTTGGCGCCGATGCCCGCCACGTCCGCTATGTCGGCTACGGCGCCTTTGCGCCGCGCGCCGAGCGTATCGCGCTGGTGCGCGCCTTCCTCGACGAATCCGGCGTCGGCGCGGCGCGGCGCCAGCGCATGCAGGGCGACGCCTCGACGCGCATCTTCGAGCGCCTCACGCTCGACAACCGCACCATGATCCTGATGAACGCGCCGCCGCGGCCCGACGGCCCGCCGGTGCGCGACGGCAGGCCGTACAGCGCCATCGCCCATCTCGCCGAGGATACGATCCCCTATGTAGCGCTGGCGCGCGGCCTGCGCGACCGCAACCTGTCGGCGCCGGAGATTTTGCACGCCGACCCGGCGCGCGGCCTCATCGTCATGGAGGATCTCGGCGAGGCGCGCATCGTCGACGGCGACCCGCCGGCGCCGATCGAAGCGCGCTACGAGGCCGCCATCGACGTGCTGGTCTCGCTGCATCGGCGAAGATTGCCGGAGACTTTGCCGATCGCGCCGCATTTCGACTATCGCCTGCCGCGTTACGATGCCGACGCGTTCCTGATCGAGGCCGAGCTATTGCTCGACTGGTATCTGCCGAGCGTCGGCGCGCCGCCGACCGATGATGCGCGCGACGCCTTCGCCGCGCTGTGGCGCAACGCGTTACGGCCGGCGCTCGAAGCGCCGCCGACCTGGGTGCTGCGCGACTATCACTCGCCCAATCTGTTGTGGCTCGCCGACCGCGAAGACGTCGCCCGCATCGGCGTGCTCGATTTCCAGGACGCCGTGATCGGGCCCGGAGCTTATGACGTCGCCTCGATCCTCCAGGACGCGCGCGTCGATGTGCCGGAAGCGCTGGAGGTGGCGCTGCTCAGCCGCTACGTCCGCGCCCGCCTCAAGGACGATGCGAAATTCGATACCGCCGGCTTCACCCAGCTTTATGCGACGCTGGCGGCGCAGCGCGCGACAAAAATCCTCGGCATCTTTGCCCGCCTCGACCGTCGCGACGGCAAGCCGCAATATCTGCGTCACATGCCGCGCATATGGAATTACCTGCAACGCGCGCTGGCGCATCCCGCGCTCGGGCTACTCGCCGACTGGTATGCCAGCAATGTGCCTGCCCGGGATGTATGATGGGTCGAATCGGGCAGCGGCGGGATCAGGCGCGATGAAGCCGAACAGCGCGTTCGTGTTGGCAGCGGGGCTCGGCACGCGCATGCGGCCGTTCAACGGCAGCATCCCGAAACCGCTGGTCGCCGTCGCCGGCAAATCGCTGATCGATTATTCGCTCGACCGCCTGGCGGCTGCGAAGGTCGAGCGCGCCGTGGTCAACGTGCATTATCTCGCCGACGCGCTGGAGCGGCATCTGGCATCGCGGCAGCGGCCGAAGATCATCATCTCCGACGAGCGTGACGCGCTCATGGGCACCGGCGGCGGCATTGCCAAGGCGTTGCCGCAATTGGGCGACGCGCCGTTCTTCCTGGTCAATTCCGACACGTTTTGGCTCGACGGCGCAAAACCTAATTTCGTCCGGCTCGCCGACGCCTTCGACGCCGGTGACATGGACGCCTTGCTATTGCTGGCATCGGCTATCGGCAGCGTCGGTTATGAAGGCCGCGGCGACTTCGCCATGGCGCCCGACGGCCGACTGCAGCGGCGCGGCGAGCGCGAGGTGGTTCCCTTCGTCTATGCCGGCGCGGCTATTCTCTCGCCGGCGCTGTTCGCCGATGCGCCCGCGGGCGCTTTTCCGCTGACGCGGCTGTTCGACCGCGCCGGCGAGCAGGGTCGCCTGTTCGGACTGCGGCTTGAGGGCGTTTGGATGCATGTCGGCACCCCGGACGCGGTCACGGCCGCCGAGGCGGTGCTTGCCGAGACGCATTAGAACTCGCAGCCGCCCCCTAAAATCTGCTAGACCGGCGCGGCGATTTTCCGCGAACCCAAAATGGCAGCGCGCGTTTTCACCATACCGGCGTCGGCGCCGTTTCTGCCGACGCTGATCGAGGCGTTGATCGGCGGCAAGCTCGGCTTTGCCGCCGCGCCCGATCCGCTTGTCTTGGCCGCGGCCACGCTCTATCTGCCGACGCGCCGCGCCTGCCGGCTGGCGCGCGACGCCTTTCTCGGCGTCCTGAAAGACGACGCGGCGATCCTGCCGCGCATCGTCGCCATCGGCGATATCGACGAAGACGAGATCGCGTTCGCCGAAGCGGCAACCGGCGACATCGCGGCCGATGCTCTGGCTTTGCCGGAAGCGCTCGGCGCCATGGAACGGCGGCTGTTGCTGGCGCAGCTCATCAGACAATGGGCGACATCGCCCGAACTGCACGGCACGAGCGGCGCGCCGCTGATCGCCCAGACGCCGGCGGCGGCCTGCGCGCTGGCCGACGATCTGGCGCGGCTGATCGACGACATGACGACGCGCGGCGTGCCGTGGCAGCGCCTCGATAATCTGGTGCCGGACGAGCTCGATGAATATTGGCAGCTGACGCTGAAATTCCTGCAGATCGCCATCAAACAATGGCCGGCCGTGTTGCACGAACGCGGCGCCATCGAGGCGGTCACGCGGCGCGATCTTTTGATCAAGGCGGAAGCCGCGCGCCTTGCGCGCAAGACCGATGCGCCGGTGATCGCCGCCGGATCCACCGGCTCGATCCCGGCGACGGCTGAATTGATCGCGACCATCGCCCGGCTGCCCCACGGCGCCGTGGTGCTGCCCGGCCTCGATACCGATCTCGACGACGAGTCGTGGAAACTGATTGCCGGCGACGAGAGCAAGCGCATCGCGCCGGCATCCGGACATCCGCAATTCGCCATGCAGGCGTTGCTCACCCGCATCGGCATCACGCGCGATGCCGTCGCGAGCTTGGCCGCGCCGCATGGCCGTGAGCGATTGCTGTCGGAAGCGCTGCGGCCGGCGGCCAAGACCGACTTGTGGCGGCAAAAAGCCGCCGAACCCGAATTCGAAGCGCACGTGGAGACGGCGCTCGAGACGCTCACCGTGATCGAAGCGGCTAATGCCGAGGAAGAGTCGCTTGCCATCGCGGTGGCTCTGCGCGAAGCCGTGCATGACGGCAAGACCGCCGCGCTGGTGACGCCGGACCGCGCGCTCGGACGCCGCGTGCTCGCCGCGCTTAAGCGCTGGGAAATTTCCGCCGAGGATTCCGGCGGCGACGCGCTCGCCGAAACGCCGGCGGGAATCTTTGCCCGGCTTGCCGCTGAAACCGCGCTGCACGGTTTTGCCCCGGTCACGCTGCTGGCGCTGCTCAAACATCCGCTGCTGCGGCTCGGCATGAACGGCATGGAAGATGCCGTCGCCACGCTCGAGCGCGCGATCTTGCGCGGGCCGCGGCCACGTACTGGAACACGCGGCTTGGCCCACGCGCTAAAAACATTTCGCGAGACCAAAGATAGTTTGCATCCCTCCGAACCGCGTCGCGCATTGAACGATGCCGAACTCGCCGCCGCCGCCGAACTCACCGCCCGGCTCGGCGCCGCGTTGGCACCGTTCGAAAGCCTTGGCCGCACGAAGCTGCCGCTCAGCGACCTCGCCGCGCATCACCGCGCCGTACTGGCCACGCTGTCGCGGCAAGGCAAAGAAGAGCTCGCATTCTCCGGCCGCGATGGCGCGAAACTCAGCGACGCGCTCGATGAACTGGCGGCGAGCTCGGCCGCGGTCCGTCTGCTCGTCGAACCGTCCGACTATCTCGAACTGTTTTCCGCGGCCATTGCCGGCCGCGTCGTGCGTCGCCCCGCCCAGCCCGGCATGCGCGTGCGCATCCTCGGACCGCTCGAAGCGCGGTTGACCGAAAGCGATCGCGTCGTGCTCGGCGGCCTGGTCGAAGGAACCTGGCCGCCGGAAAGCCGGACCGATGCCTGGCTCAGCCGCCCGATGCGGCTCAACCTCGGCCTCGATCTGCCGGAGCGCCGCATCGGCCTTTCCGCCCACGATTTTGCGCAATTGCTCGGCGCCCGCGATGTGATCCTGACTCACGCCGCCAAGATCGCCGGCGCGCCGACCGTGCCGTCGCGCTTTCTCCAGCGCCTCGCCGCGGTCGCCGGCGAGCGTTGGAAAGATGCGCGCATACGCGGCGACAATTACCTCGCGTGGGCGCGCGAGCTCGACCGGCCCGAGATCATCACGCCGGAACCGCAGCCGGCGCCGAAACCGCCGCGCGACGCGCGGCCGGCGAGCCTGTCGGTGACCGAGATCGAACACTGGCTGCGCGACCCCTATACGATCTATGCCAAGCACATCCTGCGGCTCACTCCGCTCGATCCGATCGGCGCGGAACCCGGCGCCGCCGAGCGCGGCACGTTCATCCACGCCGCCATCGGCGAATTCACCCAACGCTTTGCCAAAGAGCTGCCGGACGATCCGGCACGCGCGCTCATCGAACTGGGACGGCCGCATTTTGCCGCGCTGAACGATTATCCCGAGGCGCGCGCCTTCTGGTGGCCCCGCTTCGAGCGCATCGCGCGCTGGTTCGCGCGCTGGGAAATCGCGCGCCGCGCCGGCATCAGCGCTATCGCCGCCGAGATTCGCGGCGAAATCGACATCGCCTTGGATGACGGTACGTTCAAGCTGCGCGGCATCGCCGACCGTATCGAGCGCAATGCCGAAGACCGCTACATCATCCTCGACTACAAAACCGGCGCCGCGCGAACCGAAAAGCAGGTGCGCACCGGGCTGGCGCCGCAGCTCACCCTTGAAGCGGCGATGTTGCGCCAGGGCAAGTTCAAGGACATTCCGCGCGGCGCGTCGGTCGCCGAGCTCGGCTATGTGTTGCTCAAGGGCGGCGAGCCGCCCGGCGAACCGAAGCTGCTCAAGTTCAAGGACGACACGCCGGACAACCTCGCCGATCGCGCGCTGGAAAAGCTCAAGGCGCTGGCGCAACGCTTCACCGACGACAGCGTCGCCTATCGCTCGCTGGTGCACCCGATGTGGACGACCCATTACGGCGACTACGACCATCTTGCCCGCGTCAAGGAATGGTCGAGCACCGGCGGCGCGGCCGAAGACTCCGGAGGCGGCGAATGAGACCGCCCGGCGTCATTCCCGATTCCGTTCGCGAGTTGCAGCGCGACGTCTCCAACCCGGCCGTGTCGGCGTGGGTCGCCGCTAATGCCGGCTCGGGCAAGACCCACGTGCTGGTGCAGCGCGTGATCAACCTTTTGCTCGACGGCGTCGAGCCGGAAAAAATCCTCTGCATCACCTTCACCAAGGCCGCCGCCGCCAATATGGCCAAGCGAGTGTTCGACACGCTCGCCGAATGGACCACGCTTGACGATGCCGGCCTCGACAAAGCCATTCGCGAGCGCTCGAACCTTGAGCCCGACGCGGCGCGCCGCGCGCTGGCGCGGCGCTTGTTCGCGCGCGCGCTCGACACCCCGGGCGGCCTCAAGGTGCACACCATCCACGCCTTCTGCACCCAGCTCCTGCACCAGTTCCCGTTCGAGGCCAACGTCGCCGCGCGCTTCACCGTGCTCGACGACGCCGAGCACACCCAGCTACTCGAGCAATTGACGCTCAACGTGCTGCTCGAAGGCGCCGACGCGCCCGACGGCAAGCTCGGCCGCGCGCTGGCCGCGGCGATGGTCGCGGCGGCCGATCAGACCTTCCGCGACGTGGTACGGGAAGCAATTGCCAAGCGCGGCACGATCATGACCGCGGGCGACCGCGACACCGCACTTGCCAATCTGTCGACATCGCTCGGCGTCGATCCGTCCGACGACGTTGCCAAAATCGAAGCCGAGTATTTTTCCGGCGCGCTGATTGCGCCGTCGGCATGGCCGGCGCTGGCAAAAACCCTCGCCCAGGGCAACAAGACCGACATCGAGCAGGCAAGCCGCTTCGACAGCCTGGCGACGCTGACAGACACCGAACGCGCCGATGCTTATCTGCAAATCTTCTGCACCGGCGGCGGCACGCCGCGGAAATCCATCGTCACCAAGGCGATCAAAGACGCAGCCCTGGTCGAACGGCTTTATGCGGAGCAGGAGCGCATCTGCGCTTTGCTCGAACGCCGCCGCGCCGTGGCCTGCCGCGACCGCAGCGCCGCATTGCTCACCATCGCCTATGAGGTGCTGGAGCGCTACCTCAAGGAAAAGGAGCGCCGCGGGCTGCTCGACTACGACGATCTCATCGACAAGGCGCTGGCGCTGTTGGGCAACGTCGATGCCGCCTGGGTGCACTACAAGCTCGATCTCGGCATCGACCACGTGCTGATCGACGAGGCCCAGGACACCAGCAAGAAGCAGTGGCAGATCGTGCGCCATCTCACCGACGAATTCACCGCCGGCGCCGGCGCACGGCCGTTTACGCGCACCATCTTTCCGGTCGGCGACGAGAAACAGTCGATCTATTCGTTCCAGAACGCGGCGCCCAAGGAATTCGCCGAGATGCGGCGCTATTTCGAGCGCCGGCATACCAGCAGCGGCCTCGACTTCGTCTTCCGCGAGCTCAAGCACTCGTTCCGCTCTGGTGAAAGCATATTGGCGGCGGTCGACCTGGTGTTCAAAAGCACCGAGATGGCGGCGAGCGTCAGCTCCGACGCCGGCGGCTTCCCGCCGCATCTGGCGCTGCCCGATGCGCTGCCCGGCATGGTCGAAATCTGGGAGCCGGAAAAGCCCGATGAGCGGCGCGAGATCGAAGGTTGGGATGCGCCGTTCGACCTGGTCAACGAGACCAGCCCGCGGGTGAAACTGGCGCGCCGGATCGCGCGCCACGTGCGCGGCCTGATCGAGCGCAGCGCCGCGAAGAGCGGCGATGTTTTGGTCTTGGTGCGCCAACG
>Ga0116221_1001695_pt1 | contig 14669 bp, 14 predicted proteins | sample Sb_taG_5_FD_88965 | JGI IMG/M metagenome (GOLD analysis project Ga0116221, IMG submission 88965) | Peat soil microbial communities from Weissenstadt, Germany - Sb_50d_8_FC metaG | ecosystem: Environmental > Terrestrial > Soil > Wetlands > Peat | place: Germany: Weissenstadt | collected 2010-09-21 | reverse complement strand
GGCGCCTATACGCAGCGGCTGCATGAAGGCGCCATCGAAACCGCGAGCGTGCAGATTCCCGGCGGCATCTCGATCGGTGTCTATCCGCTGGTGGTTTTCGCCGTGGCGGTGTTCGCCATCGCCAGCCTCCAGCTTCTGTTCTACCGCACCGGCCTCGGCCGCGCCTTTCGCGCCGTGTCAGACGATGCCGACACCGCGGAGCTCATGGGCATCGACAACCGCAAGCTCTACGCACTCGCCCTCGGCATCGCCATGATCTTCACCGCCATTGCCGGCGTGCTGTTCGCGATCCGAACGATTTTCGATCCGGCGGCGGGACCGATCCGGCTCATTTTGGCTTTCGAAGCAGTGATCATCGGCGGGCTGGGCAATATGTGGGGCACGCTGATCGGCGGCGTGGTGCTCGGCGTCGCGCAGGCGGTCGGCGCCGCGCTGTCGCCGACCTGGCAGATCCTCGCCGGCCATATCGCCTTTCTGGTCATCCTGATCGTCCGCCCGAGTGGACTGTTTCCGCGCACCAAGGACTTGTGATGGAAGAGCACGTCGAGCGTGCAACGAAAGCCAGTCGCGTCTTCACCTTGACCGCGGTGCCGGCACTCCTCGCGCTTGCGACCTTGCCGTGGTGGGGCGACGCCGGCTGGATGCGGCTCATTGCCGAAATGGCCTATTACCTTGCACTGGCCCAGTTGTGGAATCTGCTCGCCGGCTATGCCGGCCTCGTCTCGGTCGGCCAGCAGGCCTATGTCGGGCTCGGCGGCTATGCGCTGTTCTATCTGACCGGCGCGCAGAACATGAACGTCTATCTGGCGCTGGCGATTGCCGGACCGTTTGCGGGCCTGATCGCGATCCCCGTCTCGTTCGCGGTGTTCCGCCTGCGCGGCGCCTATTTTGCCGTCGGCACCTGGGTCATGTCCGAGGTCTTTGCGCTATCGGCAAGCCTCATCGCGGTGCTCGGCGGCGGCTCCGGCCTGTCGCTGACGCCGGCGATCTTGCGGCAGATTTCGCCCGACCGCGGCAGCCGCGATGCCATCCTCTATCTGATGTCGCTTGCAAGCTCGGTCGTAGTCTGCGCCATCGTCTATCTGTTGCTGCGCTCGCGCCACGGCCTGGCGCTGACCGCGATCCGCGATTCCGAGCCGGCCTCAGCAAGCCTTGGCGTCAACACCTTCCGCACCAAATTCATCATCTATGTCGCCACCGCCGCCTGCACCGGCCTGATCGGCGCGCTGATCTTCCTCCAGAAGCTGCGCATTTCGCCGGAGGCTGGTTTCAGCATCAACGACTGGACCGTGGTGGTGATCTTCATGGTTGTCATCGGCGGCATCGGGACCATCGAGGGACCGTTCATCGGCATGCTGCTCTACATTACATTGCGCGAACTATTGGCCGACTACGGCACCTACTACTTGATCCTGATGGGCATGATCGCCATCGCGGTGATGCTCAAGGCGCCGTCGGGGATTTGGGGCTGGATCGTGCAGCGTTACGACGTGCAGCTTTTCCCGGTCGGCCGGCGCCTGGTGCTGGCGCCGCCGGCATCCGAGCCATAGGAGCAGCAGGTGTCCCCTCCACAGAGCGCGACCAAGCAGGAGATCATGGATCGCGTGCACGCCTTGGCGCCACGCTTTGCCGAGCGCGCCGCCGCGGCGGAAGAGGCGCGGCGGATCCCCGAAGCATCGGTCAAGGATATGCTTGACGCCGGCTTTGCCCGCATCCTGGTGCCGAAGAGCGTCGGCGGCTATGGCTTGAGCTTCGATACCTGGTTCGAGGTCACGCGCGAGCTGTGCAAGGCCGACGCCTCCCACGGCTGGTGCGCCAGCCTGATCATCCACCACAATCATCTGATCGCGCAGTATCCGCAAGCCGCGCAGAAGACATTGTGGGCCGACGGCCTCGACGTGCCGGTCGCAGCCTCGTTCGCGCCGGCGACGGTGGCGGTGCCGGTCGAGGGCGGCTATCGCGTCTCCGGCAAGGGCTCGCCGTTCGCCAGCGGCGTCGATCATTGCACCTGGGTGATGCTCGGCGGCATGGCGCAGGATGGCGGCGCGACGGAGTGGAAATTCTTCCTCGTGGCGCCCGGCGACTACACCATCCGCGACACTTGGTTCACCGCCGGCATGCGCGGCACCGGCAGCAAGACCATCGTCACCGACAACGCCTTCGTGCCGAGCGGACGGGTGCTGAAGCTGACGGATCTGCGCGATGCCAAAACGCCGGGTGGCGCCATGCACAAGGACGTCATCTTCCACACGCCGTTCTTCTATTATGCGCCGATCTCGTTTGCGACGCCGATGCTCGGCGTGGCGCAAGGCGCCTACGAGCATTTCCGCGACTGGACCAAGACGCGCCAGGCGCAAGATGGCTCATCGGTTGCCGAAAAGACCTCGGTGCAAGTGCGTATGGCGCGCGCCGCCGCCGATCTCGATGCCGCCGATCTGTTGCTGCGCCGCGCCGTGAACGTGACCGACGCGCCGCAGGATTATTCGCCAAATCATCTCGCGCGCTCGGTGCGCGATTTCGCCAGAGTATCCGAGCTGACAGTTTCGGTGATCGACACGCTGATCGCCTTGAGCGGCACGGCAAGCTTCAACACCTCGCACCCGCTGCAACGCGCCTGGCGCGACATCCACTTCATGTCCATGCACATCGCCGTCAACACCGAGATGAATTTTTCGCATTACGGCCGCATGGAGCTCGGCCTGGGGCGCGATGCGAGCCGGCCGTATTTTTGAACGCGCGCGCCTCAACGCAGCCCCGCCTGCTGCACCAACGGATAGACCTTGTCCTTGAACCAGCGCTGGTCCTCGATGTAGCGCGGCCAGTTCAACAGCGTGCCGTCAAGGCCCATCTTCGACATGCGAACGAGCCCGTCGACGATCTGCTCCGGAGTGCCGATCAGCGGATAGCCGCCCCAGCCGGCGATGAAATGCTTCTTCATCTCGGCGAGCACCGGCGCCGGCAATGTCTTGGCGTTGGCGATCATGGTCTCGACTAGATTTGACACCGCCTCCCAATCGCCTTTCGCGTTCACATAGTCCTCGAAATAGTCCTTCGCTTCCTTCTCGGTCTCGCCCTGCACGACGTAGGCGTAGCTCCAGACTTGGATGTCGCGGCCGTATTCCTTGCGGGCGAGCTCACGATAGGAGTCGACCTTGGCCTTGCAATCGTCGAAATCGTGCGAGCCGAACACCACATAGACCATGTCGCAATACTTTGCCGCGAAGTGCTGGCCTTTCTCCGAACCGCCGGCGTTCATCACCGGCGGAAACGGCTTTTGGATCGGCTTCGGTTCCAGATACCCCTTCTTGATCGTATAGAAGCGGCCCTCGAAATCGAACGGCTCCTGCCGCGTCCACAGCTCCTTCAAGATGTGCAGCCATTCGGCGGCGCAATCGTAGCGATCGTTGTGCTCCATCAGCGGCGAGCCGAACATTTCGATCTCGGGCCGGTTCCAGCCGGTGACGATGTTGAGCGCGAAGCGACCGCCGGTGACGTGATCGATGGTGGCGGCCTGCTTCGCCGCCATCACCGGATGGATGGTCGGTACGTGCGACGTGGCGAAGATGCCGGAATAATGCGTCGAGGCGCCGATCGCCGACGCCCAGGAGAAGCACTCGAAGCCCGGGCCGTTGAAATTGGTGACCCCGCCGAACCCGTGCCAACGCCCGATCGGTACCAGGGCCTCGAATTCCATCGACTCGGAAATCATTGCCAGTTCCAGCGTGTTCGGCCAGTTGATTTCGAGCACGCCGTCGATGGTCGAAATGGCGCAGCCGCGGTCGAGATTGGTGCCGAAGGTGCCGAGCTTGAGCTTCCTATCGTTGAAGACCGGATTGGTACTGCGGCGCTCCATTGCCATTCCTCCCGCGCGTGTGCGGAAAGCTTACGAATGCAAGCACGCTGTGGCAATCGGCGCGCGATCGTGCGAAAAATAACGCAGTCCAGTGCTGGAGCCGACCATGTCGATTTTCGCCGTGAACTATCTCTGCCGCGAGGTGCTGCGCGACCACGCCTTCCGCGCCGCCATGAAGGCCGATCCGGCCAAGGCGCTGGTAACCCTCGACCTCACCGACGAGGAGCGCCGCTGCCTCCTGGCCGGCGACGTCGGGCAGCTCTATCGCATGGGCGCCAACGGCTTCCTGATGAACTATCTGGCCCGCTTCGAGGTCTGCGGGTTGAACGCCGAGATCTACAACCAGCGCATGCGCGCGGTGAAGGTCGACGAAATCGGCCAGCCGGTGGCTTGAAGCGGCAACGAACAACAGGAGCGCAACCCATGGCCCAGATCGTCGCCGGTTTCGGCGTGCCGCATACCCCGATCTTTCCGCATTTCGTCAAGCGCGACGGGCCCGATTGCGAGATCGCAAAACTGTTCGGCGCGCAGAAGGAAGAGCTTGCCGCGACGCGGCCCGATCTGATCGTGATGTTCGACACCGATCATCTCAATACCTTTTTTCTCGATGCACTGCCGATCTTCGCCATCGGCGTCGACAAGAATTTCAAGGCGCCGAACGACGAGCCGCGCGACGTGCCGAATTACGTCGTGCCGTCGCTGCCGGCCCTGGCCGCGCATATCCGCGCCGCTGCCGTCACCGCCGGCTACGACGTCGCCATGACGCAGCATTTCTCCGTCGACCATTCGGTCATCGTGCCGCTGCATTTTCTGACGCCGGACATGAAAATCCCGGTGATCCCGTTCTTCATCAGCGGCCACGTGCCGCCGTTACCGCCGGCGCAACGCTGTTACGCGCTCGGCCAGGCGGTAGCGCATGCCATCGAGGCGTGGCCGGCGCCGCTGCGCGTCGTCATCATGGGCAGCGGCAGCTTTTCGCTCGAAGTCGGCGGCCCGCGCATGGCGGCGAGCCGCTCGGACGGCGTGCCCGACCCCGAGTGGGCAGCGCGCGTGATAAAACTGCTTGAAGATCAGAAGATCGATCAGCTGATCGCCGAATCGACCCAGCATCGCATGCTCAAAGCCGGCAATGTCGGTGGCGAGCTGCTGAACTGGATCGCCATGCTGGGCGCCATCGGCAACCGCAAGCCGACCTACGTCACGCCGCAGATGCAGAATGGCCACGCCTACGGCGTGTGGCGGTGGAATTGACTGTCAAAACATCGGATAGGCCGGATTGAGGCCGAGGCCGAACTCCATCCGGCCGAAATTCTCCGCCGGCACGTCCCAGTTCATCACCACGTGCGAGGAGATGGCGTGGGCGTCGCGCCAGCAGCGCTGGATCGGATTGTCGTCCATCAAGCCGCTCGAGCCGGAGATCTTGACCAGGTCGTCCATCGCCTCGCGCAGCTTGCGCACGGCGAAGGTGAAGTCGCGGCGCAACAGCGTGCGGGTCTCGAGCGACATGCCGGAATAATCCTGCCGCGCCAGCTTGAACGCGCGCCGCGCCAGCAGCTCCGCGGCGTCGATCTCGGCGGCGATTTCGGCGACGCGCATCTGCACCGGCACGTGCTGGGCGATATTGAGTGCGGTGTAGGTCAGGTAGCGCTTGCGCGTCCATTGCACGAAATCGGCATAGCCGCCGCGGGCGAGGCCGAGCACCGGGGCGAGCAGCGCATAGCTGTGCACCGCGATGAACGGCGTATTGAAAATCGGATTGGTGTTGACTTTCGATCCCGGCGCGCAGGCGTCGCGCAGCGTCGAGAACGACACGCTGTGGTGCTCGGGCACGAAAACGTTGTCGAGCACCGACGTGTTCGAGCCGCTCGCGCGCAGACCGGCGCAATACCAGGTGTCGTCCTGCTTCACCTCGGCCACCGGCACCAGATAAAGCCGCATGTCGGGATGGTCCTCGCCGTCGCGCTGCACCAGGCCGCCGATCATGATCCACTGCGAATGCCGCAGACCTGAGCACCACGACCAGCGGCCGTCGAGCCGGTAGCCGCCCGGCGCCGGCGCAACCTTGCCGGTCGGCGCCGCCGAAGTGGCGATGCAAGCCGCCTTGTCGCGGCTCCAGACGTCGTGCTGCGCCTCTTCCGGAAACAGCGCCAGGATGCAGGCGTGATCGGCCAGATAATTCAGGCACCAGGCCGACGAGCCGCAGGTCGATTTGCCGAGTTCGACGGCGATATCGAACGCCACTTCGTGGTCGTGCTCATAGCCGCCCCATCGCTTCGGTCGCAGCGTGTGGATGAGGCCCAAATCGATGAATTCGTCGACCGACGCTTGCGGGATATTGCGGTCGCGCTCGGCCCGTACGGCGCGTTCGCGCAGCTTTGGCGCCAAGGCGCGCGCCCGCGCGATCAACTCCTCGGCGGTCGGAATGGCGCCCGGCGCGGCGGCCGGACGCAGCTCGGCGACGCTCATGGCATTTCCTCCTGTTGTGGCGAAAGACTGCGCCGGCGAGAGGCGCCGATCAAGCCTTGCGCCCGCAGACGGCGGCGTTATCGTGTCGGCCACCGCGGCTGCAAACCTAAGGGAAAGCGCGATGCGTCTTGGGATATTCATGATGCCGGTGCATCCGCCGACGCGCTCGTTCACCGACACCTTGGCCGAGTACGAGGAGAAGTCGCTTTACGCCGACCAGCTCGGTTTCGACGAATTATGGGTCGGCGAGCATTTTTCCGCGACCACCGAGCCGATCCCCTCGCCGCTGATGTTCATGGCGGCGCTGGCGCCGCGCACCAGGAACTTGAGCTTCGGCACCGCGGTGATTTGTTTGCCGAACCACGATCCGGTGAAAGTCGCGGCCGAGGTGGCGCAGTTCGATCACATGACCCGCGGCCGCTTCATGCTCGGCGTCGGTCCGGGCGGGCTGTTGTCCGATTTCGAATTGTTCGGCAACGCCGACCGCGGCGTACGCACGCGCAAATTCGTCGAATCGATCAAGATGATCCAGCAGATTTGGGCGCAGGATCCGCCTTACGATTTTCCGGGCGAGTTCCGCAGCGTAAGCCTCAAAGAGGCGATCATCCCAAAGCTCGGCATCGGCTATATGCCGAAACCGTTCCAGAAACCGGGCCCGCCGATCTCGACCTCGCTGTCGAGCCGCGATTCGCCGACCGCGCGCATCGCGGCGCAACACGGCTGGGGCATCATCTCCGGCAATAACGTGCCGTCGAGCGCGATCGCGTCCCATTGGCAGACCTACTCGAAAGCGTGCCTGGAACTGGGCGTGCCACCGAATGGCGAGAATTGGCGCGTGGCGCGCAGCATCATGGTGGCGCCGAGTGACGCCGAAGCCCGCGACCGCATCCACAACGAGCATGGCTCCAATCGCTATTTCTATACTTACATGCGCGAAGTGCTCTCCCGGGTCGGCATCCTCTCGGTGCTCAAGCCCGACCCGAACATGTCGGACGACGAGGCCACCGTCGAGGCCATCACCGAAGGCTGCATGATCTACGGCTCGGCGAAAACCTTCCTCGATAAGCTCATCGCCTTCCGCGACACCGTCGGCCCGTTCGGCACCTTGCTGATGACGGGTCTCGACTGGAGCGGCCCGAACCGCGCCTGGGAGCGCGACTCGATGCGGCTATTGGCGCAAGAGGTGATGCCAAAATTCCGCCAGCACGTCATGGCGCAGGCGGCCGAGTGACGGGAATTCAGTTCGTTGACGCGACGCTGATCCGCTATCCGAACCACTGCGGATGTTGGCTCACCGCGGTGACTGCGACAAGAAACAACAGCCCGCAGATGATGCCGACCTGACACGCGAGATAGGCATTGTCCGTCATTGATCGACCCCTCAATCGCTCCATGAGGTGTCCCGGCCATCGGCATTTTGCTGGCCAAACGTATAAATTTGGTGACCGGCGCGAGGTTATGCGATTGCGCTCCGGCCACGGCTATTTCGGCGTCTCGCCGGTATAGCGCAGCACGAACAATCCCCATTTGTCGTCATTCATGAAGATGTTGCCGCGGGCGTCGACGGCAAGCTCCTCGCTCCAGTTGATTTCGGACGCGTGCGCGCCGGATTGCGCCGGCATGTTGGGCCGCTCCGGCGGCATGAAATAACCGACCTCCTTCGGCAGACGCGGGTCGCTGATGTCGAAGATGCGCAGCCCGGCATTGAACCAGGCGACGTCGATGAGCTTGCCCGGCTGCTCGATCGCCGGATTGTGGATTTCCTGGCTGGTATTGTGCGGGCCGAAGCGGCCGCCTTTGTCGCAGAAATCCTTATACGGCGCGTCGGCCAGCGGTACCGGCGTCGGGAAGACCGAAATCAACCGCGGATGCGCCGGATCGGCGTTGTCGATCATGCCGGCGAAGTTCATGCCGTCGTCCTGGCATTTCTCCTTCTGCGCTTCGGAGCTGACATAGAGCAGGTTGCGATCCCACAGCGGCAGCACGGTATGGACCGACTGGGTGCCGACACTGGCGAACGGTTCGGTGATATGCAGCTTGCCGATGAGCTTCGGGTTCGTAGGATCGGTGAGGTCGAGATTGACCACGTCCGGCGTATAGCCGAGCGACGCCATCTTGCCGTCGGGGCTGACATTGAGCGGCCCGTGAAAGCCTTGCGGGTAAGGCGATGGCGCCTCGCCGTCTTTCTGACCGGGCTGCCACCATTTGCCGACCTCTTTCGGATGGGCCGGATCGGTGACGTCGAGAATCACCAGGATGTTGGCCTTGAAGCCTGGATAGCTGGTCGAGAGATAGGTGTATTTGCCGCCCGGATAGGAATTGCGGTGGGCGCCGGTGACGCCGCCCATCCACGAGCCGACCTGCTTGGGATTTTCCGGATCGGAAATGTCCCACAGCAGGATCGCCGGCAGCGGGTTCTTTTGCGGCCGAAAACTGTTCAGCGATGTGATCATCAGATTGTCGTGCAAGGTCACCTGTGCGGTGATGATGCTCTTGTCGTCGGTCTCGAACGGAATAAATTTCACGTAGCGCGGATTGGCTGGGTCGGTGACGTCGACGATGCTCCAGCCCTGATTGAAGGAATGGCCCGTGTAGAGATACCACTTGTCGTCCGCGGTGTGCTTGATGGCGATTTTGAACGCGCCGTAGCGCCCGCCGAGCCTCGAAAATCCGATCTGTTTCACGTTCTGGGCCTGTGCGCCGGGCGGAAACGGATCGGCCAGCGCGCTCTGCGCCGCGCACAAGGCACCCAGTGTGCCAAAACTCAATACCGCGAATTCTTTCAACGTAAGATGCACGAAGTCCTCCCGTCGCTCTAGCGATCGAATTTTTGCAGCATGGCGTCGCGAAAGAATTTTGGCAATTCGGCGAGATCGCCGTCGCCGTAGTCGCCGTCGACCGCCGCCGACAGCGACGCCAACGTACCCGCCGCCAGCGGCATCGGCACGCCGGTGAGCGCGCCGGTCGCGACCGCCGACATGATGTCCTTGCGCAGCGTGCGAATGTCGAGCGTCATGTCGCCCTTGTTGCCTTTGAGCACCTCGGCCTTGCTCTTGAGCCAGCCGCAGGCCGTGGCGCTCTCCTGCAGCACGTCCACCATGAGATCGAGGGCAAGGCCTTGCTGCAGGCCGAGCGCAAGCGATTCCGCCACCGCCTGGATATAGGCGCCGAGGCCGAGATTGGCGGCGAGCTTCATGGCGTAGCCACTGCCATTCGGGCCCATGTGGACGATGCGCCGGGTCAGCTTTTCCAGCACCGGCTTCGCCCGCTCGATATTTTCGAGGCTGCCGCCGACCATGGCGAACAGCGTGCCGGCATGAACCTGCGGAATGGTGCCGAGCACCGGCGCCTCGATCAGTCGCGCGCCGCGCGCTTCGACCAGCGGCAAAAGCTCGCGGCCGGTCATCGGCTGAAGCGTGCTCATCTCGATGAACAGCTTGCCGTTGACGTCGCCTTCGAGGAAGCCGGCTGGGCCGGTGAAAATCTTTCGTACGCCGTGATCTTCGGTGATGCTGGAGATGATGATCTCGGAAGCCGCGGCGACATCGCGCGCATTGGCGGCGATGCGCAGCCCATCCGCGGCCAGTGCCTGGTTCGCCTTGGCGTCCTGGTCCCAACCCGTCACGTCAAAACCCTGCTGGCGCAGGCGGCGGGACATTGCCGCGCCCATGCGGCCGAGGCCGACAATGCCAAGTTTCATAAATCCTCCCTATGCGCCGCACATTTGACGCATAATAATCGGCGGCAAGCTATAGCAAACAAGGATGTGCCGGTCGGTCAGCGCCGCAATGCATGGCTGCGCATATGCTTGATCAACAGGTCGGTTTGCGGCGAGGAATCATTGCGGCGATAGACGAAGGCGATCGCCGATTTCGGCACCGCATTGGTCGCGATCTCGCGGAAGACGACATTTGGAATATTCACCCTGGTCATGGTCTGCGGCATGACGCCGATGCCGTATCCTAACGACACGTAGGTCAGCACGGTCATGAAATCATCGTCGCGCTTGACCACCCGCGGCGTGAAGTGCCCGACCCCGGCGACGGCTTCACTGTGGCCCCAGAATCCGACGTCGAGATCGGGCCCGGTGTTGATGAACAGCTCGTCCTTCAGCGCCGCCGGACTGATGGTCTTGCGCCGCGCCAGCGGATGCTTGTCCGGCAATGCCAGCACCATCGTTTGACGATAGATGTCGAAGCCTTCAAGTTCCGCCGGATATTTGTGCGGGCTGCGGGTAAAGCCGGCGTCGAGGTCCTTGCGCATGATCGCCTTGATCTGGTCCATCGGCACGAGCTTGCGCATATTGATCTCGATCGCCGGATTGGCGTGGCGAAAGTCGGCGAGCGCGCGCTGCAAGACGCCCGAGCAGACCGCCGTCGTCATAAAGCCGATGTCGATGCGGCCGACCTCGCCGCGCTGCGCCTGCTGCGCGACGATCTTGGCTTCCTCGACCTGGCGCAGCACCTGCTGCGCGCGCTCGAAAAACCGCAAACCCGCCTGCGTCAGCGCCACATGGGTATTGCCCTTGCGCTCGACCAGCCGCGCGCCGACCAGGCGCTCCAGTTTCTTGATCTGATGCGTCAACGTCGGCGGCGTGATGTTCAACTGATGCGCGGCGCGGGAAAAATGCTGCTCCTGCGCCAGCACCGCGAAATAGCGAAACAGCCGGGTTTCAATGTCAGCCATTCATTAGATGTCGTCGAATGAAGCGAAGGCGCGGCTATAATGACATACACACCGGCAATGTGAATGCTGACCGAATCTCTTCCCGACCTTCATGTTGCCGTTGCTGGGTCACAAACGCCAACGAAAGCTGTTCCAGCATATATGTGCACGTGTCCACATCTCCCAGTTCAGCCGCCGATTGCGCCCATCGAATGCAGCTCCCGGCGATATGCCGCATCGGCATTGCTGAAACCACCCGCGACGGCAAACCTGCGACGTTTCAAAGTAGGCACAATCCCTTCACCGACAGCAAGCTGTGGCACGCGCGCCGCCTGCATCAGGCGCAGCGTTCCTTGCTGACCCGCTAAAATGCGCAAGGCTCCTGCAAGTGGAATTGCCGAATGATGGCGATCAAGACTCCCAACCCGACCGACAAGCATGTCGGCGCACGCATACGGATGCGCCGCCTGATGCTCGGCATGTCGCAGACCGCCTTGGCCCAGGGCCTCGGCCTCACCTTTCAGCAGATCCAAAAATACGAAAAGGGCATCAACCGGGTCGGTGCCAGCCGGTTGCAGCAGATCGCGCACATTCTCCAAGTGCCCGTGGAATTTTTCTTTGAAGGCGCACCCGGCGTCCCAGGCGGGAAAGCGGACGTCTCCGACACGCCGTCGCTCGCCCATGTCTCGGAATTTCTCGCCTCGCCCGACGGGCTGACGCTGGTCGCCGGCTTCGTGAAGATCCGCTCGGCAAAGCTCCGCCGCTCCATCGTCGAGTTGGTCAGCTATCTGGCGCGGAGCCAGGACAAATAGTCGCCGCTCGACCGCGGCATGACCGGCAACCGCCGCAGGAACCGCGGCCCAGGGCAGCTCGAATTCCCATCCGCGGCTTGTTTATAGTTGAGAATAGCGGCTTTTTCGCCGCAAGCCGCGGTTTGTCGCGCCGCCGCGACGGTCTTAAGATCGGTCGCCGGGGCCCGAAGTGACCTATTTCAACCCTGGACATGCGGACGATAAACCTTGTCTTCTGGGTTGGGTCGGGGATTAAATTCTCGCCGGGTGGGACGGAGGGACGTCGGTCGCGATGTAAGGACCGTGAACGCAGGGTTTAGGCCTGCGTCGAGCGGCATTTGCGCCGGCTATGTTGGGGCTGTTGGAGATGAAGATTCTGATCGTCGACGATCACGCCTTGATTCGTGATGCGATGCAGGGTGTCCTGAAGAAATTGCAACGCGGCGTCGTGGTGCTGGAAGCGGCCGACAGCCAGCGGGCGTTTGCCATTATTACCGGCAACCCCGATATCGATTTGATTTTGCTCGACCTGACTTTGCCGGACCGCGACGGGCTATCGGTGCTCACCGAATTGCGCGATCGTTATCCGACCATCTCGGTCGTCGTGCTGTCGGCGCTGCAAGATCGCGCCAATGTCCAGAAGGTGCTCGATCTCGGCGCCGCCGGCTTCATTCCGAAGTCGGCGCGGCGCGAAGTCATGCTGAGCGCTTTGCAACTGGTTTTCGCGGGAAGCGTTTACGTTCCTCCGGAGATTCTGGCGCCGGAGGGATTTGCCGAGGCGCCGAGCCAGCAGTTCGAAAACCGCCCGAGTGAAAACCGCCAAATCGTTTCGCTCTCCGATCTCAAGCTATCGGAGCGCCAGCAGGACGTTCTCGCGCTGATGATGCAAGGCAACAGCAACAAGGTGATTTGCCGGACGCTCAATCTCGCCGAGCCGACGGTCAAGAACCACGTCACCGCGATCTTGCGGGCGCTGAAAGTGTCCAACCGCACCGAGGCGGTGATTGCCGTTACCGAGCTGGGCTGGAAGCTGACGCCAAAGGCATGACGCCTTTGTTCAAGGCGAGGTCGCGTCCGGTCTGGATTCTTCCGCATCGGGCAGCTTGCGCACGACCGCTCGCGGCACCGGCTTGACCGCCTGATTGAACATGGCGCGCAGCGCCATCGGATTCACGGGTTTGTGCAACAGGTGGAAACCTTTGACTTTCGCCTCATGCAGCGTTGCCGGATCAGTATCGCCACTGATGAGAAAAGCGGGAATTGGCGCCGACAATTCGCCGCGCAGCCATTCGATGGTCTCGATGCCGGTCCGGCCATTGGCCAAGTGATAATCCGAGATAATCAGGTCCGGCAGACCGTCCTGCTCGGTCGCCGCCTTGAGTGCCTTGCGGTCGCTATCCGCAGTGACGACCCGGCAACCCCACTTGCGAAAAATCCCGCTCATGCCCTCGAGCACCAGCGGATCGTCATCGATCACCAGGACGAGCTTGTCGCTCGCCAGGCTCGGCTGGGCGCGCGGGACAATCGACGCTTCGATCGCCCGCTTGTCGGCCGGGGCGAGCGGGACGGTGACGGCAAATACGGAACCCTTGCCCACGGTCGACTTGACCTCGATCGGGTGATCGAGCAGGCGGCAGAGGCGGTCAACGATGGCAAGCCCAAGCCCGAGACCGGCGCGCCGGTCGCGATCCGGCTCGCCCAGGCGATAGAATTCGCCGAATATCTTGTCGTGCTGATCGGGCGGAATGCCGATGCCAGAGTCCCACACCTCGATGCGCAGCTGATCGCCGCGTTTGCGGCAGCCCACCAGCACGCCGCCGCTGCGCGTATAGCGCAGCGCATTGGTGATCAGATTGAAAATGATCTGCTCCAGCAGGATGAAGTCGCTGCGCACCCAGGCATCACTGGGCAACGCCCGGAACGACAGCCTTTTCTCCCGCGCCGCGCCGGCAAAAGTGGTCTCGGCGTGCGCCAGAAGCTGCGCCACCGGAAAAACCGTGATGTTGACCGTGGTCGCGCCGGCATCGAGCTTGGAAATGTCGAGCAGCGCGCTGAACAGCTCGTTCATGGCGGAGAGCGCCGCCTCGATGCGGCCGATGATCTGACTGCGCTCGGCGGCGCGCAACCTGCCGTGCAGCTGTGCGACGAACAGGCCCAAGGCATGGAGCGGCTGACGCAAGTCATGGCTGGCGGCCGCAATGAAGCGCGACTTGGCCTGGTTGGCGGCTTCCAGCTGGCGAGTGCGCTCTTCGACCTTGCTTTCCAGACCGGCGTAAGATTCCTGCAACCGAGCGGCCATGGCGTTGAATTGATCGCCGAGCGCTTCGAGTTCGTCGCCTGTGTTGATCGAAATACGCTGCCCGAGATCGCCGCTGCCGATGCGCACGGCACCGTCGCGCAGAGCTTGAATCGGAACTACCATTCTCCGGGCCAAGAAAAGTCCGGCGAAAATGGCCAGCACCAGAGCCACAAGAATTACGACGCCCGATCGCAAAGCAGAATCGTACAGCGGGGCGTAGGCCTCATCTAGTGGTAACTCGGCAAAGACGAGCCATCCAGGCGGCGTCACCTTGGCATAGGCGCTCAAGACGCTCCGGCCGGCAATATCGACACCCTGCAATGGCTGATCTGGCAAGCCGTTCAACTCAGCCACGCGTGCGGCTTGGACTTGCGCAAGACCGGACATGTCAGTCTTCCGCAGCACCTGGCTGATATCGGGATGCGCGATCAGCCGTCTTGCTTCGTCAACAACATAAGCCTGACCGTGCTTGCCGACCTTTATTTGCGATATGACATCCCAAATGAACGTGAGATTCACTTGCCCAACGATAACGCCGAACTCCGGCCGAACTCCGGCCATGGCAATCGTCATATACGGTTGCGACTCATCGATG
>Ga0116221_1001684_pt1 | contig 14723 bp, 11 predicted proteins | sample Sb_taG_5_FD_88965 | JGI IMG/M metagenome (GOLD analysis project Ga0116221, IMG submission 88965) | Peat soil microbial communities from Weissenstadt, Germany - Sb_50d_8_FC metaG | ecosystem: Environmental > Terrestrial > Soil > Wetlands > Peat | place: Germany: Weissenstadt | collected 2010-09-21 | reverse complement strand
TGGCCAGGCTGCGGTGGAGCGAGCCGATGCCGCTTATTCAGCTTGGCTCGAACGGCTGCTGGACGCGACCGGCGACCCTGGCCAGCTGCTGGGCGATCTCCGCCTGCTCGACGGCGCGATGAACGAATTGTGCACTGACCGGCTGGCCGAATTGGCCAGGCTAGCCACCCGGCTGCATCAGGCACCGGACGCAGACCGGGGTGCAGATCTCGTTTCGAATGAAAGGACGCTAGCTGTGGCAGACGCCGCAGGCCCTGCGCGGCGGGAAGCCGTCGGGGGCGCGCAGTGACGGCACCGAGACAGCCGGCCCCGCCAGGCACCACCCCGACGGGCCGGGCTGGCGCCGAGCCCAACGATCGGTGGCTGCGGCGGCTGGGCGGTTACTGCTGGCGCTACCCGCGGTCGATGCTGGCGGCGCTGGGTGGCTCGCTGCTCGCCACGGCGGTCGCGCTTGTCATCCCGCTGATCCAGCGTGACATCGTGAATAACTCGATCATGAGCCACCGGCAGCAGATCTGGATCGGGGCCACCGCGCTAATCGTCGCCGCTGTGCTGAGCTTCGCCGGCGTGTACACGCGCCGGTACATGGGCGGCCGCCTGTCACTGGACGTCCAGCACGATCTGCGCACCGAACTCTTCGCTTCGCTGTCCCGGCTGGATGGCGCGCGCCAGGATCAGCTGCATACCGGCCAGATTGTCAGCCGGTCCATCTCTGACATCAACATGATCCAGGGCCTGCTCAGCATGGTGCCGATGCTGCTCGGCAACGCCCTGCTGTTCTTCCTGTCCATCTTCGTGATGGCGATCTTGTCCCCGCTGCTCACCATCGTCGCGCTCGCGGTAGGACCGGCTCTCTTCCTGATCTCCCTCGCCGCGAGGAACCGGCTGTTCCCGGCGAGCTGGGACGCCCAGCAGCACGCCGCCAACGTGGCCGGGGTAGTCGACTCGGCCGTCACCGGAGTACGGGTGGTCAAGGGCTTCGGCCAGGAGGAGCAGGAGGTCGACCGCCTGGACGGAGCGGGGCGGCTGCTGTACGCGTCCCGGGTGCGGGCGGTCCGGCTGATGTCGCGGTACAACCCGGCGCTGCAAGCGGTGCCGTCCCTCGGTCAGGTCGGCGTCCTTGCCTTCGGCGGCTGGCTGGCGATTCGCGGTGAGATCAACCTCGGCACGTTCTTCGCGTTCTCGGCCTATATCGCTCAGCTGGTTGGCCCCGTCCGGGCGCTGACCGGGCTGATCACGATCGGCCAGGAGGCGCGAGCCAGCGTCATCCGGGTCTACGAGGTGATCGACTCCCGGCCGGTGCTGGCTGAGAAGCCGGACGCGATCACACTTCCCGCAGGCACCATGCCGGATGTCGAGCTCGATGATGTCACGTTCGGCTACCTGCCGTCCGAGCCGGTGCTGCGCGGACTGTCACTGCGGGTCAGGCCGGGAGACACCGTCGCCGTGGTCGGGACATCCGGCTCGGGCAAGTCGACGATCTCCTTGCTGCTGCCGAGGTTCTACGACGTCACCGGCGGAGCGATCCGGATCGGCGGCTACGACGTCCGCGATCTCAGCCACGATTCGCTGCGCGCGCGGATCGGGCTGGTGATGGAGGAGAGCTTCCTGTTCTCCGACACCATCAAGTCGAACATCGCCTACGGCCGGCCAGCGGCGACCGACGAGCAGATCCGGGCCGCGGCGCGGGCGGCCGAGGCCGAAGAGTTCATCAACGACCTGCCCGATGGCTATGACACCGTGATCGGCGAGCAGGGGCTGACCCTGTCCGGCGGGCAGCGGCAGCGCGTCGCGCTGGCTCGGGCACTGATCACCGACCCGGAGATCCTGGTGCTCGACGACGCCACCTCGGCGATCGACGCGCGGGTCGAGGCGCAGATTCACGAGACCCTGCGCCGGGTGATGGCCGGGCGCACCACGCTGCTGATCGCGCACCGGCGCTCAACGCTCCAGCTGGCCGACCAGATCGCCGTGCTGGACGATGGCCGGCTTGTCGATATCGGCAGCCACGACGAACTGACCGCGCGGTGCCCGCTGTACCGGCTGCTGCTGGCCGGTCCTGGGGACGATGCCGAGGGCGTCGACGCAGGAGAGCTCGAGTACTACCAGAACGCGGACGGTACCGCGGCATTTGCCGCCACCGGGCGCGCGGCCAATGCCGGCGAAGGACTGATCGCAGCTGCGAGCGGGCACCAGGCGGGCATCACGGCGAGCCTCTGGCCGACTCCGGCTGCTCGCCCGGCCACCTCAGCCGGCCTGCCGGGCGGGCAGCCCCTGGATCGTGGCGGCGCACGGACTGCGGGTCAGGCCAGCCCTGCGCTCACCGGTCAGGCCAGCACCGCCATCGGCCGCGGCATCGGCCTCGGCGGCGGCCGGGGCCGGGCAGGCGGCACCGGCCGGGCCGGGGCAGATGGCGGGATGCTGGCCGGGATCCCGCCCACGCCTGAGCTGCTGGCCAAGGTCTCCGCGCTGCCGCCAGCGAACGACCAGCCTGAGGTAGACCAGTCTTTCGCTCGCGCTCCGGAACCGCGCTTCACCCTCCGCAGGCTGCTGCGGCCGTTCATCATCGGGCTCACGGTCGGCCTGATCCTCGATGCCCTGGACGCCGTGGCCGGCGTCGCACTGCCCTGGCTGATGCGCGGCGGCATCGACCACGGCATCGAGGTCAAGGCGTTCCATTACATTGTCCTGATCGCGGCAGTGGCACTGGCCATCGTGCTTGTCGACTGGGTCGTGAACTCGGTGCAGACCGTGGTGGTCGGCCGCAACGGCGAGCGGCTGCTGTACACGCTGCGGGTCAAGATCTTCGCCCAGCTGCAGCGGCTCGGCCTGGACTTCTACGAGCGCGAGATGGCAGGCCGGATCATGACCCGGATGACCACGGACGTGGACGCGATGTCCACCTTCCTGCAGACCGGCCTGATCACCATGGTCAACTCCGCCCTGACCTTCGTCGGAGTGATGATCGCGCTGCTCTTCATCAATGTCAGGCTCAGCCTCACCCTGTTCAGCGTCCTGCCCGTGCTGGTGGTAGCCACCATCATCTTCCGCAGCAAGTCATCGAGGGCCTACGCCGAGGCGCGGGAGAAGGTCAGCGCGGTCAATGCCGATCTGCAGGAGAACGTGGCCGGGCTGCGAGTCGCCCAGGCCTACCGGCGCGAGCAGGTCAATCAGGACCGGTTCGCCGGGCTCAGCGGCGCCTACCTGACCTCCCGGCTGCGGGCGCAGCGCTACATCGCGCTGTACTTCCCGTTCGTCCAGGCGCTGTCGACCATCGCCGGAGCGCTTGTGCTGTTCACCGCCGCAAGCCAGGTGCACAGTGGCCTGCTCACGGCGGGCGGGCTGATCGCCTACCTGCTCTACATCGACATGCTGTTCTCCCCGGTTCAGCAGCTGTCTCAGGTATTCGACGGTTACCAGCAGGCCGCCGTCGGGCTGCGCCGGATCTCCGCTCTGATGCGAACCCCGACCAGCACCCCGCCGGCCGAGCACCCGATCGCCGTCGGGCGGCTGCGCGGCGAGGTCGAACTGCGGGACGTCCATTTCAGCTACCGCGACTTCCCGCAGGAGGCAATCTGCGGGATCAGCCTCACCATCCGCCCAGGCGAAACCGTCGCCCTGGTTGGTCAGACCGGTGCCGGGAAGTCCACGCTGGTCAAGCTGGTCGCCAGGTTCTACGACGTGACCCGCGGCCAGGTGCTCGTCGATGGCGTCGACGTCCGCGACTACGACCTGGGCAGCTTCCGCCAGCAGCTCGGCGTGGTGCCGCAGGAGCCCTACCTGTTCCCCGGCACCGTGCGCGACGCCATCGCCTACGGCCGACCTGACTCCAGCGATACCGAGGTCGAGGCCGCGGCCCGCGGTGTCGGCGCCATCGAGATGATCGCCCGGCTGCCCGGCGGCTTCGGCCACGAAGTCGCCGAGCGGGGCCGCAACCTCTCCGCGGGCCAGCGCCAGCTGATCGCGCTGGCCAGGGCCTACCTGGTCGATCCCGCGATCCTGCTGCTCGACGAGGCGACCGCCGCGCTCGACCTGGCCGCGGAGTCGGCGGTGATCCGCGCGACCGAGCAGCTGACGTCCCGGCGCACCACGCTGCTGGTCGCGCACCGGCTCACCACCGCGGCCCGAGCCGACCGGATCGTGGTGCTCGACGCCGGCCGGATCGCCGAGGTCGGCACGCACGACGAACTGCTCGCCGCCGACGGCACCTATGCGGCGCTGTGGACAGCCTTCACCGGCGAGACCGTACTGGCCGCCTGATCAGGCGGCGATGCTGTCAATAAAGCAGCACGAGCTGTTTCTTTGACAGCTTGCGACTAACCGGGTTGACACCCAAGCAGCGCCACGTGAAAGCTGACTGGCGTTTCACCTCTAGACAGCGCCGGTCGGCTGCCGGAGCGCAGCGTCGTGACCGACCCAGCTCGGCTCGTCCTGCACCATCGTCTCTGACGGACTCGCGAACCCCTGCCTTCCTTCGGGACCCACGTAGCCACGGACCGGGTAGCCGGGGCCGGCCCGCAGCCTGCGGACATCGCGAGAGATCAGCGCGAGGGCGGACGCGATCACGGTGATCGCGGCAGCGCCGTACTGCGTCGCCGAGACGCCGATCACCCCGGCGATCGGTCCGGCGATCACCGCTCCGACCGGCATCCCCATCACCGATCCGAGACCGTCGTACGCGGAAACCCTGGCGAGCATCTCCGGCGGGATCTTCGCGGCCATCGTCACGGTCCAGACCACGGCCATCATCTCCAGGCCGATCCCGAGCCCGAATGCGGCCACGCAGATCACGGGCAGCGGCAGCAGCATGGCCAGCGAGAGTGGCGAAACCGCGATCGCCGCGCCCATCAGGGCACAGAACAGGACCGGCCGGTCCGGTGTCCAGCGCAGCGACACCAGCCCGCCGACGATCAGGCCAGCGGCTTCGACCGACGCGATCAGGCCCCATGCGGCCGGACCGCCCAGGTGCGCCTTGGCGACGGCAGGACCGAGCACCTGGAACGCGCCGCACCAGGCCGCGAGAATCACCGTGAACTGCAGCACCGTCGCCCAGAGCCAGGTATGCGAGCGGAACTCCGACCAGCCCTCGCGCAGCTCACGGAGCACGCTGGGCGCGTGGTCCGGCTCGCGTTCTGGCCGCTGCACCCGGATCGCCAGCATCAGCGGAACGGTGCCGAACATGCCGATGCCGCACACCGCAAGCGCCCAGCCAGGGCCGACGAGCGCCACGCACTCCCCGGCCAGGGCGGCACCGGCGATCATTGCGCCATTCATGGTCAGCCTGCTGATCGCGCTGGCTTCCTGCATCTGCTCGGCCGGCACCAGCCGGGGCAGCAGCGCCATCGACGCCGGGTAGAAGACCGCCATCCCGGTGCCGGTCAGGGTCTCCAGGCCGATCATCAGCCAGAGCCCCGGATGGCCGGCCAGCACCAGGATGCCGAAGCTGCCCTCGCCGAGGGCGATCATGATGTTCGCCGCGATGATCACCCGCTGCGGGGCGATCCGGTCGGCGATGACGCCGCCGACGAGGAGGAAGACCAGCGAAGGAGCGAGCTGGGCCGCCAGGACGTAGGACAGGTCGGCCGTCGACCCGGTGGCGTCGAGTACCGCGAAGGAAACGCCGACCAGCGAGAACGTGGCCGCCATCGGAGCGAGCAGGCGGTCGGCCAGCAGGAGCCTGAAGTTGCGGTTGGCCAGCACGGGAAACCGGCGCACGAGCGCGCGCGTAGCCATGACTGACATCCGATCTGACGCAACGGCTGGGACTGGATGCTATCTGTCACGATCACCAGCCAGCAAACGATTTAGGCGGCCCAGCCGACGCCGCGGCGGATGCCAGCGGCCGGTGCGCAGGACCGCTGACGCGCGACCGAGATTCCTGATCGGACCGTCCGCAAGCTGCGGCCGAGCCCGCTGTGAGCGCGCGCGGCGGCCTCGGTAGAGTCACCGTGCGGGACAGCCGCCACAATGGCAGCCGGAGGGGCGAACGAGGGAGCTGGTCGTCGATGAGCATCCTGGGCACCAGGGTCCTGAGGACCGAGGATCCGCGGTTTCTGACCAGCGGCGGTGTCTACACCGAAGACGTGACTGACGGCCGGCTGGCCGGGGCCTGTCACGTCTTCTTCGTCCGCTCCCCCATCGCGCACGCGCGGATCGCCAGGATCGATCTCAGCGCTGCCCTGGCCGCCCCTGGTGTAGTGGCAGCGTTCACCGGCGCCGACCTCGCCGACCTGCCGCGCATCGAGCCGATGATGGCCGGGTTCCTGAACGAGAACATGCGCCGCCACCTGCTCGCTACCGACGTGGCGCGCTTCGTCGGCGACGCGGTGGCTGTCGTCGTCACCGAGCAGGCGTATCAGGGTGAGGACGCGATCGAACTTGTCGATGTCGACTATGACCCCCTGCCGGCCGTGATCGATCTGGACGAGGCGCTGTCCAACCAGGTCGTGCTGTTCGACGAGGCGGGCACCAACGTCGTGGTCGAGTTCGGCAACGCGAGCACGCTGCGGCCGGATCTCTTCGCGGACTGCGAGGTGGTGGTCGAGCACACTATCAGCAACCAGCGGGTAGCTCCGGCCCCGATGGAGGGACGCGCCGCCGCCGCCGTCTGGGGCGAGGACGGCAGGCTGACCACCTGGATCCCCAACCAGGGAGCCCAGGGTGCCCGCGATGGCATGGCCAAGATGCTCGGCATCGAGGCGAGTCAGGTTCGGGTCATCACCCCGGACGTGGGCGGCGCCTTCGGCGCCAAGTTCGGCGCCGATCCGGAGCACGCCGTGGTGGCCTGGGTCGCCAGGCAGCTCGGCAGGCCAGCCCGGTGGACCGAGACCAGGTTCGAGAACCTGATCTCGATGACGCACGGCCGGGCGCAGCGGCACAAGATCACGATTGGCGGCGGCAGGGACGGCGACGTGCGCGCCTACCGGCTCGAGATCACCCAGGACGCCGGCGCCTACCCGCGAATCGGCGCGGTGCTGCCGTTCCTGACCATCATGATGGCCTCCGGCCCGTACTCGATCCCGCAGGCCGAGGCGATCGGCGTGTCTGTGGTGACCAACACCACGCCGGTCGGTGCCTACCGCGGGGCTGGCCGCCCGGAGGCCACCGCGGCGCTCGAGCGGGCGTTCGACCTGTTCGCCGCCGAGATCGGCGCCGATCCAGCCGAGGTGCGCCGACGCAACCTGCTGCCGCCGTTCACCGAGCCGCACCAGACCGCGTTCGGCGCGCTCTATGACAGCGGGGACTATGTCGTCGCGCTGGACAAGGCGCTCGCCGCGGCCGGTTACGGCGAACTGCGAGCCGACCAGGCCGCCAGGCGCGCCAGGGGCGACACGGTACAGCTGGGCATCGGGGTTTCCTGCTATGTGGAGATCACCGGCGGCGGTGACGAGGCCGGCGCACCACAGGAGAACGCGACCGTCGAGGTCCATCCCGATGGCAGCGCGACCATCCTGACCGGAACCTCCCCGCACGGCCAGGGCCATTCGACCGCCTGGGCGATGATCGCCAGCGAGGAGCTAGGCATCCCGGTCGACCGGTTCACCGTAAAATGGGGCGACACGGACCTGATCCCAGAGGGCGGCGGCACCGGCGGGTCACGCAGCCTGCAGCAGGGCGGCGCGGCCGTGCAGCAGGCTTCCAGGGAGCTGATCGAGCTGGCCAGGCAGCGAGCCGCCGCCGCGCTGGAGGCCAGCCCGGACGACCTGCGGTTCGACCAGGCCAGCAGTTCGTTCGCCGTGGCCGGCGACCCAGAGGCCTCGGTGCCGCTGACTCAGCTGGCGCAGGACGAGCCACTGCTGGTCCAGGCGGTCTTCACGGCGCCAGGCGCCACCTTCCCGTTCGGCACCCACGTCGCGGTCGCCGAGGTGGACACCGAAACCGGCCGGGCTGTGCTGCGCCGGGTGGTAACGGTGGATGACGCCGGAGTGGTGCTCAACCCGCTGCTCGCCGAGGGCCAGCGGCACGGCGGCATCGCCCAGGGCGCCGCTCAGGCACTGCTCGAGGAGGTCGTCTACGACACCGAGGGCAACCCGCTGACCGCGAGCTTCGCCGACTACCCGATCGTGTCGGCCACCGAGCTGCCCAGCTTCGAGCTGGCCGACAGCCAGACGCCGACCAGCTACAACTCGCTCGGCGCCAAGGGGGTCGGCGAAGCTGGCACCATCGGGGCCACGCCAGCGGTACAGAACGCCATCGTGGACGCCGTCGCCCACCTGGGCGTCAGGCACGTGGAGATGCCTGCCACGCCGATGCGGATCTGGCGGGCGATCCAGGAAGCACAGTCTCAGGAGTCACAGTCTCAGGCAGCACGGGCGGAGAGTGCATGATGCGGGTCGAGATCACCGTCAATGGCCAGCCGCGGTCCGACGACGTCGAGCCACGGCTGCTGCTTGTGCATTACCTCCGCGAGGTCTGCGGACTGCGTGCCGCCAACGTGGGCTGCGACACGACCTCATGCGGCGCCTGCACGGTGCTGCTGAACGGGGAGTCGGTCAAGTCCTGCACCGTGCTGACCGTTCAGGCATCGGGCCAGGACGTGGTGACCGCCGAAGGGCTGGCTCCGCCCGGCGAGCTGCATCCGATGCAGCAGGCATTCCGCGCCGAGCATGGCCTGCAGTGCGGATTCTGCACGCCGGGGATGGTGCTGGCGGCGGTCAGCCTGCTTGCCGAGAACCCCAAGCCGACCGAGCAGCAGGTCCGCGAAGGGCTTGAAGGCAACCTCTGCCGCTGCACCGGCTATCACAACATTGTCCGCGCGGTGCTCGCCGCCGCTGGCCAGGCCGAGGTGACCGCGTGATCCCCGCCCCGTTCGACTACGTCGCCGCCGAATCGGCCGGCCACGCGCTCGAGCTGCTCGCCAGCCATGGCGACGACGCGAAGGTGCTGGCCGGCGGGCATTCGCTGCTGCCGATGATGAAGCTCAGGCTGGCCGCTCCGCAGCTGCTGATCGACATCTCCGGCGTGACCGAACTGGCCGGGGTCACCGTGGACGGCGACGAACTGGTCATCGGCGCGACCACGCGGCACGCTGACCTGGCCGGGTCCGAGCTGGTCAGGACCGAGGCCCCGCTGCTGGCCCACGCCGCCTCGCTGGTCGGCGATCCGCAGATCAGGCACCGCGGCACGATCGGCGGCTCGCTGGCGCACGCCGACCCGGCCGCCGACCTGCCGATGGCGCTCGTCGCCCTCGGCGGCTCGGTCGAGCTTCGCGGGCCAGCAGGAACCCGCCTGGTAGCTGCCGACGACTTCTTCACCGGCTTCTTCGAGACGTCCCTTGAGCCCGGCGAGCTGCTCACTGCCGTCCGCGTGCCGCGGCGGCAGGGCGTGCCTTGGGGTTACCAGAAGTTCGTCAGGCGCGCCAATGACTGGGCGATCGTCGGGGTCGCGGCCATCGCCGGACGAATCGCGCTGGCGAACATGGGCCCCACCCCGATCCGGGCCAGCGCGGCCGAGCAGGCGCTGGCCGGCGGAGCCAGCGCAGCGCAGGCCGCCGAGCTGGCCGCGGTGGGCACCTCGCCAGGCGAGGACATCCACGCCGACCGCGGCTATCGTGAGCATCTGGCGCGGGTCCTGACCAGGCGGGCGCTTGAGCATCAGGCATAACGGGGGGCACCGGGCAATCGAGCCACGTAAGGGGATCGCCGATGACCGAGAACACATCAGCTGACGAGCTTCGCGCCCAGCTCAGCGAGGTCGAGAACGATCTGGCGGACCTGCGCAAAACAGCCGCGCAGATCCGCGCCGACGTCGGCGAAGCCGAAGACCCGGCTGACCGGGGCGCCCTGATCCACGCGGCCGAGGAGCAGGACAACCTGGCCGACCAGCTGGCCGTCAGGCGCGAAGATCTGCTGCGCCGTCTCGCCGAGGTGTAACCTGCCGCCGACGCGGTACATTGAGCTGGTTCCGCATGTCAGGCGCAGACCTACACCAAACGGGCGGTCGTCATGCGTAGGTACCTGATCGTCGCGAACCAGACGCTGCGGGGTGCGGAGCTGCACGACGAGCTCCGCAGGCGGATCGAGGCGGGACCGAGTTCCTTCTACCTGCTGGTCCCGAATACCGGCGCAGCTGAGTATCCCGTCGTGCCCGCCGGCGGAGTCCTGCCGCCCAGCATGGCATGGTGGGCGACGAACTATCGTGGCCCGGCCACCGACGAGGAGGCGAGCGCGCAGGCACGGCAACGGCTCAGCCAGATGCTGGCCGACCTCGCCGCGCTCGGCGCACCGGTCGAAGGCGACCTCGGGAGTTCCGACCCGCTCGAGGCCATGCAGAAGGTACTCGATGATCACCAGTTCGACGAGATCATCGTGGCCACGCTCCCCAGGCGGGTCTCGCGCTGGCTCGGGGCCGACCTGCCTCGCCAGGCCGGGCGCCGGTTCAAGCTGCCGGTCACGACCATCATCACCAGGCGCTGACGGCTGCCAACGGAGCCCCTGGTCAGCTGGGCGGGCCGCTCAGGTCGGCCAGCAGCGCGGGCAGATCAGCCACGGAGTCGATCACGTGATCGGGGGCGACGGGCGCCGAGCGAACCGTTTCAGCGCGGTATTTTCCGGTTCTGACCAGGACGCCGGTGATGCCAAGGCGCTGGGCGGCCAGCACATCGCCGTAAATGTCATCACCAACCATGACGGCCTGCGACGGCGTGGCGGCTAGCGCCTCAAGCGCGGTGCTGAAGAACGCCTCGGCCGGCTTGCCGGTCACCTCGGCCTGAACCCCGGCGGCCTGTTCCAGGCCGGGCAGGAACGCGCCGGTGTCGAGCTGCAGTCCCGCGTCGGTCTGCCAGTACAGGTTCCGGTTCATCGCGACCAGATGAGCGCCCCGGCGGATCTGGGCGAAGACGCGGTTCAGGGTGGCGTAGTCGAACTGCGGCCCGGCACCGCCCAGGATGACCACATCGGGATCGGGGTCGTCGGAATCCGTGAGCGTGACGCCGGGCAGATCCGCGCTGAGGTCGCCGTCGTTGAGCAGCAGGCAGCGGGCGCCGGGATGATGCCGGTTCAGGTAGGCCGCGGTCAGCGCCGCCACGGTGAAGATGTCGTCGGCGGTCACCGGGAAGCCGGCCTCCCGCAGCGTGGCCGCGATCCAGCCGCGGGTCCTCGAGCTCGTGTTGGTCAGCAGCGCGATCGGATAGCCGGCCTCGCGCACCGCGCGGACAGCCTCGACCGCGCCGGGCACCGGCCGCCAGGACACGGCAAGCACCCCGTCGATGTCCGTCATGACCGCGCGGATGCGTTCCACACGCACGACCTTAGCCAGTCCGCTGCTCCGGCCCGTAGCTGATCTGAGGCCAACGACCTGCCTGGGCCCGGCTAGCTGGCCAGCTCCCGCTCGGTCGGGGTGCGGAACCGCGGGATGACCCGGACTCCGGCCAGCCAGCTGCCGACCCGGGCAGCTTCTGCCTCGATCAGCGCCCTGGCATCGGCGCCGACATCCTCGAGCAGGCGCACGGCGATCTCGCCGTCCCCGCGCTGCGCCCAGCCGCCGACCACCTGGCCGTCCAGCCACACCGTCGGACCCGCGTTGCCGTTGCTGTCGAACAGGGCAGGACCGTGCGGACCGAGGAACCAGGACCGGTCGGACCAGCCCATCACCGTCGGGTCGAGTGCGGGCAGCAGCGCCACCCAGGGCCCAGGATCTTCAGTAGCCGCCAGGTCATCGGGCAGCACGGCGCCAGTGCCAGTGCCGAGCTCGACCTCGACCGCACCGAGATCGCCGGCAGCCTGCCTGACCTGGGCCATCGTCCAGCCGGTCCACCATTTCAGGTCGGCCAGCGGCGCGGGCCCGAAGGCCGCAAGCCACTGCCTGGCCAGCTCCGCCCGGGCGCTGGCCTCGCTCACCGGCGCGGCCGGCGCGGCAGCCGCAGGCAGCCAGTGCCCGGCCAGCGTCCAGCGGTACTGCTGGGACAGCCAGGAGCCGATCGGCCGGCCCCGGATGATCTTGCCTTCGGCCGAGAGCACGAGCAGCACCCGGCTGGTGATGTTCTGCCTGGCCTGGTACGGCCTGCCCGCGGCGAGCACGATCGACGTCCGCAGCCGCGGCTCATCGCCGGACAGCTCAGCCGCCGTGGCCGTACCGCCGCGGTCGGCGATCGCGCGGAGCACCGAGCGCTCCAGGTCGGCCAGCCAGGACTCAGGTTCTGCGCCGATGCCGGCGTCGGCCAGCAGCTTGAGCAGCAGCCCGCGCTGAGCTCTGCCGATCCGGTCCGTGGTCGAGGCCTGGACCACCGGCACCGACTCGGCTGGCACCACGAACACGGTCCGGCGCATGGCCAGCATCCGGACCAGTTCGCGCCGCTCGTACAGTGCTTCCTCGATGGCGGCCGGGCGCAACGGCGTCGCGGTCCTGGCCCGGACGGTCAGGAAGACCGTGGCCGGGTCCGTCGCGTGCAGCGCCACCAGCTGCCTGGCGACGCTGACCGGATCCGGCGGGCGACGCTGCTGCTGCAGGCCGTGCCGGACCGCGAGCCGCCTGCGGCGCTCGGCCGCGTCCATCCTGGTCATTACCGACATGATGCTGCTCGATCCGAAGCCGTACGTCAAAACGGGCTGCCGACCCGGATTCCCAGGCTGGCCAGAATCGGCACCGTCGCGTGACCCCGCGGTGGCCCGGCCGGGAATCCTAGCCGAAGGTCAGCGTCAGGTAGGCCGCGTACGTCCCGATCAGCAGCAGCCCGGCTACCCGCCCCAGCTGCTTGAACGCCACCGTCCAGAGCACCAGAGCCGCGGGCAGCGCGGCGGCCAGCCAGGCCGGTCCGCTGATGCCGGTGACGGCAAGCGGCCGGACCAGGGCGGCGGCGCCCAGCGTCGCCGTTGCGTTGTACGCGGCCGAGCCGAGCACGCCGGCCAGAGCCAGCTCCTCGACGCCGCGCCTGGCTGCCGCCCAGACCAGCGCGAACAGCTCAGCGGTCGTGGCCAGCGCCACAAAGGTCAGGCCGACGACCGACTCGCGGAATCCGAGCGAGCTGGTGATCCGTTCCGCACCGGCCACGGCCAGCCTGCCGCCGACGGCCATCACGACCACTCCGGCGACCACCAGGAGCGCGGCCCGAGTGCCGCGCCCGTGCTGCTCCGCAAGCTCGGCGGCCTCGCCGAACGCAGGCGGCTGCCGCTCCCGCCACCAGATCAGCGCGACGACACCGATGTAGAGCGCGACAAGCACGGCACCGGCTGGCCTGCCCACGCTGCCGCCAAGCAGCGCGATCGCGGCCGCCACCCCGACCGCGGCCGCGGCCAGTGCATACGACCGGACCCGCCCGGCAAACCGCATCGGCCTGATCACTGCAGCCAGGCCGAGGACCAGTGTGAGCATGGTGATGTTCGCGCCGATCGCGTCGCCGGCCGCGATGCCCGGATGGTGCTGCGCCGACGCGAAGACGGCTGTCACCAGTTCCTCTGGTTCGGCACCGGCCAGGACCAGCCCGATCGCGAGCGCGGTAACCCCAAGCCGCCGGCCCGCGGCCGACGCGTTCTCGGCAAACAGCTCGGCCCCGACGGCAAGCAGCGCAGCAGCGGCCGCGAGCAGCAGAAACCCGGTCATCGCGCGGCGCGGTCGCGGTTATTCAAGCCGCCGGATCCCGCGCAGGCGGCGACCGGACGCCCGCTGCCTGGTGGGGCGCCGGCCGACGTACTCGCCACGTGCGGCGACCTTTCGATTCGATGCGATGCGCCGGACATCGCGTACTATCGCCCTCCATGAACGTAGCCGCGGTACGGCGGGGGGCAGGCGTCCTCGCGGTCGCCATCGCCTTCGGAGCGGCGATGGCGTGGATCAAGGGTAACAACGCCGGGCTGCGCGACGCCGTCGGCAACGCGAGCGCTCCGTGGCTGCTGCTGCCGTTCCTGTCCGGGGCGGCGGCTGGACGCCGGCTGGCTGGCGGGGCGCTGGTCGGCCTGCTCGCCACGCTGGCTGCGCTGGCCGGTTTCTACGTCGCGGAGAGCTTCGTACTTGAGCTTGGACCCCATCCATGGCTGGTTGACCTGTCGCTGACCATGACCGCCGTGCCGTACTGGACGGAGCGAGCGCTGCTGAGCGGGCCGCTGTTCGGCCTCCTGGGAGTCTGGTGGCACCAGCGCCGGTCCGTGATCGCGGGCGGCCTGGTTGCCGCCGCGTTTGTGCTTGAACCAGCCGGCTGGTGGGCGTGGGGCGTCATCAGGTCGGTACCGGCCTATTACGTGTCGGCCTACCCCTGACTGTGGCTGGCCGAGGTGCTGATCGGCGTGGTCGCCTTCGTCCTGCTGGTCAGGCACGCTCGGCAGCAGCGCGTGCAGACCTGAGCCGGAGTACTCGGCGATGATTGGGCCATGACCTCGTTTGACGAACTGGTGGCGCAGGCAACCGCGGCGCCGTTCTCCGGCTGGGACTTCGCCTGGCTGGACGCCCGGTGCAGGCAGGTGCGCCTGCCGTGGCGCTACTCAGCCGAGGTAACCAGCCGACACGAGTCGTTCCGTGCCGACGAGGTCAGCCGGGTCCTGGCACCCGGCGGGTCCTTCGTCACCCAGCAGGTCGACAATCACAGCGACGATGACCTGTACCGGCTGCTCGGCCTGGAACCTCCAGACGTGCGGGACAGCTGGCTTCCGCTGGCGACCAGGCAGCTCACCGAGGCCGGCCTCACCGTCACGAAGGCCCGGTCGGGCCAGGAAATCCAGTACTTCAGCGACATCGGCACCGTGGTGTATTACCTGCGGGTGGTCAGCTGGGCGATCGCCGGGTACAGCCTGGAT
>Ga0116221_1001682_pt1 | contig 14730 bp, 10 predicted proteins | sample Sb_taG_5_FD_88965 | JGI IMG/M metagenome (GOLD analysis project Ga0116221, IMG submission 88965) | Peat soil microbial communities from Weissenstadt, Germany - Sb_50d_8_FC metaG | ecosystem: Environmental > Terrestrial > Soil > Wetlands > Peat | place: Germany: Weissenstadt | collected 2010-09-21 | reverse complement strand
TCGTTATCGCGGTCGTCGCCATCCGGATCACTGCGCGCACCCAGGTCGGCATGGCTGTGGTCGAGTACGCGATCCTGATCGGGCTGGCGATCGCTGGCCTCGTCTGGGTGCTTGGCCACCACGCCGGCACCGTCCGCGCAACCAGCGCCTGGCTGAGCCCGAGCGGAATAGGCGGGCACGGCAGTGCCGTGGCTGGGTTCCTCGTCGCAGTGTTCATCTACGGCGGCTGGGACGGCACCCTGTACGTCAACGAGGAAGTGAAGCACCGGCGGATCAATCCCGGCCGCGCAGCCATCATCGCGGTCGCCCTGCTGGCCATCATCTACACGCTCGCACAGGTGGGCTTGCAGGGAGTGGTGTCGCAGGCCAAGCTCCAGGCCGCCTCGGCCAACGGCACCGCGCTGGTTTACGTCGCCAACGCCCTGGGCGGTAGCGGCTGGGCCAAGGCGATGGCGCTGTCCATCGCGCTGTCAGTGATCGCCACCACCGGCACCGGCATCGTGCTCAGCGCCCGGATCGTCTACGGGATGGCGAGCTACCGTGCGCTGCCTGAGTTCCTCTCGAATGTATCGCGCAGGTTCTCCACCCCGGCCGCAGCCAGCGTCGTGGTCGGCCTGCTGATCATCGGGCTCAGTGCCGTGTACTTCCTCGCCACTTCGGTGCAGAACGCGTTCTACGACGTGATCAACGTGACCGGGCTGCTGTTCTCCATCTTCTACGTCATGACCGCGCTCGCGGCCATCGTTTACTACCGGCGCCGCGTACTCAACGGTATCTGGAACGCGTTGTTCCTCGGCATCCTGCCGCTCGGCGCCGCCGGTTTCCTCGGCTGGATTTTTGTGCGGTCATTGCAGCAGGCGCCTTGGGTGCAGCGCTGGTCGCTGATCGGAATCGTGGCGGCCGGCCTGATCCTGATGCTCGTCGCGCGCTTCGTGCTGCAATCGCAGTTCTTCCAGATTCAGCGGGAGAGCGACGCCCAGGGACGGCACCGCGACCGGACATCGAGAGGTAGCTGATCACGAGCGCTAGCTGATTAGCGGGCGGTGCCGTCACCCCCGGCCACGTTCGTCAGGCTTTCCCGCACGGCCTGCGTCAGCGGATCGCCCGATGGCAGGACCCGCTCACAGCGGGCGAGCGTGTCGCGCAGCAGCGTCATGCCGTCGGACAGCCGGCCCACCGAGTAGTAGGCATGCGCCAGGTTCGCGCGCCGCGCCAGGGTGTTCGGGTGATCGGCGCCGAGAACCCGCTCGTAGCCCGCGCAAGCCTGCTCGTAGAACTGCAGTGCGGAAGCCATCTTGCCCGCTTTGTAGTAGGCGGAGCCAAGGCTGCCGCGAGCGGAGATCGTGTCCAGATGGTCAGTGCCAAGAGCCCGCTCCCGGTCTGCGAGGACCCGCTTGTAGTGGGATATGGCGTCTTTGAGCTGCCCGACGGCCAGGTAGGCGTCAGCGAGCTTCTGCCGGGTCGTCACCGTCTCGGGATGCGCCGATCCCTGAATCCGCTCGCGGTCGGCGAGTGTGCGGCGGTACAGCCGGATCGCGTCAGCCAGTTGTCCGGCGGCCAGGTACGCGGCGGCGAGCTCATCTCGGGCACCGACCGTATCGAGGTGATCGGGCCCGCGGACGTGCTCGAAATCGCCGACCGCCGCACCGAGGACGGCGATCGCGTCCTCGAGCTGGTTAGCGGCCACACAGGCATGGCCAAGATCGCGTCTGGCCGCGACGGTGCCGGGGTGATCCGGCCCGAGCACCCGGATTCGGTCGGCCAGGATCCACTGAAACCACGAGACCGCATCGGTGGGACGGCCGACGTTGAGGTACGCGTCAGCCAGCTGGTGGCCGATGGCCAGGGTGTCCGGGTGGCCGGGTCCAAGTACCCGTTCGCTGACCATGACGAGATCCCGCCAGTAGGCGACGGCCGGCCCGGTCAGCCGCGCGAGGCCCAGGCTCCGCCCGGCGCGGATGAACAGCGGATGACAGCCACCTACCCACAGCAGGTCTCCGGCCGCCTGCTGCAGGCTGGCCGCACACGATCGCAGGTTGGCAGCGGTCCACGCCTGCGGCTCATCGGCTGGCCACACCTCAAGCACGGCGGCAGCTGCCGATCTCGCCGCTCGGTCAAGGATTGCGGTAGGCATCGTCGACCGGATCGCCGCCTGTACCACCGGGCTCATCCGGACCGTCGGCGGTGCGTCCGTTGGGTCGATTTCCACCAGACCGGCTCGCTCCAGAGCGAGGAGCGCGCTGCGGGCGCGATCCCGATCTGCCGGGCCTGAGCCGCCATCCCCGGAGAGGTACCCGCAGGCGGCCGACGTGGTAAAGACCGCGCCAGGAATCCCACGGCCGTCGAGTAGCGAAGCGAGCGCCAGCAGCGGCTGGACGGCGCCGCCTGGCGACAGCCGGTCCGCCTGCTCGGCAGAGAACGTCCAGGTGACCGCGGCGGCGAACCCGCCGCCGGACGCTGCCTGCAGTTCCCGCCTGCGCACGAAGTAGCCGCGGTACTCCCGGCAGGACAGCGCCGAAGTCGCGATCACCGCACTGGCCTGAGCTAGCGCCACCGGCTCGCGACCAAGATCCTCGACGAGGTCAATTGCTCCAAGCCGCTGGTCCGGGTCTGCGGTGAGCCGACCCATCAGATAGCTCAGGGCCTCGCGAGAACTGAAGACCCCGACCGGGAGAGCCAGCACCCGGTGCTCGCCGGGCAGCGCCGCCGCGGTCGTGGCTGTGATCAGGACTCTGCCTGCTGGCCCCTGCGGCCAGAGTCCTGCCAGGTCCGCGGCACCGGAGAGATCATCGAGCACCACGAGCCACGGCCGGCTGGTCTCACCGAGCCAGCTGACAAAGCGGGCGGCGGCTGACTCCGCATCGCCAGCGGTATCAATTCCCATCGCCGCGGCCGCGGCCGCCAGGTATCCGGACAGCACCGATGCCCGGTCCGTGGCTACGATCCAGATCAGCAGGTCCACCTCGTGGGACTGCCAAAGCGACTCGGCGCAATAAGCGGCGAGCTGAGTCTTGCCGCATGACCCTAGCCAGTATCGCGACCCGTCAGCGGCTTCCCGCGCAGGCAGCAGCACCACCGCCGCACCAGGAACCAGGGCTGCCCCGAGCGCAGGCGCGGTCTCGGGCCTGGGACTGAAACCGTCGGCGAGCGGAGGCACCGCGCCCGACCGCACCGGCCACGCTACCGGCCGGCCGTCCGGCACCACCGGTCCTCCGGCAGGAACTCGGCTAGTCACGGCCCGGTTACCTGTGACCATCATCGATCCGCGCCGCCATCGCTAGCGGAGCTGCGGACAAAGCCCATCGAGAATACCGGTCCGGCGACCACCGCCCGTCGAGACGGAAGTCTCGAAGCAGCCGGCCCGTCGGTCGATGCGCGCCGCGGCGATCGCCGATCATCTTATGAATCACCTTCCGAAACTGTGCTGTCGTGCTCGTCAGGTCAGCTCTGCCGGCCGAAGCGAGCACCGGCAATGCCCGGACGATCAGGGCCCATCTGGTCATACCACCGCGGGAGCCAGACTGCCATCCAGTCTGGCCGTTACTATGCTCGCCGGCTACCTGCGGGGGGCTGCCGGAATTCGCCAGCGCTCGGGTTGGCCAGCGGATCTGCTGTCCATGAGGTACTCGACCAGCGTGATCAGGACCTGCTTGGCCGAGCCGAACTGGCGGGCATCGCAGAGCAGAACAGGAACGCGCGGGTCCAGATCGAGCGCGATGCGCACGTCCTGGGGGTCGTAGCGGGGAGCGCCGTCGAAGCAGTTGACGGCGACGACAAACGGCATCTGGCGCTGCTCGAAGTAGTCGATGGCGGGAAAGCAATCGCTGAGCTTGCGGGTGTCGGCAAGGACCACCGCACCGAGCGCTCCATAGGAGATCTCGTCCCACATGAACCAGAAGCGCTCTTGTCCTGGCGTGCCGAAGAGGTAGACAGCCAGGTGACTTCCCAACGTAATCCGGCCGAAGTCCATCGCCACAGTGGTCGTTGTCTTGCTGTCTACGTCGCTGAGATCATCGAGGCCCTCGCTCGCAGTGGTAAAGACTTCCTCGGTGCGCAGCGGCCGGACTTCGCTGATCGCGCCGACGAGCGTCGTCTTGCCGGCCCCGAACCCGCCGGCGATCACGATCTTGGCTACGGCGAGCGGGACGTCGGCAGCGCCATCAGAGGGCACGGAGCCCATGCAGTACCTCCTCAAGCAGAGCGGCGCTGGGCTGCTCGCCGGCGGGTCGTTGAGGCAGCACGGTAATCAGGTCGTTCGAGATGAGATCGGCTAGCAGGACCCGAACGACGCCGAGCGGCAACGCCAGGTCGGATGCCAGGTCAGCCAGGGTAACTGGTCGCTGGCACAAACCGACGATTCGGCGATGCTCAGGGCTGAGGCCGGCCGGATCATCGACCTGCGCGGACAGGCCAGACGCGACGACCACGGCGATCAGGTCAAGCACCTTGCCGCCGGCCGGCTCGGTTCTGCCGCCAGTCAGCGCGTAGGGACGCACCACGGGCCCGGCAGCCCGGCCGACCCACTTGTCGCCCGCACGCATGTGCGTGGTCACTCAACCGGGATCTGGACGGCCGGGAACCTCGGCCGTGCTGACAAGTGCGGCCCGGCCCGCTTGACCAGCATGGCCATCTCGTAGGCAACCTGACCAGCGTCCGCGTTCGGCGGGGAAAGCACCGCCAGGCAGCTGCCGTGACCGGCTGCGGTAACGAAGAGCAGGCCCTGTTCAAGCTCGATGATGGTCTGCCGTACCTCGCCGATCCTGAAATGCATTCCCGCGCCCCTGGCCAGGCTTTGCACGCCGGCCGCCAGTGCGGCCAGATGCTCAGCGTCCTCGCGGCCCAAGCCTGCGGAGGCGGCAACCACGAGCCCATCGCGAGATAGAATCACGGCTCGCTGGAAATAGTCCACCCGGTCGGCGAGGTCGTCGAGCAGCCAGCCGAGTTCCCGGCCCGACCCGGCTGCTGGTTGCTCATCCATTACGCCTCCTCGCTATCCGGGGCTTCCACATCGCCTGGCCACGGCGCTCGTGCAGTGGTCTGCGGCGGCTCATCCGCGGTGTACGCCTGGCGGCCGCGGCGCCATCCGCTCTGCAGCGAAGCCGCGAAGTTGCGCGCATGTTCCGGACTCGGCGCCTCAGCAGTTACCGAGCCGCGGTCGGTCCCCCATTGCCGTACGGCCGCTGCAGGGCTATCCCGAAGATGGGGGGACAAGCTCGCCTGGCGAGTGCGGCGAGGCAGGCCCAGGTAATCAGCAGCGGCAGAATCGCTGACAACGACGCCGTCCGGGGCGGCAGCGACGCCGTCCGGGGCGGCAGCGACGCCGTCCGGGCTGGCAGCGACGCCATCCGGGCTGGCAGCGACGCCATCCAGGGCGGAACCAGGAGGATCGGCCGCTGGCGCCGGCGACTGGGAAACCGGCAGCTGAGCCGCAACCGGCCGCTGGGAAACCGGCAGCTGCGGAACCGGCAGCTGCGGAACCGGGAGCTGCGGAACCGGGAGCTGAGCCGCAACCGGCCGCTGGGAAACCGGCAACTGGGAAACCAGGAGCTGCGGAACCGGGAGCTGAGCCGCAACCCGGGGCTGAGCTGAGTGCCTGCGGGTCAGCTCCACTACGTCGGCGGATGGCTGATCCAGCCCGGCAGGCCCGCTGGCTGCCGCCCAGTAAGAGTCCGGCTGCGTGTCGGCGCGCGTCTTGGCCGCCACGACGATGCTGTCGGGCAGCAACACGATGGCCGTGGTACCGCCGTAGGGGGACGGACGCAGCGACACCCTGACACCGTGCCTGGCAGCGAGCTTGCCCCCGACGAAGAGACCAAGCTGATCGGCATTGGCGAGGTCGAAGTCTGGCGGACTGGCCAGCTGCTGGTTGATCTCGATCAGTCGATCGGACTCGATCCCCAGGCCCCGGTCATCAATCTCGATCGCGAAGCCGTTCGCTACCCGCTCGGCTCTGATCTCGACACGCGTGCCAGAGGGGGAAAACAAGGTCGCGTTCTCGATTAGCTCGGCCAGCAGGTGGATCATGTCAGCGACGGCCGACCCGTCCACCAAGTCCTCGGCTCGGGTGAGAACCGTTACCCGCTGGTAGTCCTCGACCTCTGCCATCGCCCCGCGAATCACGTCGATGACCGGGACCGGCTCGCTCCAGGACCGCCCGGACGCCGCGCCGGACAGGATGGTCAGGCTGTCGGCCTGACGGCGCATCCGGGTGGTGAGGTGGTCGAGTGCGAACAGGTCAGCTAGCGCGACCGGATCGGATGCCTCCCCTTCCAGCGCATCGATCAGCCGCAACTGCCGCTGCAGCAGCGACTGGTTCCGCCTTGCCAGGCTGATGAATACCTGCCTGAGGCCGGTACGCAGGCTGGCCTCCCCGGCCGCCGCGGCGGCAGCCGTGCGCTGCAGGCTCGCGATGGCCGCCGCGGCATCGGCGATCTCGGTGGTCTTGGCATCCGGCCACCGGGAGCTGCCGTCAGGCTGGGCAGCGTGCTCGCCGCTGGGCGGCTCTAGCCGCTGCTGATCAGCGAGGTGCTGGGCGGTGGCGGCCAGATCGGAGATGCCACGGGCCAGGCGGCTAGCGAAGGAACCCACCAAGATGAGCACGGCGACGACCACGATCAGGCCCGCACCGGCCAGCAGCGCAAGCTCGGTCAGCTCCGCGTGGTTCTGCGCGGACAGATCGCGCCGAACCGAAGCGCTGCCGAGCGTGAGGCTGACGGCCAGGGCCCAGATCAGCACCAGGCAAACCGCCGGCCCGGCCACCCTGGTGATGAAGGTGAATCGGATCGACCGGCCCGGCACGCGCGGCCGTTCCAGGCTTGCCCGGCTCAATACGCCCACCTGGTCACTCCTGGATCGGGGTCCAGCGCGGATTCCCGGCACTTTCCTGCAGCCCGGGACCTAGCGCCGGTGCACCATCGTGCACTATTGAGCGCCAATTGTCATCGCGCTTCATGAAATCGGTGGACTACCGCGTTGGTCAATCAGGTCAGCTGGCACATCCGGCTGCCGCAAGCACACCGATGCCGCGTTACCTGATCAGAATCGCGTAGACGACCACGTTGCTGAGGTAGGTACCGGTCGCGTAGTCGAAGAGGCCTCCGCAGGTAATCAGGCGCAGCTCGGCATCGGGCACCGGCCCGTACACCGAGGCCGAGGGGAACTGACTTTTCCAGAAAGTGTGCACGGCGGTGATCTTGAATACGGCCACGGTGCGGTCGGCGCGTACGACATAGACCCGCTCGCCGCGGCGCAGCTGCCGCAGCCGGTAGAACACCCCAGGGCCGGTTCTGGAGTCGACGTGGCCGGCGATGACCGACGAGCCGATCGCGCCAGGGCGCGGGCTCCCGGTGTACCAGCCAGCCACCGCGGTAGAGGTCGGTACCTGTAGGGCATGCGCGCTGGTCAGGCCTAGGCGAATCAGCCGGGTGCTGACCCCGATCGCCGGGATGACCAGCCGGACCGGCCGGGCCACCCGGAGCCGCCCGGACGGTCCAGGCGCGGCTGCGATCCTGCCGTGCGGCACTCCCACCACGGCCACCGGGCCAATCGGCCGGGAACCAGGTGGACGGCTGGCGATTGCCCAGCCGCCAACCCCCAGCGCTATCGCCAGCACACCGCACACCATCAGCGGGACACCGGCGGATCCGGTCCGCCAGCGCCGCCTGGCCGGTCGAAGGTGCCTGGGGGTCGGCCTGCCCGCTGCCCATAGCCGGGCGTTGGAGGCTGGCCGGCCCGCATGGCGGCTCACGTCAGGGCATGCGGCCTGCCGCGCCCGAGGGCGTGCGCCCCGCGTGGCCGGCGGGCCCACCAGGTCCCGCCCAGGGTGAGCACCAGGCCACCGGCGATCAGCACCAGCCATGGCAGCGGGGAGCTGGCCGGATGTGGCGCGGTGCCGCCGAAGCCGGTAGCCGGCGCTCCGGTCGGCAGCACCTGGCTGCCGGCCGCGTCCACCAGGTCATCGAGCCTGAGATGACCGGGGTCATCAAGCACGACGATGGTGTGGATGGTGCCTGGCGGAAGCGTGATCACCGCCGAGGGGTGCTGCGATTCGCCGGCCGCGCGGACGACCCAGGTACCCGGTGAGACGACCTGGTAGGAGGTCACCGACGCGAAGGCGAGCTTGCTGACCAGGACCTGGTGGCCGGCCGTCACAGTGACCCGGTGCTGGTTCAGCGAGGCCTGGATGATCCGCACCAGCACCTCGCCCGCTGGAGTGGCCAGCCTGTCCCGCAGTACCTGCAGGCGCAGGCCACTGGCCGGACCCATCCCGGCCACCGTATAGGCGTGGCCGGCCTGCACGTCCACGCTCGTCGATAGCACTGGCGGTGACGACGATGATGCGCCCGCGCCGCGCATGGCGACGGTGTACTCACCGCTTGGCACCTTCTCGTAGCCCGAGATGGTGCCGTAAGCGACGTGGTGCAGCACGATCATGGCGCTGGAGTCATGGAACGAGTACAGGTAGACGTCAACCGCTGGAGCGTTCGGGGACAGGTGGGCAAGCCGGAGCCAACCATAGCCCGAGGCCGCGGACGCTGGTGCGGTGAACGCAAGCGTTCCGAGCGCCAGTGCGGCCACGGCAAACAACCCGGCGAGGCGCGTAAACCTAGTTTTCATCATAATCAACATAGATCATCATTCCTTATCCAGACGGGAGCAGGCCAATGGGAGTGGGTCTCGCGAATCTGACGATCACGATCTGACGGCCGCCGCGGCGAATGGAGGTGATCCCGGCGGGTCGGTAGGGAGTGCGCTGGCCGTGCAGGAAGCCGAGTAGCCAGCGGAGATAACTACGGCCGGTCAGGCTGGCCGCGCGGTCCGATCCGGACAGCTCCACTGCGGTCAGCGGCACGGAATTGCTGGCACCGGGAGCCTGGTCCCCGAATGCCAGGATCTGGAGCGGGTGCAGCGTGGCCATCACCGGAAGCAGCAGCAGCAGTCGCGGGTCGACCTGGCCCGCACTAAGCTGCGCCGCCGCGTCAGCTGACAGCCTGATCTTGCTGTTGCCGAGCAGAGTGGCTCCGGCGACCTTCCTGGCGGCGACATCCTGGCTGAGCGCCTTCAGGTAGGCCGCCGCACCATCCGGCGCGACGATCAGCACCTCCACCCGGGTCTGTCCTGAGCCGAAGCTGGCCAGGACGGTAGGTGCGTATACGGCCTGCAGCCTGCTGCCGAACAGGCTGCGCAGGACGGGGGTAGCCACGACCAGGTCGGCTCCGAGCGGGTCCAGTGAATCGGGGCTGAGTACTAGCAAGTTGGAGGCCGGCACCCCGGCCCGGTACAGCGCGGTGCACATCACCGAGTCGCAGGCGACGATCGCGCTGCGGCTGATCTCTCCCGAGATCCACGCGGCAGTCTGCTGACGAACGGCCGCCGCCTCGCTCAGCCCGGCCGCCGCCCGGCCGCCAGATCCAGCTGGCGTCTGGGTGCCGTTTTCCGACCTGCTGCCGACATGCTGCCGGGACAGGGCGACCGCGGTGCCGCCAGCGGCAAGCAGGATGAACGTCAGCACGGCCACCCAGGTGAGCGGCCGCCGACTGGAACCGGCGCGATCGCGCCGAAGTCGCTTCCGGCCGGCCGCCGGCTCAGCCTCGGCAGATCCGGAATCGACCTCGGCCGACCGAACCTGGTCCTCGATCGCCGCCGGATCCGGCGTCCAGACCGGCTTAAGCAGCGCCCGGATGGAATCGGGCACCTGCTGCCCGGCTGATGTCGCAGCCTGAGCCGACCGTGCGGACTGATGATCGGACGCCCGCCTGGGTACCCGCTTCGGCAGTGGCGGCGTCTCCGGCGCGGGCGGGGGCACGACAGAGCCAGCCGCGCTACCGGGCTGACGCTGAACCCAGTCCCCCTTGCCCATCTGGCCGTCTCTCCGCAGGTCTAGGCAAACTTCTCAGCCGAGTACAGCGGAGCACAAGCCAACACATATGTTCAACCGGAATGCAGAATTAGTGTTGCATTCGATGCCGGTTCGCTAAAAATAGTCTAGAAAATACCACAGTGATCTTGGGTGCCGGACGGCTTTGGGCAGGCTCAGGCTCCCATCGGGCTCGCCGTCGGCGGCGGGCCGGCGGCCGACCCCCCCTGGCCACCAGAACCGTCAGCCGGGCCGGCTATCCGACCAGCAGGTAGATGCTCTTGCCAGCCAGCCAGAAGCCGAGCAGCAGGGCGACGACGACGATCACCGCGTCCCGGTGCGTGTCCAGCCAGGTCCGAATCCGCTCAAGCCGGGCCTGCGCCGCGGCCGGAGCGAAGACCGCGTGCAACTCAAGGACCAGGAAACTGGAGGTGGCAAGCAGACAGAAGCCCATCAAGGCGAGATAGCTCTGGGCCGAGGAAAGCTTTGCCTGGGTGACCGTCGCCGCACCGGCCGCCACCAGCGGCCAGGGCTGGAGGAAGGCGGCGAGCCCGGCGGCGGCCCATGGCGAGACCGACTCCAGCCGTGCCATCCAGGCGGGCGGCTTGCTCGGGCGGCCCCGGCGGCGCCACTTGAGCGTGCCGTAGGTGATCAGCGCGACGCCGAGGGCAATCTTGATCGCGTCGACGGCAACCGAAGGAGAGGTGTTCGGCGCGGGCGGCTTGCCACCGGTCGCCAGGGCCACGGCGGCGATCACCAGGACCAGGCACGCCAGCCAGCCCAGGATGAACGCCAGGCCCGTCTTGACCCCGTTCTCCGCGCTGAGCAGGAGGATGAAGGCTGTCAGCGGGAACGGCTGCAGGGTGATCCCGAGCCCGACCAGCAGCAGGTCGGCTACCACGCCAAGCGCCCGATGCGATCGAGTGGGCCGCCGATATGGGCCGCGTCCAGCGGTGGCGCCGGGACTGACCTAGCCGCCTGGCTGGTCATCTGGCGCTCCTCTCGGCTGGCCGTGGGCGGCCGCCACGGCTGCAACCATTCCCGGCCAGCGGCCACGCACCTCGCCCGGACCGGGTGAGGAGTCGGTGCAAGGCGGAGCGCGAATCGCTCATCACGCCGGAAGGTAGGTCAACAGCCAACCACGGCGTTCGGAGTCCTGGTCAGGCTGGCCAGCAGCTGCCCTAGCCGCCGCACAGCGCGACATGCTGGCCGCGCGGCCAGCTTCGCCGCAGCGACCGGCCGGACCGGCGACTACCCGGCGTGAGCAGTTTCGGCGGGATCCGCCGGTGCTTGGCCGTAACTGGCGACCACATAACTCCCAGTGTCAGCAGCGAGACTAACGTTTCCGCATCCCATTGCGCCCCGTGACTTCCACGCTCGCTCATGTGCGTGCCTTCCCTCTAATCGGGACTTGTCATTGAAATGACTGGGAAGGCGCCACGCGATGACGCAGATCAGGGCAAGATCTTCTGCTGAGTCGCAGAATTCCCAACCGGTCCGCGGGATGGTGCATGATGACGGAGCCGACGCAGGCGCCGGTCAGTGACGCCAACCTGATCACCGCGACCCGCTCGGGCGATGCGCAGGCCTATGGCATCCTCTACGAGCGGCACGCCGCCGCCGCCCGCCGCGTCGCTGGCCAGCTGGTCGGCGGGCCGGCTGACGTGGATGATGTGGTGGCTGAGACGTTCGCCCGGGTGCTCCGCGTGATCCGCCGCGGCGGCGGCCCGGCGGAAGCGTTCCGCCCGTATCTGCTCACTGCGGTCCGGCGGGTGGCGAGTGATCACCTGCGCGGCCAGCGCAGGCAGATTCCCATCGGCGAGGAAAACCTTCCCGACCCTGGCGAGCCATTCGTCGATCCGGTAGTCACCAGCCTGGACCGCTCGCTGATCGCGCGCGCATTCAGGTCACTGCCCGAACGCTGGACCGCGGTGCTTTGGCACACCGAGGTCGAGGAATGCAAGCCAGCCGAGGTCGCGTTATTGCTCGGCCTGACCGCCAATGGGGTCGCCGCGCTCCGCTACCGCGCGCGTGAAGGCCTCCGCCAGGCATACCTGCAGATGCACCTGTCCGGCATCGAGCGGGAGGCGTGCCGGCCCGTGGCCAGCAAGCTCGGCGCCTACGTCCGCGGCGGGCTGTCCAGGCGCGAAGGCCGCTTGGTGGACAGCCATCTGCGCAGCTGCGCTGACTGTCGGGCCGCCCAGGCAGAACTCCGGTGCATCAACGGGTCGCTGCGCGGCCTGCTCGCGCCGGTCTTCCTCGGCGCCGTCGCTACGGCGTACCTGTCCGGCGGTGGCCCGTCAGCGGCGGCCCACGGTGGGTCAGCAGCCGGCCCGGGCGTTTCCGCCGCGAGGATGCACTGGCTCAGGGCCGTCCTGCAGCACCGGCCGGCCGTTTCGCTGGCGGCCGGAACCTTGCTGACGGCGGCCGCCATTCCGCTAATCGCGCATGCACACCTGCCGCCTGGCGCCCGGCCGGTCGGGGTCGCGCCGATAGTGCAGGCCCCCCGTTTTCAGTTACCAGGAACGTCGGCTGGCCCGGCGGCAGCCACGCCAAGCAAGGCGCCCGCTGGCTCAGGCGGGCCCTTGCCAGGGACGTCGCCGACCCCCTCCGCAACTGTTTTGCCCAGTGCCGCTCCGACACCGGGCCAGACGGCGCCGCTGCTCGCCGCCAGGCTCGGTGTCCAGGTTGATGTTAACGGCGTGCTCGGCCTTGGACTCGTCGCGACCGTGGTGGTGCGGGTAGCGGACACCGGAACGGAACCCACCTCCGCGCTGACGGCCAACCTCACCTTGCCATCAGGCATCGATCTGCTCGGTCTGACCGGCGGCGGGTCTGGGTCGCAACCGTGGACGTGCAGCACGAACTCAGCTGGTGCGACCAGCTGTACCCACGGCCCGATCGCGGCAGGTACGGCGACGAGCGCGACCGTTCAGGTGCTCGTGACGGCCCTGTCCGGCTGCGGCAGCGGGGTGCTGGCTACCGTCGTCAGCGGAACGCTCTCGGCCAGCGGGCAATCGGCCAGCGTGGTCCAGTGCGGCGGAAAGCTGTTCGGAGCGCGAGCGGTCAGCCTCCGCCTGCAAGCCGACCGCTAACGGTCACTGGCGGCGCCATCGGAGCGACGGCTCCTGAGTCGAGCGAAGGCGCTGGGACCCGGCCGGGTCCCAGCGCCTTTCGCCGATGAGCTACTTACTTGATCGTGTAGGTGTACGGAAGGGCGGCCAGCTCGTCACCGGTGGTCTGACCGAACGGAGGCACGAAGCTGACGAAGTCATCAACGTACAGATTGCCGCTGACTACCGTGCCCGATGAGCCGGACGGCGTGATGGTGACGTTGATGACCGCCGTCTGGCCCGGGTTGATGATCACCGGCGAGAAGATCGCCGCCGGGTTGATCGACGCGAGCCACGCATCGCCGGTGGTTGAGGTCACCGCCGGGTCGAACATCTTCGTGGTGACGGTCATCGCGGCGCTCACCGTCCCGGCCGGGGCGCCGCCGGGACCGAACGGCCCGATCTCGTCCGGCGCGGAGAACCAGAAGCCCGGCTGCGCGGTTCCGTCGGACGGAGTGTACGAGCCACTCGCGGTGGTTCCAGCGGTTGAGAACAGGTCGGGATCACCCTGATTCGGGCCCCAGTCGAACACGATGGGCAGGCTCGCCGAGGCCGAGGTCTGCACACCGGACGTCTGGGTCGGCACCAGCCATTGCGGCTCGCCCGACGCCAGTGGGAGCGCGAACGTGCTGCCCGTGAAAGATGCCAGCGAGAGGCTGGTCGTGGTGTTGAGCCGCGGGTCGACGAAGAACGCCTCGGGCGCGGCGCCGTTGTTGGTGATGGTTACCGGCACGGTCACCGGAGTCCCGGCCGCCAGCTTGGTGCTCGCACTGTGCGGCAGCCCGGCCGCGCTCGCGCTGACATGGTCGAACTTGATGTTGCCGGTGAACGACTGGGAGACCTCATCGCCGACGACGGGCTCGGCGAAGTCGATCACCAGCGTCCAGTTGCCCGGGACGGGGTTTAGCGTGTACGCGGTCAGCGACTGGCTGTTCGTCCCGTTCAGGTTGTTCTGCCCGAAGCCGAGGGCGTCACCGCCCGGGGCCACCAGGTAGGAGCCGACAACGTCGCCGGTGTCGTTGGTCAGCGACACGTTGGCCGTGATCGACTTGACGCCAGCGCCGACTGCGAACTCGTAGTAGTCGATCTGGCCTTCGCCGGTCGGCCCGCCGGACGGCCGGCCGTTGCTGCCGGTCAGCACGCCGCTGAAGGCGCCGCCGTGCGCGACGTCCACCAGGCTGCGCAGCGTGACCGGGATCGAGTTGCTCTCCAGCCCGAGGAAGCTGTCGAAGCCGCCGTGGGACGAGGTGACGACGATCGACCCGGCCGAGTCACCGGGCGTCGCAGGCAGCGACGCGGTCACCTGGACGGTCTGGCTGCCACCGGGATGCAGGAAGAACGCGTTTGGGGAGACCGAGCCGAACGGCACGAACCGCTGGGTGGCGACCCGCCACGGGACGGTCCCGTTGGTGCCGTGGTCAGCGGCTGTGATGCCGAAGATGACCCCGGTCCAGGTGCCAGCGGCCGGCTGCCTGACATCTACGTTGCCGAAGTTCCCCACGCCCTGCGGCAGCGAGTGCGCGGCGAACCGGCCGAGCGGGTCGACCAAGATCAGCCGGACCCGCTGGTTGTTCCCGAAACTCGGGTTGCCTGGGTAGGCGATGGACGCGTCCAGCCGGTCAGCACCCGACGGGACGCTGAAGTGGAACACGCTGTAGTTATTCGGCAGGCCGGAGAAGTTGATGAACTGGTTACTTGTCGCGTCGTTCAGCGTGACCGAGCCGGTCTGCACGTTCTGGTCCGGCCCGAAGGTCCGGCCCG
>Ga0116221_1001676_pt1 | contig 14771 bp, 14 predicted proteins | sample Sb_taG_5_FD_88965 | JGI IMG/M metagenome (GOLD analysis project Ga0116221, IMG submission 88965) | Peat soil microbial communities from Weissenstadt, Germany - Sb_50d_8_FC metaG | ecosystem: Environmental > Terrestrial > Soil > Wetlands > Peat | place: Germany: Weissenstadt | collected 2010-09-21 | reverse complement strand
TTAAGGAGTTGAAAACATGGCCCGCGTGACCGTCGAAGATTGCATCGACAAGGTCGAAAACCGGTTCGATCTGGTCCTGCTCGCAAGCCACCGCGCGCGCATGATCTCGTCCGGCACCCAGATCACCGTCGATCGCGACAACGACAAGAACCCGGTCGTGGCGTTGCGCGAAATCGCCGACGAGGCGGTCTCGCCCGAGGACCTCAAGGAGGAACTCGTCCATTCGCTGCAGAAATACGTCGAAGTCGACGAGCCGGAGCCCGAGACGGTGCCCCTGATCGGCGCCCCCGGAACCGGCGTCGATGCCGACGACACCGACGTCACCACCGACCGGATGACCGAGGAAGAGCTGCTCAAGGGCTTGGAGGGCCTGACCCCGCCCGAAAACGTGCCCGAGCCCGACGGCGGCGACGACGAGGAATAAGCCCCTGCCTTTGCAGGCCTTATCCGTTTCCATCCGTTAACGTAGATTTGCCCTTGGGCGGCGACTTTGGTCGCCGGCCCGAGGGGTTTGCGGTCTGCTGCCGTGGGCCATGTCTTGTGGCGCCGACGCAGCCCCATGATATCCTTGTGATCGGCTTTCGCCCGTTCTCGGAGCGGACGATCGCCCAAGGACCGTGATGCCGCGCCTGCCGACCGATGATCTGCCGCGGATGCAGAACCAGCCCCGTTCCCGGGCGGCGGCGGCGCGCGGCCCGAACCTGGTGCCGAAGGCCAACGGTGCGGAGGTAGCGACCAAGCCCCGCAAGCCGCGGATGATGCGGCAATACGAGCTGATCGACCGGGTCAAGCAGTACAACCCCGCGACCAACGAGGACCTGCTCAACCGCGCCTATGTCTACGCCATGCAGGCTCATGGCAAACAGCAGCGCGATTCGGGCGACCCGTATTTTTCGCACCCTTTGGAAGTCGCCGCGATCCTCACCGACCTCAAGCTCGACGACGCCACCATCGCGGCGGCGCTCTTGCACGACACCATCGAGGATACCGACGCCACCCGCGCCGAGATCGACCGCGTTTTCGGTCATGACATCGGCCGGCTGGTCGAGGGTTTGACCAAGCTGAAAAAGCTCGACCTCGTCACCAAGGAGGCCAAGCAAGCGGAGAATATGCGCAAGCTCCTGCTCGCCATCGCCGCCGACGTGCGGGTGCTGCTCATCAAGCTCGCCGACCGGCTGCACAATATGCGCACTTTGGCGCACCGGCCGCCGGAAGCGCGCCGGCGCACGGCGGAGGAGACGCTCGACATTTATGCCCCGCTTGCCGGCCGCATCGGCATGCATGAGATGCGCGAGGAGCTCGAAGATCTGTCGTTTCGCGAGCTCAATCCCGAAGCGTATAGGGTCATCAGCGAGCGGCTTGAAGCGCTCGCCGCAAAATCAAGCGGCTGGATCAGCGAGATCGAGCAGCAGCTCGCCAAGAAGCTCGGCGACCGCGGCATCAGCGCCGAGGTTTTCGGCCGGCGCAAGCGCGCCTATTCGATCTGGCGCAAGATGGAGCGCAAGGCGGTCGGCTTCGAGCAGCTTTCCGACATTTTCGGTTTCCGCGTCGTCGTCGGCAACGTCACCGAATGCTATCAGGCGCTCGGCATCGTCCATATTACCTGGCCGGTGGTGCCGGGGCGCTTCAAGGATTACATCTCGACGCCGAAGCAGAACGATTACCGGTCGATCCACACCACGGTGATCGGACCCGGCAAGCAGCGCGTCGAGCTGCAGATCCGCACCCGCGACATGCAACAGATCGCCGAATACGGCATCGCCGCGCACGCCCTCTACAAGGACGGTGTCGGCTCGCCGACCGAGATGCTGTCGCGCGAGTCGAACGCTTACGCCTGGCTGCGCCGCACCATCGAGCTTCTCGCCGAAGGCTCCAATCCGGAAGAGTTCCTGGAGCACACCAAGCTCGAATTGTTCCACGACCAGGTGTTCTGCTTCACGCCGAAGGGAAAATTGATCGCGCTGCCGCGCGGCGCTACGCCGATCGATTTCGCCTATGCGGTGCACACCGACGTCGGCAACATGGCGATCGGCGCCAAGATCAACGGCAAGATTGGACCGCTGTCTTCGCCGCTGCAAAACGGCGACGAGGTGCAGATTTTGACCTCCAAGGCACAGACCGCGCCGCCGGCGGCCTGGGAATCCATCGTGGTCACCGGCAAGGCGCGCGCTGCCATCCGCCGCGCCACGCGCGAGGCGGTGCGCAGCCAATATTCGGCGCTCGGCCGGCGCATCGTCGAGCGGCTGTGCCAGCGCGCCAAGATCGAATATTCCGACGAGAAGCTCGAAGGCGCGCTGCCGCGCCTGGCGCGGGCCTCGATCGACGACGTGTTTTCCGCCGTAGGCCGCAGCGAGATGCGGGCGTCGGACGTCGTGCGCGCCATGTATCCCGACTACAAGGACGAGCGCGTCACGCCGCTGGTGCCGAAAGCGGAGAGCGGCTGGTTCGGCCTGAAATGGACCAAGGCGGTGAAGTTCAAGCTGCCCGGCGGCGGCGAGGACGGCACGTCGCTGCCGATCCGCGGCATCAACACCGACCTGCCGGTGAGCTTTGCGCCTAACGGCGGCGCGGTGCCGGGCGACCGCATCGTCGGCATCATGACGCCGGGCGAGGGCATCACCATTTACCCGATCCAATCGGACGCGCTGAAGCACTTCGAGGACGAGCCGGAACGCTGGCTCGACGTGCGCTGGGACGTCGACGACAAGGTGCCGCAGCGCTTCCCGGCGCGGCTTGCGGTGCAATCGGTCAACGAGCCCGGCACGCTGGCGCAAATCACCCAGGTCATCGCCGAGCACGACGGCAATATCGACAACATAAAAATGTCGCGGCAGTCACCCGATTTCACCGAGCTGACCATCGATCTCGAAGTCTATAACCTCAAGCACCTGACTTCGATCATCTCGCAGTTGCGGGCGAAGAAGGTTGTCGCCAACGCCGAGCGCGTGAACGGCTAGCCGGTTCGGCGCGAGGAGCGACACAACCTCATGGCTGCGAACCCGTCCATTCGCCTCGGCGTCAACGTCGACCACGTCGCCACCGTGCGCAATGCGCGCGGCGGGCGGCATCCCGATCCGGTGAAGGCGGCCGAGATCGCGATCGCGGCCGGCGCCGACGGCATCACCGCGCATCTGCGCGAGGATCGCCGTCACATCGTCGACGATGATATCGCCCGCCTCAAGGAGAGCATTACCAAGCCGCTCAATTTCGAAATGGCGGCGACGCCGGAAATGGTCGGCATCGCCTGCAAGGTCCGGCCGCACGCCGCCTGCATCGTGCCCGAGCGGCGGCAGGAACGGACCACCGAAGGCGGACTCGATGCCGCCGGCCAGCGCGACGTCTTGCGCGGGACGGTGGCTAAGCTCAGCGAAGCCGGCATCCGGGTGTCGCTGTTCATTGCCGCCGAGCCGGCGCAGATCGAGGCCGCCGCCGCGATCGGCGCGCCGGTCATCGAGATCCACACCGGCGCCTGGTGCGAGGCTGTGGCGGCGGGCGCCGCCGCGGCAGGCGCCGCCGAGTTCGAACGCATCGTGAGCGGCGCCAAGCGTGCCAGGGGCGTGGGCCTTGAAGTCCATGCCGGCCACGGCCTCGATTTCGTCACGGCGGCGACGATCGCCGCCTTGCCCGAGATCGCCGAGCTCAATATAGGCCACTTTCTGATCGGCGAGGCGATCTTCGACGGCCTCGACGCCGTGGTGCGCAAGATGCGTGCAGTGATGAATCACGCCCGGCGCGATAGCGGAGCCGGGTGATGATTCTCGGCATCGGCTCCGACATTTCCGACGTGCGCCGCATCGCCAAGGTCATCGAGCGCCACGGCGATCGCTTCATCGACCGCATCTTCACGCCGCACGAGCGCGCCCGCGCCGAACGCCGGCGCAACCGGATCGAAACCTATGCCAAGCGCTTCGCCGCCAAGGAAGCCTGTGCCAAGGCGCTCGGCACCGGCATCCGCGCCGGCGTGTGGTGGCGCGACATGGGCGTCGTCAACCTGCCGTCCGGGCGGCCGACCATGGAGCTTACCGGCGGCGCCAAGCGGCGCCTCGACGCCATCACGCCCCAAGGCTATGAGGCGCGCATCGACCTCACCATCACCGACGAGGGGCCGACGGCCCACGCCTTCGTCATCATTTCGGCGGTCGCCGTGACGGCGGGTTGAGGTGCCGCCGTCGCTTCCGCTCGACTCGCGGCCATTTCGCAATATGTCGGAATGTGAGCCATCGATAGCTGCGATGAAAAATCCGTCATGTTTCGCCACTCTTCTCGCAAGCTCATGTAATCGCTTGATAAAACCGCATGGCGCGACCATGCGGCGAAACCCCGCGCGCAATTGCGCCTGTAGTATTGAGAGGTTACAAGATCGCGGGGCGGGGCGCGTGAACCGCAGGACGATGGGCCGATGAGCGTGCAGACTGGAACCAAAAAGAAAGAGGGTGGCATCGCCGAGACGATCCGCGTCCTCATCAATGCCCTCATCATCGCGCTGGTCATCCGTACCTTTCTGTTTCAGCCTTTCAACATTCCGTCCGGCTCGATGATCCCGACGCTGCTGATCGGCGATTACCTGTTCGTCTCAAAATATTCCTACGGCTATACCCACTACTCGTTTCCGTTCTCGCCGCGGATTTTCTCCGGCCGCGTCATGGGTGGCACGCCCAAGCGCGGCGATGTCGTCGTGTTCCGGCTGCCGCGCGACGATTCGATCGACTACATCAAGCGCGTCATCGGCTTTCCCGGCGACAAAATTCAGATGATCGACGGCGTGCTCAGCATCAACGGCGAGCCGATCAAGCGCGAGCGCGTCGAGGGGAGTTGCGTCTCCGACGACGACGTCCAGCCGGTTCTGTGCTATCGCGAGACGCTGCCAAACGGCGTCAGCTTCATCACGCACTATTTCTCCAATCTCGGCTTCCTGGACAACACCCAAGTCTACACGGTCCCGCCCGGCGATTATTTTATGATGGGCGACAACCGCGACAACTCGACCGACAGCCGGGTGCTCAGCCAGGTCGGCTACGTTCCTTACGAAAACATCATCGGCAAGGCGCAGATCATTTTCTTCTCGATCAAGGACGGCACGCACGTGTGGGAAGTCTGGCGCTGGCCTTGGGACGTGCGCTGGGACCGGATCTTCACGCTGGTCAGATGAGCCGCCGCGGCAAAGCTTCTTCCACCCTTCCTACTCCCGCGAGCGGGGCAGCGAAGAGTGGGGGCCGCCGAGAAGCGCCCGCCGGAGAGCCCGCCGCCGCCAAAGTCGCCGCCGCCGCTGCCGCCGAGGCCGCGCCCGTCGACGGCCAGAAAGAACCGCGCCGCCGCCGCCGCGGCACCGTGCTCGAGGAGCGCATCGGCTACCGCTTCAAGGACGGTGCGCTGCTCGATTGTGCGCTCACCCATATTTCCGCGCTCAAGGGTGCGCGCAACCGCGCCGGCTCTTATCAGCGGCTGGAATTCCTCGGCGATCACGTGCTTGGGCTGGTGATATCCGACGTGCTATTCCGCGCCTTCCCCAAAGCCGACGAAGGCGAGCTGTCGCGCCGGCTCGCCGATCTGGTGCGCAAGGAGACCTGCGCCGAGATCGCCGTCACCATCGAGCTCGGCGCAGCGATCAAGCTCGGCTCGTCGGAGGCCAATGCCGGCGGCCGCAAGCGCCCGGCCATCCTGGCCGACGTCTGCGAGGCGCTGATCGGCGCCGTCTATCTCGACGGCGGCTATGCGGCGGCCGAGGGCCTGGTCGAGCGGCTGTGGCAGGTGCGCATGCAGGCGACGGCGCAGCCGCTGCGCGATTCCAAGACCGTATTGCAGGAATGGGCGCAAGCGCGCGGCCTGCCGACCCCGGCCTATCGCGAGGTGGCGCGCACCGGTCCCGACCACAGTCCGGAATTCCGCGTCGCCGTGCAGTTGCCCAATTTCGCGCCGGCCGAAGGCTCCGGCCGTTCCAAGCGCGCCGCCGAGCAGGCCGCCGCCGCCGCCATGCTGGCGCGCGAGCGCGTCAAGCCCGAACGGCGCAATGCCTGAGCTGGAAGCCCACGCCGCGCCGGCTGAGCAGGCAACCCGTTGCGGCTTCGTGGCGCTGATCGGGGCGCCCAATGTCGGAAAATCGACGCTGGCCAATGCGCTGGTCGGCGCCAAAATCTCCATCGTCACGCCAAAAGTCCAGACCACCCGCACCTTGGTGCGCGGCATCGCTATCGAAGGCGCGGCGCAGCTGATCTTCGTCGACACGCCGGGAATTTTTTCGCCGCGGCGGCGGCTCGACCGCGCCATGGTGGCGACCGCCTGGGGCTCCACCCACGACGCCGATATCGTCGCGCTGTTGATCGACGCGCACAAAGGCGTCCAGGAGGACGACGAGGCGATCTTGCGCACGCTTGGCGATATCCGTTCGGCGAAAGTGCTGGTGCTCAACAAGGTCGATCTGGTCGAAAAACCGGTATTGTTGACGCTCGCGCAAACCCTTAACGAACGCTTGGCCTTCGCCGCCACATTCATGATCTCGGCGCGTTCCGGCAGCGGCATCGCCGATCTCAAAAGCTTCTTCGCCGCGCATGTGCCGCCTGGGCCGTGGCTTTATCCGGAGGACCAGATCTCCGACGCGCCGATGCGCCAGCTTGCCGCCGAAATCACCCGCGAAAAGCTTTTTCTGCGACTGCATCAGGAATTGCCCTACCAGTCGACGGTCGAAACCGAGGTCTGGAAGGAGCTTCGCGACGGTTCAGTGCGCATCGAGCAGACGATCTATGTCGAGCGCGAGAGCCAGCGCAAAATCGTGCTCGGCAAGGGCGGCCAGGCGATCAAGGCGATCGGGGCTGCGGCGCGCAAGGACATCGCCGCGGCCGTCGAGCATCCGGTGCACTTGTTCCTGTTCGTCAAAGTTCGCGAAGGCTGGGGCGACGATCCGGAGCGTTATCGGGAAATGGGGCTGGAATTCCCGAAGGAGTAGGTCATTCCGGAGCCTCGCGTAGCGAGGAACCCGGAATCCAAAGCCACTGTCGCTGCGGACAGTATTCGGTGCTAGTTCTGAAATACCTGTGATTATGGATTCCGGGTTCGCCGCGTTGCGGCGCCCCGGAATGACGAAAATGCAATGGACCGACGAAGGCATCGTGCTCGGCGTCAAGCGCCATGGCGAGTCGAGCGTCATTCTTGAATTGATGACGCTGGAGCGCGGCCGCCATCTCGGCCTGGTGCGCGGCGGCGGCAACAGCACGCGGTTGCGCGGCGTATTGCAGCCGGGCAATTCGCTGCGTGCGACCTGGCGGGCGCGGCTCGACGAGCATCTCGGCAATTATGTCGTCGAGGGCCTCAACCTGCGCGCCGCGGGCTATCTCTCGGCGGCGCACGCCGTGCACGGCGTCACCCATCTCGCGGCACTGTGCCGCCTGCTCGCCGAGCGCGAGCCGCATGCGGCGATCTACGGCACCCTCGATGCGATCCTCGATCAGCTCGACGAGCCCCTGGTCGCCGCGGCCTCGATCGCGCGGTTCGAGCTCGCCTTTCTCGCCGAGCTTGGTTTCGGTCTCGATCTGAGTTGCTGCGCCGCCAATGGAACAACGACCGACCTGATCTATGTGTCGCCGCGCTCCGGCCGCGCCGTCTCGCGCTTGGGCGGCGACGAGTACCGCGACAAGCTTTTGGCGTTGCCGGCCTTCCTGCGCGACGATGCAGCGTCGGCATCCGCCACCGATCTCGTCAACGCTTTTGTAATGACTGGCTTTTTTCTTGATCGGCATGCCTTTGCGCCGCGCGGCCTCGCCATGCCGGAGGCGCGTGCCCATTTCGTCGCGGCCATCGCGCGCGCCTTCGCCGCCGCCGAGAGCCGCTCCGCTTGATCCGGCAAAGCGAAGCCGCACGGCTTGCGATCACTAGTTATTGAGCAAACAGCCGCAATGGCGGTAGCCATAAGGGTCCGGCCAGCAGGAATAGTGATAATGGGCCGGGCAGGCCGGGATGAAATTGTAGCCGTAGCCCCATCCCCAGCCGGTGGTGTAGCTGCCGTGATAATTGTCCTGCACCAGTTGCGTCAGCGGCGTGACATTGGGCAGGGCAGCGCCGACGCCCGGCGCCGACGCAAGCGATGTCATGCCGAGGCCGATGGCTATCGCCGCAACCGACATCGCCAAAGCTGCGCGCATAATGCTTCCTCCTGCCGGCGATCCACCGCCGTGGAGCGATTCTCCAGGTTATGCAATCATCTTACTCCCCGGTCGCGCCTCGTTCACGTTCCGGCATATCGCAAAAAAGCCGCGCGCCCGGACGTGCATTCATCCCTTGTTCAGGCGCCATAACCGCGCTAGCGCTTGCGCTCCATGAACAAGAAAGTGATTCCCCCGGATCCCGAGGGCGTGCAGGAGATCGCGCTGCGCGAGGCGCTCGAGGAGCGCTATCTCGCCTATGCGCTCTCCACCATCATGCACCGCGCGCTGCCCGACGCGCGCGACGGCCTCAAGCCCGTGCATCGCCGCATCCTCTACGGCATGCGGCGGCTGCGGCTTGATCCCGGCACCACGTTCAAGAAATCGGCCAAAATCGTCGGCGACGTGATGGGCAATTTCCACCCGCACGGCGACCAGGCGATCTACGACGCGCTGGTCCGCTTGGCGCAGGATTTTTCGTCGCGTTATCCGCTGGTCGACGGCCAGGGCAATTTCGGCAATGTCGACGGCGATAACCCCGCCGCCATGCGCTACACCGAGGCGCGGCTGACCGAGGTGGCGCGGCTTCTCATCGACGGCATCGACGAGGATGCCGTCGACTTCCGCCCGACTTACGACGGCAGCGAGGAAGAGCCGGTGGTGCTGCCGGCGGCGATTCCCAATCTGCTCGCCAACGGCTCGCAAGGTATCGCGGTGGGCATGGCGACCTCGATCCCGCCGCACAACATGGCGGAGCTGTGCGACGCGGCGCTGCATCTGATCGATCAGCCGAACGCGCGCACCAAGACGCTGCTCAAATACGTGCCGGGCCCGGATTTCCCAACGGGCGGCGTCGTGGTCGATCCGCCCGAGGCCATCGCGGAGGCCTACCATACCGGCCGCGGCTCGTTCCGCGTGCGCGCACGCTGGACCACCGAGGATACCGGGCGTGGCACCTATCAGATCGTGGTTACGGAGATCCCGTGGCAAGTGCAGAAGATGCGCCTCGTCGAGCGCATCGCCGAACTGATGAACGAAAAGAAGCTGCCGCTCCTTGCCGACATGCGCGACGAGTCGGCCGAAGACGTGCGCGTCGTGTTCGAGCCGCGCTCGCGCACGGTCGATCCGGCGCTGTTGATGGAGAGCCTGTTCAAGCTCACCGAGCTGGAAAGCCGCGTGCCGCTCAACATGAACGTGCTGGTCAATGGCCGCATTCCGAAGGTGCTCGGCCTGGCTGAGGCGCTGAGCGAATGGCTCGCGCACCGCCGCGACGTCCTATTGCGCCGCTCGCGGCATCGGCTGGCACAAATCGAGCATCGGCTCGAAGTCTTGGGCGGCTATCTGGTCGCCTATCTCAACCTCGACAAGGTCATAAAAATCATCCGCAACGAGGATGAGCCGAAGCCGGTGTTGATGAAGACGTTCAAGCTCTCCGAGGTCCAGGCCGACGCCATCCTCAACATGCGGCTGCGCAATCTGCGCCGCCTCGAAGAGATGGAGATTCGCCAGGAAGACAAAAACCTGCGCGCGGAGAAGAAATCGGTCGAGGAACTGCTGCGCTCGGAAAAGGCGCAGTGGAAGAAGATTGCCGAAGAAATCCGCGAGGTGCGCACCACCTTCGGCCCGAAAACGCCGCTCGGCAAGCGCCGCACCACCTTCGCCGTCGCGCCCGAGCACGACGAGGCCGCGATCGAGGAGGCTTTGGTCGAGCGCGAGCCGATCACCGTCGTGGTGTCGGAGAAAGGCTGGATCAGAGCGCTGCGCGGCCAGGTCGTCGATCTGTCCAGCCTCGCGTTCAAGACGGACGATGGATTGAAGCTCGCGTTCTTTGCCGAGACCACGTCAAAACTTCTGGTCTTCGCCACCAACGGCCGCTGCTACACCATCGAAGCGGCGAAGCTGCCGGGCGGCCGCGGCCATGGCGAGCCAATCCGCTTGTTCAGCGACCTGGAGCAGGAATCCGATATCATATCGGTGTTCCGCTATCAGGGCGGCCGCAAGCTTGTGGTCGCCAGCAAAGCGGGCAGGGGATTCGTCGTGCCCGAGGACGAATGCCTCGGCAATACCCGCAAGGGCAAGCAGGTGCTCAACGTCAAGCCGCCCGACGAAGCGCGCGCCATCGCGCCGGTCGAGGGCGAGCTCGCAGCCGCGATCGGCGAGAACCGCAAGATGGTGATCTTCGCGCTCGACCAAGTGCCGGAGATGGGCCGCGGGCGGGGCGTGCGGTTGCAGCGCTACAAAGACGGCGGACTGTCCGATATCACGACATTCAAGGCCGCCGACGGCTTGACCTGGATCGATTCCGCCGGCCGCAGCTTTAATCAATCGATCAAGGAACTCGCCCCCTGGCGCGGCAATCGCGGCGATGCCGGCAGGGTCAAGCCGGAGCGCTTCCTCACCAACCTGAAATTCGGCCGTCGCGTGGAGAACGGCAAGGAAAACGGCAAGGATACAAACGAGTCGTAGCGGCCTTTTTCAGCCCCCATCCGGTGCTAGAGTGCAGTCGAAACCGACGGAGCGCGTTATGCCGGGGACTGCTCTCACACGCCGCACGATGCTGGCCGCAATGGCGGCGGCACCTTTTGTCGGGACAGCGCGCGCGCAAGCCGCCTGGCCGAACCGGCCGGTGCGGGTCATGGTGCCGTATCCGCCGGCCGGCGGCGCCGACACCACGGCGCGCATCATCTACGCCAAACTCGGCGAAGATCTCGGCCAGCCATTCGCCATCGAAAATCGCGGCGGCGCCGGCGGCACAATTGCCGAGGCCGTGGTCGCCAAGGCTGATCCCGACGGTTACACCATCCTGCACGACGCCACCGCGTTCTCGGTGAACGGCTCGCTCTACGAGAATTTGCCATTCGATTACCGCAAGGATTTCGATCCGGTTTTCCTGGTTGGCCTGGTGGCGAACATTTTGGTCTGCACGCCATCGGTGCCGGTGACTACGGTGGCGGATGTGATTGCCTATGCCAAGGCGTCGCCGGACGGGATCGACATGGCGTCGTCGGGCAACGGCACGCTGCAACATTTGTTGCTCGAACTGTTCAAGCGCACCGCCGGCATCAAGATCAACCACATCCCCTATCGCGGCGGCGGGCTCGCCATCACCGGCGTCATGGCCGGCCAGGTGAAGTTCGTTTTCTCGAACGGTTCCGCCGTCGTCGGATTGGTCAAGTCCGGCAAGGTGAAAGCGATCGCGCAGACCGGCAAGGGGCGGCTCGCGAGCCTGCCGGACATTCCAGCGATGTCCGACACGCTGCCCGGATTCGAAGGCTATGACTGGAACGGCGTGTTCGTGCCGCACGGTACGCCGGCGCCGATCGTGCAAAAACTCAATGCCGGCCTCAACACTGCGCTGGCTTCGCCGCTGGTGAGCACGCGTTTCGCCGAGCTCAACATCGAATCGCGACAGAACACGCCGGCGGAATTCGGCGCCTACATCGACGCACAGATGGCGCTGTGGAGCCGCATCGTCAAAGACGCCAATATCAAACTGGGTTGAGATTTCGGCATGGATTCGGCCGACGAGCCGCCGCGCATCGCCGGTCCGGTGCCGCAGCCGAAACGGCCGCGCCAGTTGCCGCCGCCGGGCGCATGGGATTCGCACTTCCACATTTTCGGGCCGTCCGACAGATTTCCCTACCAGCCGGGCCGTGCGTACATGCCGCCCGACGCGCCGGTCGAGAGCTTGATCGCGCTCATGGATCGCCTGGGCTTCACTAACGGGCTCGTGGTGCAGGGCAACGCTCACGTCTACGACAATCGCGTGGTGCTCGATGCGCTGGAGCGTTTTCCGCAACGGCTGCGCGGCGTCGCTATCACGGACACCCGCATCGAGCCCAGCGTGCTACGCGATTGGCACAAGCGCGGCATGCGGGGCTTGCGCTTCCACCTTTTTCCGCTAGGCGTCCGCCGCGGCGTCGCATTCGACGTGTTCGAAGTCTTCCGCAAGACCATGGCCGATCTCGGCTGGGTCGCGCAGTTCTTCTGCGATCACCGGCTGCTGGCGCCCTCGGCGGCGGCGTTCAAAGCGATCTCACGCGACATGCCGGTGATCGTCGACCATCTCGGCATGGTGCCGACGGAACGCGGCGTCGGCGACGAGAATTTCCAGGCTTTGCTGAAGCTCGTCGGCGACGGCTACGCCCATGTCAAAGTCTCGGCGGTGTACCGGTTGTCCTCGCGATATCCCGATTATGCCGATGCGCGACTACTGCACGACGCGCTCGTTCGCGCCAATCCAGACATGCTGATGTGGGGCACCGACTGGCCGCATCCTTCGATCGCCGCCGAAGTGATGCCCGATGACGGCCATCTGCTCGATCTGTTTTATGAGTGGACGCCGGACGAAAAAATTCGCCGGCAAATCCTGGTCGACACGCCGGCGCATCTGTTCGGAAAGTAGGAATTATTCAATCCGCGCCCAGCCGTCCGGCGTCAGGCGCTCCTGGGGCAGGAAGCGGCTCTTGTAGTCCATCTTGCGCGAGCCGCGCACCCAGTAGCCGAGATAGACGTAAGCCAAGCCCATGCGCCGCGCCCGGGCGATATGATCGAGCACCATCAGCGTGCCGAGCGAGCGCGCCGCTTCGTCGGGCTCGAAAAACGAATAGACCATGGACAGCCCGTCGCCGAGCACGTCGGTCAGCGCCACGGCGACGAGATCGCCGCGCTTGTCGGCTGCGTCCGGCTGACGCCGCCGATATTCGATGATGCGGGTCTCGATGTGGCTGTCCTCGACCATCATGGCGTAATCGAGCACGGTCATATCGGCCATGCCGCCGTCGCGGTGCCGGGAATCGAGATAGGCGCGGAAGACGGAATATTGCTCGGAGGTCGGTACGGCGACGCGCATCTCGCCGGTGATATCCTCGTTGCGCTTGACGATGCGGCGCATGCCGCGGGTCGGACGGAAATCGTCGGCGACCACGCGTACCGACACGCAGGCGTGGCAGCCCTCGCAAGCCGGGCGGTAGGCGATTGATTGGCTGCGGCGGAAGCCGCCGTGAGTGAGGATATTATTCAGCTCGCCGGCGCGCTCGCCGACCAGGTGCGTGAATACCTTGCGCTCCTCCTTGCCGCCGAGATAGGGGCACGGCGACGGAGCGGTCAGGTAGAATTGCGGCGTATCACGCGAGTGCTGGGTCACGGGGCGGTTCGGCGTTGCGTCGCTGCCGGCCACGAATCCGGCCGCCGCCTAAGATCGCCCGACAGCGCCCGCGCGTCAAAGGCGAAATCGGCCCATGATCCAATTTGGATCATGGGCTGGAATCCTTATTGGAGCATGATCTTATCCGAAAACCGGGTCCCACTTTTCGGGATCATGCTCTAGCGCCGCATCCGCGCGCGCAACGAGGCCGCCCGTGCCGCGTTGTTGATGAGCACCGTGCCGACCAGCATATCGTGCAGCAGGCGCCGGCGGGTGTTGAACAGGCCGACCAGGAGAATGAGCGGCGTCAAAACGCTGACACTGACCCAATAGACGATGGCATGCACGGCGCCGAGCAGGAAATACGCCGGCGCGCCATACCAGGTGCGGATTTCCAGCCCCATGGTGCGCATGCCAATAGTGGCCGACGCCGTGCTGCCCATGGTCAGGCCGTAATAGGCGAGCGCCCAGACGATCGAAGCCGGCGACAACAGCCAGAACAGCATCCAGCCGAGGCCCAGCGTCACGATGCCGAACAGGAAGATGAAGATCGCGGCCGCCATGACCGGAACCGCGATGATGATGACGTCGATGAAAAACGCCAACAGGCGCCGCGACAGCACGCCCTCGAACAGCTCCGGATTGGCGGCCGGATCATAGGCGTGCGGCTTGACGTCCAGCGATATGCCGATCCGTGCAGGTCCGGAATCTGTCATGATGGCCCTCGATCCTAAGACGCTACCCCAAATGGGGAAACCCGCTCGCCGCCGCAAGGGGTCGTGACCGCGATGGTAACACTTGCCGATATCGAAGCCGCACGGCGCACCATAGCCGGGCACGTGCTGCGCACGCCGCTATTGCCGTCGCCGCCGCTGTCGGCGCTCACCGGCGCCGAGGTTTTCGTCAAGTACGAGAATTTGCAGGTCACCAACTCGTTCAAGGAACGCGGCGCCTGCGTCAAGCTTGCCGCGCTTGGCGCCGACCAGCGCCGCCGCGGCGTCATTGCGATGTCCGCCGGCAACCATGCCCAGGCGGTCGCCTATCACGCCCGCCGCCTCGCCATACCGGCGACCATCGTCATGCCGGAGACGACGCCATTCGTGAAAGTCAAAGCAACCGAAGCGCTGGGCGCCATGGTCGTGCTCGACGGCGAGACGCTTGCGGAAGCGCAAGCGCGGGCCGAGGCGATCGCCGCCGAGCGCGATCTGGTCTGGGTGCATCCTTACGACGACCCGCACATCATCGCCGGCCAAGGCACCATCGCGCTGGAAATGCTGGAGGACGCGCCCGATCTCGAGACGCTCGTCATCCCGATCGGCGGCGGCGGCCTGATCGCCGGCAACGCCATTGCGGCGCGCGGCAAAAAACCGTCGATCGAGATCGTCGGCGTCGAATGCAGGCTCTATCCGTCGATGTGGAACGCGATCAACGGCGGCGACCTGCCGTGCGGCGGCGCGACGCTGGCGGAAGGCATCGCGGTGAAGAATGTCGGC
>Ga0116221_1001674_pt1 | contig 14784 bp, 6 predicted proteins | sample Sb_taG_5_FD_88965 | JGI IMG/M metagenome (GOLD analysis project Ga0116221, IMG submission 88965) | Peat soil microbial communities from Weissenstadt, Germany - Sb_50d_8_FC metaG | ecosystem: Environmental > Terrestrial > Soil > Wetlands > Peat | place: Germany: Weissenstadt | collected 2010-09-21 | reverse complement strand
GGATCGCGACTACATCCTCAACGTCTATCAATCCAGCGGCTACCCGGACGCCGCATTCGATTCGCGCGTCGCCAATGGCCCCGGCCCGGACCAGGTCACGCTGCAATACAACATCACCGAAGGCCAGCCTCGCTATGTGCGCGACGTGCTGCTCACCGGCCTGCACACCACGCGCCATCGCCTGGTGGATCCCAACATCCTGCTCAAGCCCGGGGACCCGCTTTCCTGGACCGAGATGGGAGATATCGAGCGCCGCCTCTCCGACCTCGGGGTGTTCGAGAAGGTGGATATGGCCATTCAAAATCCCACCGGAGATACCGAGGACAAGTACGTGCTCTACAACGTCACGGAAGGGCACCGTTACAACCTGGCGGTGGGAGCCGGCGCCGAGATTGCGCGCATCGGCGGCAGCCAGACGAGCCTCGACAACCCCGCGGGCGCCACGGGATTCGCGCCGCGCGGCGACCTGGAGCTTAGCCGCCTGAACCTGTGGGGACTGGGACACAGCCTCAATTTCAAGGGCCGCTACTCCACCCTCGACCGCCAGGTCTCGCTCAGCTACCTGGCCCCGCGATATCGCAACGTCGATGGGCGAAACATCACCGTCACCGCCCTTTATGACAATACGCGCGACGTCCTGACCTTCACCGCCCGGCGCGTGGAGGGCTCCGTTCAGCTCTCCCAGAAGCTCTCCAAGGCGACCACCGTTTTGTGGCGCTATACCTGGCGCGACGTCCAGGTGGACCAGAGCACGCTGAAGATCAATCCTTTGCTCATTCCGCTGGTGTCCACCCCGGCGCACCTGGCCTCGTTCTCCGGGAACCTGATCCAGGACCGGCGCGACAATCCGGCCGATGCCCATCGCGGTTACTACAACACCGCCGCCCTCGAGTTGGTGGAGCACTACCTCGGCGGCAATAAGGATTTCTTGCGCTTCCTGGCGCGCAATTCTTACTACAAGAGGCTTTTCGGAGACTTCGTACTGGCCAGCAACACGGAATTCGGATGGATTCACCCATTCAGCGTCACGCCGGGAGTCGACGCCTTCGATTACGTCCCCATCTCCGAGCGTTTCTTCGGCGGCGGCAGCACCTCGCATCGTGGTTTTCCGGACAACCAGGCCGGCCCGCGCGACCCTCTCACCGGCTTCCCTCTGGGCGGCAATGCGCTGGTGTTCCACTCCACCGAACTGCGCTTCCCGCTGCTGGGCGACAACATCAGTGGCGTCTTGTTCCACGACATGGGTAATGTGTACAAGGACCTTGGCAGCATTTCATTCCGCGTCCACCAAAACGGCCTCACGGATTTCAACTACATGGTGCACGCCGCCGGCTTCGGAATCCGCTACAAGACGCCGGTCGGGCCGGTGCGCCTGGATCTGGCTTACAGCATCAACCCTCCCACGTTTAACGGGTTGCAGGGCACATACCAGCAACTCCTGCTGGGCGGCGCCACCCCCACGGTGCAGAGCGTGGCCCATTTTCAATTTTTCCTCTCCATAGGTCAGGCCTTTTAATATGTCTTCCAAAGCATTAACCTACATGTCCCGCACTCCGCCAGCCTATGTGGCGCGGGCACTCGTGCCTGCCGTGTCGAGACTCGTCTCGACACGTTTTCGGGGTTGCGCCACGGCATCTAAACCAGGCGTCGGCATGAGTGCCGACGCGGCAGGCACGAGTGCCTGCGCCACGGTTCTCGCCGTGCTCCTTCCCCTCGCCGCCACTGCCGCGGTGATCGATCGGGTGGCTGTGGTGATCGGCGCCACCGTGATCACCGAATCGGAGGTCATCCAGGAAGTCCGCCTCACTCAATTCCTCAACAACCAACCGCTGGACCTCTCACCCACCCAGCGCCGCGCCGCCGCCGAGCGACTGGTGGACCAGCAACTCATCCGCAACGAGATGCAGGCCGGCGCCTACGCCCAGCCTTCCGCCGCCGAAGCCGACACGATCCTGCGCAACTTCCGCCAGGAACGCTACCCGAGTCAAGCCCAATATCAGGCCGCCCTCGACCGGTATGGCCTCACGGAAGAAGATCTGAAGCAGCACCTGCTGTGGCAAGCCGCCGTCATGCGCTTTACCAGCCTTCGCTTCCAGGCGCCACCGGCCGCGCCCGCGGAATCCGGCGCCAACCGCTACCAGGCCGGCGGTGAACCCGACCAGATGGATGCCTGGCTCAAGGAGACCCGCGCGCAGACGCGCATCCAATTCAAGAAAGAGGCATTCCAATGAGCCGCGCACGTAGGATCGCCGCGATCGCCGCCGCTTCGGTCACCGGCCTCGTCGTCGTGGCAATCATCGCCGGGATCGCAGTGGTGCAGACTGATTGGTTCCGCAGCATGGTCCGCACCCGGATCGTGGCCGCGGTGGAAGACGGCACAGGGGGCACGGCCGAGATCGGCTCGTTCGCATTCGACTGGCATCATCTGCGCGCGGACATACGCAACTTCGTGGTCCACGGCCTGGAATCCCCCGATGCCGCGCCTTTGTTCCGCGTAGATCGTCTGCAAGTCGATCTCAAACTGCTCTCACCTTTTAAAGGCTTCGTCGACATCGCGTACCTGCTGGTGGACACGCCGCGGGCCAACATCATCGTGTACCCGGACGGCCGCACCAACATCCCCGCACCCAAGCTGCAGCACCCCAGCAACAAGAGCGGCCTCGAAACCGTGGTGGACCTGGCCATCGGCCGCTTCGATCTCCTCAATGCCGGCGTGACCTTCGACCAGCGGAAGAGCGCCCTCAACGTCAACGGAGAAAACCTGCGGGCCCACTTGGGCTACAATCCCCTGAACCCGAGCTATGCCGGTGAGTTTGACTGGAACACGCTTCTCGTGAAGTCGGCAGGCAATCCGCCGCTCCGGGTGGACATCAAGCTGCCGATCACTCTGGAAAAGGACAAGATCACGCTGGCCAACGCGCAGTTGAAGACGCCGGAATCGCAGATCGTGATGTCGGGATCGATGGAACACCTGGCGGCGCCCCGCACCTCCGCGCACATCAACGCGCAAGTGGCCATCGACGAAGTGAAACGGGCCGCGGGCCTCGATATCCCACTCGACACTGCGCATGCGCCGCGGATGGTCAACGCCGATGTGGCGGCGTCCCTCGACGAGAATAGCCGTATCCAGATTCAAAGCGCGCGCGTGAGTCTGGGCGAAAGTAATATCGAGGCTTCCGGAACTTCGAGCGCCCTTCGATTCGAGTCCACCCTGGCGCTGGGCGAACTGGGGCGGCTGCTGCGCGTCGCCTCGCGGCCCCAAGGCATCGTGCGGATGGGCGGCGACGTTGCGTTGGCGGATCCGAACCGCATCGACTTCACAAGCCTGCGTGTGACGGCCATGGGCGGAAATTTCACCGGTTCCGGCGGCATCGAAAACATGGCGCAGTTCCACGTGTCGGGCGGCCTGCATGGCTTGGACATCGATCAGATGGCGCGCCTCGCTGTGCCCGGCGGCTTGGGCTACGACGGCATTCTCTCCGGCCCGGTCCAGGCTGAAGGCAATCTGAAGGACACTTCGGCGCTGCTGGCGCGGGCCTCGCTCGCGATCGGCGCACCCGGGCCCGGGCGGCGCTCCGTGCCGCTGACCGGCCGCCTCAATGTGGACTACAACGGCCGCGCCGATACCATCAACCTGGGCAGCTCGTACCTGGCGCTGCCGCACACCCGTGTAGATCTCTCGGGCACGCTCGGCAAAGAGATCCAGGTCCGCTTGGTCTCGCGGGACCTGGTTGATTTCCAACCCCTGGGTAACATTCCGGTCACGCTCAAAGGCGGCGCCGTCACCATCAACGCTGACATTACCGGCAGCCTCACAGCACCACGCATCGCGGCCCACGCGGGCGTCACCGATTTCTCGGTCGAAGGCCGCCCCTTCACCAGCCTGTCGGCGGATTTGAACGCGTTCAAGAATGGCGCCTCGGTCACCAGCGCGTCGCTGGCCCGCGGGCCGCTCCAGGTGCAGTTCACCGGCTCCGTGGGCCTGCGCGATTGGAAGCCCGAGCCGGCACTGCCGCTTCGCGTGGATGCCACGGTGCGCCAGGCCGGCATGGAGGACGTGCTCGCGCTGGCGGGGCAATCGGACGTTCCCGTCACCGGAACTCTCACCGCCGACGCCCACATCAACGGCACCATCGGCAGCCCGCGCGGTACCGCCGATCTCACGGTCGCCAAGGGCACCTTGGAAGGCGAGAGCTTCGATAGCCTGGTGGCCCACGTCGACATGAGCGAAACCGCCATCGACATCCCCACGCTACAGCTCTCCGCCGGCGTTTCGCGCATCGACGCCACCGCGAACTACCAGCACCCCGTGAACGACCTCGCGCAGGGCTCCCTGCGCGCGCACGTCGCCGGCAACCAGGTTCAGATCGCGCAGTTTCACCACGCGGCGGGAACTCCCCTCGAAGGCACCCTGTCGCTCACCGCCGATGCCTCAGCGGCCATCCGCTCCGCGGGATTCGAGATCCAGAGCCTCAATGCCAACGTCTCCGCGGGCGGCCTCCAACTGGAAGGGAAGAACCTCGGCGATGTCACAGCGACTGCGACCTCCTCCGGCGGCACCGTCCAATACAACGTGAATTCCGATTTCGCCGGCTCCACCATCCGGGTGAACGGCCAGTCACTTCTCACGGGCGAGCACCAGACCACGGCCAATGCGTCCATCGCCAATCTGCCGATCGAGCGGGTGCTGGCTGCCGCCGGCCGCGGCGATCTCCCGGTGAGTGGGACCCTCGGTGCTACCGCGCAGGTCTCCGGCACTTTGCAGGATCCGCACGCCAGCGCCAGTTTCAGCGTGGTCAAAGGCTCGGCATACCAGGAGCCGTTCGACCGCCTGCAGGCCGCCATCAACTACACCGCCAGCTCGATCGACATGCAGAGTTTCCGCGTGGACAGCGGACCTTCCCACGTGGAATTGACCGCGTCCTTCGCACACCCGGCTGACGATCTCGAGGACGGCCAGGTGCGGTTCCACCTGCAGAGCAGCGATCTCGAACTAAGCCGGTTCCAGACCGTCAAGCAGGCCGAGCCCGGTCTTGCCGGCGCAGTGCAACTGGCCGCCGATGGAGCCGCCACGCTTCGCCGCAACACGACGCCGCTGATCGGGACGCTCGACGCGAACGTTGGCGCCAAGGGCATCACGATGAACAAGAAGCCCCTCGGAAACCTGACCGCGACTGCCAAAACGCAGGGCAACGAGGTGGCATTCCAGCTTACATCCGACTTCGTGCACGCCAACATCCGCGGGGAAGGCCGCATGCAAATAGGGGGCGACAATCCGCTCGACGCACAACTGACTTTCTCCAATGTCACTTACTCGAGATTGAGCCCCCTTTTGGGCGGCGCGGCGCAGGCCTTCGATGCCTCTATTGAAGGGCAGGCGAAGATCCAAGGCTCCATCGCACAGACCGACGCCCTGCGCGGCTCGCTCCAACTGACTAAGCTCGAAGCGCACTCACTCAAAGCACCAAGTGGGGCGAAGCCGCGAGTGAACTTCGAGCTGCACAACGCCGCCCCGGTGACCGCTTCGCTCGACCACGCCGCGGTGACCATCGGGAGCGCCCACATCACCGGCCCCTTCACCGATCTCTCGCTCAGCGGCACCGCCGCGATTGCCGGCGCAAAGACCATGAACCTGCGGGCGGATGGCAACATCAAACTGCAGATCCTGGAGGCCTTCGACCCCGACATCTTCTCTTCCGGCGCCATCGCGCTGAACGCCGCCGTTACCGGCACCAGCGACCGTCCGGTGGTCAACGGGCGGCTCCAACTGCAGAACGCCTCCGTGAACTTGGTGGACATGCCTAACGGCCTCTCGAACGGCAACGGCGTGATCAATTTCAATGGCACGGAAGCGGTGATCCAGAACCTGACGGGAGAGTGCGGCGGCGGGAAGATTGCGGTCGCCGGCTACGCCGCCTACGGTGGTCCGGAAGCCCAGTTCCACTTGCAGGCCACCGCGAACGGGGTGCACGTGGAAGCGTCGGACTCGCTCACGGCGGCGGCCAACGCCCAGCTCACGTTGACCGGCAGCACGTCGCGGAGCGTGCTGGCGGGAACGGTGACCATTGTGGACGTGGCGATGCACTCGCACGGCGACATGGGCTCTTTGCTGGCTTCGGCCGTACCGCCGCCGGCTTCATCGCCTACCACCGGCCCGTTGGCCGGCATGCGTTTCGACGTGGCCATCCGGACGGCGCCCGGCGCCCAGTTCCACACCACGCTCGCGCAGAACCTGCAGGCCGACGCCAACCTGGTGCTGCGCGGCACCGCCGATAGTCCCGGGATGCTGGGCCGCGTGGTGGTGACCCAGGGGCAGATGATTTTCTTCGGCACCAAATACACCATCGACCAGGGCACTGTGGCATTCTACAATCCGCAAAAGATCGATCCTATTCTGAACATCAACCTGGAGACTACCGTACAGGGTGTGGATGTCACGCTGGGTGTTTCGGGACCTATAGAGAAGATGAAGTTCTCGTACCAGTCCGACCCCCCGATGCAGTTCTCCGACCTGGTGTCGCTGTTGGCGGCGGGCAAGCTGAACACCACCGATCCGGTGCTGGCCGCGCGTCAACCGCCCGCTCCGCAGCAGAACCTCCAGCAGATGGGCGCCTCGACGGTGCTCAGCCAGGGCCTAGCCAACCCGGTGTCGGGCCGCCTGCAGCGGCTGTTTGGCGTAAGCCAGTTGAAGATCGACCCGCAGATCACCGGGACTTCGAGCACCCCCAACGCGACCCTGACTTTACAGCAGCAGGTGACGCGCGAACTGACTTTCACCTACATTTCCGATGTGACGCAAAGCAACCCGCAAGTCATCCGGATCGAGTGGGCCATTAATCGGCAATGGTCCGCGATTGCGCAGCGCGACGTCAATGGGATCTTCGATCTGGACTTCTTTTACAAGAAGCGATTCCGGTAGGCTGCCACCAAGACCGCTCCCTAACGGTCGCGGCTCTGCCTCCCGACACCGCCGATCTCGCGGGTGACGGAGCCGCGACCGTTAGGGAGCGGTCTTGGCAGACTTTCGGTACACTTAGACCCATGGAGGGGCAGCGCCGAATTTCCCGGAACCGGCTGACGGCGCCTTTGGGCACTCACAACGCCCTGCTGTCGGCCCGCGCCCGGACGCATTTCGTCAACGATTTCGCGGGACCGCTCTCCATCAAGTCCGTGGTGGAAGGCGCGGTCGCCTGGAAGAGCGGCGGCCGCGAGCTGGTAGTGGATCGCGATTCGTTCCTGGTCCTCAATCATGGCGAGCCCTACTCGATGGCGATCGAATCCCGGCCGCCGGTAGCTACGTTGTGCGTCTTCTTTCAGGAGGGGTTCGTGGAATCGGTGCACGGGTCCCTGGCGGGCGACGCCGTCGATTCCGAACCCGCGCCGGCCCGATTCCTGGGCCGCCTGCATGCTCGGGACAGCCGGATACTGCCGCGTATGCAAGCCATTGCCGGTGTGAGTAATGGCGCCGGCGAGCCCGGCCAACTCTGGCTCGACGAGCAGTACCTGGAGCTGGCCCGCGATCTCCTCCTCCTGAACCGCGACTTGGGCCAGCGCATGCGTCTCATGCCCGCGCGCCGTCCGGCCACCCGCGAGGAGCTGTTCCGGCGCGTCCGCAGGGGCCAGGAGATTCTCCACGCCGACCCCGCGAACGACTGGGGTCTCGCCGAGATCGCGCGGGCGTCGTATCTTTCGCCGTATCACTTCCAGCGGGCGTTCACCCGCGCCTTCGGCAAGAGCCCGCACCAGTACCGCAACGGGCTGCGGCTGGCGCGCGCCCGGCGGCTGCTGGAATCCACGCGGATGACCGTCACCGAGATCTGCGGGGCGGTGGGGTTCGAAAGCGCGCCGTCGTTTAGTACGCTCTACCGCCAATCGTTCGGCGAGCCGCCCTCGGCCACTCGGAAATTAAGCAATTCTCGATAAGACTGATCGGCCGTGGGTCCGCCATACTGCCTGCATGACACTGATTTCAGGCCTAACCTTGATGTTCGCTCAAGCTTCCGCGGATCGCGGCGCGCAGCTCTTCGACGCGATACGCAAAGGCGATACCGCCCAGGTGCGCGCGCTGTTGGCCGAGGACCCGCAGCTTTCCGGCGCTCGGAACAAGGACGGCGCCACGGCGGTTCTCTGGGCCGCCTACACGCGGCATCCCGAGATGGCGCAGTTGGTCTTGGGCGCGCGCGAGCCGGATTTCCACGAGGCCTGCGCGCTGGGGCGCCGCGAGCGAGTGGTGCAGCTCCTGGCGCAGGATCCCCAGATCGTGAAGGCCAATTCCCGGGATGGATTCAGCAGCCTCGGCCTGGCAGTCTTCTTCGGACACCTGGAGATCGCGCGATTGCTGGTCGAAGCGGGAGCGGACGTGAACCGGCCGTCGGACAACTCCTTCCGCGTGGCGCCGCTGCACTCGGCCGTGGAGAGTGGGAGCGTTCCTCTGCTGGATCTGCTACTGGCGCACGGCGCCAAACCCGACCAGGTGGAGTTTCTGGAGGCGACGCCGTTGCACTCGGCGGCCGCGCGCGGCAACCGCGAGATGGTGGAGAAGTTGGTGGCCGCGGGAGCCGACCGCCATCGCAAGACCAAGGACGGGAAGACGGCCGCCGACCTGGCGCGGCAGTACGGCCACCCGGAGATCGCGGCGGAGTTGGAAAAGTAGCGCCGGGCTAAAAGCCCGGCAAGTGACAGGCGACAAAAAACGATCGCCTGTCCCACCGCTGAGTCGTCAGAATTCGATGCGCAGGTTCATCTGAAGCTGGCGCGCTCCGTTGGCCTGGGAAGTCACCGCTCCGAAGTTGGTGGCGGTCGGGCCTAACACCGGCGCTCCGAATTGCACGTGATTCGTCAGGTTCAGGCCATCGATCCCGAAGTTCAGGTTCAGCCGCTCATACAGCGTGAACCTGCGATAGAGCTTCACATCCCACTGGCGTATGGGGTCCGCGCGCAGGGCGTTGACATATTGCGGAAACTCGCGAATTTGATAACTGCCGGGCTGCAAGGCCGAGCGCCCTTCAAATCCGATAAATCCGGACGGAATCGGGCCTGAGGCCAAGTCCGAGGGGTTGAAAACGGGGCTGTAGACCGCGGCGGTGCTGTACTCCTGCCGCGAATTGGCCGAGTGAGTGGCGCCTTCGGCGAGCGCCTGGACCACCTGGTCTACCGTGCCGGAGTAAAACAGATTACCCCAACTGACCGGAGCACCCGTCTGGTACTGGTAAATCCAACTCACTTGCCAGCCGCCGACCACGTGCTGGACGGGGCCGTGAGTCAGCCACTGGCGGCCCTTGCCGAAAGGCAGCTCCCAAACCGCGTTCCATACCAACCGGTTGGGGCGCGTATTCGGATTGAGCTCCCAGGAAAGCGATTGGTCGAAGGAATTAGGCTGCCACTGCTGCCGGCCGAAAGCCCGAGTGTAAGTGAAGGACGACAGGATGCCGTGGGAAAAGCGCTTGGTGTAGAGAAGCTGCATATCGTGGTACCACGACTTAGCCCGGACGGCTCCCGCTTCGGTAAGTCCGGCGCCGGCGTTCAGGTTGGCGCGCAGCAACTGCTGCGTCTGCAGGGTCTTCGACGTGAACCAGGAAATCGAGTTGAGGTAATTGTAGAGCGCCGGGTTGGATTGCTGCAGGCTGGTCAGGTTGCCGATGTAAAATGGGTTCGTTACATTCGCCGTCATGGCCGCTTGGTTAGCGGCATCGTAGCTATTACCATAGGCCCAATACTGCGCGGGCAGGTAGCTCTGACTCAAATTGAACGGGTAAGTGGAGTAAGAACCGTTGTAAGAGACGTCCAGAACCTGGTTGCGGAAGATTTCCCTCTGGACGCTGAATTTCCAGCGCTGCGAAATCGACGGAGAGTAGTCGCGGGGATAGTAAGTGAAACCCTGGCCGTCCAGCGTGTCGGGGCCGAAGGAATTGCCGAAGGGTTGGATGAGGTGAGTTCCACCCGCCAGCAGCGGGAAGGGGTTGCCGATGGGAGTAGTGGTCGAAAGGCCGGTGTTCGCGCCCACGCCGCAGCAGAAGGTGAGACCGTTGTCGCTCGAAACCTGGGTTGTGGTGGTCTGGCTGTAGCCGTTCTGCCCGGGACGGCTGTTGAAGGCGTTGAATGTATCGGAATACCAGCCGTAACCGGCACGCAGCACGGTCTTAGCGTCCCACGAGTACACCGCACTGACGTTGGGCAGGAAGCGATTCGTGCCATCCGTCCAGTTATTGTAGTTCTTACCCAGAAAATTCACGCCGCCCGCGACCAAGAACTGACTGGCAGGCAACTGAGGAATCGGATTGGCCGCGTAGGCCGCCTGAACGGCTTGCGCGTAGGGCGGTACGTAGCCGGCATTGTATCCGCCGGCCAGCCCGCGATTGAAGCGCTCGGAAATGCCGCCCTCCCGCTCGAATCGCAATCCGAACCCGAAGCGCAGCTTGCTGGTGACGCGGTAATCGTCCTGAATGTATGCGGAGTGGTAGCGGGTGGTGTAGTATCCCGTGTCGTTTATGCTGGCCTGGATGGTGCTGGGAAGGCCCAGCTCGAAGGCTGCCCATGCGAGACCGATGTTGGTGGTCTGGCTGCCCGGGGTATTGTCGGCCTGCTTCAGGTAGTTGTTGTCAAAGCTGAAGTAACCGGCAGGATACCCTCCGGGAACCGGGGCCGCATACCAGTAACGGCGTTCATCGGCGCCATATTTCAGCGTGTGCGATCTCCAGATGGTAGTCATCTTCGCGGTGAGTTGGGCGGTAGTGCCGATCTGAGACAGGCCGGGATAGGTCAGCCCGCCATTATTGACGGTATAAGTGTTGACCAGCACGGCGGGAAGAGCGTCGTAACCTCCCAACTGATCCTGGTAGGTGGCAGGAAATCCGGCCTCCTTGGCGCTGCCGGTGGAGATGATGGGTTTTACGTTGCCTTCACCATACTGGGTCACGCTCACTCCGGCGTCGAGAACGTTGTTGGAATTGAAGGTGTACAGGAAGTCGCCGCTGCCGCCCTTGTTCTGCCGCACCAGGCCGTTGGACTGCAGGCCCGCCAGCGGAGTGGTGTGGCCCCAGTCATAGGCATCCTGGTGCCGATGATTCCAGTACCACTTCCCATTGATCCGCATCTTGTCGTTGACCACGTAGTCATAGCGGTTCACGATCGAGTTGAAGTAATCGTTATAGGGTTGGTCCCCATCGTAGTAATTGTTGGTGCCGTCGGGCTGCACATAACCGGCCGGATTGTTGGGCAGCGGGTACTCCTGCGTGTAAAACTTGTAGATGGGATTGGCGGAGATGAAGTTCTGGGGAACGATGTTACCAGGGAAGGGCGTGCGCGTAACATGGCCATTCACCAGGCTTCCCGAACGCGGATCGTAAACGATATAGTTGCTGGCGTTGGGCACGGAGAGAAGCGCCGAAAAATCGCCCGTCCGTTCCGCGGCGGTCGGCATGGTGAAGATGGGGGTATTGGGATTGGCCTGAATGTTGGTGATCTTGTCGTATTCGAAATAGAAGAACAGCTTGTTCTTGCCGTTATAAAGTTTGGGGATGCGCACGGGACCGCCGATATCGAAGCCCGGCTGGCTCAGCTTACCGGACGATTGTTCGGGCGTGCCCGGGGCGATGGTGCCCTTGGCGATGCCCGCCTTGTAGTTTTCACGGGTGAAGAACGGCGTGGCGTTCCAGCGGTAATTCTGAGCCTGGTCGAATCCTGAGCCATGGTAGGTATTGGTGCCGCCCTTGGTGGTGGCGCTCACAAAGATGCCGCCGGTATGGCCGAGCGAAGCGTCGAAAGGAGAGGTCTCGACGCGCATTTCGCCGACCGCTTGCGAGGAGGGCACAAAGCCCGCGCGTCCGCCGTTGGTCCCGGTCACGGGCGCTCCGTCGAGGAGGAACTCGTCGCCCGCGATGATGCCCTGCCCCGCCACCAAGCCGTATCCCCCGTAACTCGCGGTTCCGGCATTATCGAAAACGCGCGCGATGCCTGGCGCGCCTTGGAAGATTACTCCCGGGGTGATGGCCTGCAGGGAAAACGGATTCATGGTGGTATAGGGCAACTGCGCGATCTCGCGGTCGTCCAGCACGCGGTCGCCGCCGGCCGACGTGGTGTCCAGGAGCGGCGATTCGGCCGTGACCTCGACCGACTGGTTGGTTTGGCCGACTTCCAGCTTGAGATCGATCGACAGGCGGTCTCCGGTTTCGAGGGCGATTCCGGAACGGACCATGGTTTTGAATCCGGCCACTTCCGCCGAGACGGAGTAAGTTCCCGGGTCGAGGAAGTTGGCTTCGTAGTAGCCCGTCTGATTGCTGACAACCTTGCTTGCGACGCCGGTGAGCACGTCTTTGACGGTGACGGCCGCTCCGGGAATCACGGCGTTTTGGGCATCTATGATTCTCCCCGTGATGCTGCCGCGCGAGCCTTGCGCGAAGCAAACAGGGGCGAGAGAAAGGGCAATCAGCACTATGGCGCCGATACGCGCGGCATGCAAACGAGGCATGAGACCCTCCTGATTGGGGACCAGTATACACCCAATCCACCCACATCCGCCGCGAGGAGCGGAACCAAGCAGGAACCAGGCGGGAAAAGACCAAGCTCACCACGGAGCCGCGGAGAAGCGGAGACAAGCGCGGAGAAAAGAAGGAGAGGAGGGCCCCCCTTGCGCCACGAGGCGGGCAAGGATTTTCGCGCCGCCTCAATCGACTTTGATGAGATCGAACAACTGGTCTTCGCCGATCACCGGGATTCCCAGCTCGCGCGCCTTGTCCAGCTTGGAGCCCGCATCCTCGCCGGCCACCACGTAGTTGGTCTTCTTGCTCACCGAGCCGCTCACCTTCCCGCCGGCGACTTCGATCAGGCGCCGGGCGTCTTCGCGGGACATGTTGGGCAGCGTGCCGGTCAGCACGAACGTCATGCCCTTCAAAGGCCCGTACTTGGGCCGCGTGGATTCATAGGTGAATTGCAGGCCCGCGGCGCGCAGCCGCTCCACCAGCTCGCGGTTCCGCGGCTCGCGGAAGAACTGGAACACGCTCTCGGCCACCTTGGGCCCCACCTCTTCGGCCTGCTGCAACTCCTCGAGCGATGCCGCGGCAATAGCGTCCATGCTGCCGAATGCCTCCGCCAGAAACACCGCGGTGCGCTCCCCCACGAAGCGGATTCCGAGCGCGGTCAGCACGCGGGGCAAGCGGTTCTTCTTGGAGTTTTCGATATTGCGCACAATGTTGCCGGCGGACTTCTTCCCCATGCGCTCGAGCGCCATGAGCGCGTCGACGGTGAGCCCGTACAAGTCCGCCACGCTCGGGACCATTCCGCGGTCCACCAGTTGATCGACCAGCGCATCGCCCACGCCATCGATATTCATGACGTGGCGCGATGCGAAATGCAGGATGGACTCCTTGAGCCGCGCCGAGCAGTTGGTGTTGATGCAACGGCTGGCGGCTTCGCCTTCCTCGCGCACAATCTTGCCGCCGCAGACAGGGCACTCGGCAGGCATGCGGAATTTCTTGCGGTAGGAGCCTTGCGCGTGCACCCGCACCACCTTGGGGATCACGTCGCCGGAGCGCTCGATCACCACGTCGTCGCCGATCTCGAGACCGAGCCGCTCGATTTCGTCTTCGTTGTGCAGCGTGGCGCGCGCCACGGTCACGCCGCCGACCTCCACGGGCTTCAGGTGCGCCACGGGCGTCAGGGCGCCGGTGCGGCCCACCTGCACTTCGATGCCCTCGACGGTGGTCACCGCCTGGCGCGCGGGGTACTTGTAAGCGATGGCCCAGCGCGGCGCTTTGGCGGTGAAGCCGAGCCGCCGCTGCTGCTCCACGGAGTCGACCTTCACCACCACGCCATCGATTTCGTAGGGCAGTTGTTCGCGCCGCGCCTCCCACTCGGCGCAGAAGGCCAGCACCTGCTCCACTCCATCGCAGATCTGGCGATAGGGATTCACCTTGAAGCCCATGCGCGCCATCTCTTCGAGCGATTGCCAGTGGCTCGCCACCGCGGGCCGGCCGTCGGCGAGCAGGAAATAGGTGTAATAGTCCAGGCGCCTGGAGGCCGTGATCTGCGGCTCGAGCAGGCGCAGCGAGCCGGCGGCGGCGTTGCGCGGATTGGCGAAGCGGGAGAGGCCGCGCTCGTCGCGTTCGGCGTTCAACCGTTCGAACGCGCGGCGGTTCATGACGGTTTCGCCGCGCACTTCGAAGGCTTCAATGAAGACTTCGAGGGCGGTCTTGACGCGCAGGGGAAGGGAGCGGATGGTGCGCGCGTTCTCGGTGACATCCTCGCCTACCAGGCCATCGCCGCGGGTCACCGCCTGGACGAACTGGCCGTTGCGGTAGTGCGCCGCCATGGAGAGGCCGTCCATTTTCAACTCGGTGACGTAGCGGTAGGGCTCACCCGCCAGCAGGTCGCGCACGCGGCGGTCGAAGTCGCGCAGTTCGGCTTCGTTCAAGGCGTTGTCCAGGCTGAGCATCTGCCCGCTGTGGGGGACCTTGACGAAGCCCTCGCGGGGCTTGCCTCCGACGCGCTGCGTGGGCGAATCGGGGGCGGCCAGTTCCGGATGATGCGCCTCCAGATCCTGCAGCCTGCGCATGAGCGCGTCGTATTCGGCGTCGGAGATCTCGGGCTGGTCGAGAACGTAGTACAGGTGCTCGTGGCGGCGCAGGTCTTCGCGGAGGGTTTGGATTTCGGCAGCGGGATCTTTCATCGGCCTCTCATCTATAATCTAACCAGGAACGCGGAGACAACCAATCACAGCCTACAAGAATACCGTCCTGATCTACAATCCCCGTGCGGGCAGATTCGGACGGAAGGGAAACTCGCTCGTCG
>Ga0116221_1001673_pt1 | contig 14786 bp, 11 predicted proteins | sample Sb_taG_5_FD_88965 | JGI IMG/M metagenome (GOLD analysis project Ga0116221, IMG submission 88965) | Peat soil microbial communities from Weissenstadt, Germany - Sb_50d_8_FC metaG | ecosystem: Environmental > Terrestrial > Soil > Wetlands > Peat | place: Germany: Weissenstadt | collected 2010-09-21 | reverse complement strand
GCACGTAGGGCCCGTCGGCCGGGTTGCCGATGGCCAGCGACTTGGCGATCGTGGACGGCCGCACCGGACGCACCACGTCGTGCCCGGCGGCGAAGGCGGCGGACACCGGCGAGCACCCGCTGGCCTGGGCACCGAACACCCGCCACGGCGTCTGCGGCACCAGCCCGAGCGAGGTCAGCTCGCCGAAGCCCTTGTCCACCTTCACCAGCTGCGCGCCCGACGCGATCGGCACCACGACCTGCTCGGGCAGCCGCCAGCCGAGCTGCTCGGCGATCTCGAAGGCGAGCGTCTTGGACCCCTCGGCGTAGTAGGGCCGGACGTTGACGTTGACGAACGCCCAGTCCGGGTGCTCGCCCGCGAGTTCGGACGCCAGCCGGTTCACGTCGTCGTAGGTGCCGTCCACGGTGACGAACGTGCCGCCGTAGACCGAGGTGGTGATGATCTTGCCCAGCTCCAGGTCGGCGGGCACGAGCACCACGGAACGGATGCCGGCCCGCGCGGCCGCGGCGGCGACCGCGTTGGCCAGGTTGCCGGTGGACGGGCAGGCGAGCACCTTGAAGCCCATCTCGGTGGCGGCGGCCAGGGCCACCGCCACCACCCGGTCCTTGAACGAGTGGGTCGGGTTGCCCCGGTCGTCCTTGATCCAGAGCCGGCGCATCCCCAGCGCGTGCGCGAGGTTGTCGGCGCGGATCAGCCTGGTGTAGCCCGGCTCGGTCGTGGGGCGTTCCGCGATGTCGGCGGGAACCGGGAGCAGCGGCGCGTACCGCCACATGTTCGGCGGGCCGGCCTCGATGTCCGCTCTGCTCAGCCGCGGGTAGTCATAGCGGACTTCCAGCGGCCCGAAACACTCCTCGCAGGCGTAGTGCGGGCCGAGTTCGTAGACCTTGCCGCACTCGCGGCAGGACAGCCCCGTGGCGTGACCGAACCCGGAAGTTGCAGGATGCGTGCGTGTCGTTACTGTAGTCACCGGCGAGGACTTCCTTCCCCATCTTTCCCAGCGGTCACCCTGACCGCGGGCCGGAGTTGGCACCATGTCACGCGCCTCGCCGTTCACGACGGGCATGCATACGCGCTAGGTTGCCGGGGCTTCGCAGGGCCGATCCCTCCACCCCTCTGGATGAGCGTTATTCAGTTGTGTCCAAACGGGATAAGACTACCAGTGCTGGCCTAGGGGGGACGACCCCCTGGAATCCGCCGGTTACCCCCCTGGCCCCCTGGCTCCCTTGGCGGATCCCCGGCCACGTGCGCCCCTTGTGTCCCCCTGGCCCCCGGCCCGGCTGAAGGCCCGCCTTGCCACTAGCCTGCCGGACTATGAAGCAGCGAGTCCTCGTGGCGTCTAACCGCGGCCCGGTTTCGTACCAGTTCGGCGCCGACGGCGCGCCGATCATCCGGCGCGGCGGCGGCGGCCTGATCACTGGGATGACCCCGGGGGTAGCAGCGGTGGCGGAGCAAGCCGAGGTGATCTGGATCTGCGCGGCGGTCACCGACGCGGACCGCGCGGCCGCCCGCCAGTGGGGCGCCGACGCCGAGGACCCTGCGGACCCGCCGGCCACCCTGAACGCCCAGGCCATCCCGATCGTCGGCGATGTTCCCGTGCGGATGCTCGACATCCCGCGGGACACCTTCCACCGCGCCTACAACAACGTGGCCAACTCGACCCTGTGGTTCGTCCACCACATGCTGTTCGACACCCCGAACCAGCCGCTGTTCGGCCAGCAGTTCCAGCGCGACTGGGAGTCCTACCTGGCCTACAACCAGGCGTTCGCCGATGCGCTGGCGGAGGAGGCCCTGGCGGCGGGCGCCGGGAGCGAGCAGGCGCCCTCGGCAGGCGTCCGCGCCCTGATCCAGGACTACCACCTCAGCCTGGCCCCGCGGCTGCTGCGGGAAAGGTTGGGTGAAGCCGCCAGCAACATTGGCGTGGCGCACTTCTCGCACACCTCCTGGGCGCCGCCCGACTATTACCGGCTGCTGCCCCGCGAGGTGGGCCGGGCCCTGCTTGATGGCATGCTTGGCGCGGATCACCTGGGCTTTCACGCCGAGCGGTGGGCTAACGCGTTCCTCGATTGCTGCGAGGCGATCCTGGGCGCCGAGGTGAGCCGCCCCGGCCCCGCGGACACGGTCGGGCAGGTCGTCTACCGGGGGCACCTCACCGAATTGGGCGTGCATCCGCTCGGCGTGGACGCCCCCGCGCTGCGCGCCCGCGCGGCGGCCGATGACGTCCAGGCGTACGTCGCCGCGATCAACCAGGTGGCCCGCGGGAGGAAGCTGATCGTCAGGGTGGACCGGACCGAGCTGTCCAAGAACATCGTGCGCGGCCTGGCCGCGTACCGCGAGCTGCTCGCCACCCGGCCGGAATGGCGCGGCCGGGTGCTCCACCTGGCCTTCGCCTACCCGTCCAGGTCCGCGATACCCGAGTACCGCGCCTACACCGACCAGGTGCAGCAGATCGCGCAGGAGATCGTCGAGGAGTTCCGCACGCCGGACTGGAATCCGCTGATCCTGGAGGTGAGGGACGATTACCCGCAGTCGCTGGCCGCCTGCGCTGTGGCCGACGTGCTGCTGGTGAACCCGATCAGGGACGGCATGAACCTGGTGGCGCAGGAAGGCCCGGTGCTGTCGCAGCGCGGCTGCGCGCTGGTGCTGTCATGTGAGGCGGGCGCCGCCGCGACCCTCGGCGACCACGCGTTGCTGGTCAACCCCTACGACATCAGCGAGACCGCCGCGGCCCTCCACCAGGCGCTGACTATGTCGGACGCCGAGCGCCAGGGCCACAGCGCCGCGCTGGCCGTCGCCGCCGCCGCCAGCCCGCCCGCCCGCTGGCTGGGCGGCCAGCTGGCCTCGCTCAACAGGTAACGCCGACGTGGGGGTCCGGCCGCCCGTAGCCCCCGGGGGGTCCCGGGGCGTAACCCCCGACCCGTTCAGGTCAAGGCATCTTTCTTGCCGAACGATCATCGGTGCGTGCCGTACGTCCCCTCACAGGCCCAGCGCGGCGGCGAGGGCCGCGAGCAGGTCTACGATGCCCTCGGGCCCGTCCACGACCAGGTCGGCCACGGCTGCGACCTGCGGGGATTCGGCGCTGGCGCTGGCCACGGCACAGCCCCCGATTCCTTCCGCCCGCAGCGCGCGCACGGCAGCGAAGGCGGGCAGGTCGCCGAGATCATCGCCGCAGAAGATGACCGGATCGGCCGCACGCTCGCGGGCCAGGTCGGCCAGCGCGGTTCCCTTGTCGACGCCTGGCGGACGCAGCTCGATCACCATCCGGCCAGGTTCTGCCGCCAGCCCCAGCCGCGCGGCGAGCTCGCCGAGCGGGCCTCGCAGCACGCGCAGCGCCGCATCTGGATCGGCCGCCCGGCGGGTGTGCACGGCCAGGGCATGGCCCTTGTCCTCCACCCAGGTACCGTCCGGGGCGCCTGCCCGGCTGAGCACGCCTGGCAGCGCCTCGCGGGCGGCCCCGACCGCGGGCGGCGCGTCCGGCCCGGTCAGCGCGCCGTCCTGCCAGCGCTGCCAGCCGTAGTGGCCGAGCACGATGATGCCGGGCACGGCCTCGAGCCCGCCGTAGGCGACCGCCTCCGCAGCGGGCCTGCCGCTGATGACCGCGAGCGTCCCGACCGCCTTAGCCAGCCTGGCCAGGACGGGCACCACGCCGGGGTGGGCGCGGGCGGCCCGCGGGTCAGGCACGATCGGCGCCAGCGTGCCGTCGAAGTCCATGGCGATCAGGGCCCGCTGCGGGCCGGCCAGCAGCGCCTCGAGTCCGGCTTGGCCCTCAGGGGTGCGTGACCGCAGCGGCTGCGTCACGCGGGACGGCCCTTCGACCGGGAGGAACGAACGCGCTGGCGGCGGGCGCGCTGGGGCTTGACGAGCACCGGGTCGAACGCGAGCGCCTCCGGCCTGTCGATCAGCTCGTTCAGCAGCTGGTAGTACCAGGTGGCCGGGATGTCGAGCACCTCGGCAATGACTTGCTCCTTGACACCGGGCGACCGCCACCCGCGCCGTTCGAACGCGAGGATCCGCATGTCACGTCCGGACAACTCGGACAACTCGGACATGCCGCCTCCTTCCAGTGCTACGGCCCGGCTCTTTCGAACGTACCCTGCCACCGCGAGCTGTACCTCGGCGTCCGGCCGACGTACGCTCACGGGACGTGGCCCATTTTCGTTATCTCAGCTTTCTCACCGACTATGGGCTCGAAGACGGATTCGTGGCCGCGGAATCGGGTCAGACCACCATCCCGTCGACATCACCGAACGGCACAGCTCCATCAATTGATCGCACAAGCTCCTCGATAAGCGCCTGCGGATAGACCGCAGCCGCGCTCATATTCCGCACGACAGCGAGCGCCGCCTCCGCACATCGCCGGTTCGCTTCGGCGACGCAATCAGCAAATTCATCAGTTTTGTCGGCAATGACCGAGTAAATCGCCGCCTCGAGCACCTCGACCGATGCCTGCCGGATACTGACCTCGGCAATCCGGGCAACTGGCGATAGCAAAGTCCGTTCAATATTCCGAATTGCCCAATAACTGCCATTTACGCTCGACCACCACGACATGCATAGTCTGTGAACTTCCGCTACATCGCTATCAGCAAACTCCCAATCCCATGACATCATCTCTTTATCGAAAGACGTCACAAGGTTTTCAAGCCGCTTCGAGCGCATGAGCGGGCTGCCCATTTGCATACGGAGTTCGACGAAAATATTACCAACTGCGCTCCAGAGCCCGGTCCTGCGAAGGGCATTGACGTTCTCCGCGAGTTCCGTTACAGTCGTCAGCGGATCAAACGGAATGAATCCGAGCTCAACATCAATATCACAATCAAGGATCAATTTCGCTGCCATTGCCGATGTCTCGGCGTTTATACCCTTACCGTATCTCTTCAACTGTGAATCTGACAGCGACTCAAGCCCTATGAAGACTTTCCGGAGGCCACCCTTTCGCAACTCGACGAGCTCGGACTTCCTGGCCGCAAGCGCCTCCGCTCCGCCGCCAACCGGCCAGATGTTGTCCGCTCTAAGCGACACGCTGTATGTCATATTGCCGGTCTCCGATACGATACGGTTGACCGCGAGAGCCCCATCCATATCGTCGCCGAAAAAATCTTCATCCGCGAAGGTGAAGACCGATACACCGAGGGCCGTCAAGGTACGCATGTCTGCCTCAACCCGTGCCAGCGGAAGTCTCTGCCACGCACGCGGATCGCCCGGTGGTCTCGTGCAGAACGTGCACCTTCCGTAGTGACAGCCGCGGCTAGATTCGACCCTCCTAAAGAAGTTACCTGCCACTCTCAAGGGCACGATGTCGAGCCCATTGCTATTGGCGCTCCGACCAGCGGTGTTCACGGCTACTACGCCACCTCTCGCAGTCATCACTCCAGCGATCTCATGTAGCGCGGGGTATCCGCTCATGTGCCACCGCAGAACAGCCACCAAGGCAACTTCGCCCCATCCCTGGACAACCACGCAGCCTGGGTCAACCTCAAAGAAGTCCTGGGCCGCGTACATGGGTAGTGCATGACCTAGAACGACCAGCGGATAGCGGTCTCTGGATGTCCGCCGCATCTCTGCGAGGAGCTCGCGTGCAAGGGCGAGCGTCGTCTGCGGCACAGACAATCCCACTACATCGTAGCCGCCGTCGCCAATCCGCTGAACCATCAGGCGCCGTTCAGCCACTGGCCACGGTCCCCCGACGAGACCTAGATCCACCTCGCACTCTGGCAACTCATGCTTTACGAAAGCCGCGAGGCTCCCGACCGACAGAGGCTCGGCGTTCACAGGCTGCTTAGCCCCGTAGAGCTGCAGCAGCAGCACCCTCAGTCCGCGACCGGACAACCTGAACCTCGTGAAAACTGTCGGCCGATCTATTAACGTCGTCAGCTTAACACTGTCGGGTGGCCCGGGAGAATCTTAGTAAATAACCTCAGAGTTCCCGTGAGTCTCTGTGGTCTGTGTAGTACGGATCTGTCAATTTGACGGTGTAACTTCTTTCCCTGTGGTTACTTCCGTCCCGCGCTCAGGCGACCGTCGAACGTGATGTCAAAGGCGTTCAGGGCGGCCTTCCACCGGTTGGTCCACCGCTTGCGGCCTTCGGCAACTCCGTCCTGACCATCATCTGGCATCGAAGAACGCCCGTGCGCCGTGGGGCGCGTCGAACACGATGGTGCGGGGACCTCGACCTGGCGCGTGGACAGTTCCGATCAGTCGGACCGTTCGTCGTCGCGTGTAAGCGGCATCGGCAGCCGGTGCAGCCACGGCTGAGCGAACGCCTCGATGACAGCCGGGCCGAGTCGGCCATAGATCTTCAGCAGCGGCGCCGGCTCGTCGCAGGAGGCGAACCCATTGGACAACTCGGTGAAGCCCGAGCCCCGGCCCTGGCCGCCCGCCATTCGGCCCGCTCGTGGCCGTTGACCCATTCTTGGCTGGGTACGGGAGTAGGAGCAGACCTTCACAACGCTGGCCGAAGCCGTCGCCCTACAGGTAGAATTGGTAAATGATCCGTCGGCCTCGACCACCCACCGGGAGTCGGACACCTTGAACAGTTTGGTCGCCTCGGAGCACGGGGCAACCCGCACAGGTAACCGCCGAACACCGGCCAGACTTGAGGAACCCAACTGCCGACCTGCCTCCGGTACCGGCGGTGCTCGCAGTGATATGCAGGCGTATTCCACAAAATCCTGATCTCAACAACCCTTAAATCACCGCCGACGCGGTGGCAGATCCACAATCCAGCTTCGGCAATCATGTACGACATAGAGGAAGGGATAGACTAACGCGTCCGATCTGGGGCATCCTGTAGCTAAACGAGCGTGCCCGGCCCGTGCTCGCTCTAGTTCTGAGGAACGCGGTGCAATGACGGATATCAGGCCAACAGCCAATTCCCTACTCAAGAGGCTGACCCGCGGCATGCAGGCACTGCTGCTGTCCGTTGTGGCTCTCGGTGCCACGGTCCTTCTGTGGGCCGCAACCTTGGTACCTTCCCAAACCTGGAAAGAGTTCCTCAACGCAATCGCAACTGGACTGCTTGTCTCGGCCGCTTTTGGTATCGCCCAAACGCTCGTTACCAATAAGGTGACCACTGAGATGCTCCGAACGTCAGTAATGGAACAAGTCAGCGATAGCCTTGCCAAGTCGAGCAATATTTATTATCCCACCGATGAATTCTCGGCGTCTTCCGTGCCCGATCCGCAGTTCAACATTCGTTTGAATGAAGATCTAGCTGATTCCCCTACCTTCTGGTTCCGCGGCATGTCCGGTCGTTATACCGCAGCTCGCCTCGCGCTGAATCTAAATGTTAGGCTGCAGGCCTATCTTATTCTTCCTGATCCAAAGGTTCCAGGTACACTTGAAGGCAGGATTGACTATGCTATTCGTAATGAGCTCTATCATGGACTGAACCGTGATGAGATACGAGAAAAGATCCAAAGAGACATTAATCTCGGAATAGTCGGATTGTTCGAAGCCTCGCACAGATGTGCGAGCTTGGAGCTCATTCTGACGCCTATGCCAGTGCTCGATCGGTATGAAATATTCCATAACGCAATCTGGGTAACGCTATTCAGCGATCCAGGGAAAGGCACAGCCTTTCCGCGGACATTGAGATTCTCCGCATTGTCAATTATGTACCTGATGCAGTATGCTGACTGCCTCCAGGTAAAAAACCATCCCAGCTCACGTCTTATACAGCCCCGCACAATATCAGAAACAGAAATAATCTCTAAGTTCAATGAGATCACGGGGCAAAGTATAACGAAAGAAGAATATATTGATCTCACAAAAGACTTCCATAGTTTTACGGATGGCTTTGCGAGGACATCTGGCTTGAAGCGCGGCGAATGACACGGGCAGGTTCGTTCCCAGAGCGATAACCCCCAGCGAGGTGGGCGATTACAAAGATATGTCTCGGTAAAAAAGCGTAGCGCATCTCCCGGCTGCGCTATACTAGAGGCAAGCTTAAGTGTTACCTCATAGCAGAAACAGGAAGATGAGGGGAATGATTGATGGCTAAGGATCTGAGACAGTATCTCGGGTCCGTCTGGGTAACGATGGAGGATCTCTATGCGGGGCAAACGAAGGAAGTTCCGTTTCACGGCTGGCATCATGTGAAATTTGTAGCGGTCAATGCAAGACGGTTTGCGGCCGAATTGGGTGCGGATGCAGTGCAGGCAGAGATCGCTGGCCTGGTGCATGACGTCAACTATCTCGTGGCAAACCGCTCCGATGCGGCCGACGGCAGGGTCTTGCGGCAAAGAATCCTGACTACGGTCGGTATGGCGGAAGATGCTATAGCAGCGATCGAAGATATCGTGGTTGCCGCAGAGACTCACTCGCGGGGAAGGGATATTTCGCCAGAAGCGATGGCGCTTAGTGATGCTGATACGCTGTTCAAGGCGCTGCCTATCACTCCAGTTATCCTCGCTCCGCTGTATATGCGAGAGACCGGGATGTCGCTGCGCGAGTTGGCAGAGAAGATCGTGGATGAGCAAATCCCGCTTCGTGAAAGTGGAATCTATTTCTATTCGGATTCCGCAAAGCGAAAGTACGCACAGTGGGCCGATGCTAATCTTAGCCTGTGGAGCTGTATTCTCGATTCATTGGGCGATGCGTCCGTAGTGCAGGTGGTTGACGACGTCGCTAAGTACACGGAGATTTCCAGTCAGTAGACTATTCGTTCGGTCCCGAGTGCCCAGAGCAGGGCAAAGTCAGGCATGGACTGGAACAGCCGGACAGGCGCGGCTTCAGTGGGACGGCAGCGTACTAATGTTTTTGGATGTTCGTCACTATTCGTGCTATAATTCATGCATGGCGCAAAGGGCGGCGGTCCACCAGTGAGGAACGAGTTGACGCGATCCGCCTGCTAAGCCGGCTATACCGGGCAATGGTCGCGGAGATCTTCGATGTTACCGAGTCGTCGGTATACGGCCGGCAGAAGATGTGCCGCGCGGGCGGCCTTGCGGCATTGTCCACGAAGATCGCTTCCGGTCGCAAGAAGCTGTTGTAGCGATAAGCAGCTGCTGCAGCTGGCCGGATGAATCCGCAGGGGATCCCCACCAGCTTGAGTTCGATTTCGCCTTGTGGACCAAGGAGATGGTCCGCGACCTGATCAGGCGGAAATTCGGCGTTGATTATTTTCTGCAGAACGTGGGCCGGATCCTGAAGATGCTCGGGTTCTCCCCGCAGCGGCCGGTATGTTATCTTTCCCGCAGGGATCTTGAATTTAGAGTCAAGTTGCGGCGTGTGTGACGGCTGATGACAGGCGGATGCTGGCTCGTGATTACTGTGGGTGATAGCTGCAGGTGGGGCAAGGCGCAATGATGCTGGACGTCGTCTCCCCGGGCCAGGAGGCGTTTACCAGGTGCAGTCCGAGCGCCGTGGCGACGTCGGATGGGTAGCCGGTGAAGTCCGCCGGGTTCAGGTAGTCAGTGGCCGAGGTCACCGACGCGGGCCGGTAGCCGAAGGCGATCGAGTCGCCGAGCGCGAGGCAGCCAGGTTCGTCGAGATCCCGCGCCGGAGACGGCACGGACCGGGCGACCGAGGCTGCCGGGCGGGCGCTGGTGACGGTCGCGAGGCTGGAGCTGGCGGCGCAGGTCGCGCCGACCAACGCCGCCACGGCGAGCAGCACCCAGCCGGTGGCGATCAGCGCCCGCCGGGGTCCGCGAGCAGCACGTCAAGGTCTGCCTGACCCTCCGGGGTGCCCGCCCGCGGTGCCCGCCTCACCCGGACCGCCGGGGCGAGCGGATGCGCTGGCGGCGGGCCCGCTGGGCGCGCAGCCGCTTGACGAGCACCGGGTCGAACGCGAGCGCCTCGGGCCGGTCGATCAGCTCGTTCAGCAGCTGGTAGTACCGGGTGGCCGGCATGTCGAGCACCTCGGCGATGGCCTGCTCCTTCACGCCGGGCGATCGCCAGCCGCGCCGCTCGAACGCCAGGATCCGCATGTCGCGTTCGGACAGCCCGGACATTAGATCCTCCTCCCGGTTCATTCCAGACCGTACTCCAGTGGCAGGGGTGTACCCGGACGGGCGGCCGACGTACGCTCACGGGTCGTGACCCGTTTTCGCTACCTCAGCTTTCTCACCGACTATGGGCTCGAAGACGGCTTCGTGGCCGCGTGCCACGGCGTCGGCGCCCGGATCGCGCCGCACGCGGACATCATCGACGTGACCCACCTGGTCCCGCCGGGCGACGTCAGGCGCGGCGCGGCCGTGCTCGCGCAGACCGTGCCCTACCTGCCGCCGGCGGTGCACGTGGCGGTGGTCGATCCCGGCGTCGGCACGGCCCGGCGCGGGGTGGCGGTGGCGGCCGGGGATTCGCTGTTCGTCGGGCCGGACAACGGCCTGCTGTCCTGGGCCGTGGCGGCGGCGGGCGGCGCCGTGCGCGCGTTCAGCCTGACCAACTCCACGCTGTGGCTTAGCCAGGTGACGCCGACCTTTCACGGCCGGGACATCTTCATGCCGGTGGCCGCGCACCTGGCGGCGGACGCGGAACTGGCCGCGGCCGGGGAGGAGATCGACGTCGGCGATCTGGTCACGCTGCCGATCCCGGAACGGCTGGTGCGCGATGGCACCGCAGAGGGGGAAGTGCTGACTGTGGACCGGTTCGGCAACATCCAGCTCGCGATAACCGGGGCGGACGCGGCGGAAATCGGCGTCAAGCCGGGCGGCACCGTGCTCGTGCACTTCGGCCACCGCCAGCTGATCCTGCCCTACCGGGAAATGTTCGGCGCCGTCGCAACCGGCGAACTGGTCGCCTATGCGGACAGCGCGGGACTGGTTTCCATCGCGGTCAACGGCGGTAATGCCGCCCAGCGGCTCGGCCTGCCGCCGGGCGCGCGGGTATCGATTACAGCAATACCGCGAACTATTAATCCATGATGCATTCCACGGGCGGCGACCTCGTGGCACGATTACCACAGGCCGGGTCGGAACATCGCTACCGCAGGCCAGCTCGGCCAGCTCCGGAGGAGATATCTGACCAAGTGTCACATCGATCGTTCCGCAGCACCCTGGTCCCAGTCGCCTCAGGGCTTGTTGCGGTTATTGCCGTTTCCGGGCTCGCTGGGGTTGCCGGGGTCCTCGGGTCGGTTCCCGCGCGCGCCAGCGCGGATTATGGCGTCGCCGGCACTGGCCTCCAGGGCCAGGAGTGGTGGCTGGCCGACCTGCACGTGAGGCAGGCGTGGCAGAGCACCGAGGGAGCCGGGATCACCGTGGCCGTGCTCAGCACGGGCGTCGCCACCGGGCACCCCGACCTGGCCGGCTCCGTGTCGACGGGACCGGACTTCACCGGCTCGGGCCGGACGGCGGGCGGGCCCTTCTGGGGTATCGACGGGACCGAGGTCGCGGGGGTCATCGCCGGGCACGGGCACGGCACCGGCGGCGAGTCGGGCATCCTCGGCATCGCGCCCACGGCGAAGATCCTGTCCATCCGGGTCAACCTGGAATACAACGACCCGCTGAACTCCGATGCGGCCATTGCCCGGCGGCTGCCCGCGGCCATCGCCGACGGCATCACCTACGCGGTCGATCACGGTGCCCGGGTCATCGACCTGCCGCTGGACCCGGGGACGGCCGGCCTGACCGGCCAGGGCGACCCCGCCGCGGCCGGCGGCAGCCAGGCCGAGCAGGCGGCGGTGGCGTACGCGCTGCGCAAGAACGTGGTCCTGGTGGCCCCGGCCGGCGATGACGCCCTAGGGCGCGGCCTGGTGAATTACCCGGCCGCCTACCCGGGGGTCATCGCGGTAGGCGCGGTCGCCCGCGACGGGCAGCTCGCCCCGTTCAGCAGCAGGCACTCGTACGTCTCGCTGACCGCGCCGGGCGTTGACCTGATGACGACGACGCCGCCCGACGACTACGCGCGGATAAGCTCCACCAGCACGTCCAGCGGCATCGTGGCGGGCGTGGCGGCCCTCATCCTGTCCAGGTTCCCGCACCTCACCGTGGCTCAGGTCACCCAGGCCCTGACCGAGGGCACCACCGGGGGCACGACTACCGACCGGGCGGGCGCCCCGGGCACCGGGCGCGGCACCGTCGACGCCGCCCGGGCGGTCGAGGAGGCGGCCGCCATCACCTCGGCCGGCCAGCCCAGGCGGCCGGCCAGGCCTGCGGCCCGGCCGCATAAGCCCGAGCGGCTGCCGGCTACCACGGCGGCTGCCCGGACGAGCGCCAGCGCCCTGGCCGGGTCGCTGGTGCGCTACGTGGTGGCCGGCCTGTGCGGGCTGATCGTGCTGCTGGTGGTGCTGACCCTGCTCATGCGCTCCCGCCGGGAAAGAGCCAGGGCAGCGGCGGCCCAAGCCGGGTCCACCCGGGTCCGGTCCCGAGGCCTGCACGAGCAGCGCAAACCAGAACCCGGGCCCGCGCCCCGCCAGGTCGCCGCCGGGCTCAACGGGCTCGGTGCCGCCGGCCGGCCCGACCCCGCCGGCCGACCTGGCCTGGCCCCGGCAGGGCCGGCGACCACGGGCGGCTGGCCCGCCGCCGGAGGCTGGCAGGGCGGCAGCGTGGGCGAGATCGCACACTCCTCCGGTGCGCCGTACCGCCCGGTCATGACACCAGCGCCGAAGCCTGCCAAGACCGCCAAGCCGGCCGCGAGCCCGTCAGGACCGCCCTGGGCGCCCGCGCCGGCGCCCGAGCGCACGATCGGGCCGCTCCCGGTGGTGGCGAACAGCGCTCTCCCGCCGGATCCGGGTCCCGGCATCCGGGTGCCCGGGGACATGGCGGCGTTGCCCGCCGTGGCACCTGACTCGCTGCCGCCCGCGCCCTTCGACTTCGCGGCGTCGCCGGACCCGGACTTCCCGCCGCGGCCCGTCGTCAGCGACGACCCAGGCCTGGCTGCCGTCCCTGGATTCGCCGGCCGCCCGGACCTTCCGGTCCGGCAGAGCCTCAGCTTCGCCGCGGCTCCGGTGCCGGTCGACTACGCGCCGCCCCAGGCCCCTGACTTCACCGTGCCGTCGCGCGCCGCGGGCCTCGTCCTGTCCGCCGACACCAGCGCGACCCCTGCTCGCCCGGCTCGCCCGGCTGGCCGGGCTCGCCCGCAGGCCCCGGCGTCCGCCGCCGATCCCAGCTACATCTGGGACCTGGCGGCCACCGACGTCTTCCCGGCCGCCGTCAATCTCGACCCACAGCAAGAGGCGCCGGGCGCCGTCCCGGAGGACGGCGATCCCGGCGCCAGTACCAGCTGACACAGGGTCAGCTAGGCGGCCACCCCGGTAGCCTGCGGGGCCTGCGCGGGCTCGAGCGCGAGCGCGAGCACCTCGCGGACGTCGCCGAGCGTGTGCACGTCCAGCTTCTCGAGCACCTCGGCCGGGACATCGTCCAGGTCCGGCTCGTTCCGCTGCGGGATCAGCACCGTGGTGATCCCGGCCCGGTGCGCGGCGAGCAGCTTCTGCTTCACGCCGCCGATGGGCAGCACCCGCCCGGTCAGCGACACCTCACCGGTCATCGCCACGTCCGAGCGCACCGGGCGGCCGGACAGCAACGACGCGAGCGCGGTGGTCATGGTGACGCCCGCACTCGGCCCGTCCTTGGGCACCGCGCCGGCCGGCACGTGCACGTGCACGCCGCGATCCTTGAGCTCACTGACCGGAAGGTTGAGCTCGGCGCCGTGCGAACGCAGGTAGGACAGCGCGATCCGGGCCGATTCCTTCATCACGTCACCGAGCTGCCCGGTGAGCGTGACCCCGGTCTCGCCGGTTTCCCTGTCGGCCAGGGACGCCTCGATGAACAGGACGTCCCCGCCCGCGCCGGTCACGGCCAGGCCGGTCGCCACCCCGGGCACCGCGGTCCGGCGGTCCGGCGCGGCCAGGCTGGTCTCCGGCGTGAACCGGGGCCGGCCCAGGTAGTCCCGCAGCTCGCCCGCGCCGACGGTGACGGGCAGCGTGATCTCGTTCAGCGCCACCCGCGCGGCCACCTTGCGCAAGATGCGCGCGATGGAGCGCTCGAGCGACCGGACCCCGGCCTCGTGGGTGTACTCGGCCGCCAGCAGCCGCAGCGCGTCCTCGCCGACCGACACCTCCTCGGCACTCAGCCCGGCCTTGGACAGCTGCCTGGGCAGCAGGTGGTCCCGGGCGATGAGAACCTTCTCGTCCTCGGTGTACCCGTCGAGCTGGACCAGCTCCATCCGGTCGAGCAGCGGGCCGGGGATCGTGTCGAGCACGTTGGCCGTGGCCAGGAAGACCACGTCGGACAGGTCGAGCTCGACCTCGAGGTAGTGGTCGCGGAACGTGTGGTTCTGCGCCGGGTCGAGCACCTCGAGCAGCGCCGACGCCGGGTCGCCGCGGTAGTCCGAGCCGATCTTGTCCACCTCGTCGAGCAGTACGACCGGGTTCATCGAGCCCGCTTCGCGGATGGCGCGGACGATCCGGCCGGGCAGCGCCCCGACGTAGGTCCGCCGGTGCCCGCGGATCTCCGCCTCGTCCCGGACGCCGCCCAGGGACACCCGGACGAACTTGCGGTCCATGGCCCGCGCGACCGACTCGCCGAGCGACGTCTTGCCGACGCCGGGCGGCCCGACCAGCGCGAGCACGGCGCCGGACCGGCGCCCGCCGATGATCCCCAGGCCCCGGTCGGCGCGGCGCTTGCGCACCGCCAGGTACTCGATGATGCGCTCCTTGACGTCATCGAGCCCGGTGTGGTCCTCGTCCAGGATGCGCCGGGCGTCGGCGATGTCGTAGGCGTCCTCGGTCCTGGAGTTCCAGGGGATGTCGAGGACGGTGTCCAGCCAGGTGCGGATCCAGCCGGTCTCAGGTGACGCGTCGGGAGTGCGCTCCAGCTTGTCGACTTCCTTCAGCGCCGCCTCGCGGACCG